>ERZ842401.1562-NODE-1562-length-32437-cov-6.452844_pt1 | contig 32437 bp, 25 predicted proteins | sample MGYA00521270_ERZ842401 | MGnify/ENA primary metagenome ERZ842401 (study PRJEB31892, sample SAMEA3878208) | bioreactor metagenome | biome: Moose rumen | place: Sweden | collected 2011-10 | study: EMG produced TPA metagenomics assembly of the PRJEB12797 data set...
TAATTCCCGTATTCCAAGTCCGCCCAGATTACATTTCCTCCTTCCCAAGTCGCAAAAATAAGGCTGCCAACCAAAAGACAAATCGCCGTTAGAATAAAGTCAAATCTCTTCCCCCTCCCCTCAAGAACCTTAAATTCTCTCATCAAATACCCGACATAAAAGAAAATCCCGATCGTTAGCGCGCTGTTTAACCCCCACGGCAAATAGAATTTCGAAGTAAACATTGTACATAAAAACCCCACCAACAAAATACCAGGAAGCGCTAGAATCTCCGCTCTTTTTCGCTCCTTCACCTTCCCTAGAAGCTTAATTAGAAAATAATAAATTATTTCCGTCGAAAAAAGCGCCGGCAAAAACCAAAGTGGCGCATTCTGTTTTAACGCATCATGCGCCCCATTCCCATAAAAGATATTGCCTATCATCCCCAGCAAGTCAAAAGACGCCTCTCTCGAGAGTTCCGTACTAACCTCTCTCCCAAATATAAAATACGGAATTAAGAATAACCCCGCCCAGACAAAATACGGCAACATAATCCTAACAAACTTATCTTTTAAAAACTTCCAAAAACTCTCATCTTCCTTCACTCGAAAAGTCATTCCCGAAAGTATAAAAAATAACGGCACACCTCCATTTATTCCGCCGTCAAGAAAGAAAAGATCGAAAATGCCGTAATAAAAGCCATTTTGGACGGAGCGGAAACATACCCCGAAATGGCTCAAAAAATCGGCTCGCGCCCCGTTTACTTTGCCACGATGATTCCCCACGACAGCGAAGACTTAGAGCGAATCGAAAAGCACCGCGCTGACCGCAAGAATCTCGGATTTGAAACGATTGAATGTGGCAAAAATCTTTCCGAAACGATAGAAAACATGGAATCGGGCAGGGTAGTTCTCTTTGACAGCCTCACCGCGCTCGTCGCAAACGAACTGTTCGACGAAGATGTTATGCAGGGTAACGGTTCCGCCAATCTGGGCCAAACTGACGAGAATCCTGTCATTCCGAATTCCACCTTTGTCATTCCGAATTTATTTCGGAATCTCTCCCAATGTTCATCTCGCATTACTGAAAAAATCCGCGCCGACCTTACGGCATTAATCGAAAAATCAGAATCCGTCATCTCCGTGAGCGACGCAATCTTCTCCGACGGCAAAATCTACGGTGAAACGACGGAACTATATCGAAAAATCTTGGCCGAAACCGAAAATTTCATAGCAAAAAAGAGCGACAAGGTGGTGGAAATGAGCGCGGGAATTAGGAATGAGGAATTAGGAATGAGGAATGAAAACAAACTGTCATTTCGAGTGAGCGGCGCGAATCGGGAAATCTACAAAACTCCTCATTCCTCACTTCTCACTTCTCACTTAATCATCGGTGGTGCGTATCAAGGGAAAACTTCTTGGGCGAAATCTCAATTCTCGCTTTCTGACGACGATATTTGCGTGTGCGATTCGGATTCGCTTCCTGATTTTTCAAAACGGTGCATTTCCCACTACGAAAACTATGTCGCGTACTGCCTAAAGCACAATCTCGCTCCTAAAACGGATTTTTCGGATTGTGCGAACGAAGAAGCGGGCGAGGGGAAGGGTGCAAAAATCATTATCTGCAACGACATTTTCTGCGGGGTCGTGCCGATTGATTCGTTCCAAAGGAAATGGCGTGAAGAGACGGGGCTTGCCCTGCAAAGAATCGCGAAACAGGCGGAAGTGTGGCGCGTGTTCTGCGGAATTGCGACGAGGATTCAGTAATGACTGAACTTTTCCTTTTCCGACACGGAAAAACGCTCGCAAACGAAAATCATCTCTACTGCGGAAAAACCGACCTTCCGCTTTCTGAAAAGGGGAGAGAAGAACTTTTGGAAAAAAAGGACCGGGGCGCATACCCCGACATTTCGCACTGCATCATCTACACGAGCGGAATGAAGCGAACAACCCAAACGCTTAGGTTATTGTACCCAGAATTTGCCAAAAGATTTACCGAGGAAAAAGCCTTCCAAGAAATCGATTTCGGTGACTTTGAAATGAAATCGTATGAAGAACTAAAAGAAAATTCCGCATATACAGACTGGGTAAGCAAAGAGGTAGACAGAATTCATGGGATTATGCAAGAAAATCCGTGTCCGAACGGTGAAAGCTGGAGCAAAATGAACAAACGGGTGTTAGTTTCGCTCGAAAAAATCCTAAAAAACGACCGCTCGGTAGCGATTTTTACTCACGGGGGCGTAATTTCTGCGATTATGGCGCATTTTTTCCCACAGGAGCGAAAATCCTTGTATGAATGGCAGCCCGATTTTGGCGAAGGGTATAAAATCATGCTGTATGGCTTCAACCGCCAATCTATAAAGGTTTGTCATTTCGACCGACCACAGGGAGTGGAGAAATCTAGTTACACGAAAATTCCGCGCGAAGAGGTGGCAAAGTGACGAGTTCGGAACTTCTTGCATTTTTTCTTTCGCACCATGTCGCATTTTCGATTTTCGCGAGTTTTATTCTCGATTGCGTTTTCGGCGACCCGCATGTTTTGCCTCATCCCGTGCGCTTCATGGGGAAATTGATTTCTTTTCTTGAAAAACGGCTCAACAAGGCGAGCGATTCTGCGAACACACAGCGATTCAAGGGATTTTTGCTCGTTTTTCTCGTGATTTTTGCTTCTTTTGCCGTTCCATTTGCGCTTCTTTTTGCGTGCAGGCAAATTCACCCCGTTCTTTTTCTTACAGTCGAAAGCATTTTGTGCTATCAGTGCCTTGCCGCGCGGAGTTTGTGCCACGAAAGCATGAAAGTCTACCGTGCGCTAAAATCACATGACCTCTCACGGGCGCGTTCTGCCGTTTCAATGATTGTCGGGCGTGACACGGACATTCTCGACGAAACGGGCGTTGCCAAAGCCGCAGTAGAGACGATTGCCGAAAACACGAGCGACGGGGTAGCAGCCCCCTTGTTTTTTATGGCGATATTCGGAGCGACGGGCGCACTCGTTTACAAAGCGATAAACACGCTTGATTCCATGATTGCCTACAAAACCGAGCGATTCCGCAATTTCGGGTTCTGTGCCGCAAAACTCGACGACAGTGCGAATTTCATTCCCGCACGGCTCTCCGCAATTCTAATGATTTTTTCCTCGCTCGTTCTGCCGGGCTACAGCGCGAAAAATGCCGCAAAAATCTTCGTGCGAGACCGATACAAGCACGCAAGCCCCAACTCGGCGCAAACAGAAAGCGTGTGCGCAGGAGCGTTGGGCGTGCAACTTGCGGGAAACACAGTGTACGGCGGCGTGGTGGAAGAAAAGGAATTCATCGGAGAGAAAACGCGCGACATCGAAGCGAAAGATATTGTACGAGCGAATGTGCTCATGTACGCCACGACAATTCTCGCGGTGGTGGTTTCTGTAACAACGCGATTCGTTTTGTAAATGAAAAATTCACGCTATTTTGGAGTATACGCCAACTTTCTATAATGCGCGTTCTGTCTACCAATAATATATACTTTTTGATATACCGTTTTTCCGTGCACTTCCCTTTTTAATTTGGGGGAATTAGCTTTTCTTCGAAATGAAAAATTCGCCGTTTTTGATTTTTGAGATAACTTCGTTTTTAGGCATGGGCTTTCCGAAAAGGTAGCCCTGTATTCGCTCACAGCCTATTGAACGCAAGAACTCGAACGCGTCCTCTGTTTCCACGCCTTCTGAAAGCGTCTGCATACCGATGTCATTGGCAAGCATAACGATATTTTTGAGAATCGGGCGGCTCTTCGGTGTGTCGGAGAAATTGCGCAAGAACGCCATGTCAATTTTCATCATGTCGAATTCGTATTCTTTGAGAATGTTCAAGCCCGAATAGCCCGAGCCAAAATCATCGAGCCACAGAGAATAATCCTTCGTTTTGAGGCGTTTGAGCGTGTCCTGAAGATTTTTGTCGTTCTGAGAAAGCGCACTTTCGGTGACTTCAACATGAATGAGTTTTTTATCAATCCCCTGCTTTTCGACATATTCTTCGAGCACTTTTTCGACATCCATAAGCTCAAAATCAAGCCGTGAGAAATTGATTGAAATGGGAAGCACGGGAATGTTCTGTGAAGGAGCTTCGAGAATGTCTTGGCACACTTTTTTGACGATGTATGCGTCGAGTTTGTGAATCTGGCGGTATTCTTCAAGCACGGTGATAAAGGCGTACGGCGGCATGAATCCGTATTTTGGGTCAATCCAGCGGGCAAGTGCCTCAAATCCGCAGAGTTCTTTATTCTTTGAAAGAACGACCGGTTGGTAGTAAATCTGAATGTAGTCGTTCGCGATTGCCTTGTCGATGTTGTTGATGACATATTGCTTTCGGGCAAAATCTTCCGCACTCGCGGTAGTGTATTCGCAATAATCGACATCGTATTTCTTTTTGATGCTGTCGCACGCGTATCGCGCAAAATCGCAGGCAGTGTTCGTGAGACAGGCAACATCTTCGGGAAAGTACGCGCCCACTTTGAGACCGAGTTTTACATCGGGGTCGGTGGCGGAAATTCTCTTTCGGATTGAATCGAGTTTTTCTTTGAAACCGTAAATTTCTTCTTGCTCGTCTCGCTCATCGCGTTTGGCAAACACTACGAAATGGTCGTCCGAAAAACGCGCAACAGGGTCGCTGGCAAATGTGTATTTTATGGTGTGCGCAACGGAACTTAAAAACTGACTTCCTTCGTCAAAACCGTGCCGCTCGTTGTAGCTTGAAAAATTCCGAATGTCGAGAAAGAGGAAAACGCGAGAAAGGAAATCTTCGGGATTCTGCGAGCGAATCTCCCCTACCCTGTTTCGGAAATCGACCATGTTCCCGATTCCCGTTGTCTCATCGGTAATGGCGATTTCACCGAGGTAGGTGTTCATATTCTCAATGTGCTCTGCCTTTTTTGCTTCAAGGAATTTCTGATGAAAGCGCACCGCCGAAGCCATCACGATTCCAATCCAAAAAGTGAATAAATTTATAGTGGTGGCAAGCGAAGGCGGCGTTTTGTAGCCGCAGAGCCAGTAAAAACCCAAGAATGACGCCGTAATCAGCGCAAACGAGACAATCGGACGCCACAAAAGAAGCCCGAAAATGAAAACTTCCATTGTAAGGAAGGCAAGAATCTGCTCGCCCTTTAAAAAATCAAGGTACGAAATGAAAATGCCGAAGGCAAGCCCCACGAAAGCGAAAAAAAGCCTGACGACTTTGCCGCTCATTCGGCTGCGGATTTTGCCGTTAAGATATTTTTTGGAATGGATAAAAAGCGCGAGCGCAGTCGAAAAGAGCAAAATATAGGAAAAAAGATGCTGAATAACCCACAAAAACGAGCGTTCCGTTGAGCCAGAAAGCGCATAATAGATAATGTAGCCCATCATCGCCAGTTCAAGAGCCATAACGATGAGGGAGACGATTATTCCCGAGTGAGCATTGTCGGTGTCGAAGTAGCGTTTAAAATAATCGCTGTAGCCTTGTAAGCCAAGTGCCTTCCGTATGAGACGGAATATTTTGCGAAATAAATTTTTGAGTTTCGGCACGCTATTTTCTCCACATATAATAATAGCATTACCGAGACGGTTTTGCAAACAAATTCTTAACTAATTCTGAATGGGCACAGGCGCGTAGATGGTGTTGCCATTTGATGTATCTGCATTTGATACCTTGCGAGTAGTTGCCCCAATCTTGTAGTTGGCATTGTTGTAAATAGCAAATTTCGCAGGATTGAAAGATTTTTCTTCATCATCAAGCGTTTGCGCACCGCCAGCCCAGTAAAGCGGACAGTTTCCAGAAATCTTATTTTCATAATTTGCAATATCGCTTCCGAAATCAAGCCTTGTGACGACATTTGATGTGAGTTTTCCTGTTTGGGCAATAGCGGAAGATGAAGAAGTATCGCAATTCATCTGAACAAGTCCGTAGATTTCTGAAGAGCCGCTCATGTACAAAACAGAATCAGAAGCAAGATAAAGAGCATATTCGGTTGATTTTTCTGAGGTTGTAAGAGAAGAAGACTGTGCCGCCGCAATTACATTCGAGCCTTGCTTTAAGCCTAAAGTGCTTGCGGTGACATACATTTTTGTCTCTTCATTATTATCATCGGGATTTTGGCGTTCGTACACGGTGAAGTCAGCAATGTTAAAATATTTATACTTAAATCCGTCAGAAAGATTGAGAGAAGAAGCATTGATTTGAACTGGATACCCGTGCTTGTTTGTATTTGCGTACACCGTTGAAGAAGAAATGAAGAATTCCCCCGAACCCGAAACAAAAATCGCATTGTCTCTGTTCGCCATTTCTGTTTCTGTTGAAAGCGATTCGTCAGAAGAAAGAATAATTGAGCCACCAACAAAGGCTCCGTTTACGCCATCTCCAAGACTTACGCTTGCGCTTGAACCGAGGACATTTTCGATTGTTGTGCTCTCCGCATAGAAATTTGTATGTGTAACGCTTACGCCGTATGATGAATCACCCGAGACTTTACAATCTTTAATGCTGACTTTATCCATGTAAAGCCCAGCAACAGATGAAGGGCCGTTTGCTGAATCAATGATAGGCTTCGTGCTTGAAATGTTACGAATATTGAGGTTTGAAAGAACAAGGGTTGAATTTCCGCTGACATTACGCATAAAATATGCCGAGTGCACAGTGTTTGAATCACTTACGATAGAGCCATCTTTGATTACGAGCGTTTTGCCCCCCCCCACTACAAAGAGATTCTGTTCTGATTTTGTGTACTCATTTGCGTTTTCGGTGGTGAATTCATCCCAATAGAATGTGTAGCCGTTCAAATCAATAATCAGATTTTGAGAGATACCCCCTGGACAATCGTTCTCAGAAGGATAATCCGCTTGATTAAGGAGCGTTTCTTTAACATTTCCGTTGAAAGTAATTGTATTTGCAATTATGTTTGCTCCAGCCTCTGGAGCAGTTTTTGCCGCAATCAATGCCTCGGAAAGCGTGCTGTAAGTTTGCCCATTGAGCGAAACCGTGCCATCATAAATGAGTGCTTCGTAATCGGTTTCTTCAGTTTCTTCTGTTGCTTCGTTTCCGCTGTATTTTTTGACGGTGATTTTTACATAATTCGCTTTTCCAGCTTCAATGCGGGCAGTAGCCACGCCCTTCCCTATTGTTTCGCCGGAAGAATCTTTCGCAAGAACCGTTACCTCGCACTGACCGACAGGAATTTCGGAAAATGCAACGGTCTCACCGGCAGAACCGTTTTTTGTTTGAGAGAATTCCCCAGAAGCTACCGTTACTTCGTATGATTTAATTTCCTCAGACCAGGCAGAACGAGCATTCCCAGGCAAGCGAACGGAAAGCAATGCAGAAGAAGAACTTTCCGTAGACAAGCCAGAACACGAGACAAAAGCCAAAACACAAAAAAGTGCAAAGAAATGAAGAAAAACCTTTTTCATACGACCCCTCATAAGAATAGATATACTCTATTATAACGCACAGGAAAAAAGCCGTCTAGACATCGGGTAATGCTTGGTTTATACTATTATAGATATACTTCTTACTTGTGGGTTTTTCTGAATGCAAAAAAACACTTATTCTGACAGACGATTTATGTTCATCTATTTGAACACCGGCAACGGTCATATCGCACAGGCAAAAGTTTTAAAAGAAGCCATGTTGGAATACGCGCCGGAAGTTCACATTGACTTGCAGAACGGTTTTTCGGAGCACGAGCATTTTTCCCACAAAATTCTTGAACTGTTCTACGGAATTTCATGCAATTATCTGCACGGGGCATGGCCGATTATCTACGGGCTTGGCGAACACCGCCCCTTCCAAAAACTTATCCGTTATTCCGTTAAATTCCAGTCGCTCGGGCGGCTCAAAAAATTGCTCCGCGAAAAGTGCATTACCGATGTCGTAAGTTTTCACTTCGCGCTCTCCCCTTCCATTGCCGACGCAATCAAATCCGTAAACAAAAATATCCGCCTTACCGTTATCGCAACCGACCCGTTCACCGGTCCTTCCGCATGGTTCTACAACCGCACGCTTGATTACATCGTTTCTTCCGAAGAATTCAGAAATTTCGCCGAAGAAAAATGCCATATTCCAAACGACCATGTCCGCGTTATGCCCTTTCTTCTCAACAAAAAATACCGAACGGTCGTTTCAGATTCCGAAAAAATCAGTCTCCGAAAAGAATACGGCTTCGATGAGCATAAAAAACTCGTGCTTCTTGCAGGCGGTGGCGAAGGATTGCCCGGAACGCTCAAAATCATAAACCAATGCATTCTCCACAAGGCGGATTTTTCGGTCGCCGTGGTGTGCGGTCGGAACAAGGCTTTGCAAAAATCGCTCACGCTGCTCGCAAAGGCAAACAGCCGCCTTGATTTGCATGTATTCGGCTTCGTTGACTTTATGGACAGCCTTATAAAAATGAGCGATTTGGTCGTCTCAAAGGCAGGGGCTTCCACCATTATGGAAATCGTGTCGCTCAAAAAGCCGCTCATCATCAACACTTACATTCACGGCCAGGAACTGGGGAACATGCGCTTTGTCGTAAAGAACGGCGGTGGCTTTTTTATCCGCCATTCCGCAGATATATATAGAAGAATAAATCGCATTTTCGCAAGCGAAGAGTCCTATCAGGCATGTCTTGCGCGGGCGCAGGGGCTTTCAATCGACACCGATGTATCAAAAATCGTGAAATATCTCTTGGAAAAATAAAAGGAGCGCACAGCACATGAGCAACAAAATTATTCTGAAAGCAGAAGACTTGGACGGCTATCTTACACAAGAAGATTCCGCCGACCTCGCCAAACTCGACGCACTGTTCAAAGAGACGATGAAGTCGTTTGACCCCGTTGACGAGCAAAAAATCATCGAAGGCTACGACAAAATGGGTCACGAAATGCACGCAATCTGCAAAAAACACCCGCGGATTAAAGTGTATTCGTTCGAGACCGATGTGCAGGCACAGGCAGAGGCAAGCCGCGTCATCTCAAAACTGCGCGACATCAACACCGACCATCAGGAATTCATGTATTACAGCCAGCGGGCGTACGAAATGCTTTTCCGCATGGCGTACATCAACCAAGAGACCGACAAAAAAGGTCACATCATCGTAAAAACGCCGGTCAACTTCCCTGTTCAGAACTACGCGGTTCACAAAATCCCCGCAATCGACCACAAAATCAACAACACCGTCATGTGCGTTATGCTCCGTGGCGCGCTCCTTCCGAGCATGATTGTCTCAAAGGAAATCGAAGAATATTCCTCAAACGGCTACCTTACGCCTTTCGCGCTCTTTAAAATCAGCCGAAACGACACAAAAAACGAGAGCAACATGGAATACATCATGGACTTGGACAAGTCTTTCTTCAATTTGGAGCAGCTGAACGGCAAAGATTTGATTTTCGCAGACCCGATGAACGCAACGGGCGGCTCTCTCGTGACGGTCGTAAAATATTTGCAGGAACAGGGCGTAAAGCCAGCCTCAATCGCGTTCTTCAACACGATTTCAACGCTCAAAGGCTCAATCCGAGTCACTCGCACACTGCCGAATCTCACCTGCTACACGCTTTGGATGGATCCCGTAATGAACGAAAAAGCCTACATTATGCCAGGCTTGGGCGACGCGGGCGACCGATTGAATGGCTGTGACACAAAAGAAAGAGCGCGAAACATCATTCAGCTTTTGGCGGACTACGGGCACAATATTTCAAGCCTCTACCGAAGCCAGATGTTTGAGATTGAGCGCACGGTGCTGGGATAAAACATCCACAGATTGGCACAGATGAACACAGATTATGGATTTTGTTATACGAAAATCTTAAAAATCAACACGAGAAACTTTCCTATACAAGAACAAGTAATCTGAGAAAATCGGTGTTAATCTGTGGATAAATAAAAAGTGAGGTAATTTTATGGAATTGGTTTACGGAATTAAAGACCGCCCTTCTTTGGGCAAGGTTTTCTTGTTTGCAGTGCAACAGTTGCTTGCGATTATGGCGGCGACGATTGCGGTTCCTGCGATTGTGGGGAACGGGCTTTCGGCTTCGGCGGCGTTGTTCGGTGCGGGCGTTGGCACATTCATCTATTTGATTTTCACGAAGAGCGCAAGCCCGGTCTTTTTGGGAAGTTCCTTCGCGTTCATCGGCTCAATGTTCAGCGCATTCGGCGGAGCAGCTTCGGTTACCGTCGGCTACTGGGGCTTGATTATCGGCTCGCTCATGGCGGGAATCGTGTACATCATCATCGCGCTCGCGGTCAAATTCTGCGGAGTCGCTTGGATTGACAAACTTATGCCGCCTGTGATTATCGGGCCTACGGTTGCAATCATCGGTCTTTCGCTTTCGGGGAACGCAATCGGCGATTTGATGAAGAGCAACATTGAGGGCGGAAGTTCATACATCGCGCTCATCTGCGGACTTTTTACGCTTTTTGTTACCATGCTCTGCTCAACCTACGGAAGCAAAATCGGAAAACTCATTCCGTTCATTCAGGGAATTTTAGCGGGCTACATTCTCGCTTCAATCTTTGCGATTATCGGGCATGCAACAAACAATCCCGCGCTTATCGTGATTGACTACTCTGCCCTCACTTCGCTCGATTTCTCAAAATTCTCAAGCTACCTTTCTCTTCCGAAGTTCACATTCGCGCTTGGCGGTGCGGAAGGCTTAAAAGGAGTGACGGGCACTTACCTTCTCACGATTTTTGCCGCCTATGTTCCCGTGGCATTCGTCGTGTTTGCCGAGCATTTGGCTGACCACAAAAACCTTTCGGCTATCGTGGGCGTGAATCTGCTTGAAGAGCCAGGTCTCACACGCACTCTTCTCGGTGACGGTGTGGGAACTTTCGTTTCTACCCTCTTCGGCGGCTGTCCGAACACCACTTACGGCGAGTCAATCGGCTGTGTGGCAATCACGCGGAACGCTTCAACGATTTCAATCTGGGGCTGCGCGGTTTTGTGCATCGTGTTCAGTTTGATTACCCCGCTCGTCGCGTTCCTTGAAACAATTCCGTCTTGCGTTATGGGCGGCGTGTGCGTGGCATTGTACGGCTTCATCGCGGTTTCAGGCTTGAAGATGTTCCACCAGGTCGATTTGAACAAAAACTCGAATCTCTTCGTGGCGAGCGTGATTTTGATTACGGGCGTTGGTGGCATGGTCGTCAAATTCGGCAAAGTCGAAATCCGCACGGTCGCGTGTGCGCTCATTCTCGGAATTGTCACGAATATTTTGCTTCACCGAAAAGCAACTAAAGAAGAAAAAGCCGAATAATGCAAGAACCTTTCTATAAAAACGGGCTTCGCTTCGGGTGTAAGCGATGCTCGTTCTGCTGCGGGCATTCGCCGGGCTTTGTGTACCTTTCTCTGCGCGATTTGACGGAACTCCGCACTTTTCTCAACATGAGCGTGAGTGAATTCGTGTCGAAATACTGCCGCTGGGCAGACGACTACGACGGCGGGCACATTCTCGCGCTTCTCGAAAAAAAGAACTACGACTGCATTCTCTGGGAAAACGGCTGCTCATGTTACTCTGCCCGCCCCGTCCAATGCTCCACCTACCCGTTCTGGTCATGGATGATAAAAGACGAAGCGACCTGGAAGGAATGCGCCGAAGACTGCCCGGGAATGCGGAACGCCGAAGGAAAACTCTGGACTTTTGAAGAAATCGAAGCGAACAAAAATGCGTATGACGCAAACAAGCCGCTCACGCAAGCAGAAGTTGAAAAACTGATGGCGGAAGAAAAATAAAAGTTACCTATTGCTAACAATTTGATTAAATAGTATTCTCGTGCTATACTTATTATAAATTATTCTTAGAAGGAGATAGCATGAAAAACTATTTTGATTTGACCGGTCAGGTCGCAGTGGTAACAGGAGCTTCAACAGGGCTTGGCGTGCAAATGGCAAAAGCACTCGCAAATCAGGGCGCAAAAGTCGCCGTTCTTGCCCGCCGAAAGGATAAAATCGACGAAGTTGCAAAGGAAATCGCCACCACTTTTAAAGTTGAAACGCTCGCCGTTCAGTGCGACATCACCGATACGGAGCGCGTCAACGCGGCTGTCGATGAAATTCTTGCAAAATTCGGAAGAATCGACATTCTTATTAACAATGCGGGAACAGGAGCCGTTGCCCCTGCCGAAGACATCACCGATGACCAGTTCAACGGCGAATTGAATGTTGACTTGGGCGGCACTTTCAAAGTTTCACGCGCAGTCGCCAAAAAAGCGATGATTAACGCAAAATACGGCAGAATCATCAACATTGCGTCAATGTACGGCATGGTCGGAAACAAAGTCGCCCCCTGCTCTCCGTACCATGCGGCAAAGGGCGGCGTGGTGAACCTCACGCGAGGCTTGGCTTCTGAATGGGGAAAATACAACATCAATGTAAACGCAATCTGCCCGGGCTATTTCTACAGCCCGCTCACCAAAGAAACGCTCGATTCTGACTTCTTCCAGCAGAACGCGCGCACTATGATTCCGCTCTCTCGCTACGGCAACGAAGGCGAGCTTGACACAGCGGCAATCTTCCTTTCAAGCCCCGCTTCAAGCTATGTCACCGGCGTAATTTTGCCCGTTGACGGCGGATATACGAGCATGTAACAAAAAATCCCCCGTGCCGCAACACAGGGGGAGCGTTTGCCCTATACTATTCCACTTATACCTTGACAAGCAAACGCTCACAATATAAAATACAAGTATTAGGAATCCATAGCACAGGGTGGCTTGCCTCTCACTTCTTATGAATGGGAGGACTGCGTAGCATGAATAAGTATGAAATTGCGATGCTCGTCATTGCGGCTTTAACTTTGATTGTTACGGCACTGAACCTCTTCAAGTAACATTGAATTGGCAAAAAGAAAAGCCTGCCCAAGTGTAGCAGCTTCTAGACAGGCTTTTATAGCTTCAAAGAGGTGAGCCACAGTGCTGTGGATTCCCTCATTGCTTATAATACCACAATCCCCGCAAAAGTCAATAGGTCGTCATACGCAAAAAAGCCCCCCCCCCACGCCACAAGATGCGATGCGGGGGAGCGTGTGCCGTGCGCGAAAACTTGATTCGCTCTCGCAGGTTTACACGACGGGGAAAGTCAACAAAAGGACTTAGTTCTCGAGGTCAACACGCACATAGTAGATTGCTGGAGCATATCCAGAGCCTTTTCTACCTACAGTATAAGTTCCGGCTGTCAAAGTCCAAATGTATGTTGCATCAGCAGTTGGTATCGCTGTGGGATTTGAAGAATCCGCCGTAGCATTGCCTCCGTCACTTGATGAAATCTCACAAGTGTCATTTGTGACATTAGCACCAGAACAATATCCTGCCATTACTTTCACTTTTGCCGATTTTGTAACGGAGAAAGTAATTTTTCCGTTCGCGTCCCCCTTGAGTCCTGTTGAAATTGAAGCAGAAGTTCCGTCTATCAATGTAACTGTCTTTACAGAACCAAGCGCAACGCCGCCTGAAGCCGAGCCTGTACCAAACACAGAATTATTTGTACCGGCAGCACCGCCCAATCCAGTTCCGCTTCCACTAGTTGTTGTAGAACTTGAATCTTTCGAGTCGTACCATTCCGCGCTCGTCCAAGTCGCGGCTTCTGGTGAAAGCGTCACGTTTCCGCTCTGTCCGCTTCCGTCGCGGGCGGTCGCTGTGAATGTTACGCTTCCCGCCTTGAGGAATTTTACTTCGCCAGAGTATTCGTCGATTGTTCCGACTGCTGTATCGCTGGAAGTCCATTTTACAGATGCGTTTGTCGCACTGTCGGGCGTTACGGTCGCCGTCATTTTTGCGGCAACGCCGACGGTCGGATTATCTGTGCTTGAAGCCACGCTGATTCCTGCCACCGCTGTATATGAGAGCGAATCATCATATTCAACAGTTATGGAATTGATGTACGTTGATGTTGCAGCAGTAATCACAACGCTTGTTGCACCGGAATCATAGACAACATATGTTGACTCTAGATATTTTGATGTTGAACCTGAGTTTGCGTCATAAACACCTTCGCCCTGACTTCCAGCCTTGATAGTACCCCAACCAGAATAGTCGCCTTTTACAGTAACGACCGCTTTTCCCGTGAGCGAAATGGTAATTGTATTTCCCTCACCGCCCGTCGCATTTGCAGAACTACCATGCTTAGAGAAGCCGTCAAGCGTCACCGATGAATCTGCGTATGCTCCAGCATCAGCGGTAGAAAAGTCGTAAACCTTTGTAACAACTTCTGTTTCACCAGCAAGAAGCGAACTTGATGTGTCGGCGGTGACAGTCCAGTTGTTGTCGCTGATGACCTTGGCGATGTCCCAGTAGCCGTCAGAGTCCTTGACGAATTTTGACGCGCTCGTGCTGTAGAGACGGTTCAAGATATTCTCGCGCCCTGCGTACTCCTGGCTGATGAACTCTGAACCAATGCGAGTTCCGTATTTGCCAGCGGGGAAGTAATCGTCTGTCTTGAAACCGATGTATTTTTGGTCGCGCGTTCCGTTTGCCTGGCTTGCCCACACATCTGAGTGGAGTGTTACACCGTCAGCAAGATACAATTTTGAGCCGATGATGGCAACCTGCTCGTAGTAGTCTGAAAGTGTTGAAGACCACGGATTGCGTCCGAGATAGAGTGCCGTAAGTCCGCGTTCTGCTTCCAAGGTTGAGTTATAGATGACCAAACCTTTTCCGACCTTGCTTGTAAGTCCCAACCGCGGAGCGGTAAAATACGCCGTGCTAGTGCGCGTTCCGATTGCGCGGAGAACGCACTCCTCGTAAAGAGCGACAACACCACCCGTGTACTCCATCCATGTGAAATCAACATCGCCTTCGATATAGCACTTGTAGAACCAAGCCTTTGCGACCGTGCGGAGCGTGTCCTGACCTGAAAGGAACGAGCAGTTGTAGGCAGCGAGATTTCCCGTGCCGTCCGTTCCGATAACCTCTGACTGATGGTTGCCCGATTCCGTTGTGTTCGGGCTTTGAATCGTCAAATTTTCAAGAATGATGTTTCCAGAACCTGCGATTGCGAGCGTTGAGCGACCTTTCTCATTCGACATATTCGAGCCTTGCCCGTAAATCACAACATCAAGACCGTATTCAGCATTGCCCTGTCCAGAAATCTTTACATCATTTGAGCCATCGTAGGTAAGACCAGTTACGTTATACGTACCCTTTCCCAATGTAATGGTAACAGCACCACCAGCACTTTTCGCAGCAGTCAACGCCGCTTGAATTGTATCATACGATGTCGCACCAATTTTAATATCGCCCGGTGTCGTTGGGGCAGTTACAGCTTTTCGTCCGGCGCTTGTTCCATCGTTGAGAACTGCGTAGCTTCCGCCAGGGGCAAGCGTCTCTGATGTCTCCGTTCTCCCCCCGTTGTCATTGTTGCCTCCTCCGCCGCCACCACTAGAACTACTGCTTTGGGTCACTCCGAGAGGGTCAAGCACGCTTGGAAGTTCTGGAACGCAGGCTACAAACATAGTTGCAAACACAAACGCTCCCGCCAATTTTATGCCTGTTATCAGACTTTTTGACATTTTCATAGAAATCCTCCATTTCTATTTCTACAAGAACTTTTTTATGTACGGTCGGAAAATTTACATTTTCTGTGGAAATGCGAATTTTCCGACTATGCCTTTGGGCTTATTCTCTAAAAGAAGCAGGGCTTTTTACATAAAATATCCGATTATTTTCGATACAAGATGTTGTGAATCTTTGTTCGTTTTTTAAGAGGTCAAATGTCGAGTTTCTGATTTATGCCAGAAAGATGTCATTTCGAGCGACCGTAGGGAGTCGAGAAATCTACTTTTAGCATAGATTTCTCCATTTCGCTGTCGCTCCAGTCGAAATGACAGTACATTTTTCAAAACTCGAAATTGAGCCTAAGAGTATTTTTAATGCTCGGATTTCAGACTTTTCCTTCCAAAATTTCTTTTGGAGTTTTGACTTTTTGTGCTATAATGGAGAAAATGACTGTTATAAACGGCAATTTTGAGTGGGATTCGGAAAAAGATAAAATCAACAAGGCAAAGCATGGATTTTCTTTTTCTGAAATTCTTGATATGTTTGATGACCCGTTTTTTATTGAGCGTTATGATGCAGAACATTCATCGCTTGAAGAAGAACGGTACATCGGTCTTGGGGAATCGGGAGGAGCTGTCATTGTTATGACGGCTTACACAGAACGCAAACGGACACGAATTATTTCTGCCCGTTTTGCAACAGAATCAGAGAGGAAGTTATATTATGACTGCAGAACGAATAGCGAAATTACGAAACAGACCAATTGATTTGTCGGACATTCCCGAAATAAGCGCGGAACAGGCAAAAGAGTTTTATCCTCGAAATCAGCGCATTGCGTTTCAGAAAATTTATTCTCTTTTTGACAAAGAAAATTTGCAGTGGTTGGAGCAAAACGGAAATTCAAACCGTGCAAATATAAATGCCGTCCTCGAAAAACTTCGTACAGGAAACCTAAAGCTCGCCTAACATGAATTCCCAAATCACCGCCCGGCGAAATTTTCTTAGAAAACGCGCTTCTCCGCTTACGATTGGCTTTACCGCGATTGCAGATTTCACTTCGTTTATCGGGCAGGAATACATTTCGGGAATCATGCGTGCGTGCGAGCATTACGGGCTTAATTTTATCAACATGACGAGCGCAATCCGCCCTTCCCTGTTCGTTGACACGAGTTTTTTCAAGCACTATCTTTCAAAAACGGCCTTCATGCACGCCCCTCTTTTGGACGGGCTGATTACCTGGGCTTCCTCTCTTTCGCCCTACCTTCCAAACGAAGAAATCCAACGGCTTTTTTCTTCCCTTTCTCCGCTTCCTATGGTTGATATTGGCTACCTCGACATTCCGAGCGTTCCTTCAATCCGAATCGACAACGATTATTCTATTCATTTGCTCGTGGAGCATTTGGTCAAAGCGCACGGATTTTCAAGAATCGCCTTTTTCGGCTCGCGGTTTTCACTTCCGCACAGGCTGAGGCTTGAAGCGTTCAAAGAAGAAATGGCTTCGCTCTCGCTCCCCGTTTCCGACGATCTCATTTTTCTCGCAGATTCTTTGGACGAGCAGGATGTCGCCGAGCAAGTGGAAAGATTCCGAAACAAATTCGGAATGACAGGCACTTCGCCCGGAATGACAGACAAGCGGCCGCAGGCGATTCTCACTTCAAGCGACATAATCGCGCACCATATAATAGAAGAACTTGAAAAACACGGCATTTCCGTTCCCGATGATGTGGCGGTAACGGGCTTTAACAATCAACGCATTGGCCTCACCGCGTCTTCGCCTGTCACTACGATTGACCTTGCCTATTTTAAACGCGGGTATGAGGCGGTGGAAATTCTGATTGACCAGATTATGGGAGAAGAAACAGACGAGCTTATTCACACTGTGCCGACTTCGCTCGTTGTGCGGCAAAGCTGCGGTTGTTTTGAAGGCGAAATTCTTGACGCGCAGAACGGCGAAGCAGATTCAGAATTCAGTTTTTCGTTTGACAGTGAAATTGAAGTCCGCGCCTACCTCGAAGCCGCTCTTTCGGTGCATTTTGAAAGCGCAAGTGAAGCGCAAAAATCCTCGCTCGTTTCGGCGATTCTTTCTGATATATACAATACAAATGTACCCCCCCCCACGAAATTCTTATTTGGTTCAGAAGGTCGCTTAGTTCGGAGCGAAATTCACTACGCCCGATTATAACAAGCTCATCACTGACAAAAGACATTTCCGCGCTCCGCCGCATTATTCTTCCGCTCGTGCGCGAACAGCCTTTTTTCTGCCACCGCATGGAAAATGTGTTTCATTCGCTCCGCACGCTCCAGTCGGTTCACGAACGCTACGAAATGATTTCAAATCAGGGTGATTCTTCCAAAACAACGAATCTTATGAGCCTCGCGCTCGCCCTTTCCACCGCCGAAAGCACGAAGCAACTCGAAAACATGCTTCGCGTCAAACTCGGCTCGCTTTCAATTCCGGGAATTATTCTCTGTCTTTCGCCCGCGTTTTCCGATGATTTGAATTCTGCCGTCCTCGAAATGGTGCATCCCGATTCCCAAAATGAATTTTCTCCGCTTCTTCCGCTCAAAATCCGTGAACCTGCCCTTTTTCCCAAGCGATTTTTTCCAGACGCTCCCTTTTCGCTCACACTCAGCGTTTTCTTTCACGCAGGAAAATATCTCGGCTATGCGTACATCTTCATGAACAACGGAAATCTCGCACTTTATGACGACTTGCAAGAATTATTGAGCCAAAATCTGTATCGAATTTACCTCAAAGAAGGAAAAACCGCCACACGCACACGGCTCGTTCCCGACCGCGAAAAACTCACGGAAAGCGTGCCTTTCTCGCCCGAAGAAAATCCCGTCGTCAAAGGCGGAAAACTTACCGCCCAAAACATCGTTGACTATCTGCTCGACCACATCGATGAAATGTGCGATTTGGAGAAAATGGCGCAATTTTTCGGTATGAGCAAAAGTTACCTCACGCGGCGCACAAAGGAACTCACGGGCTATTCCACGCAGATTCTGCACGAACGGCTCAAAATCGAACAGGCGAAAAATCTCATAAAAAGCGGCAAAATGAAGATGAACGACATTGCGCTCAGGCTCGGCTTCTCAAATCCGAATTATTTTTCAAATGTTTTCAAAAAAGTTACGGGTCTCCGCCCCACGGAATTTGCCCAACAGTGCAAAAAACGGTAAACTATTCGTATGGAAAGCACGACCGAATTTCGCCGCACGGTGCTTGTCGTTGACGATGAAGCCGTAAACCGAGAAATGCTTGGCACGATTCTAAGCCAAGACTACAATGTCATTCACGCCGAAAACGGCACGGAAGCCCTCGCAAAACTCCAATCACTCCGCGAGCGCATTTCCCTCGTGCTGCTCGACCTGCTTATGCCCGAAGTTGACGGCTACGCGGTGCTTGAAAGCGTGAAAAGTGATTCAGAGCTTTCAAAAATTCCGATTATCGTGCTTACGAGCGAAAAATCTGCCGAAGTAAAAAGCCTTCAAATGGGCGCGGCGGATTTCCTTACCAAGCCCTACGACATGCCCGAAGTGATTCTTGCCCGCGTGCGCCGCTCAATCGAGCTTGCCGAAGACGCGCACATCATTCAGTCCACCGAAAAAGATATTCTCACGGGCTTGTACACAAAAGAATTCTTCTTTGAATACGCCCGCCAGCTTATCAAGCGCAATCCCGACACGGTGATGGACGCGCTCGTCATAAATCTTTCGGGTTTCCACATGCTCAACGAACTCTACGGGCGCACTTTCGGGAACACGGTTTTGCAGACCATCGCCGCCGACATTTTGCAACTCGCCAAAGAAGCGGGCGGAATCGGTTGCCGCTACAATGCCGACGGATTCTATCTTTACATGGCGCATCACTGGAACTACGACAAGCCGCTTGAACGAATCAAATTCCACCTTTCCGAGCTTTTAAAAGAAACCGAAATTCATGTGCGCATGGGCGTGTGTCAGGGAACATACCGCGCTTCTTCGCTTGAAGAGCGATTTGACTGCGCGCTCTATGCGTGCAATTCTTTGCGAGAGCATTTTGGCTCGGCGTATGCCGTGTATGGCGATGAAATGCGCAATCAAGAAATCAAAAAGGCACGCATTCTCGGAGACTTTGCCGAAGCCGTGGAGCAAAAGCAATTCAAAGTGCTCTATCAGCCAAAATACAACATTCAGGGGAAATTCCCCGTTTTGAGCAGCCTTGAAGCCCTCGTGAGCTGGAATCACCCCGAATTCGGCATGATGAAGCCCGATTCTTTTATTCCCCAATTCGAGAAAAACGGCTTGATTCAGCGGCTCGACCGCTATGTGTGGAAGGAAGCCTGCGAGCAAATGCGCCGTTGGAAGGAAGAAACCGGCTCAACCGTGCCCGTCTCGGTGAATGTGAGCCGCGTTGACTTGCACGACCCCAAAATCGTTGACTATCTCTTGCAAATCACCAAAGAAAACGACATTCCGACTGACCAGTTTTTGCTTGAAATCACCGAATCCGCCTACATCGAAGAAAGCTCCGTCATTTCAGAAAGCGTCAAAAAACTCCGCGCGGCGGGCTTTAAAATCGAAATGGACGATTTCGGCTCGGGCTACTCTTCGCTCAACTTGCTTGCCACGCTCCCGATTGACGCGCTCAAACTCGACATCGGCTTTATCAAAAACATTGCCCGCGACAAAAAATCGTATTATCTCGTGCAGGTCGTCCTTACCGTTGCCCGCCAGTTCAAAATTCCGTGCGTTGCGGAAGGCGTGGAAACAAAAGAACAACTCGAATTGCTCCAAAAAGCGGGCTGTGAGATTGTGCAAGGGTTTTATTTTTCAAAAGCGATTAGCCCCGAAGAAGTGACGGTTTTGCGCAAAACAGGCATAAAATTCTAGCTAAATTGTCACCCCGAATTTATTTCGGGGTCTTTTATTCCAACTTTCCGCTTTCAAAAGTCACCGTGAACATCGCCGAAGAATTCGCCTCGCTCCAGTTCTGCATGATTCGCTCGGTAACGACATTCACATTCGCGGGTGAAGTTTCGGGCAAAATCACGATGCACTGATTCTTTCCGTTCTGCGTAACGATGTCGCTCTGGCGCAAAGTGGAAGCAAGAACTCCCATAAATTCATCAACTGCGTCTTCAATGGGAATTGCGGCATGGTCTTTTTCTTTAACAGAGAACAAAAGCAAGCAGATTTCATTCTGATAATTTGTGTTGAGGCGCGCCAAAAACTGGTACGCCGTGCGGAATTGGTCGAAGCCGAGCACAAACGCTCCCCTGCCCTTGTTCCGCTCGCTCAAAATCTTGATTGCCGCGCTCAAATCAGTGGTTTGCGCTTCTTCCTTACCGTTTTCCTCAGACAAATCGGTGTAGAACATGTAGCCGTGCTTGCCGTTCTGCTTGACCGTGTACAAGGCTTTGTCGGCTTTTTTGTGCAAGGCGGCAAAATCCGTGCCCTCATCGGGAACGAACACACAGCCAATGGAAGCCCCGAGCGGAATCGACATGTCTTCGCCCATGAATTCCTTTGCCGCGTCGAGAATGTATTTGTTGATAAAGCGGGATTTTTTTTCGATGACAACATCTTCTTTTACATTTTGGCAGAACGCAATGAATTCATCGCCGCCGAGCCGCCCCACAATGTCAATCGGGCGCACAACCGCTTTTAGAATTTCCGCAAAGCGAATAAGAATTTTGTCGCCCATGTCGTGACCATATATGTCGTTTACGAGCTTGAACGAATCCAAGTCAATCATCATGAGAACGCCCTGCGTGCTTTTGCACAGTTCGGCGATTTCCGCCTCAGACGAAGCCTTGTTCAAAAGCCCCGTCATCGGGTCCATAACGGCGGCCTGCTTTAAGCCCTGAATTTTTTCGACCGTTTGGAGAATGTTCCCCACTCGTTTGAGTAAAATGTCGGCACGGAAGGGCTTGTGAATGAAATCCATTGCGCCGTTCTCAAAGCCCTTGCTTTCGGTTTCTTCGTCGGTGTCGGCAGTCATGAACATAAACGGAATTTGTTCGTCGAGTTCCCTTTCGAGTGCTTGCTGTAATTCGTAGCCTGACATTCCAGGCATTCTAAGGTCAGAAAGCACCATGTCGGGGTTTTCTTTTTTGAAGAGCGGAATTGCCTCTTCCGCAGAACTCGCACAGACCGTTGCATACGCCGAAGAAAGAATGTGATTCGTCATCATTAAGGAAATTTTTTCGTCGTCAACAATCAGAATCTTTTTCATGTTCAGCCACCAGTTTTTAGGAAAATTATAGAAGGAATTTTAACACAGAAGCGAGAATTTCTCAATCTTTTTGAATTTGAAGATTTTTATATTCCAAAAGAACATCATCGCCGAATTGCGAGATTTTTTCGAGCATGAATTCAAATGCTTCTTCAACGAGATTCACGCCCGCACCCCCCACGGGAGATTTTGCCTGCCCGCCGAAGATTTTTGGCGCAACAAAGGCGTAGATTTTATTCACGATGCCTGCCTTCAACGCACTGTAATTTATTGACGCACCGCCCTCAACAAGCACGCTGTCGATTTTCTTTTCGCCGAGGATTTTCATGAGTTCGCGTAAATCAACCGAAGGCTTTGGGTTTTGCTCTGTTCCTATTGCCGTTGCTTTTTCAGACGGAACTTCAATCACCTCAACACCCGCGTTTTCGAGCGCAAATTTTTTTTCGCTAAAAGATTGCTCGCCCTGCCCTGCTCCCACGCATGCAACAATCGTTGGGATTTCTTTTGCACTCTGCACAATTTTGCTTTCCAAAGGAATTTGCAAATGGGAATCACAAATAATCCGCACGGGATTTTTTCCAACCTGCTCGCCGTTTTCGTTTGTAAGGCGGCAGTTCAGCATGGGGTCGTCGGCTTTTACCGTGCCAATTCCAGCCAAAATCCCCGCATAGCGATTGCGGAGCACATGCACGAATTCCCGAGATTTTTCGTTTGAAATCCACTGAGATTTTCCGCTCTTGGTGGCGATTTTTCCGTCAGCCGTCATCGCATACTTCAAGGCGACGAAAGGCATTTTTGTTGTTATATAATAGAAAAAAATTGAATTCAGTTCATCGCACTCAGAACGCAAAAAATCTTCTTCAACTTGGATTCCGTTTTCGCGAAGATAGGCATTTCCTTTTCCATGCACGAGCGGATTGGGGTCACGGCTTCCCACCACCACGCGCGAAATTCCTGCTTCTACGAGCGCATGCGTGCACGGCGGCTGTTTTCCGAAATGACAACACGGCTCAAGCGTCACAAAAATCGTTGCGCCCTTCGGATTTTCGCCCCGCTCGGCACAATTCTTCAACGCGTCGCGCTCGGCGTGCAATTCTCCGTAGGCATGGTGAAACCCTTCACCGATAATGCGCCCGTCTTTTACAATGACCGCGCCCACAAGCGGATTCGGGTTCGTTTTGCCTTCGCCAAGCTTTGCCAAAGCAATCGCACGGCGCATGAAATCTTCGTTCGTCATTATTTTGCCGTCTGCTCGGCAAGTTTTTTCAGCAGTTCTTCTCCGTACACATTCGTGAACACATTCATGACACCGCTCGTTGCGCTTTGGAAGGCTTTGAGGTCGGGCGTGGTGATTGTCATGCCCGCTTCTTTGAGTTTGGTGACATACGAATCAGTCTGCTCTTTTACGAGTTTTCTGTCTAAATCCTGTGCTTTTTTTGCCGCTTCGCGAATGAGTGCCTTGTCGCTTTCTGAGAACATATCCCACAATTCCTTTCGGATAACGAGCGGCATTGCGTCGTAGCTGTGATTGGTAATTGCAAGATAATTCTGCTCTTCGTAGAGTTTTGAATTGTAAATAATCGGAATCGGATTTTCCTGTGAATCGAAAAGCCCGTCTTTGAGTGCTTTTTTGAGTTCGTTGAAAGCGTAGGGCTTGGGTGTTGCGCCGAGCGCAGACATGGTTTCCATGACGATTTGGTTCGGCGGCGTGCGGATATTCAAGCCCTTCATGTCGGCGACCGATTTTACCGCACGGTTTGTCGTGGTAACACAGCGAAAGCCGTTGTCGTAGTGCGAGAGAACGACAATTCCGAATTCTTCGAGCGTTTTGTTCACTTCGGCGACCAAACTTCCGTCCATGAACGCCCACGCTTCATCAAAATTTGAAAAAAGGAAGGGCATTGCCGAAATTCCGAGTTTTGTGGCGTACACGGCGAAATTGCCCGCGCTTGAAACCGTCATGTCGACTTTTCCATTGATAACGCCTTCAATCAACTCACCGTCGCCGCCCAATTCTCCGTTCGGGTGAATGTCGATTTTGATTCTTCCGTTGGAATTCTTTTCGACTTCATCTTTAAAAAGGAGCGAAGCCACACCGCGCGGATCTTCAAGATTCGTTGAGAATCCGAGCGAAATCGTAGCGGAAAGGGCATTTTCTGATTCCTGCGGATTTTCTGCCGCCTGCGCCCCATTTTTTTTGTTGCACGAAGCAAACAGAAGCGCGAATGAACACGCAAAAAGAACAAAAATTTTCTTACTCATAGACCGACTCCCCAGCATTTTTCATTGTGCTGTCATAAATCGCAAAATTATTTTTACCATTGTTTTTCACATGGTAGAGCGCAACATCTGCCCGCTTGAACAAGTCCTTGTAGGCGGTGGCTTGTTCGGGGAAGAGAGAAATTCCAATGCTCGGCGTGACTTGCACCGAAATGTCGCCGTTTGAATAATATTCGGCGAGAATTGATTTGAGCGTATTCGCCTTTTCTTCGATAATAGCCCGCGCGTTTTTGACCGTATTTTTGATGCAGAGGAACACGCAGAATTCGTCGCCGCCGATTCGACCGATAAAATCCTTTTCGGAAAAAACGAGCGAAAGTTTGTTCGCCGTGTCGCAGATTGCCTGGTCGCCGAACGAATGCCCGAGCCTGTCGTTGACCTGCTTGAAGTTATCCAAGTCGATGATGTAGAACGCGCCGAAAGTAGACTGCTTGTTTTCGGTAATGAATTTGGAAACGCTCTTTTCCATGTAGATTTTGTTGAGCAAGCCCGAAAGCAAATCAGTCTCAGCCTGCGCTTTGAGTTCCTGCTCGTACACAACCTGTGCGTTCACATTGACAATGTTGCCGATGAATTTGAGCGGAGCGTTTTCTTTGTCGAGAATAATCGTGCCCGAAAGCCTGTACCACACAAAATCGCCGTTCCGCGAAAGCAAGCGCAACTCTGAAGAATAGCTCGTTTCGCCCGAAGCGATGAATTCGCGCAATTTTTGAAGCAAACCGCGCTCGTCTTCGTGGATTCGCTCTTCAATCGAGTTGAATTCCGAAAGCGGAACTTGTTTAATATTCTCACCGAAAACAAAATCCGTGTTGCCCGTAAATTCGATTGCCTTTTTCTCAAAATCGTACTCAAAAATGAGCGTTTGGCTTGTTTCGGAATTGATTGCATAGCGGGAATTGTCGCGCTCGACCCGCGCCTTTTGAATGAGAATACGACTTAAGAATGCCGTAATAATTCCGAACACAAAGAGCATGACCACGATGAGCGTAATCGTAATCCGTGCGATTTTATGCTCCTGCGAGAGAATATAATCCGCCGTGACCGCAGAAAGGACATACCAGTCATTTACGCCGACCGGCGTGTACACAACGATTCGGCTCGCATCATTCACCGCGAATTCAAAAATGCCAGTGCGGTTCGACTGCATGTCGTTGTAGATTGCGCTCAAATTAGCGATAGAAATCGCCTTGTTGCTTTTGAAGAATTCAAACCAGTTCTCAACGAAGCAGAGATGGTTCGGGCTGTTCGTGCCGATGAGAATAAGCCCGTCTTTGTCGCTGATGATTGAGTAACCCGCGCCGCCGAAAGTGTCGACCGAGAAGATGTTGCTCAAAACCGAATACGAGAATGTGCCCGTAATAACGCCGACGACCTTTTCGCCCTGAAAAATCGGAACTGCGAGCGTAAGCACCTGCTCACCGTCTTCATCGACTGATATATTAGAAGAAATTTGCGCCTGACCGCGCATTGCCTTCTTGAAATAATCCTTCATGAGGATATTCCCCGAAGACTGACCGTCGTAGTTCACCGTCATGCCGCTTGAATTTGCGACCGCGATTCGCTTGAATTCGCCCACGCCCTTTGTCGCCATAATCGTGTCTTTGACCGTGTTGTAATCGTTCATGTCGATTTCTTGGAAATAGCGCGCCTGCGACTCGAGCATGAAAAGCTGGTCGTTCAATTTGACTTGGAAAGTTCCCGCGTACAAAAATGCTGTTTCTTTGAGGAAGTTGGTGGAGCTTTCGGAGACAGTGCGGCTCACCGAGCGTTCAAAGCGGACAAAAGAAAAAATCGTGACAAACGCGAGAAAAACCGCGAAGAGAATATAGAACGGAATATTGCGAGATTCTTTGAAATTCATACCTGCACCCAATGAAAAATTTTTTATGTATTCTATCATTATAGCACAGAATCCAAACAATGGAAGAAAATTTTCTCACCTTTCTTTCTTTTTTGCACCCGCTTTCAGAAAAAAAAATCACAAAAATCGAAAAAAGAATTTGACATATTGTAAATATGATTTAGACTAAAAAGAACAATGTTTTTAATAAACAGTGCTTTTTTCATAAATAGAGGAGGTATAATTTTATGAAAAAAATTATCGCGTCACTGGTCACTCTTGCTGTAGTTGCTGGAACTTTCATGGCTTGTAATGAAAAGGGCGGTGCAAAAGTCCTTAACAAAGACAAGCCACTCGTATTCTTTAACCGTCAGCCATCTGATCCACAGTCAGGCAACATCGACATGGATTCAATGTCATGGAACGACAAAACTTACTATGTCGGATTTGATGCTGCCGGTGGCGGTGCTGTTCAAGGCAAATTAATCACGGATTTCTTGGCTACTGCTGATCCTGCCGCAATCGACCGCAACGGCGACGGAATCATCGGCTATGTTCTTTGTATCGGTGATGTCGGCCACAACGACTCAAAGGCTCGCACAGAAGGTATCCGAAAAGCACTCGGAACATGGGACGGCTCAACTGACCCAGGAAAAGTAAAGGAAGGTAGCGCAAAAGTCGGCGGAAAAGATTTCAAAGTCGTTGAGCTTGAAGGAAAAGCAATGACTGGTACAGACGGTTCAACATGGAACGCAAATGCGGCAACCGAAGCTATGGGCGGCTGGGCTACAAAGTTCGGCACGGCAATCGATATGGTCGTCTCAAACAACGACGGTATGGCAATGGGCTGTTTGCAGGCTTCAAACTATCCGGCTGGCGTTCCAATCTTTGGTTATGACGCAAACGCAGACGCAATCGAAGCAATCGGAGCTGGAAAACTCACGGGAACTGTCTCACAGAATGTCGATGCGCAGGCTACCGCAACCTTGCAGGTTCTCCGAAACCTTCTCGACGGTCTTTCTAGCCGCGATGTTGTTGAAAGCGGAATCACAAAGCCCGATCAGTACGGAAACCAGATTTCAGCCGCCGTTGACTATGTTCCTGCAACAAAGGCATTGCTCGCTCAGAACACAGGCGTAAACGCTTCTAACTGGCAGTTGTACACCGCAGGAAAACGCGATCCGCTCGTAAAACAGACAAATGCTCCCGAAAAGAAGGTTTTGCTCACGATTTACAACTCTGCTGACAACTTCCTTTCTTCTTCATACCTTCCGGCATTGAACTACTACGCTCCGCTCCTCGGTCTCAAACTCACGGTCGTTCAGGGTGACGGTCAGAATGAATCAAGCTGTCTCGACAAGTTCACGAACCTCGGCAACTACGATGCATTCGCAATCAACATGGTAAAAACAAATTCTGGACGAGATTATACGGATAAATTGAAGTATTAATCTAAAATAACCAGTGCCCCACAAATCTTGTGGGGCTTTTTTCTATAAGGAAATTTATGAGCGAACTTGTTCTACAAATTAAAAACCTGTCAAAATCGTTCGGCAAAAATAAGGTTCTTGACGGAATCAATCTGACGGTCGGCGAAGGCTCGGTTTTGGGGCTGATGGGTGAAAATGGTGCGGGAAAGTCCACCATGATGAAATGTCTGTTCGGCATTTATGCCAAAGACGAAGGGCAGTTCCTTTTATGCGGAAAGCCCATTGATTTTAAGAATCCGAAAGAAGCGCTTGAAAGCGGCGTTGCAATGGTTCATCAGGAATTGAATCAGTGTCTTGACCGTTCCGTTTGCGACAATCTCTTTCTCGGTCGCTATCCGAAGAAATTCGGCGTGATTGACGAAGCAAAAATGCTCAAAGACAGCATCAATTTGTTTGCTTCCCTCAATATGAATGTAAATCCGCGCACAATCATGCGCACAATGTCGGTTTCTCAACGGCAGATGGTTGAAATCGCGAAGGCTGTTTCGTACGACGCGAAAATCATCGTTCTCGACGAACCGACCTCTTCTCTCACCGAAAATGAAGTTCAGAAACTCTTCTCAATCGTCAATGATTTAAAGAAAAAGGGAGTTTCATTTGTCTATATCTCGCACAAAATGGACGAAATCTTCCAAGTGTGCGACGAAGTTGCCGTTCTCCGCGACGGTAAAATGATTATGCAGAAGCCGTCAAAGGAAACGGAGATGGGCGAGCTTATCACGGCTATGGTCGGTCGCTCGCTCGACAAACGCTTCCCCGATGTTGACAACACGCCGGGCGATTTCTGCCTTGAAGTCAACAATCTTTCTACCAAATACGAGCCGCATCTTGAAAATATTTCGTTCAAGGTCAAAAAAGGCGAGATTTTCGGTCTCTACGGGCTTGTCGGCGCGGGTCGCTCGGAATTGCTTGAGTCTCTCTTCGGCGTGCGTACCATCTCAACGGGAACGATTTCCTACGCGGGTAAAAAACTGCACTTTGCGAACAGCAAGGACGCAATGGAGCACGGTTTCGCGCTCGTCACTGAGGAACGAAAACTCAACGGTATGTTCGGCAAGGACACGATTAAATTCAACACGGTCATCACGAACCTCGAGAGCTACAAAACGGGCGGAATTCTTTCCGAGCGAAAAATGGCGGAGGCGGCTGACCGCGAAATCAAGCAGATGCACACAAAATGCGTTTCTTCCGAAGAGCTTATCACTTCCCTTTCGGGCGGAAACCAGCAAAAAGTCATCATCGGAAAATGGATGGAGCGAAGCCCCGAAGTTTTCTTGCTTGACGAGCCAACGCGCGGTATCGATGTCGGCGCAAAATACGAAATCTACCAGCTGATTATCCGCATGGCAAAAGAAGGAAAGACAATCATCGTCGTTTCGAGCGAAATGCCCGAAATTTTGGGAATCACCAACCGAATCGCCGTCATGTCGAACCACCGCCTCGCCGGAATCGTAGACACCAAAACAACCGACCAAGAAGCATTGCTGAAACTCTCGGCTATGTATCTGTAAAAAGGAGAACCTATGGAAGACAAAGAACTCAATGAATATTCTGAGCGACTGAATGAACTCCGCAAAGACGGCGTGAATCTCATTTCCGCGCTCAAACAGGAAAATGCCGCCACCAAGCGAAACCGCCTTCTTTCCGTTGAAGAGCGCGAAAAGCTCATTTCGGCGAATAATGCCAAAATCGAAACGGCAAAAGGTGTTGCCGCGCAGAACAAGGCTGAAATCGCCGAACTCGTCAAAAAGGCAGTCGCGCTCAACAACGAGATTTCAAAGCCAGAGATTGAAAAAATCAACGCGGAGCAAAACGAAGTCATCGCGCGCCTCAAAACCGAATATGCGACAAATGTCGCAAAAATCGAAGAAAACACGCTCGCTCGCAAAAAGGAAATCGTCGCTTCGTATGCGGGCAAAACGAGCCAAAAAGACAACGAAGACTGCAAAGAAGACTTGCGCGTTGCCGAATACGAGCACAAATCTGCCCTCTTCGACGCAAAGAACAAATTCACTTCTGCGGTGGATGCGGCAAAAGCCGTCAAAAACCAGGCTTATGTCGATTTCGTTCAGAAAAATCGTGCGCTCCGCAATGGTCAGACGAACTTCAAAGAAGACTGTACGCTTGCCGTCCAGAACTACATCAACAAGTTCAAGATGTCGAAATTCTTGCTCGACAACGGCTTGTATCTTGCGATTATCGTCTTCTTCATCGTGTGTATCATTCTCGCGCCGCTCTCTGGCAACGGCAATTTGCTCACACTCCCGAACATCTTCACGATTTTGGAGCAATCATCAGTGCGTATGTTCTACGCGCTCGGCGTTGCGGGCTTAATCTTGCTCGCAGGCACGGATTTGAGCGTCGGTCGAATGGTCGCGCTCGGTGCTGTCATCACGGGTCTTATTTTGCACCCCGGTCAGAACATCGTCACCTTCTTCGGCATGGGGCCGTGGGATTTCACCGCGCTTCCGACATTCGTCCGCCTCATCATGGCTTTAGGGCTTTCAATTATTCTTTGTGTGGTCTTCTCTGCATTCGCGGGCGTATTCAGCGCAAAGCTTAAAATCCACCCGTTCATCTCAACGCTTGCAACCCAGTTGATTATCTACGGCTTGCTCTTCTTCGGAACAAGCGGCACTCCGGTCGGCTCAATCGACGGCGGAATCAAAGACATGCTCGGCGGCCGCTGGATTTTGGGCACAATCGGCGGTGAGCTAATCACCTTCCCAAAACTGATTATTCCTGCGGTCATCGCAATCGTGGCGGCCTGGTTCATCTGGAATAAAACCACTTTCGGAAAGAACATGTATGCGGTTGGCGGCAATGCCGAGGCTGCGAGCGTTTCGGGAATCAGCGTGTTCTGGGTCACGATGGGCGTGTTCATCATGGCGGGCGTGTTCTACGGCTGTGGCGCATTCTTGGAAGCATTCAAGGCAAACGCAAGCGCGGGTACAGGTCAGGGCTACGAGCTTGACGCAATCGCGGCCTGTGTCGTCGGTGGCATCTCATTCAACGGCGGTATCGGAAAAATCGGCGGTGCGGTCATTGGTGTCATCATCTTCACGAGCCTTACCTACTGTCTCACCTTCTTAGGAATCGACACCAACTTGCAGTTCGTCTTCAAAGGTTTGATTATTATCGCGGCGGTCGCACTCGACAGCGTGAAGTATCTCAAACGAAAATAATGCATTCAGATTGCATTTTTCCCCGCTTCGGCGGGGATTTTTTTTCAAATTCTTTCATTTCAGTCTAGACACAAATCTCAAAGTCTGATATATTTTTATTCAACATCAGCACTGTCTGCGGGGTTAGCTCAGTTGGTTAGAGCATCACGTTGACATCGTGGGGGTCAGTAGTTCGAGTCTACTATTCCGCATAGAGTGCTGATGTTTTTTTATTTTCCGCGCCCTTCATTCCATTTCTCTAATTTTTCTTCTATTACATTCAGTTCTTTTTCGTATTCAGCGATTTCACGGTTCAATTTTTCTTCTTTTTCAAAATCCGTCGTCGTGATTTTCTCGCGACGCACTTCTTCACACAAAGATTCTAGCTCCAGTCTGCGCTTTTTCATGTCGGTGATTTCTTTTGGAGGTCGGCCGCCCTTCTTGCCGTTCTCCTTGCTTGCCCGGGCTTTCGCGTTGCTCGTGGATTTTCCGTTGTAAGAATAGAGCGAGCCAATCCAAAAACGAAGACTTTTCAGTTGCTGGCTCATTTCGAATTCGATGCGCTCCAAGTGGCGGCTTTCTTCCGCTTTCTCGGCTTCTAGAATTTCGGAGCTGTTTTTTGTTTTTGCAAGCTGATTGATGATTGAAATTTGATTCTGCAAGTCTTCAAGCGCGGAAAGTGCTTTATAAATCTGCTCGGTTTTCTTCGACATGCTTTTATTGTAACCCAAGACTTTCGGTTTTTGCAAGAAAATCTTTTTGCGTTCTCGGGGATTGTCGTTTATAATAGAAGAAACAGTTTTAGAAAATAGAAAGAGGTACACTATGGCACAATTCTTCAAATGCAAAAAATGCGGAAAAATCATCGAAATCGTCAACAAAGGCTGCCCTGTGGTGGTTTGCTGCGGCGATGAAATGACCGAACTCAAAGCAAACACCACCGACGGCGCGACTGAAAAACATGTTCCCGTCATCGAAGCAAGCGGAAACACCGTTACCGTCAAAGTAGGCTCTGCCGTTCACCCGATGGAAGCCGACCACTACATTCAGTGGATTGAAATTGAAACCGACAAAGGCGTTCAGCGAAAATACTTAAACCCGGGCGAAGAGCCAAAAGCCGTTTTCGCACTCGCAGAAGAAAAGCTCCTCGCCGCGTACGAGTATTGCAACAAGCACGGGCTGTGGGTTGTGAACGCATAGAAACACATCGCCGCATTCGTGCGGCGTTTTTTTATAAATCTTCCGTAATGTCCACTTCCTCGGCAAAGCGCAGATAATACAGCACACAACGGATTTCGCTTTCGGCGCAGGCGAGCATTTGGCTTACGGCTTTGCGGTAACAGGCGAGTTGAGCATAATAAATTTCTGGCTCGATTTTTTGGTTCGTTTTGTAATCGACTATGGTGAATTTGTATTTTGAATCGTCCGCATTCTGATACACCAAGTCAATCTGACCGTTTACAATCAGCTCGTCAGCGTAAGTTTCGCCCTCACTTTCCGTCGCAACGAAAGATTTTTCTACCACGCTTCGGAACGAGTATTCGCTCTTTTTCCACGGAGAGGCGAAGGCTTCTTTGTAAAGCGCAGAATCTTCAAATCGGCGTGCCATGTCAGCACACAATTCGCGGATTTTGGCGATTTTCTTTTCGCGGTTTGTCTCGCCCGCCCATTTTTCCATTCCCACGCCCGAAATGAATTTTTCGTTCATGCCAATCCACTCGCGCCCGCTGATTTTCGGCTCTGCGCCCAGCACCTTCCCTTCCATGTACGCGTGGGCAATCGTTCCGAAGTGCGTGAAATTGAACAACGGAGCAATTTCATTATCACTTTCCCCGCCCTCATCTTCCAAATCAAGCACTTCCCCACTCGGCACAGTGCTCGCGACAATCTTGTTAATCAGCTCATACTCGGAATTAGCAGGCGACTTCCCTTCTTCATTTTCCCCTTCGCAGCATAGCTGCTCGGAGACTCGCTCAAAACCTGTCTCACAGGTTTTGC
>ERZ842401.1563-NODE-1563-length-32424-cov-4.701875_pt1 | contig 32424 bp, 42 predicted proteins | sample MGYA00521270_ERZ842401 | MGnify/ENA primary metagenome ERZ842401 (study PRJEB31892, sample SAMEA3878208) | bioreactor metagenome | biome: Moose rumen | place: Sweden | collected 2011-10 | study: EMG produced TPA metagenomics assembly of the PRJEB12797 data set...
GAATTTGCTGCCGCCCGGGCATTTTCACCTACCTCCACCACCGTTTTCAGCGAAATTTGAAGAAATATTGTTGGATGTGAAATTAGTTTTATCACCTTGGATATATATTCCTCCACCCATTCCTTCAACTTCAAACCAACCATAAAATGGATTTGTTTCAGGAGTGTTGATAGCAGTGTTATTCAATATATAATTGCCAAAGAATGTTGTATTATGACCAACAATATTGATTCCACCACCATATAAAGCTGTGTTATTGGACAATGTACTGTTTTTAACAGTGGTATTGTCCCCTGCAATATAAGATTTTAAAGTATAATACCAGACAAGAGCCGTGTAATTTTGTGGATTTATTAGTTTTTGTAGTTTTATTTTTTTGATATGCAAGATACATTGCCAAATCACGTAAACCTCTATAATTTAATACTCTTTTATTATTTTTATAATTATAAACTTCTCTATTAACTAATGAATCAATAGTATACTCTATATCTTCTTTTAAATCTCTATCTAAAAGATCATCATATTTTTCTAGTCTAACATAATTTATAAAATTATATAATTTATTTGTATTAATTTCTTGACCATATGTATTTCTATACCTATTACACAATTTTTCTAAAAATTCAGTATTAAATTCTCTATCTTTAATATATTCTTTTATGTAATTAACATCAAAAAATTCTAAATCATCTTTATATGTTATTCCATACATTAATTTTTTAAATTCACCTTTATATTTATAGATGATTGCTAATTTATTGTTATATTCACTATCTTTAATTATATTTAATTTAAGTAATGTTTCTTTTAAATCAGTTTCCTCAATAAAAAAACCAGTAAAATTAACAATATCAGGTAATTTTTTGTCATTTAAATCTTTAAATTGTTCTATTCTACTAAATTCAATAAAATTATAACTTTTATCTTTTCTTTGTGATACTAAATGATAATTTGGCATATAATCATCCCCTTTTTTTCTGATTATTATACATTATTTTAATCTTTTGTCAAATTAGCCCATACTTATAAAAAATAATACCATAAATTAATTAGAGGAGTTGATTTTGTGATTAGTTATTTTAGTAATCTTGATCATACTATTCAAGCTTTAATAGCAACAATTTTTACTTGGAGTGTTACAGCTATTGGAGCATCAGTTGTCTTCTTTTTTAAAAAAATAAATAAAAGTGTTATGGATGCGATGTTAGGATTTGCAGCAGGTGTTATGATAGCAGCATCATTTTGGTCATTATTAGAGCCAGCTATATCAATGGCCGAAAACTTAAATATGATACCTTGGTTAATTGCTTTTATTGGTTTTTTTACAGGAGGATTGTTATTATTTATTGGTGACAAAATATATATTATCTTTAGTAAAAAAGTCAAAAAAGGTTCTGATAAAGCCAAAATGAAAAGATGTTTAATGTTAATATTTTCAATCACGCTTCATAATATACCAGAGTAATTGTTCAAGATGTAAAGTGAACACTTTTAATATTATTCAACTTTTTAAAGTTGAAATAAATATCAATATTTCCATCTTCATGAACATCTATTTTATTAATTAATCTTAACATTAATTCTCTAGTTGGATGTTTCATTTGTAAAAATTCTTTAATAAGTTTTTTATAATCTTTTATATCATTTTGATTATCATCTGAAAAATCAATTCTTTTTAATTCTTCTTGATTATTTTTTATTTCTTTTTCTATTCTTATTTTAATTCTATCATACATATCTTCATTTATTTTATTTGCTATTTTATCAATATACATATTATCTAATTGATTCTCTAATTTTTTTATATTATTTTCTATTTTTTTAATTTTATCTTCTTCGTATGAAAACGACTTATCCTCATAATTATCAATATTACTTTTAATACTATTTGCATCTAACGATTTAAATAAATTTTTAATTATATTAATAATACCTGCTTCTAATTTATCGTAATTAAAGCAATGACTTGTACATAATTTATATTCAGCTTTGTATCTCCTATATAAATTACAAACAGTATAAGTTCTATAATTATCATGTTTTTTTCTATTAGGTATTCCTATCGAATGGTTACAATCAGCACATTTTAATAAGCCATCTAATAAATATATGGTTTTTTTATCATTTCTTTTTGCTCTAGCTGGAAGTTTTTTTCTTACTTTTTCAAAATCATCTTTACTTATAATTGGTTCATGGGTATTTTCTACAACAATCCACTTTTCTTTTGGATTTTCTTTCATTTTTCTGTATTTATAACTAATTCTATTTCTTCTATTTTGAATTAAGCATCCTGTATACATTTCATTTTTTAAAATCTTTTTTATTGTAGTTGGAACCCAATATCCAATAATATTACCACCTTTTTTTCTGTTTAATGGTCTATTTCTTGTTATTGTAAAAGTTGGTTCTCCATCATCATTTAATTTTTCTGCAATTTCAGTTAAACTATATCCCTCTAAATATAGTCTAAAAATTTTTCTTACTATACGAGCTTCTAATTCATCTATTACAAAATGATTTTTATCATTTGGATCTGGACGATATCCAAATGGAGTACAACCTCCAACCCATTTTCCCTCTTTTTGTTTTGTGTTAAGAGCTGTTCTAACTTTTTTTGATAAATCTTTAGCATACATATCATTTAAAATTGCCTTAAATGGAGCTATATCATTATTAGAAGATTCCTCTTCTGTATCTACACCGTCTGTTAAAGCAACATATCTTATATTATGAGCAGGAAACCATTTTTCTACATATTCACCTGTACCAATATAATCTCTTGAAAGTCTTGATAAATCTTTAGTAATAACCATATTAATTTTACCATTTTCAATATCTTTTATCATTCTTTGAAAAGCTGGTCTATTAAAATTAGTTCCTGTATAACCATCATCAATATAAATATCAACTAGGGTATAACCTTGTTCTTCAACATATTTTTTAAGTAATGTTTTTTGATTAATTATACTTTCACTTTCACCTAAATTATCATCTTCTTTGGATAGTCTTATGTATATTGCAACAAAATATTTTTTGATTATATTTCCAATATTATACATTTATCCTCCTTACTTTTGGAAATATAGTCTATATTTGTATAAGCATTATACACCTTTTTCATAATTTTTGCATCTCATTTCTGCTGTTTTTAATAAAATCTTTAAAATAATCAATAATAATCTTTTCTATTTCTTCTTTTTCATCATTAAAATAAACATTAAATTTTAATTCTACTTTTTCTTTCATTTTTACCTACCCCCTTTTATTTTAACTATCCATATAATTATATGTATATTCTATTTTTTAAAATACATTATGTATTTCTAATATTGTTTTATCATTATCACTTCTCATTTCTACATGATATTTATCCTTATTTAATTTTGCTAATATCATTGATTTATCCTTTTGTAATAACTTTTTATCTATCATTACTGACATAAATGCTCTATAATTATCTGTTTTTGTATAACTTAATGAATGATTATATTTTTTTAATTCATGTTGTACTATTCTTTCAGCATCTTTTAAATTTTCTTTATCAAATTCAACCATTCCTTCAAATTCATATTTATTTTCAGCAATTATTTCATCATTAGAAGAATTACTTGATTCACTACTATTTAACTTTATTTGTTCTACAGTAAAATATGTATTGCTTAAATCTGATAGACTATTTGGAGTTCTTTCTACTTCTCCTTTTTTATAGCACTTAAATTTATTATAAATAACAGTATCTCTTAATATTGGATATCCGATAATAGAAAATATAATTGTCTTATAATGAAGTTGTTTTACTTCATCTGGTGTCATTAATTCTCTAGCTATTAAAGAAATTGATTTATTACCATTATAATTTAATAAACTCATTGATTCACTTATACTATTAGATTCAATCGTTTTCTTACCTAATCTTCTACTTATTGCTTCGGCTGTTTCCTGTGTATTTGTTTTTAGATAAATTAATCCACAGTTATCTAATATTATTTGTGATACATCCTTTCCATAAACATTATCTAATTGAGAAAATGATTGTATAAAAAAATGAAATCGCATACCCCTACTTCTAGAAACTGATACTAAAGCCTCTATATCAGCTAGTGGTGGACAGTTAGCAAATTCATCTAAAATCCAATCTATTTCTACTGGTAATTTTTTATCTTTTTGTTTATTGGCTAGTTTTACTAATTCTCTATATAATAAACCTACTATTATTGTTACTAATGAATAATATATTTTATCTTCATCTGGGACAATAATATAAAGTGCTGTTGGTTTAATTCCTAATATATCAAAATCAAAATCTTTTTTACATGTTACATTTGCAACATTTATATCATCAAATATAGCCATTTTAGAGCCAAAAATCGCTGTAACAGAACGAAAAGTATTTTCTGCTGAAGTTAATAATGGTGTTAAACTATCTTTTGATTTTAATCCATATTCTTTTTTAGATATATATCGTGTAAATTTTTCTAGATTATCTTCTTCCATCATACTATTTTGAAATTTACGAATACTAGTCATTGTAATTTTATTTCTAGATATTTTTTTGTCTTTAAATTCTTCTAAAAAAAATCCTATTAATCCTTCTAATAAATTCTTCGCACTATTATTCCAAAATGGATCTTTTTCTTTTTCCTTTTCTGTCATTACCATACTTGATAATGATGTTATAAGTCTATTTGTTTCAGCGAGATAACTCATTGATAAATTATTGTATTCTAATTTTTTATTTTCATTTAATTCTTCTTTTGCTTTATTTTCATATTCAATATATTGTTCATATTCTTTTATTATTGGTTCTAATATATTTATTTTATTTGATAGTTCTGGATTTCTAAAGTCGATTGTTAAAACATCATAACCATGATTTTCAAACATTTTAGAAGTTGTACTATATATTTCTCCTTTTGGATCTGTTATAAATACACTTCTTTTCTTTTTAGCAGTTGCAGTAAATGTACAAAATGGAATAACAGCTGTTACTGATTTACCACTTCCTGTACTACCTAAATATACATAATGTGGTGTTTCTCTATCTACCCACATATATTTTAGATTCTTACTAAAAAAAACAGGAACACCATTTTCTTTGATGTTCCTTATCTTTTCTTTTTTATAATTTTTCTTTATTTCCTTTTTAGTAGAAAATCTAGCGGATCCATGTTCATTATCATTATTAATTTTCTGTTTTGATATTAAAGGTTCTATATACATAAAAATAATAATAAAAATTCCTATAAATGATAACAATATAATTACTTCTAAAGACATTTTTCCTCCAATGATTTTAATTTTTTCATTATATTTGGTACTTCTACTCCTACTAATTCAGATAATTTTTTTTGATTAATTTTATTTTTTTTACAAAAATTCATATATTTTTTTAATGCTATTTTATTATCTTTAATTTGATTATTTGTAAATTCTTTTATCATAAGCCATAAATCTAAATTAGTAATTAAATCTACATAACTTATATCATAATCACTATTAGTTTTAGTAAAAAAATTATTTAATGTTTTAAATTGAGATTTTAAAACTGAATCTAATTCTTCATCTGTCTTATTTAAATAATCTTTTAATACATTTTCTTTAAGAACTTCTCCTACTATTATTTTACTTTCTATTTTAGTATGATGTAATATATATCCTACTTTCATTGTATTATTTTCTTTATCAAATTTATTTAATAAATTATTTTCATTTTTTACTATAAAAATACCCCCCTTTTATGATTATTATAATTCTAACTGTTTATCATATTCTTTTTTATTTAAACTATTTTGCATAGAAAATCTTTTAAATTCTACATAATCACGATCTAGCTTATCTAAAATTATTTCTTTATCATGATATTTTTCATTTACTATTCTCATAGCATCATCATAAGATTTGGCTCTTTGTTCGATAACTTTGCTATATTGTTCTATTACTACTACCTTATATATTGGCATAAGTTTCACCTCCTTAAAGTCCATCTTCTAATGATTTACTTTTATTTTTTTCTCTTGGTAATACATATTTAATCATTTCTTCTTCCATATATTCAAATGGTTTAAATTCTTCCTTTGTATATCCATCACCATAATCATAAATAAGTGGAAAAAACTCCCATCTTGATTTAGGAGTTTCTTTATATTCATTTGTATTTAAATCATATTCCATATATTCTTTACCATCTGGCGATTGTAAATGGCCTGAACCATCATAATAATTAATCCAGAACCACCCCTTACCCATTTTTTTGACTTCTTTTATTTGTACTTGATTTTCTTCTCTTATACCAAATACATAATTTTCATCTTCTTTATAATAAATATTTTCATTATCTAATGAGAATAAATAATAAATTCTTTCAACATTATCAACTATATTATCTAAATTATCCCATGCTGTTATATCTATTTGTTTTTCATTATTTACTATTAATCTATATTTACCATCTGATAAAGAATTAGTTTTAACATTATCGATTTTAAAACCTATATTTGTAAGTAATTCTCTATAGTAATTTGAAAAACTAGACATATTATAACTTTCATTATCATCACCAAAATCTTGAAAAGGTATTTCACTTTTTAAATCAATACCATAATCATTTGATACTTTTAATATTGGATTAACTCGTTTCTCATAATATTCTATTATTTCATTTTTATCAATTGCATAATCTAAATTTAAAGTAATTCCATTTTCAAATTTTTCATTATCAAAAATATTTATCTTATCACAATATGTACTGATATTATCAGTTGCAATATTGCTTGTTTTTAATTCATTAACTACTGTTTCATATCTTTGTTTTTCATTGTCTTTACACAATTTAGAACATTGACTATAAAAATTAATAGCTTCATCTTCAGAATCATAAACATCTAAAGTATTATAACAAATTATATATATTTTATTCATATATCATTCACCTTTCTCAAAAAAAGCAGTTCAAATCAAACTGCTAATTTATGGTTATATTTCTAATTTTTTTTATTTTTTATTCATTTAAACTATTTTCATTTAGTAAGAAATAATATAATCCCATAGTTATAATTCCATCATTATCTATTCTTGTTTTAATATTATCTTTTACAATTATAATTTTTTTAAAAGAATCATCTATGCGTCTTAATGATTGTTTTTCTTGATTTTCTTTTGTATCATTGGTTAGTTGATACGCAGATTGAATATAATATTTTTTTGCACCTTTATTAACAATGAAATCCACTTCATAATTTGAACGTATTGTTTTACCATCTTTATCATTAGTATAATTTTCAACAATACCTATATCAACATTATATCTTCTTGCTATTAATTCATTATATATAATATTCTCCATAATGTGCCCATCATCTATTTGTCTAAAATTTAATCTGGCATTTCTAAGACCAATGTCTTCATAATAATATTTATATGGTGAATTAATATAACGATTACCTTTTATATCATATCTTTGAACTTTGTTTATCAAAAATGAATCTTCAATATAACCAATATAACTATCGATGGTATTTTTATTAACTAAATCTTCTTCTTTGTTTTTTGATTCCTCCAAATATCTACTATTTATAACATTTGTTAATCTTGTTGGATTTGTGAGTGAACCTATTTGAGAAGATAGAACATCTAATATATCATTTAATAGTTGTTCATTCTTAATTTTTCTTCTTTCTTTTATATCGTCTAAATATGTTTCTTTATAAAGATTTTTTAAGTATTCAGCCTTATCTTCTTCTGTTTTACAAAACAAGGTAAATGGTAATCCTCCATATAATACATAATCATTCCAAGCATCATCCTTATCGCCATCATAAGCTTCTAGGTATTCCTTAAATGTTAATGGATATAAGTGAATTACATCACCTCTTCCTCTAAATTCTGTACTAATATCACTAGATAACATTTTAGAATTACTTCCAGTAACATAAACATCAATATTGTCTTTATACAAGAAACCATTTAATACAGGTACAAAATCATTTACTTTTTGTATTTCATCCAAAAGAATAAAATATTTTTCATTTTCATTTTTTATCTTGCTTAATAAAAATTCATTAAGTTTGGAAGAATCCCAATATTTTTTATTTTCTTCAGCATCAAGTGCTAAATAAATAATATGATTTTCGTCAGTTACATTGTCTAATAGATATTTTCTAAATAAATTGTACAATAAATAAGACTTGCCAGATCTTCTTAATCCAGTAATTACTTTTATCATATTATTTCCTTGTTTATCAATCAATCTATTAAGATAATCAGTTCTTTTTATTTCCATTAATTATCACCTCTACAATTATTATATACTCTAATAATTATTATATCAATAGTTTTATTTACTTTTTTTGTGTAATTCCACATTTTTGGTAAATGTATTATACTGTTATAAAAATAATTATTTCAAAATAGATTTTTAATATCAATCGGTTCGGACTATATTACGAAAACTCCATTTCACTACTAAATAATTTACTAAATTCTTTTTCTGCTTCTTCCATTTCATAATTAATATTTTTAATTGCTTTTTGTATTTTATTTTTATTTTGATATTTTTTATTAATAGAATTATTTGATAAATAATTTTTTAATATATGGTATCTAGTTTGTTTTTTATTTTTAACAAAATCTTTCAATATTATTTCTTGTATAATATCATTTTCTGATATTATATTTTTCTTTTTAGTTCTATAAAAATAATTAGCATGATTAACAATAGCATTATAAATATAATTATCTAAATATTTTTCTTTTGTTTTTATTAATGTATTATCTACAATTCTAGTTTTAATATTATTGTCTTTAGAAAATTTTAAAAAAACATCATTAATTTTTTGTAATGATGTTTTAAAATTAATATATTCTGTTTGAAAATTACCATTTTTATTTGAAAATATATGTTTTTTTATTTGTTTTGTTAATTCTTTTATTTCTCTATCTCTAATAGAATTATATTTTATTCTCCTATCTTCTCCATATCTTTTGTCATATAATAATTTTCCTAATTTAAGTATATTATCTTCTAATATTAAATCTTCTTTATCTTTAAGTAAAAAGTTTTTTTCTTTTGGATTAAAATAAGTTTTTAATTCATCTATTTCTTTATTTGTTTTTATAAGTAATGGTGTATATAATTTTTCTCTTTCGATAGATAATTCTACTTGATTCTTAATAAAATTTATTTCTTCTTCAGATATAACACCTTTTCTTTTATAACCTATTTTATTATTACCATATCTATAGTTAGCTTTCTTTTCAATATATGATATGTGAAAATGTAAATTATCTGTATCGGTATGGCATGCTAATTGATATGACATATTTTTTATATCTACATATCCACATTTTTTAAGGTATTTTGGTAACACTTCTTTTATTAAAACTTGCTCTAATTTTTTAATACTTATATTTTCATTTAAATAATCATTATTAAATGATATAACACATTTTGCTAAATTAGAATTTTCAATATATTTTGTATATTGTTTTTTTCTTTTTTCTATTTCTTCTTTAGAAGCATATTTTCCATTTTCTAATACTAAATTCATTTTTTCAGCTTTAGTTAAATTACCTGTATAATAATCAAACATTCCCATTGCTTTTTTCTTTTCATTAGAATAATAATCAAACATTTTAGTTGTTCTTTTAATAATATTATCTATACTTTTTCTTGTTCTATCTGGATTATTAATAGCAAGCTCAAATCGATAATTAAATATAACTTTAGGACTTTTATCCATCTAATCCTCCTTTTAGATTTTTAAAAAAATCTTGTAATGGTTTATTTTGAGTCGGATTAGTTAAGTTTTGTATTTCTAAATCAGAATACAATTGTTTTAATAAATCTAATTGAATATAATTAAGTCTCATATTTTTTTCTACTTCTTCTTTTACTTTTTTCATTTCTTGTACTAATCTCATATAATCTTTTGCTATAAAAATTAATTCAGACAATGCCTTTGAATAAGATTTTTTTCCATTAGTCATACGATATCCATCAATTATTTTTATTGTTTCTTCATCTAATATAAAATGTTTTCTAATCATAATCATTCATTCTTTCTAATATAATATCTAACAATTTTTTCTTAAAATTATCTGAAATAGTATAAGATTCATCAATTGGTATAAAGTATTTAATTCCAAATTTTTTATAATTGTCTAACCATTGCTTAATTCTTTTTTGTGGTAAATCTCTATGTAAAATAATTGTATTAATACCAGCTCTTTCAAATATTTCTCTAGCTGTTAATTCTGGACGTTCTAATCTCATAAAAATAGTCCATATTTTAAATACTGGATCGTATACTAATTGTCTCTTATATAATACATCTTCTATAAAAATGTTTTGTTTTAATATTTTAATTTCTTCATCTGTGTATATTCTTCTTTTCAATTTTATCATCTCCTATCATTTTTAAATATCCTATTTCAATTAAATAAATGAGCATTTTATTAATGCTCATTCCATACTCTTTTGCAAGTAATTTTACTCTTTCAAATAATTCTATTTTTAATCTTATATGAAATCTTTTAATAAATACCACTCCTTTACAACAGTGGGCTAAAAACTAGGGTTTAGTGGGCTAAAACTAGCTCTTTTATAATTCTTATAAAAGAGGAGCATAAGAGGATGACACCAAATTGTACTGTTTGCCCTTATATTCTGCCAAACAAATTGGTGTCATTTTCATATTTTGCACTTGCAAAATGCCCACTATAGTGGCCCACTAATCATTAGTTTACCCTTATATTTTAATAAAAAATAGTGGGTTTTTATAGGCCCACTATCAATTAATTGGATTAATACTTAAATTATTATTATCTAAATTTGGTAATGGTAATTTTATATCTTCATATGTAAAATCTATTAAACTCATTCCATCTACTTGTTCTCCATTTAATGATACTTCAAAATGTAAATGAGGACCTGTAGAATATCCTGTAGTTCCTACTTCAGCTATTTCATCCATTTGCTTTACATTATCTCCTTCTTTTACTTTCGATGATTTTGGAAATAAATGTTCATAGATTACTTGATATGTTGTTTCTTCATCTACTTCACATTCTAATATAATATAATTACCTCTACCCCCATTTATATTATTAACATTAGTAGTATATTTAAAATCAACTTTTTTAACTATACCATCACATACAGAATAAACTTTAGTATTATTATCTGTAGATAAATCCCATGCTGGATGAATATCTTCTATCCCAAATACTTCTCTTTCTTCCATAAAAAAACTTGAAACATGCATATTTTTTATTTCAATTGGTGGTGTAAATGGTTTTAATTGTTCTTCATCTATTTGTCCTGATTCTTCCATTTCTTCTTTAGAACAAACATCGTATTTTATATATTTTTCCATTTCACATACTTCTGATATTGGTTTTAAAGATTTAGTTTCTTCATCTAAATTATCTTTATATATTTCATCAAATGATAACTCTTCATTTTCTACATAAAAGTATAAAATTCTTTCTAAAGATACATACCCATTACCATTACTAATATTTTTATTTAATGTATTTTTATATGGTTTAGAATATTCCATATTATTTTCAACATATCCATCTGTAACACTTATTCCAAAAAAATTCATAATCATCATACATGGAATCATAATTATACATATTATAATAATTAATGGTATTATTATTCCTATTACTAAAGTGATTACCTTTTTCATATTTCTAATTCTTTATTTTTCAAATTAACTTTCTTTTCTATATCAAAGGTAGAATCATGATTCCAAATATTTTTAATTTCTTTATTTGATAATTCATATTTAGATTTAATTGTTTTTCCATTTTGTATATATACTATTCCTGAATTATCTTCATTTAATTCTTCGGCAAAAAAACATTTAAAAACATCATTTTTATATATTTTTGAAAAATCTTGTATTTCTTCTTCTGGAAAATCCCATCTAGTTAGAATACTAATATTATTCTTTACAGCTGTGTTTTTATCATAAACTAATTTTTCTTTTATTTTTTTTAATTTAGGATTTATAGAATAAACTTTTTCTGGAAATTCAATTGCCGGATATTTTTTATAATATTCTTTAAATTCTTCTAAAAGTTCTGGTTTTGATTTAATAATTGTTTTTACTAAATTTGCCATATTACATTTCTCCCATCATTTTTTGTTCTAATTCTGTTGCTCTTATCCAAATTCTTAATCTATTTTTAGAATCAATATTAAGTAAAAATTCTCCTCTTTTAGCTGACATTAAAAATGCTTTTTGGGTATCTGTTAATGGATTATTTTTAAATAATTCTAAATATGCTTGTAAGTCATCTTCTTTTAACATCCCTATCATTTGATATTGACAGTTATTAAAGATTGCTGTCGCATGTCTTAATACTGAACTGTTATTTAAAAAATCTCCTATACATTGAGAACTAACAATCATATTTGTAGAATACTTACGACACCTTCTTGCTAGTTGTCCAAAGTTTTTTAATACTTCATTATTATTTTCATCTATATATAAATGAAATTCATCTACGATAATACTTATATGTTTTCTATCTTCTATTTTCTTTTTATCATTTAATATTTTATTTGATACTATACTATTATTTAAATAAGTAAGTAGATTTAATGTTTGAGTATTAATTAATCTTTGATTACCACTATATAATAACTCTTGTAAATTAAATGCAATTAAATCATTTGATAAATCAATTGTAGTATGTCCATCAAAAAGATATGAATCAGTTCCAGTTAAGAATCTAGATAATAATATTTCTATTTGATCTACTAATTTTATTTTTTCTTTACTAGTTAATGTTTCTTTATATTCTGGTAAAAAATTATATAAATCACTAAATATAGGATAATCTGTATTTTTTAAATTTTGTAAAGTATTTATAGATGTATTTTTATAAATACCTTTTTTATTATATAATGCTTCTACGATAGATAAAAGCATTACAATTTCTTTTTCAGTTATACTTTCAAAAGCTGTTTTAAAAAATGCTTCTAAAAATCCTAAATGTTTAGCTAGTGGACAATCTGTTTCTTTAGAATCATTTTCATCTTCATCATTAGCAATAAATCTTATTTGTAGTGGATTTATTATTCCACCTTTTTTAGAATATAAATCGATATATTCGCCATTATTTTGTTTTACTAATTTTTCATATTCGGCTTCGGCATCAAATATAAATATTTTTGTTCCTCTAGCATATTCATTAACTATCATTTTTTTCATAGTGTAAGATTTACCACCACCAGTTGAAGATATGATAGCAATATTATGAGATGTACGAGAATTATTTAAAGTAAATGGGTCAAAAAATATAGGTAATGATGTATGAATATCTAATCCTAACATATAACCTTTTGAATCATTAAAATAAGTTGTAGTAAATGGAAAACCAGCACTTAATGTTAGTGTTGGTAGATAAAAGCAATAATCTTTAAAAGTAAGTGATGTTATATCATAATTTTGCCATGCTTCCATTTGTCTTAATTTTGGAACATCTAATTTTATTTGATATGAATCAGCTATTCTTCTTAAATCTCTAATTATTTCTTCTCTCTCTTTTTTACTTCCTTCTACTACTAATATTAATGATACTTCTTTTATTTTTTCATCACCATTTTTTATTTCATTCATTAATACTTGAAAATTTTCTTTTTGAGTATCTAGTTCAGTTGCATCACTTAACTTTCTTGTAGTATTTCTATCTGATAATAAAAATTGATATTGTGAATTTACCCATCTAATTAATTCTTCTTGTGTAATCGCATCTTTAATAGATATACTTGCTCTTACATTTGGATAATTAAAAATATTTTCAAAAAATAATTCATCTACAAATGGTGGTACATTTTTAATTGTAACCATTTGAATATCTTTATCATCAAATCTTAACATACTTGTTTTTTCTGATATATTTAGTGGTGATACTAGACTAGGTAGATCTGACCACAATAGATTATCAAGTGTATTAGATGTTAAATATAAATTAGATAAGAATTTATATATTTGTAATTTATTTTCAATAAATTGGATATTCATTTTTGGTGTTATATCAGCAATAATTTCTTCTATTTCATCTAATTGTTTTTCTAAACTATTTATATCTTTTGCTATTACAACAAAATAATAAATACTTGATACTGTATAATTTTTTTCTTCTAAATCATCTATTAATTTTCTACTTTCTTCTAGTAGATTATATCTATTAATATCTTCTTTATAATATTCTAATAATTCATTTAAATTTACTTTATTAGCATTTAAATTAATCTTTTCATTTAGTTTATAACATTTTAAATTTAAATCTTTTATTTGATATAAACTTTTTAATATATGAAAGAAGTTAGTTTTTTCATTTTTACTAGTTAATGATAAATCAATCGCACTTACTTCTATTAATGAAGCAACACTTCCATTTTTAAGTCTAATTAATCCATCATCATCGATACTAGATACATTCGTAAATACTTTTGAATTTTTAATTCTTCTTTTCATTTTATTTTTAATTACATATTTATTTTGATTTTTTGATTTTTTTAAATTATTTAATACTTTATCTTCACTTATAAAAATTCCCCCTTTTATTTCATGTAAATATAATTTTTACATTTAAAAAAATATTTCAATACCATTATAACTATTTTATACATTCTATTTTTTTTAGATAAATTAATTGGTAATAATAAAAATACTATTGTACTTAAAATTACTAATGAAAATAATCTAGTATGTGGTATTGAAAATAGAATTAAGAAAAATATAAAACTTGGTAATCCGATATACAAATCGGTAAACTCGATATATTTTCCTAATGTTTTATTTATACTCTTTATCGTAATATACATTTAACCCCTCCTATTTCTTATAGGTATAACAGGTGCGATTCTACTAGCAGAATTTCTAAACTTGTTATATCCTGTTCTTCTCATAGTTTTACCAATATGTGATGGGGTTTTTGTTGATACTTTTGTACCAAATTTAGCAATATGATTACCTACTTTATTTCCTAGCTTATCTATTCTACTACCAGAACTATGTGATTCACTGATATTCTTACCAAAATTAGAAATACTATTTCCAACTTTATTTATTAATTTATTACCACCTAGTTTTCCAGTAATAGATGAGCCTACTCCTAAACTTACTAATCCTGCTCCTACTCCTGCTGCCCCTACAGAAAGTGCACCAGTTTTCATTCCTTGTCCAAATCCCATCATTGACATTAAATGTTCTCTACCACTATTAGCACTTACATTACCACCAATAAATCTATTAACTACTTGACTTCCTGTAAGTAAGAATGTTCCACATCCAATATATAAAATAGATTTAATTACCATATCTTTTGTTGAATTTGTAAAAAAAGTAGTACTCTGAATCGATTTCATAAGTAAAACTGTAAGACCTATAATCATCATTACTACTGCTCCCTGAAGTATTAATGAAACTAGTTGCTCAAATACAGCACTTCTTCTTTGTTTATTTCCGACACTAGTCGCAAATATAACTGGTGAAATACAGAATAAGAATAGAAATTCTATTTGTCTTCTAGCTAACATCATTCCACTAAAGAATAAAGCATATAAGAAAAAAGCACCTACTATAATAGCCATAATCCAATTAATATCATATTTATATGCTTTCTTATCTGGTAATATCCATCTATGAGATGTTACATATTTATCATTATACATTTCTTTATTTGTAAATGTATCATTCTTAATTAATACATCAATATCAGTATCAAAATTTTTTATCAATAAATCTGCTTCTTCATATCCTTTGGAATAATTAACATACTGGACTAATATATTATCAGCTAATGTTGTATTTTTAGTGGTTGCTATATTAGAAGTATACCCACTTAATTTAATTGAAAATGAAGAACTTTGTACAAACATAAATGTTGATAAAAAAACCAATACTCCACATTTAATTATTTCTTTTATGATATTTTCTGGTGTTGGACTATCATCTGGATCTATAACTTTTTTTATAAAATTCCATATTGCGAATAATCCTAATACTGATACCGCTATTGTAAACATTCCCTTATAAAATTTATTAAACATTGATTCACTTGATATTGAATTAACTACATCTAAAGCATTAATTTCTTTTAATATATCAAATAATGAATCTATTAAATTATAAATAAAATCTATTAGTTTCCAACCTAAATGTCTAAATACATCTAATACTTTTAAAAACATAAATACCTCTATTTAAATAAATCTATTATTAAGTTTACAAGTGAAATAGCAAGTATTATCCCAGCAATACCAAATAATGTTTGAATTATTCGTTGTTTTGTTCTTGCTTTATGGTCTACATCTGCTACTGCATACATTATAAATCCAACTATTAATGATACTCCGGCAGCTGCTATACCTATTGATAAAGCCCAATTAGTAATTGTTTTTATTGCTTTTAAAATGGAATCGACATTATAACTTCCACCTTCTAATTTTTTTACTTCTAATAAATTCATAGTTTCTCCAATTTTATTAATTAGAGAATATCCTATGAATCTATTCAATAGAAACACCTCTTTTATTATTTACTTTATACATATATCATTCCCCTTTCTATAGATTATTTCCATAATCTTTTTTTATTCTTTTGTGAAACTTTTGTAATTCTTCTCGTAAATCTTCATTATATATTGATTCATATCCATCTTGAATTACATTTGCTTTTTTGATTATATATTCATTAATATCTTTATGTGATAATCCTAAAACATCACATAATAATAAAGCAACATAAAATTCATTTGAATATACTGCTTCTTCTATAAAAATCATATTTTTTTTAACTTCATCAACATCTATCATTATCTTATCACCCCCTTTTAATAAAATAGTTAAGGAGTAAAGAAAAATCTTTACTCCTTAATAATTATTAATAAGCTAATTCATTTTCTTTTTTACTTGTTAAATAAGTTACTTTTTCGGCAACTAATTCCATCACAGTTTTATTAGTACCATCTTCTTCTATTTCTCTAGATTGAAGTCTACCTTTAACTCCCACTAAATCGCCTTTATGAAGATATTCTGATGCATTTTCAGCTATACCTCTCCATAAAGTACAATTAAGAAAATCTGTATCGTATTCTCCTTCGTCATTTTTATAACTTCTTGGTACAGCTAGTGTTAAATTAGTTACTTTAATTCCACTTTCTGTTTCATTTAATTCTGGTTCTCTAACCACTCTTCCTACTATTACTGATTGATTTAACATACACATTCCCCCTTCTAACTTTTAAATTAAATCAAATTCTTTTTTTACTAATTTTTTAGTAATTTTTAAATTGGTATCAACTATTGATTTTTCATCAAATATTTTTTGATACTTTTGTATTTGTTCATTTGTTAATGAACGGTCTTCGCCGATTTCATAATTATCTCCTGCAATTATGAAAGTACCAGCGATAAAATCATTACCTAAATAACGATTATATGGTAATCCTTTTAATTTACCTTCTAAATTACAAATAAAAACAATATCTGGATATTGTTCTAAATAAACATGATTAAGGTGTCCACCTATAATCTTTTCTTTTTCACACATACTGTTTTTTATAAATCTTTCTTTTGGTAATTCATTAGGATTAACCACAAGTATTTTTATATTTCTTTGAATTTTATCACCCCCTTTTTTATAAAAAAATATACAATAATTAATTGTATATTCAAAATCAAAATAATTACTTTACTTCTATTTCCCCATTTTCATATATGTAATTATTAAGAATATCTTTATAATCATTATCATTACCAAAATATAAATCTTTTTCATCTTTACAATAAACATGATAACTTACACCACTAGAAAAATTTTTATGATAATCTATTTTATAGATAGATTCACAATACTTACCATTTACATCTTTTATTAATGAAATAATTTTTTCTCTATTATCATTATTAACATCTATAAAATAATAATTCTTTTTAGATATATTTTTAGAAGCTTTTTTGATAGAAAAAAATAATGACAAAATAATTATACATAAAACAACTATAACTGATATAACAGTAATAGCTATCATTTTAGATTTGGTAATTTCTTCTTCATATTTTAAATCTTCATTATTCACTATATCACCTGTAAATATTATATCAAAAATATTTTTTAATTCAAATCTAGCTAGTTCTTAACTTAACCAAAATAATAAAGGTTTTCTTTCAATAAAAAACTCATCTTGATTTATATTGTAAACACCAATATTAGATTCTTTTAAATAAGTATTTACTTCCCAGTGATCTACACAATAATTTGATACGCTTTTAACTGAATTAACTATTAAATCGGTATTTTCTTTATCTCTTAATATCATTTGTAAATTAGGTTTATTTATAATATTATTATCATTACTTATATCATAATAAACCTCTTTTGGAATTATGTTATGTTGATTACAAAACTTAAATATTTTATCTATTTGACTAAATACTTCATCTTTATTACTCGCAAATACATAAACTATTGAATCTTCTGATAATAATTCATAAAAGTTTTTAAACTTATGATAATTTGAATTTTTACCTATATTCACTTAATATATTATCCATTTCTTGTTTTTCTTCTTTACTAGGTGGTGTTGCTTCACACCTTTTTCCATTCCATAACATAGTTCCATCAGTATCATAATCTATTTCTAAATCAGCTTGAGATTTTCTTTTATATGTTAAAGCGTCATATATATTTAAAACAAATATATAAAATCTTTTAACTTTATTTTTATCTATATAAGATTTAGGTATTCCTTCAACTACTACAAAAGAACCGATATTAAATAGACTTAAATCTTTTAATTTTTCTTTATTTATTTTTGCACTAAAAAAAGATGTTTCTTTTACATCTTTACCTTCTTTATCTTTATATGTATTATTTTGACATATATCAAACCATGTATATTTTTCTTCTACATTTTCATTTATACTTGATATATTTCCTTCAATTATTATATTATTTTTAAACATTTAAATTCCCCCTTTTAAATAACTAGTTAATTTAAAATAACTTGTTATATTTAATTATTATATTTTATTTTATTATATTATGGTAGACATTTTTGTCATAGGTTGATGGACATTAGTGTCTATATGGGTAGACATTTTTGTCTAGCATATAGATATTTCTAACGCCACTACTATCATACTTTATTTCTATCAACTTTTCTTCTTTTAGTATTTTTAATAATCTAGATATTGTTCTTGATGATACTTTTAGATTATGTGCTAAAAACTTATTTGTTGCATAACAATAACCATTATTATGACATAGTAATATTAAATCACCATATAATAGTTTTGCATTACTACATAATTTATGATTATTTAATACTTTTCTTGGTATTTTACAATATGTTTCAAGCACTAATAATTCTCCTTATTATTTAATATACCTGTATATATTAGTTGTTCTTCGTTATCTACACATGTAATCAAAATTATCCTAGTATATTTTGAACTATCTATACTAATTGTTCTATCTTTTTCTTTTTGATAAAAATTAGATATTTTATATTCATATTTTATACCATCATAGTAAATATAAACTTTATCCCCTATTTTTAGTTTATTAAGATGTTTAAAATATGCTATTCTACTATTACCAGAGTGAGAAGCCAAAATAAGATTTGAACTTTCTTTATTTGGCATTTCTGACTCCTTTAATACTTCTATACCATAATCAACTTTGTTGTATTTAGAATTAATATTATATAATCCTTTTTTTAAATTAATTTTTGGTATTTCTAAAATCATAAAATAATTAATATCTTTATTAGTTTTTACTTCATTATTAATAGAAGTTTGTTCTTCAACTTTATTATTATTTATATTAACCCTTTTAATATATTCTTTTATTTTACTGTTCTCTATTTTTTTATTTTGTTCAGTTTTTATGTATGGCATTAAATATATAATTAAACCACTTATAATTAAAATTAATCCAATAATTAATTGGATTTTATTTTTTATCTTTTGATTTTCTTTTTTCATATATAAATACCCCACCTATAATTATTAAACAAATTCCAATAACTTTATCAAATGGAAATTCATTTTTAAATGTATTAGGTACTTCTATTTTTTCATTAATTAATGTTTTTTCTATAATTTCTCCATCTTCTGTAACATCAAAATATACTAATTCAGTATTTAATGTATAATTATCTATTGTTTCTAATTCTTTAAAATAATAAGAACCATACTCTAATTCTACTTCTATATCCCCATTTTCATCTGTAATATTAGAATAAAGTAAATTATCATCTAAATCATAAATACCTATTTTAACGCCTTTTAAAGCATTATTATCTTGATCTACTTTATGTATTTTTATTTTTGATGTTATTTTTTTATCTTTTATAGTTGATTTAGTTATTTTATTATCTTTTATTTCAAAATACATTTTTTCATTATTAAGTGTATATTTTTCTGGTGCTTCTTTTTCTATGAAGTAATAAAATCCTTCTTTTAAATTTTCAATTGTTATTTTACCTTCTTCATTTGTTTTACCACTAAATATTAATTCATCATCTTTAGTATATACTTCAATTAATGTATTAGGTAGTGGCTCATCGTTTGAAATGTCAACTTTTGAAATCTCTACTTTACCTTTTTTAAGATAGTTTTTATATGTTAAATTAACAGATACAACTTCTGTATATGAATCTTTAAATTTTATTTCAAATGAATGTTTTTCTGTATCTAATACATGTTCTTCATTTGTTTTTGTTTCAATAAAGTAATATTTTCCTAAATATAAATCTTCTATTTTTAATTTACCTTCTTCATTTGTTGTATAACTACCTATTAAATCATTTGATTTATAAATTATTGTTCCATCTCCTGATTTAATATCTTCTTCAGCATATAAATCAAAACTAATATCACTTAATTTTATTTCTTCATATTTAAATGAGTTATTTTCTATTATCATTTCTTCTCCAAGTTTAGTAAGTTGTACCTCTCCTTTTACTTGTTTGTTTTCAAATTGTACTTCAAATAATACTCCATACTCATTATCTGATATAAACGTTGATCTATCTCCTATAAAAAATTCTACTGATTCTTTATTCCATAAGTATCCATCGATTGATTGTTCTATTTCTTCTAATCGATATGTTCCTGAACTTAATGGATAAGGTGTAAACAAAACTCCATTTTCATCTGTTTCAAATGTATCTAATGTTTTTCTAAATGGGTATGTTATTGTTTGATTTACATACTCTTCATTATCTACATCATAAATTTTAAATTTTATATTTGCTCTTTTAACTACTTTTTTAGTTTCTTTATCAATTTTAACTACTTTTAATTTAGCTGTTATATCATTATCTGAAAACATTAAATTAACTGTATCTCCTAGTTCTTTTACTTCTAACTTATAATCTTCTAACATTTCATGTCCTCTTACTCCAGTTAATTGTTTTAATGTATATTTACCATAAGGCAAAGTTATAATCATTTTTCCATTTTTATCAGTTGTTAATTTCTTATATAATTCACCTTTACTATTATATATTCCAAATTCTACATTAACTTCTGGTAATATAATACCTGTTTTATTTGTACCAAGTAATTTTGTAATTTCAAATTTTCTTGTTATTATTTTTTCTTTTACAGTTATTTCTGGATATAAATTATCTTTTGTTATTTCAAAATAATGTTTTTCTGTATCTAGTTGATAACCAAGACTTGCTTTATTTTCTAAAATATAATATTTCCCCAAGTCTTTAAAATTATCTGTAGAAGCATTTCCATTTTCATCAGTTGTCACAGAAGTTATATAAGTACCATCTTCTTTATAAATATTATAAACAGCACCTTTTAAAGTTCCCTCTGCTTGTCCAATACTTAATCCTGTATCATTATCTTTCTTATGTAATTTAACATTACCTGTTGTTGAAATTAAATTAACTTGAGCTACTACTGGATCTTGTAAGGTAGCATGCGCTAATTTTTGGGAAGCACCATTATAATAAACAACTGTTATATCATTTGAAAGATATTTTTTTCGAACTAATTTTACATTACTATTTCCTGTATTAGTTGTAGTTATATTTAGTTTATTTCCATCAATGCTTACATTATTATTATCATTTGAATATATTTCAAAATCTGATAAAACATTATTGTTATCAGTAAGTGATACAGTATTTCCTAATACAGTTGTATAAGTATTTCCATTAAATGATGGTTTTACTTCATGTTGTGATATTAAAGATAATATTTCATTTTTTTCATTGGTAACATCGATTACTTCTCCATTACCGTTTAAGGCTGTTGAAAATTTTACATCAACATTTCTTACTTTTTTCCAAATTAATTCTTGTGAAGCTAAATAATATCTATAGTTTCCAGTATGAGATGGATAATCATATCCATAATATCCAACACCTTCTATAAAATATCTTTGATCTAAAGTTAAATTAGTAGCACTCCAATCTCCTGTTTCATAGTCATGTGTTGTTATATTAACAAGTGGCTCTATACAAAAAGCTATTTTACCACTAAAACTAAACATTGGTACTTGATATGTTAGATATTCATCTCCATCTTTTATTTCAAAATAAACACCATCTATATAGTTTATATTTAATTCATCTGCTTTAACTTTATTAATTGTAAATAAAGTTGTTATTACACTTAAAAAAGTAAATAGAATTACTTCAAATATTTTATTCATTTATCATTCCCCCTTTAATAAAAAAATAACCATTTTATTGGTTATTTGTATCTAACGTCTAAATAATATATTTCTTCTCCATTATCTTTATACTTTCCTGTACTAAAACATCCGGAACTACTTATACTACTATCTCTAAAAAGAATTTCATAACTTTCTTTATAACATGCTTCTTGATTCATTAAATTACCATTTGAATCTGTTGTAAGCGTTTCAGAACGAGTATAAACGTGTGAAACATTTAATTCTTCTTTTTTTGTTTCTTCTGTAGTTATTGGTACTTCTACAGGTTTAGTTTCTTCTTGAACATCATTTTTTTCTTCGTTAACTTCTGCTTTATATTCACTTTTTTCTTTCCTAGAAATTTCTTTTTCATTATTATTAATAATTGGTGTTGATTCTACTTTTTTATTAACAGTATTATTATTAGTTTCTGATTTTTTAATAATATTAGAATCATTTTTTATTTCTTTACTTATTTCTATCTTATCATCATGTTCATCAATACTATCATCAGTATTTTCTTCTTCTATTTGTTCTTCTTCGGTTTGTTCTTTTATCTTACTATTATTAATAATTTCATCTATATCTTTTAATAATATAAACTTAACTTTATTTAACTTTGTAAAATTATTACTTTTAAATTTAATAATAAATCCTACAGTTAGAACTATAATTATACTTATAACAATTAAAATAATTTTTTTCATAAAATCACCCTTTGAGATAATAATTACACAATATTTTTTAATTGTCAAATCATTCAATCATAAATGTCAATCATAAAAACCACCTCTTTCTATAGTTTTTTTTAACGAGTTCCCTATAAACTCAAAAAAGAAGTATTATTTTAATACTTCTAATCCATAATAAAGTGCTACTTTAATAAAACAACTTTTTTTCCTTTTATATATGTTACATTTTTCCAAAAACAAAACATCTGCTACAACTTCATCAGTATGAGTGGATAAAATGCAATATTCTAGTATTACTTTTTCATCTGGTGTAAGTTTATATTTTAATCCTTTTAGACTTTTTTCAATTTCTTCAATATATTCTTTTTCATTAATTATTTTTTCTGCTTTTTTTGCTGTTGTATCAATTTTACCAAATACATTTGAGTTCGTTTTATTTTTTATATCCGATAGACATGCTTTGTATTCATTACTTATTAAATCAAGTTTCCTTTTTGAAGTCCTATATCTATAAAAATGTTCTAAAACCTTATCTTTTGTTTTTATATAATCGAATTCTTCTATAATATTATTTTCTAATAACTTTGGTTGTTTTATTTTTGGCATATAATCCGCTCCTTCAATAAAAAAGAGAAATTACGCATAAACATTTCGCAATTTCTCTTAAATCTCATTTTTTAGTGAACAAAAGAATAAATTAATACTACCACTTATACTTTTATCATTTTTTTTAGTTAGAAAATTATTATATTTAAATAATGACATTTTACCATCACCTTTATATATGGATGTTCTTTCAAAACTTAATTGTTTTATATTCTACACGATTTTCATTAAATGTCAATATTTGGAAATTAATTTTTTACTATTTGTAAACTTTTTTCATCTAATAATTTCCTACTTTACTACATTATAACACTTGACATTTTAAAAGTCAGTATTAAAATACTCAAAAATTTTTCATAAATTTTAGTATCGATAAAATTTTAAATTTCTTTTAAATATAAGGCTTAAACAAAAAAATAAACTTTAATATAAAACTACAAAAAAAAATACTTGAAAATTTTTTCAAGCATTCTTTTTACAATACTTTAGTATAAATTCATCAACATTAAGAATATTTAAGAAATTTAATATTTCTTGATATTTATTAGATAAATTACTATAACTTTCATCTACTAGATATATTAATTTTAATTTATCTAATTTAGAAACTATATAAAATATTTTGTATACATCATTGACCTTTATTAATTGCATACTTAAAGATAATCCTTCTTTATGAATATTATCAAATTCAATATGTTTTACTTCTGATTCATCATAAACATACAAATTAGAATTATTCTTTTTTCTATCTAAAAATTCTCTGCTTAATGTTTCTAATTCAAGGCACATACTACTTCACCTCTGCTACTAAACATTATATAACAATTATAGCAAAAGTATCAATATAAATATTTAAATTTATAAAAAATATTTTACTATATACAATAATACATACAATGGATTTTGCGTGAAATGTCGTTATTTATGCTTGAATTGTATTGTAAAATACTAATTTTATTATTTTATATATTTATTTAATGAAAAATTTACATTTTTCTCATATTGTTCAACATCATATAATAAATAATTTTTTGAAAAAACATAATCATAATTACTAATTGTTTTTATAGGTTTGGTATAATTTTCATAATCTTTTAAATATTTATGATTATTTATATTTATATGACCATATTTTGTACTAGAAAATACATATGTGTCATTCATACTAGGTTGTGGAGTTTTCTTAATAAATACCAAATATTCTTCATTTTTCTTTAATGGAGTTGAACCATCTAAATAATCAGTAGAAAAATCTGCCCAATAATATTCTAAATCATATATCTTTATTAAATCGTTTGCTTTCAAATTATTTCCTTTCAAAACTTTTTTTACTTCACAAATATTTATAATACCTTCTCCATACATAATAGGATTTTTTATATTTTTCACTACTAAAATATAATCTGAAAAGTTTATTACTTTATTAATATCTAAATCTTCCGTAAAAATTTTTTCAGAATTTTTAAACATATTTTTATAATCATCCTTTTGATCAAATGAATACATACTATTATTTATATAATAATTATAATCTATGTGTTTTAAATTAATTTTTCCATATATAATAACAAAAGATGAGAAAAATAAAACTATAATCATAATTGCAAACAAATATCTTTTATATTTCATAATTTTATTTCACCTATTATTTTTCCTTCTTCAATTTTAAAGATTTTATTACAAAGAATTCTTAAATCATCTTTATTATGACTCGCTATTAATATTATTTTGTTTTGTTTTTTTAGATTATTAATAATCTTACGAATGTTTTCTACACTTTTTTCATCTAATCCATTTGTAGGTTCATCTAATATTATTATTTTTTGATTTTCCATATAAGCTTGAGCAATTCTAAGTTTTTGCTTCATCCCCAAAGAATATTCTTTAAATTTTTTATTTTTTACATCCTCTAAACCAATTTCATTTAATATTTTATTTATATATTCATCATTTTTTTTGTTGTTGATTTCATAAAGTAATTTGAGATTGTCAAAACCAGATAAATATGGATAAAAACTAGGGTTTTCTAATAAAACTCCAAAATTTCTTAAATCATAATCATCATTAATAATTGATACATCATCAATTAAAACATCACCAGAATCAGGAAAGATTAAAGTACATAATGCTCTAAATAGCATCGTTTTACCACTACCATTTCTTCCATAAAAGCCATAAATATTACCACTTGATAAATTTATATTTATATTATCAAGTATAGTTTTTTTCTTAATACTTTTAGTATAATTAATCATTTGTAATTTCATTCTATATCACCTCCAAGATTAATTCTCATATATCTTTTTTTTATTCCAATTAAACATACAATAATATTTATTAATAAAAATATAAGTAATGCTAATTTAAACATTAAAAAATATACATTACAAATTATAAAAATACATATTAAACAGATTATAAATGAATAAATATATTTTCTAGTTAAAAGAAAAATATATATTAAAGAAAAATTAATTGATACAAAAAATATAATATAATAAACAAAATATAAACATAAAACTCCAATATCATAGTTTTGATAAACATCTTTTGGCACTAATGTAAAATGAAAAACAATTACTACAGATGTTATATATAAAGTTCTAATAAATAGTGATTTTAAGATTGTATGTATAAATCTTTTTCTATTACCAAATCGTAATTCTAAATATAATACTTTATTGCTAATATCAATTGTTGAAAAATATAAAATTAGTATAAAAGGCAAAAACCATATTACATTAAAAACATTGTTCGTATCACTTGATACTAATAATTTTTTAAAAAATATTACCAAATTAGTTCTGTCTATAGAATGAATATACATTTTTTTTAATAAATATAACATAAATAATAATATAGCAAATAATATTATATTTTTAATACTAATTTTCTTCATTGTTATCACCTAATAAATAATTATTCTTTTGAACAGAATTAAAAAACAGCATATTTAAGAACATTAATATAAAAAACATAATTATTAATAATAAAAAGGGATATTTAATAACGTAAGCATAATCAAATGTATTATGAAAATCAAATATTATATTATTTGCAAAGTAGAAATTATAGTTTTCAGTAATAAATTCTAATATAGTATAAAAACCTATAAATAAACAACTTGAGATAATTTTATTTTTTATTTTCACATCAATTATTCGTACTAGCGATGTTATAATCAAACAAATAATTATTGTATTGATAATAATCAAAACCATGTATTTAATATTAATCATAAAATTTTTAAAATGAATAAAAATCAATGGAATAAAAATTGAAATAATCATCATTGAAATATAAAATAGTTCTAATAATATATTTTTAGTAAACAATTTATAAAATGATTTATATCTAAAAGCTAGTGAATGATCATAAAATGATTTAAAAATTTTATAATCAATGAAAATTATTAGAAATATTATCAAATACCTGACTGTAATACTATTATATTTTCCCAAAAAAATGTCTAAAAATTTTTCCTTTATATCAAGTGAAATAAAGCAACCAATAGTTAAAGATAAAACTATTATTAAGAATAATGAAATATACTTTGATATTATTTTCATATTAACAAATCCTTATTCTTTATTATTTTTTTTATTAGTAAAACAATTGGTATTATTAAAAGTAAAATAGAAAAAAGCAAATCAAAAATACTATACTTTGAAAATTGTTGCATTAATGTTATTAAAGAAAAATCTTCTAACCTAAATAGAGATAATATTAACATAGAAATAATTAAATATAGAAGTGGTGACAAATAAATAATAACTTTTTGTTTTATAAAAAAAGATATAGAATATGCAAAAACAGACAATAGACCAATTATAGAAGATTCTACAATATTTAATAAAAATATGAACAGAACAGGATTAGCTAACCTAATATTATCTAAAAAGAATTCTTCATTACCAATCAGATCAAAAGGTAAACTTTGAAAATAAGTCAATATATTTCCATTATTAAAAATAACACTTAATAATAAATAGTTTAGTGTAAAACCTAAAAAGCAAATAATAAATGGTAAAATAAAAGATAAAAAAGTTCTGATAATTATATTCTTTTTATAATTTACTCTTGTAAATAGTATATTTGAAATCTTATATTTATTTTCAATAAAATTTGAATCTGAAAAAATTATTGAACATATAATTGGAAAAATTATTACTATTACTATGTTAAATGTAATTAATGGATTATATAATATCATTTGATATTCAGCTGAATATGTGCTATCAATATATCCATTTTGATTACTAATTGTTTGAATAACTAAAAATGCATGTAGAATATTAATCAATAATATAGCTAAAATAGAAAAATAAAACTCTTTTTTTCTAATTATATATTGGATATTAAACTTTAATAATTTTATCATATAATATCTCCTTTCTAATTACGAAAAGTTCCTGCTTAACAGGAACTTATTCTTACTTATAGTCAAATGTACCTGATATTATTTTTGTAGAATTTAATGTCCAATTATGATTTCTAAATCTAGCTTGCATTTTTTGACCAGAACCATAAGTAGCAGTATATGGAACATTAAAATCAGTATTTTCTTGAGTAACAATTTTACCGCTTCCATATGAATGTCCAGTTGCAACTGCTCTTGCACTAAATGTAACTGCAGTAACTTCCATCCTAGTTAATTTTACAATTCCCTTGTTAGATGATGCACTTTTATTTGCAGCATCAACATAAGCATAAGTTTGTTGTGATGGTACATTTTGTCCTGGAAAAGCTACAGTTGTTGCAGAAACACCTGACATTAAGAAAATAGACATCATCATACCTAAAAATGATACCTTTAACATTTTTTTGTTTTTTTTCATAAAATCACTCCTTTCCATATAACTATATTATAAAGTAATATTAATAATATAGCTACATAAATTATAGAAAATATTATTTTGTTAACTTCTTTTAAATACCGGTATCTATTTAGAAATACTCAATAGTATTTTCTACCAAAATTAATTACCAATTACCTGTCCATGTTGATGTAGCTGTTGCGATAGAATCATAATAACTAGTAATGCTATTATCTAGAACTATACCACTTGAACCAATAGAATGTTTTTTAGCATTTGCAAACGAAATAGTTTTAGTTGCATGTGAATAATCACCATATGCTTTTTGACTAGTTATAGTTGAAGATGTATTTTTACTAACATTAAAATACATATATGCACTTAATGAAGTTAATGAACTTGAAGGTAACTGAAATACTGCAGTTCCTCCTGTATTTATTTTTAAAGGGGTATGTAAAGCATTAGAATTACAATTATTAGCTGAATAACAATAATTTTGTTGAAAAGAAATATCAGAGGCAAATTTTACATTTGTATTCATTCCAATTCCAATAATATCATAACTTCTAGTAGATGGAATACTCTTCCATTCTAAACTTACTTTATATCTATAATAATTACCTATAGATACAATAGTTGTTGTCATTTTCTTTCCAGTTGTTTCAATATACCCCTGTGACATTCCCATTGGACTAATAACATCTAAACTATCTATATCAAATATTTCTTGTTCTTCAATAGATACTATTTCTCCCTTTAAATTTTTATTTTCATCAAATTCTTGTTGTTTCATATTCATTATTTCAGTTTCATTAAAACCTAAATTAAGTAAATTATTATGTTCTTCTTCAGATATATTAATATTGTTATTATTTATTAAATATGAAGCATGAACTTTTTTAATTGACAAAAAACTAAATAAGACAGATATTGTTAAAATACTTATTAAACTCTTTTTCATTAATCGATTCTCCTTTCTCTTTTCTTGACAAAATAATACAATTTATGACTGGAGAATTCAAGGACATTTTGGAGAATTTACTCTATAAATTAGAGAATATATATTTTTTTTTGAGAAAAAAAATACATATTTTAAATATGTATTTATAATTTACTTATAATATATTTTATTATTTGAAGTAATTCTATTAATATTTAAGGTAATAATTACACTTCTAGATATTCTTTCTTCATCTAAATATGATAATTTTAAGGAAATATCATAATTATTTTTAAATTTCTTAATATTGTCAATATAAACTTTTATTTCTTTCAACACATCATCCATTGTCATTAATTCAGAATATTCATCATAAACATATCCAGAAATATTGCCATATTGATAGACTTCTTTATTATCTATTAGTATTTCATATTGGTAATCATATAAATTCAAATCATTTAATTCTGAATTACTAACATTTGTAATTTCATTAATTATCAATACTTTTTTCTCTGGACTTACAATTAATTGACCATTTACATTAATTTCTTTGTTTCTACTACTTAAAGCATAAAATACAAATTGATTATAGTTATTATATAAACAAAATGATAATAAACAAATAATTAAAACTAAACAAATAATTAAAAAGTATATTGGAAAATTATTTATTTTATTTTTTTTCAAACTAAATAATTTTTTTTTGATATTTTTATTTTCTTTATCTTTAGAATCATTTATTTCATTCATATTATTTGAATTTAATAATTGATCTATAGATACATTAAGTAATTTACTTATATCTTTTATTACAAAAGAATCAGGGACTCTATCTCCTCGTTCCCATCGTGAAATTGTTTTATCACTAACATTTAATTTTTCACCAAGTTCTAATTGTGTAAGATTATTCTTTTTTCTATATTCTAATAATAATTTACCAAATTCATTACCATTCATAATTTCACTCCCATATATATTTTACCAAAACATTCCAACTAAATCTAGTCAATAAATATACACCGACATATTATAAAGTTATTTTTCTAAATATGTCAATAAAAAATGCATAAAATGTTGTTTTTGATGTCTAAATTGCCCGTTTTTACTAAATATGAAAATATATTTTATTTTACTAAACATATTATATTTAAGTAATCAAATATTTTAATCACAATGTTCATTTAATTTATCAATTAATTTTATTTCATCTAATATTTCATTGTTTATTTCTTCAATTTTTTCAATATATTCTTTTTTCTTTTCATTATACTCAATCAATTTTTTCTTTTGAAAAAAATAAGGTTTATTTTCTTCTAAATGTCTAATTAACATTTGATACATTTCAATTCTTTTTTCATAAAAACTTATTGTTTTTTCTGAATCTTTTATACCTAATTTCATAAAATAATTTAATGTATCTTTTAATAATTCAACACTATCATCTATATTTTTCATTACTCACCTCTTCTATATTTAAATTTACTGCTAAATAGATTATACCACATATTGCTCATATTTACCGAAGAAAATTAAATATAGCCAAATTTAATAGGATAATTTTTTTAGGAAGTTAGGTGGAAATATGAATAATAGATTAGAAATATTAAGAGATGAAAAAGATTTATTAAAAAAAGATGTTGCTAAAGAAATTGGTGTTGTTGAATCTGTATATTCTGAATGGGAAAATAATAAGTTATCAATTCCAACTAAAAGATTATATCAACTAGCAGAATTTTTTAATGTAAATATTGATTATATGGTTGGGTTAACTAATAATAAGATTAAAATTAAAGTTAATAAAGATATAGACATAAATGAAGTTTCGTTAAGATTAAAAGAAGTTAGAAAATCATTAAATATGAGTATGAGAGAATTATCCACTAAATTAAATACCTCTTCTTCTGCCATAAGCAATTTTGAAAATGCTAAATATTTGATATTAAGTTCATTTTTAGTTGAATTATCTAAAATTAGTAATTATTCAATAGATTGGATACTTGGTAGAAGTAATAATAAATACATAAAATAAACAGTTCATCTGAACTGTTTATTTTGATTTTATTATACAAATATAGACCATATTTCTTTATTTTACCCTTATTTTTCTTACTTTACATATTGAACTCAACCAGAAGGTCTTGCAGTTGGTGTTGCTTTTGGTTCACTTAAATATGGATTAGATGGAGTAACCTTAGGTGCGACTTGTCTACTAGCTTTAGGTATTGGGCTTCAAAACTTTCCTGAAGGAACTGCTGTATCAGTACCACTAAGACGTGAAGGAATGTCTAGAAGAAAAGCCTTTTTTATCGGACAGTTAAGTGGTATTGTAGAACCTATTGCCGGAGTTATTGGAGCACTTCTTGTTTTAAAAGTTAGATATCTACTTCCATTTTTACTTTCATTTGCGGCCGGTGCTATGATATATGTTGTAGTTCAAGAATTAATACCAGAAAGCCAAACAAACAAAAGAAAAGACCTTATGGCCTTATTCACTTTAATTGGTTTTTCTATTATGATGATTTTAGATGTTGCTTTAGGGTAACATCTTTAAAAAAATTTAAAAATCATTTATAATATTATAAGAAAAGGAGCAAGTGTATTATGAGTAAAAATAATAAAATATATTGTGTATATTGTGGAGATAAAAATAATAA
>ERZ842401.1565-NODE-1565-length-32398-cov-31.423276_pt1 | contig 32398 bp, 43 predicted proteins | sample MGYA00521270_ERZ842401 | MGnify/ENA primary metagenome ERZ842401 (study PRJEB31892, sample SAMEA3878208) | bioreactor metagenome | biome: Moose rumen | place: Sweden | collected 2011-10 | study: EMG produced TPA metagenomics assembly of the PRJEB12797 data set...
GACAGAGTTCTATGGTGTCTCTGGTTGGATCAACACCATTCATGAACAGAGCCTATAAAAATTGAAAACTGCTTTTAGGTTTGAAACCTCATTCGTCATCGTCGTCTTGCTCACCTTCGTCCCACATTTCATCAGCAGGAGTTATGTCTAAGTTTTTACAATCAAACCAGTATTTGTGATATCTATTTCCGTAGATCGCAATCGGATCATCAAGATTATACGTATTTGAACTACCCTTTACAACATCACAATCGCTGCATTGTTCCAATTGGTCCAAAATATTATTGAACATTTTCTCGACTTGTTCTTTGAAATCACAGACCAGTAACTCGTTGTCACTCAAAAACTCTCTCTTTTCATCCAAATCTGTGCAGGACTCGTGTAACCTTTTCCTAATATAACGCATTTGAGATTCTCCCATTAGTTGTTGATAAAATGCTAGGATGTATATTAGTACTTATATTTTCTGAAAACTCGACGATAACATTTTCATGCCCTTTGACACCACTGAAACACTGTGTAGCATTTTACTATGCTTATAATAGACCTGTTTAGATTCCATTTTACCACTACATAATATACCTTGCTCCAATTCACACCAAATGCCCCATTAAATGCCCTATTTGGTAACAATTTATAAAACACAAAAAGTTTGACCTAGGTCAAACTTTTTGATCAAAATCGCGATAAAATGCACGGAAACCCTCGTGATTTTCAAAGGGTTTCCGTGCATTTTATCGCGATTTTTGCTGTTAAAAAATTGATAACTCGTTGATTTTACTGGGTTTTCAATACGTGACTTTTTGAAAAACCGTGATACGCGTGAAAAATGAAAAACGAAACAGGGCATTTAATGGGGCATTTCAAGTGTTTTACATTTGATTTGAGTTGATATCAAATGAAATCAATAATGAAAGTGTTTACATAGCATAATAGCAAATTTCACAATTGATACAATTCAACTTGTCATAAAACACCTAAGCTCATCAAGTGTTTTGAAACGATTTCAAAAACTCATTTATTGAAATATACCGTAATTAAAATATTTTTATTGAAATACTATTAATAGCATTACTGTTAAAAAAAATTTAACAAATCAATTTACATAAAGTCAAAAAGTTGAAACTTTTTGACAGAATCGATTTAGTGATGCTATCAAATGCATTAAAACGTTGTTTTTTTTTTTTGATTTTGAGTTGACTAAAACAAGTATTAGCAGACGAGTACCAACTCATGAGACGTTTACCATCACCACCTCAAAAACGTATTGAGGTACATATAGATCAAATGCAAAAATACTTAAAATGCCCCATTAAATGCCCTGTTTGGTTTTTCGTTTTTCACGCGTATCACGGTTTTTCAAAAAGTCACATATTGAAAACCCAGTAAAATCAACGAGTTATCAATTTTTTAACAACAAAAATCGCGATAAAATGCACGGAAACCCTAGTGATTTTCGTAGGGTTTCCGTGCATTTTATCGCGATTTTACTTAAAAAGTTTGACCTAGGTCAAACTTTTTGTGTTTTATAAATTGTTACTAAATAGGGCATTTAATGGGGCATTTGGTGTGAATTTGAGCTTGATTGTGTGGTGGTTTTAATACATACAACGATGCTATGACAGTTATACGATCGCTGTTAGATCGTATCAGGTAACTTAAAACGCCCAAATGTAAAACGATGTGTTCAAAACCTCTTTGATAACGATATTAAAAAGGATTAGCTGCATTTAACAATAACACACGGTAAATACGTTTTATTGAAGTGTAATGGGATTTGTCATAGTTTTACATCAAACACTATTGTTAAACAGATTAAAAAAAAATTAAAAAAAATATAAGTAAAAATAGATACCTGGTGTTATAGAAACTTTAACCGGATTTTATAATACTGTTTTTTTAATATATATTAAAGAGGAGTCCATAATGGATGTTATTACTGAGGCAACTAACAGGGTTCTTAGCGATGACTATGCTGAGCGGATCCTGAAGAGCCGTAAACCCATATTTAAGAATCTCAATGAGAATGAAGTCGGCACGATGAATATCCTGCTGAAGAACACACAGGAGGCTGTTCGCAGGATGATTAATGAGGGAACGTACACTAATGACGTGGCACAGTTCACTCCCATTCTCCTTCCTATGGTGAGACGGATTTATCCTAATCTGATTGCCAATGAGCTGTTAGGTGTTCAGCCGATGACTATGCCTACTGGTTATCTGTTTGCTCTGGTTAATGAGTATTTGGGTACAGGTCTGCACAAGACCGCTTCTGATTCCAAGCCCCGGGGTGTTGTTTATCAGTTGGTTGATGCCAATGGTGATCCCGCTGACATTCTTAAAGATGGTGTGATCAACGTGGCAGGTTACGCCGCCAATGGTCAGAGTTCTACCACTGGTTTGAATGGCAATACTGTCGGTGCCGCATCTGGTGATGAACAGGTTGTTACCACAGCCGGAACCACTATCGGTGGCGGTTATGTAGTTTATGCTGAGAAGGATAAGATCCTCGTTACATGGGATGGCGTAACTGCCAAACTCACTGGCGGCGATGCAGTTCCCGGCACCAATTACACCGTTAAGAACGTATGGACTAATGAAGCTTGTTTCAATCAGATCCTCACTTATTATACTGGTGATTACCATTATGAGTCCCGGACTGTGACCAACGCCAGCGGTCAGCAGGTTCAGCAGCAGGTTCTCGTTAAGGGTGGCATTGCAACCCCTCTGGCAGAGCGTCTTGGCGTTGACATGAAGGAAGTTGGTTTCACCATTCAGCGTAAGCAGGTTGAAGCAAAGAGCAGGGCACTGAAAGGTCGTTATACCATTGAGATGTTCCAGGATTTGCAAAGTCAGCACGATCTCGATGCCGAGGCTGAGCTGATGAACTTGATGGCTCAGGAAATTCAGGCTGAAATCGACCGTGAGGTTGTTGAATTTGTCCGCTCGAATTCCAACTGGCTCCCCGACACTTCATTTGGTGGCTATCATACCACTACCCCGAACATTGCCAACAACAATGCCCCTACTGCAACTTATATTGTTGACGGTCGGTGGGAGATTGAGCGGTATCGCGCACAGGCAATTCGTATCGCTAAAGAGGCAACTCAGATCGGTATTGAATGTAAGCGTGGTCAGGGTAATGTGATCCTCGTTTCTCCTATGGTCGCAACCATGCTGGAGCAGACTGCACGGTTCAATCTCGCCCCTACTGGCGATGTTGCTCAGCCCGTTGCAGGCGGTTATGCAGGTGTTTACGATAACAGATATCGTGTGATTGTTGACCAGTACGCAATCGATGATTACGTTACTGTGCTGTATAAGGGTGCTGATAAACGTGATGGCATGGGCTTCTTTGCTCCTTATGTTCCTCTGACGTTCACTAAGACTACAAACTACGAGTCCGGTCAGCCTGCTATTATTGCAAAGACAAGATATGCTCTGACCACTCTCCCTGGCATTGAATCTGCTGACAGCAATGATAGGGCTAAACAGTATGCAAGATCTTTTGGTGTTGATATGACTAATTCAGTCCTGAGACATTATTGATTTTTCATCTCCGTTACATGTTTTCGACCTCCCTTTGGGGAGGTTTTTTATTGACTTTTATTTTTGAAAGTAGTATAATTAATACTGTGTTTGATATTAGGTTAGGCAGAGAAGGTTTAATGTAAAATGTCTAAAATGCCCACAAAGTCATCGAAATTCGATCAAATAAAGCATTATATTGAGTCTCAGGATTTTGAATCTGTAAATGGTGAAAAACTTATTAAAGATATTATAAATGGTAATACAAATTTTACTAAAATTTCCCGATACTCGATTAGCAAGTTTCTTAATTTTCTTAAACAATCAAAACCACTTGACGATTTGATTAAGAAAATAACTGGTGTTGATAATACAAAATTTCAAACATTGTTTTTTATAGGTGAATTAAAATATTGTAAAATGTGTGGCAAACCATCGGCAACTGAGTATTGTTCAGTAAAATGCTCAAATAACGATGATGATAATAAGCAAAGAAAAAAGCAGACAGCGCTGAAAACACTGCATGAACGGTATGGTGAAGGGATCACATCAACATCTCAAGTACCATCTGTTAGACAGAAAATGAACGACAACTGGAATACAGATACGGAAAAAGCCAAACAAACCAAATTAAAACGATATGGAAACTGTAACTACAATAACTCACAAAAAAGAAAACAAACATGTCTACAAAAATACGGCTTTGAGCATCCTTTACAAAATAGTGAAGTTCGTCAAAAAGTTGTTAACACAAATAATGCAAAATATGGGTGTGATTATCCTTTACAAAATCCAGATATTTTAAGTAAAACTGTACAAGCTGTTAAACAAAAATACGGTGTTCAATGCGTTTTACAGAATGACGACATTAAACAACGTATTGAACAAACTCAATTGCAAAAATACGGTAATTCACATTTTGTCAATCCGGATAAGACTAAACAAACTAAACTTGAAAGGTATGGTGATCCATCATATACCAATGTTGAAAAACGAAAGCAAACCATAACAGAAAAATATGGTGTTACAAGTTGTAACTATTGTCACTTTAGCAATTTTGATTTGTTGAACGAACAGTATGTTCGAGATAATTTTATAAAAGACGGAGAATTTTTAGTCAAAGAGTTCATGGAGTTTTATAATATATCTCCAAGTGGTTGTAAAATATATAAAAACAAGTTTAATATTACAGAGCCAAACAGGATATTACATGGGCGATCTCATGCCGAAATTGAACTCGCAAAATGGCTAAACAATTATACACAAGTTGTGACAAGATCAAATCTAATTAAACCTTATGAAATAGATATTTTATTACCAAGTATTAGACTTGCTATTGAGTATAATGGTTCGTTTTGGCATTCGTCACAAATGAAGGATGCGAACTATCATTTAACGAAAACCGAAAAGTGCATTGAACAACAATACCAGTTGTTCCATATTTTTGATTTTGATGATATTGAAATATGGAAGTCAATTATATTAAATAGGTTGAACCTCAGTAAAAAAATATACGCTCGAAAATGCGAGATTAAAACTGTTGATAGTGAAATTGCTAGGGAATTCATTAGCGCAAACCATTTACAAGGTTATTCAGCAGCTTCGATTCGTTTGGGATTGTATTATGATAATGAACTTGTCCAAGTTATGACGTTTGGTAAACCAAGGTTCAACACAAATTACGATTATGAATTGATTAGATTGTGCTGTTTGAAAGGCATTAACGTCGTCGGAGGCGCTTCAAAATTGTTTAATTATTTTATGAAATTATATCCAGGTAAATCGGTTATAAGTTATTGCAATAGGCGTTTTTCACAAGGTGGTATATATAAAATATTAGGATTTGAAAACATAGGAACAACAAAGCCTAACTATTATTACGTCAATGCAAGAAATTTTGATGTGCTGAGTAGATATCAGTGTCAAAAACATAAACTAGCAAAACTTTTACAAGATTTTAATCCAAATTTATCTGAACATGATAATATGATTAATAATGGATACATAAAAATATATGACTGTGGCAATTATGTGTTTGCTCACGTTTAAGATAAAAGCAAACGAATAAATGTACATTACTTAAATTAAATCCCTCTAATCGCCTATACAACCTCCCTTCGGGGAGGTTTTTATTTGCCTTGTTTAATTAGAATATAAATAATTTATGATATTAAGGTATCAAATAAATCATTTTGCCATATCGGGGGGGGGGTAAACAAGACTAGATTTTGGAGATAACATGAAATACCTTACGATTTCCGGTTTATCAAGATTTTTAAACAATCTCAAAAAGTTAATACCGTCAAAAACGTCACAACTGACTAATGACAGTGGATTTATTACTTCCAGTAGCCTACCTACGGTAAATGATGCCACCCTGACTATTCAAAAGAATGGTGTTAATGTTGAAACCTTTACAGCTAATGCTTCTAGTAATGTAACTGCTAATATAACTGTTCCTACTAAAACATCGGATTTGACTAATGATTCGCAATTTATAAATAACACATCTGATTGCGTGCATATTACCGGGGACGAAAGTATTGATGGACAGAAAACTTTTAATGACATTGTTTATATAAAAAATGATGATGGCATTCCATCGTTATTTTTCAAAGACGATAGGGTGACTGCGGGTACCGCGGGGACAATTCCTTCTGCAAATGTTTATTATTCAGCGGTTTTATTCCGTGATAGTAAAAATAGCAGACTTGCACTTATAAATGATTATATAGACAATACAGGTGTAAATACTCATATACACTCAATATACAAATTTGGCGATTTATCTAAAAGATGTTATTTTGATTTAAAATATAAAGCTGATGACACAACTGAATTTGGCGTTTACGCTAAACAACTTATACCTGTTAATAGCATTAAATGCAGTTTAGGAACATCTACAAATGAATGGCAATCAGTTTATGCAGATTCTTATTATATAGGCAGCACTGAATTTGGTGATATAGTTACTCACAACTCATCTGAATACTCACCTGTTTCGCACATTCATTCAATATCAGACATTTCTGATTTTGAAACTATTACAAATGCTGAAATTCAGCAAATGTTTGATTGAATTTAAAAGGATTTATTATTTATTATGAAATACCTTACGATTTCTGGTTTATCAAGATTTTTAAACAATCTTAAAAAGTTAATACCGTCAAAAACGTCACAACTGACTAATGACAGTGGATACATAACTGCTGAACAAGTACCGGATATAACGGGTTATTCTAAAACCGAAGTCGATTATTTAATTAATCAAGCAGATAGTAATGTAGTTCATTTAACAGGCAACGAAACTATTGAAGGTGCAAAAACTTTCACATCATCTCCTACACTTTATTATGGCGCTGGAGATAATTATTTAAGTTTTCTCAAATCGTCATCATTGACATTCGGCACAGCCCCTCAAAATACACAAACGTACTCAATCCGGTGTCTTGATAAGAACGATATAATTATTTCTGAATTCTCATCACAGGCACAGGCAAATGGTATTAACAATCTTAGTTTGCGAGTTAGGAATACTGATGGAACAAACATTTATGACAGACGAATAAATTTTAATATTAATACAAGCGGTCTTACTTATTTTGCCCCGAACATTGATAATATATGCAGTTTAGGTGTTGTTGATCACCAATGGAAATCTGTGTATGCCCAGTCTTATTATTTGGGGAACACTCAATTCGGTGATATAGTTACTCATAATGCTAGTGAGTTTTTAACATCTCATCAATCTTTAAGCAATTATGTAACAACTAATACTGAGCAAACTGTAACAGGCAATAAAGAGTTTGCATCCAATTCATATGTGACTGTTCGTGGTTATCGTTTCAGAATTAAAAATGACTCAATGGTTTTAGGGACTGTCCCTTCAAGTAATCAGTGGACGGGAATACAGTTTGTTGACTCAAATTACGCTCCTATTTCGGAGATCATACAGTCTTTTCAAAGTAACGGGAATTCTTTATATCAGATCAATGTATATCCAAATGAAGCGGATTCTGAAAAGAGAGCTCTCTTAGCATATACATATAATTCGTCAAACGGCGCTAATTATGTAGGATTTTCATCGAGTTTAATACCTCTAAGCACGAACGCATACTATTTGGGAACTACGTCAAATCAATGGAAAGCAGTCTATGCTGATAATTATTATGGAACGGGTGCATCTTTTTCTTATGGCATAGACGCTGGCTGTATTGAGATAAATCCTACTCAGGGTAGAGGTGATGGCGGATATATAGACTTTCACTACAATTCATCTACTGCTGATTTCACGTCTAGAATTATTGAAAATGCTTCAGGACAACTAGATATAAATGGCATTAAGTTTAGAAGCGATGCGAGTTACCTAGGTGTCAGTATAGAAGGTGCTACAGTAGATTTGAATGATTTATATTCTTCTACTAAAGGTGCTACTAGAATTTATTATGCAACCACTAATGGTGGCACCAATAACATTACCAATAAACCTGTAGGCCAGGCATTTATTCTGTATTCACATACAGTCAGATACCAGTCTGCTTCTGATTATGTAATAGAACAACTGGTTTATGGTGCTACTACAATCTATTTTCGTTCATGTACTAATGGTACTTGGACGGCATGGAAAACTATTAGTTTTTCAGATCATACACACTCACAGTATTTAACTTCCCATCAAACGGTATCTAATTCTGCCCCTACATTAGCATGGGGAACTACTTCTACCATAGGTACTGTAGGAGGTACTGCTCTTACAGTTAAGATGCCTGCTAATCCTAACACTGATACAGACACAAAGAACACCGCTGGCAGTACTGATACTTCAAGCAAGATATTCCTTATTGGAGCAACATCACAGGCGGCAAATCCACAGACATATAGCCACGATACTGCTTATGTGGGAACAGACGGTTGTTTGTACTCTGGTGGAACAAAAGTTCTTACTGCACATCAGTCTTTGTCAAATTACAGTACTTTAGCCAACACAGTTAAATCCATTTCCATAAGTGGCAAAACTATAACTGTTACCCCGGGATCTGGAGACGCATATACTTTAACTACTCAAGATACAACATATAGTAATTTTGTTAAATCTGGTAGCGGTGCTAAAGCTGGTCTTGTTCCATCCCCGGGAACAACAGCAGGCACAACAAAGTATCTTAGAGAAGATGGTACATGGCAAGTACCACCTGATCACACTTATACAGTTAATAATGCTACCCTAACTATTCAGAAAAATGGTTCAAATGTTGCTACTTTTACATCAAATGCCTCTAGTAATGTAACGGCTAATATAACCGTCCCCACGAAGACTTCAGAATTAACTAATGACTCCGGCTTCTTAACAAGCCATCAGAGCCTCTCTAATTATCTGACCAAAACAACTAATGTTTCCGAAATGGGTAGATATATAGACTTGCACTATGATAATGCGACTGCCGCTTATGATTATGATGCGAGAATTTATGTAAACTCACAGGGAACAGCAAAAGGTGGTGGTGCTTTCGTAATTGCCGCGGCTTCAGTAACAGCACCTAATCTTACGGTCACTAATAATTCATCTAACGGTATTAAATTTGGCTCTTACACCGTATATGTGGGATAAGAAATGGCTAACGTAAAACTTGTTTATGGCTCCACAACGGAGTCATACTGGCAATCAACCTCAAGGGTCACCACACCGTCCTTAATTTGCACCAATGGGACTACAACCAACTACATTCCATTATTATCCGGGAGTGCTGGGGGAACCGCTGATTCCGGACAATATCGGTACACGTTGGGACATCTTATTGTAGACGGCAAACGCGGCGCAGTTTCCCGGGTCCAATACAAGGCAACCAATTCCGCAAAAATAGGATATTATTATTCCACATCAGTAAATAAAGTATATACTACAACTTCCGCCGGTGTTTCACTTTTTACTCATAGAATTACATATCATCTTTATATAAGGGTAATTGAAACGACCTTAAACACTGGATCGTTCACAGGCGCAAAGGTAACCTCCTCCGGAACCAATGTAACTGGGAGTACTTATACTATTTCAAAGGAATATACAACAGAATATGTAACCAAACCTGTAGATTTTACGCCGCCCGCCCCATCCGGATCTGATTATAAAATTTTTGTGTATTTTAAGAATGCCGGGGGAACCTCATATTCAAATAGCGCGGAACCGACATGGTCTACCTCGAAGAAATCAATAACGATAAGCAAGGATGTGGTAATATGAAAATCATTTGCTTTGAAGAAACCAATGAATCTGGGGTAATTTCATATCCCACCAATAATTATATTGACGCCTTTAATTTTATTAAGGCAGAATGTGAAAATACTGACCTTATAATGGTCAAACAAAAAGATGTAATGATATTTGATCCGTTAGATCAATACTATTCTAAATTGCTAAATTCGGAATGTCAAATAGGTGGAACAGAACTTTCTATTAGCGGTAAATTTGATCTTTATGAAACTGATTTTGTTGAGACCAAACTTACATATATAAACTGCAATATGTTTTTGGTAAATTGCTCCGAGTTTATAAAATTAGAAACGCTTGAAACTGATATGCTTACCAACGGATTTGATATTTATGGACAATTGAGTTTATATTTATCCTTATTGACAACCAAATACTATATTTTCCCTAAACTTTATTTGGACTCATTAGGATTGCCTCATACATTATATCCCGAGGAATGTCATTCTGCGAAACTAGAGGATATTTCAAATCCAAATTGGGAATACGCTAGTGATATATTTTTATGGAAAAAATACTCAAGTAATGAACTTGAGGAAAAATACCATATAATTCCACTTGATATAAGAATTCAGGAACTAAAGAAAAAAATTATTAAAGAATCAGTGGTAGATCAGCAATGGCAAATTACAAAGTCTTCTGTGTAGCAGATAAAAAATACGAGGATTGTGCCTTAATAGCACTCAAGTCATATTTTGAGCATAATACCCACCCTGTAACCCTTTATGCCTTTGACGATCTGGATAAAACAAGATTCTCCGGGCTTAAGAGGCTAACAATAGAACCTATTAAAACCTTTGAGATTCCTAAATACGAATCTTTCAAAGATTATTGGGCGACCATTGATAAGATATCTGCCAAAATAAGAATTTTTGACAGTCTTATAGGGGAATATGAATATGCTTGCTGTTTTGATTTGGATAGTATTTTTTTGGGGAATGTGGATGAATTATTTGTCCCGCAAAAATATGACTTGATGGGGGTTGAGGAATACTGGGGCAATACCGCAACTTTTAGAGGATACCCTTATTTTAATGCCGGGTTTTTAATTTATAAATTAAACCAACCATTATTTGAGCATTATTTGGAATTTCTCAAAAATTGGTGGATTTGTTTTCCTGAACAAGATTTTTTGTCTACATTTATAAAATCTAGAGGATCTTTACCCATAAAGTACAATTTTCTTCCATCGCATCATCACTTATCCGATGATATAAGATTTATTCATTATGCTATGCCGTATAAACCTTTTCGTTGCGTTCCAGTTTGGCTACAAACCTTTTTGAATAAAATTCAGCCAATACTTTTTTCCATGGATGCTTATTGGAAATATGTAAAGAAAAATAAAATTGATTTGACTGGGGATTTTTATAAAAATTGTGAAAGGGCAAATAAGAATCTTCAAATTATCAGGTTAATTCAACAAAGGAAACAGAATGAACAATCTAACATATAGCGCCGATGATATTTATTGGTGCGATTATAATAAGCGCATATTGTGTGTGGAAAACCTTTCCATTTGTGGAGTTTATTGGGGTTCCTTCAAAAGAAACATAGAGAATGATCAATTTTTCACCCAGCTAACCTCTAAAATGGATGTCCCCTTTAGAGTTAAAACCGATGCCGAGGTTATAAAGGAAATCCAGGATATTGTCCAGGATATTTTGGACGAAAAGGCTCATGAGAAAAACTATGATAACGGTTTTGCCCTTGCCAGTTATTCAGATTCCACAAATGAAACCTTCCATGAAGAGGCCACAAGGTTTATTGAATGGAGGGATCAGTGCTGGCTATTGTGTTACGACCTTCTGGACAAATACCAAAAAGGGGAAATTTATAGACCGGAGCCGGAAGATCTTTATGATTTGATCCCGGTATTTAATTGGTAAATGGAGTCTTTATGATAACTTACGATAAACTAACATGGATAAACAATAATCTCGATCTATTTCATGCTGTTAATTTGGTGATAGATGAAACCACTTACGGAACCCAACTAATTGGTCTTCAAACAGATATTGGACAAATACTATTTGACTATATAAATTCTAATAATATCGTATTACCAGTAGAAAGTTCCGAATTAACTGTTTATGAAGCAGAATTAACAATTCCCGAACTCATTTCTGCAATTCAAGATGCCGTTCAAAATCTTTTGGACTCCAAAGCTCACGAACTCAATTACGATAATGGATTTGCCATAGCAAGTTATGTAAATTCAACTGTACCTAAATTTAGGGATGAAGCTAGAAGATTTATAGCGTGGAGGGATTCATGCTGGGCAAAATGCTATGAATTTTTAGGATTATTCGAGTCCGGGGAGATTGAAAGACCTACAGTTGAACAGGTTTTACAATCATTACCTACGTTAGATTGGAATGAAAATCAAACAAATTGATATGTTTTTTATTAGCAAGCTATGCCAATTCAACAGTTGAGACATTCCGCAATGAAGCGAATGCTTTTAGGAACTGTCGATAAATAACTTGTGCATTTCACACGGTTCCTAATCAAAACAATTTTCCAGTTGACAAGCCTCGCTAAACCCGTTATAATGTTCAAAACAATCAGCATAGCTGATTTGGAAAAACTTCGGGAATTGTTTCTCACACGCAGAAAATCGTCACAAACACATTATGACGGTTTGAACTTGTTGTAAGGTTGTTCGACGAAAGCGATCATGGTGAGGTAAACCATGTGAGAACAAAACCAACAACTTAAACATCACATACAACAATTAACAAAAGGTGAACAAGAGGTGAACAAAAGGAGAACACGAATGAAACTTGATGACCGTATTTTGTGTTGCCATGAGGCTATCTACACGCCTTATGACGTTGATAATTTACCACAGGAGACCATCAAAGCACTAAAAGGCACCAAAGGGTATTTTGCTTGCGCATTTGAACAGTACAGTGATTTAACCAATACTCAATTTGGCAAATTGGTCGTTATAGACACACGGGAAGGAGCCGTTCGTCCGTGGATCTGCGAAAATGACGATGAGGAAGGCGGTAATGCTTATCAATTTTTCCTTCCTGATTATGAGGTTTCTCAAGGTGTCGGCAGAGCGTTCACTATACACGAGTTTGCTGATAAGTTTTCAATTGGTGATGTCATTCGCATTAGGAAAATCAGTTTAGCTAATCCGTCAAAAGGTGATAAAGACGGCAATCCGATGATGATTGTCGGCATTGATTTACATTCCAATACGGTTCATATTGGTGCTTGTATGTATACAGTGCAAGACTTAATTGAGTATGAATATCTTGATAAAGATACAAACCATTGGGAAGTTTTTGGGGTAGTTGAACATGCAGAAAAACATTTATAGTCATGACGATGTTATCAAAGATCAGGTGCCTGCTCTCGGTGAGATCGTGTATTGGGAACTGTAAATAAATAACTTCCGAAATTTATTTACATATTCTTTACATTTTAAATATGTATAAATACGATTATACAGTAAATAATTTAAAACTATACAGTAAATAATTTAAAACTATACAGTAAATAATTTAAAACTTTGATCTAGATCAAAGATTTTAAATTTAATTTTATATATCATACAAGTATGAAAAAGAAAACAAAGAAAAGAGACAAGGCAAAAAATTATCGAACTTGTGAAATACAGGTTACACCATTTGATTTAATTTATAATGAATTAGATCATATGCTATTTTTGTCAAAAAATCTCTTTAACGTATGCTTATATATAGAGAGACAACTTTTCTTTGAAAAAAGAAATTGTCAAGATCCTGTTTTAAAAGATAAACTTAAAGGAATTATACACAATTTTAAATTATCTAAGCAACTTCAAGATGCTAATGACCCAGATTACAGAGCGTTGCCTGCTGCTGTTGCACAGCAAGTATGCAAACAAGTATATGAGGCTTTTAAATCCTTTTTTAATAAAATTAAAAAGGGTTTAAGTGCTGAAATTCCTAGATACCTTCATAAAATTAAGGGTCGTAATAAAATTTCTTTTACAAAAGGAGTTATTTCAAAACAATATTTAAATGGTATTCTTAAACTTACTGGATTAAACTGTATTTTTAAAATTCCTGATTATATAGACCCTAAAACAATTCAGCAGGTTGATATAATCAAAACTGCCAATAGAACAATAAAGGTATTGATTATATATACAGTTCCAGAAGTTCAGTTAAAAGAAGATAACGGCAGAGTTTTAGGTATTGATCTTGGTGTAAACAATTTGATGTCTGTAGTGTCCAACACTAATGACTTCAAGCCTATTATCTATGACGGGAAACATTTAAAATCAGTAAATCAGTTTTGTAATAAACAGATTTCTGGCCTTAAAAGTAAATCTAAAAACACAATTACGGAGAAAATATGTTCTATACTTAGAAACCGAATGAATCAAATTAAAGATTGCTTACATAAATACAGTACAGATTTAATCAATCGAGCAGTTTCTAATGATTTCAACACAATTGTTATTGGGAAGAATGATTTATGGAAACAAGAGGTTAAACTGAACAAAGCAAATAATCAAAATTTTGTTTCAATTCCTCATAATACTTTAATAGAAATGATTAAGTATAAAGCTGAGTTTAACGGTATTAAAGTTATAGAGACTAATGAATCTTATACTTCCAAATGCTCATTCTTTGATAATGAAGTTCCGTGTAAACACGAAAAATACAAAGGTCGAAGAGTGAAAAGAGGAATGTTTAAGAGTTCATTGGGATGCATAAATGCTGACTTAAATGGTGCTTTAAACATCATTAAAAAAGTGTTTAAGGAATTTAATTATGAAACAGCAAATTTAAATATTAAATTCTTTAAGAGTATTATAAAAGTACGCCCTAAGACTGCTGTGTAACAGCAATCATCGGGAATAGTGGAATCGGGCGATTCCTTCAATTTTAAAACCTTAAACAAGTTTTAGAATTGTAAATGTAAATAAATTTCGGAAGTTATTTATTTACAATGCCTACTGGGATCTTCTGCGGGTTTGAGTGTGATTCAAACGGCGAGCATGAAAAAATCCATATAGGATGCTATGCTTATTCATTAAAAGAACTGTTTGATGAATATGAATATCAGCAGCCGTGCATGGACAATTACGAACCTTTTGGTATGTTTGGTGGTTAACATGAGTTTTACAGTTGGTGTGATTTTACTGGTCGGCTTAATTGCCTCCGGAGCAGTAGGATTTATTTTTGGCAGATGCTCTGCGGTAACAAAGGATGACGATTTTTATGATGACGAATAGAATTTGATTGACAATGGATAGGTGTTCCAATGGGATTAATGGGATTCGTTATTTTAGGAACTTTTGCTTTTTGTATTTTTGTTTTCATTGTGCTTTTTAAGGCTTTTGGAGACCATAAAACCCACAATGCTGAAAAGTCTGAAAATTCAAAATCCCGCAAGACTATCATAGTTAAGGATTTGATCCCTCTCATTCGTAATGAAGCTATTAAGATCACTTTTGTTGTTCTTGACAAGTACCTCATGAAGGTATATGATGTGGATTACACATTTAAGATCAATGCTTTAAATTATGGCGGTATATATGAAAGCATTTTTAGCAAACTCGAGGTAGTAGATATGAGGATAACTGATAATGGTCTCAATTTGACACTTTGGGTTGTGGACAAGGAAATCGTAGGATCGAGAACGGGACGCAAAACTCTTGATACGTATTCTGAGTGGGAGAAAAGGAATAAAAATAGATGGATTAAATACCAATAGTCGAATATAAATTATGTACGAGACTCTTAGGGATGTTATGAAATGGAGAAAATTAAAATGAATACAACGCTTTTATTCAGGGATATAATACCCATCATTACCAACAGAAACCTGTTTATTAGACTTTACGGTAATAGGAATTTCTCAAAATTTGAATTTGGAAATGCGGAACTTATAGTTGGTAAAGCAAAAGAATATGAGAACTATATTGTAAAGGACATAGAATGTACTGGTCTATGTGAAATGAATGTTTGGCTAGGTGAGGAATACAAGGAGGCATCAATGACAAATAAAACACTTTTATTTAAAGATATAATGCCTGCCATTACCAACAGAATCCTGTTTATTACACTTCATAGTAATGACAAAATGATAGAATTTGGAAATGCGGAACTTATAGATGGCAAAGCAAAAGAATATGAGAATTATATCGTAAAGGATATAGAATGTGCTGGTCAATGCAACATGAATGTTTGGCTAGGTGAGGAGTGGTGAGGAGTATAATGAAAACAAATAAAACACTTTTGCTCAAAGATATTATCGGCATCCTGCCGGAATATGGCATGATTGCTTTTAATATTGATTGTCAAATCAATTATGTCCTCACCACTAAAATCAAGGAAATGATCTTTGAGGAATACAAAGATTATCAAGTCGAATGTGTACGTCCACCGACGGATGATGAGTTTATTGATATTGCTGGAAAACACAAACCTGTATTGGTGGTTGAATTGTTGGACGAGGAAGAAGCAGAAAATGCTGAGAGCGATGACATTGAACCAAGTGATGAACTTATAATGCAGGATTTTTAAGGATTTGTAATGCTTAAACTTACTTTGAAAGACTTGATGCCGTTTATCTCCACCACAAATAGTTTTATCAAACTCAATATGGTGGGGTATGAGGATTCTAATGTGGAACTTGATAGTGTCACTATGTATGACTCAAAGGTACTAGAGCAATGTGGAAATTGCGAGGTGGAGGCTATCGAGGGTCTAGGAAGTGGACATTTAATAGTCCATCTCAAAGTGTCTGAAAAGATTGAAAGACTTGAAAATCTTGAAAGGGAATTAGAAGAAGCGGGATGGTAAGGGGTGGTAAAATGAGCAAGGCATCTGATAATCTTGAGATTGATCTCCTGTGGATTAGAACTCAGCAAGCAATAACAAAGGACGAAAGGGATCGCTTTCAGCTTGAATACGAGAAAATTGAGCAAAGCGCATCGGACGACCGCAAACACGCAATAAGGGATTTGTATATGAACGCCGATAAAAAACTCGCTATGCTGCAAAGACTTGAGATGTACGCTGTGAGGTTTAGATTTTATGTTAATCAACTGATTGAGGAAAGGAATGATGAGAATAACAGAGAAGATTAAAGCGATAGGGCGCGTATGTTGCTCATATCCTTATGAAGTACTGAATTTGCTCAATAACTATGGCGGTGGCAGAACAAAGTTGCTGGATAAGTACGTTGTTGAGATCCAAGATGACGCTGATTATATTAAGGTCCATGATGAGTATGATCTAGTTTCTATTTGCTATGACGTCACTGAAAATAGAATAATCGTAAATTATAGAGTCCGGTAGAATGGTATGAGTACGGCTGTAATACCGTACTTAATGAGTGAACATTATCTAACGATGGAAGAGTTTTGACATGCTAAGACCTTACACTAATAGTGTACATATTTCAGGATTTGTAATTAAATCTGTCAAAATGCCTAATGACAATGTGATCCAATTGACCATTCAAGTTGGCAATAATGGAGAACCTGAAGTCAAAGTTGAATATAATGATCTACACGAGAAATTCTCGGCAAAAGTCAGCAAATATACTGATATTGCTCCGGGGTACGATTGGGTGGAAATCGCCGGACATTTGGAAGGCGATAAGATTGTTGCGACAATGATGCATATACTAGGTGAAGATGAGGATTGATTAATGAGCTATTGATAAATAATTTGTGCAAGTTATGCAAGTTGTGCAAGCACAAAATTCATCGGTAGTTCTTTAGAAGAGGTGGTGGGTGACAATAATCAAACTTGTTTTGTTTTTGCTGTTGCTTGATTTAATTATGGCGGTTATTTTAAAAATTTTTGTTGATAATTCAGAGGACGATGAGACGATGAACACAGATACTGAAAAGACAGATAATAAACCTATTAAACCCAACAATTCCGATAAAAACTGAGGTTCCACATGATCAGTGATAATGTAGTAGCATTGATAGTTTTGTGTTGCACTTTCTTTGGCTTGGGCATTGTCATGGGAAACCGTTTTGGATACCATGCAGGGCTTATTGCAGGCATTGAATTGACCAAACTTATTAAAAAGTGGAGAGATGGTCTAGATCATGACAGTGATAAAAACCATGAGGTTTAAAAATGAAAGATGATTTTGAATTTATAAAGCATATGATAATAGGCATTGCTCTTATTTTAATAGGATTCACTTTGGGGTACAATACAGGTCATGGAACAGGGTACGAAGACTGCATTCGCATGATAAGATTAGCAAAATCATTCAATGCTGAAAAATTGAATGATTTAAAAGTTCATGAAAAACAGGAGTTTAATAACCCCTAAACAAATTTTATAAACTCTGTTGTAGATAAGTGTTGATCTTATTCACAGACTCAAATGAGTCCATTTTATGGTGTTGTAGATAAAATCAGCACTTTTCTACATTAGAGCCTTGCAAATTTTAATTGTTATGTTTCAAATTCACATGTCATTTTGAATTTTTCTTACTATTGCTTTTCAATTTTTTTTAACTTTTTTAATTGAATTCAAAACAGTCCTATCAGTTATTTTTCCTTGCAAGTATTTTAACAAAACCTTATAATTTTTTATAGACCATGTGCTCAACAATTTAGCATCTGTTGGGGAGATATTAACTTTATTTAAAAAATGTGGATATGTTGCACTAATATAATATGGAATATAACTACTATTATAATTAATTAAAATGTGCGGGCCACTTACATTTTTATAGCATCTGCAAATTTAACTTTTACAGCAAAATTAAGCCCGCTTTTATCAGTATCAATAATCATGTGATGATCATTGTATATTGTATATCGCTTTGTTACCATTCTTTGCAGATATAAATTTGATAATCAGTTTAATGCAATCAATACTCACAATTCCATTATTTTCATCTACTCCATTTTTGTCATAAATGTTATTTGTTCTGGGAGAAAATTGTGCTTTTAAATACCATCCATAACCGTTACTTGAAGGAAATCCAGTTAATGCATTTACGTCTTCATTTGTAAGCATAATTATGAACACCTTTCCACTTCCTTCGTTTGATATGTTATCCTGACATTTAATATTTAGAAAAGACGGAGTGATGTTTTTAAACAATGTTGAAATGTTATCTAATGTTAAATCATTTGTCTGTCTTTTTACAATTTCATATTGATTTAACTTTATAAGTTCATTTGTACAATCTATGAAAACTTGTCTATCTTCATCAGATTTAAAAGTAGTTGGTATTTCATATATTTTACTTTCTACTTGATTTGTAACATCTTCATTTACTGTATTTGAAATAATATAAAGTGTATTTTTTCTCAAATACTTCCGTTTTAGATTATTATTAAAATAATCAATAAATTTTTTCTGTAATATATTTGATCTTAAAGCCCAACTTTTATTTATTTCATTAATATCAATTTTTAAAAATCTATTGATTCTTGATACTATTCGTTTATGATTCAAAGGAATATCATATTCATCATCCCAAAATCCCATATTTGATATAAACAAAATAAAAAATTATCGTCATCTATTTCATTGAAATTTTTATTGTTCAATAACCAAGTTATTAAATTGTTATAAGCTTTCATTTTCTTAATCTCTAAATTGTATATCGCACTTGAAAATAATACCATTAGGAACTGTTTTCAACAATTGTATTTAATTTGAGACAGTTCCTAACTCCCTAAAATGGTGGGGGAGAGTTTCGAACCTCAACTAATGGTTAAAAATTCACTGTTGTACCAACTGAGCTAACAGCCCCTCTAATGTGTAAAACAACGCTCCTGCTTATGAGGTCGTTTTTGCAAGCAAAATTACTGAGATTAATACTACTTACAATTTTGTGATTGAAATCACTAATTGTCAGCGAGTGCAATCTCCTTTCCATCCGCTACTAATCAGTGACCTATATTAATATTTGTATAATTACATTTCTCAATACGACTTATCTACTCTTCACAATACCATGAAAAATAATCATGTGCAATTTGACAAACGTTTGCATTCTCGGACATTTCAAGACTAAACTCATCTATGTCTTCGGGATTAAAATAATCATCAAATACCTGTTCAGATTTATTAAAATACTCGGTGACATTTTTAACAAAACTTTTAACTTTGTTAATAAATTCATCACCATGATAATACGCATAAAGTTCATCTCTTCTAGGGACATATATAAAATAACATTCTTCAAAGTCACCGTTTTTAAGTGGTCTTCGATCTTCTTCTTTATTGTGCAATCCGTGGCTCAATACATACAGCACCCTGTTGCCATCCCATTTTTGCACATAATCACTAAAATTATACTCAACAATGATACCAGCTGCTTCAAAAGCAGGTTTAAGTTCGACCAGGTATTTCGCCAATAAAGCGTCATTTCTAGTTATTTCGTGGTAGATATTTTTGATTTCCTTGGATTGAAAAGTCATTATGATCTCGCCGTTTTTATTGCTGTTCAAATTCAAACTTTTTCAGTGTATTAGCTGACAAATCACTTAATTAATTATCGTCATTTTATACTTAAAAATCCTTGTCCGCAGGCAAGGATTTTTTTTTAAGTATAAATGGAATGCTGATACAAGACCAAAAATTTGGAACTTTTGTGATCCTAAACAATGTATCAGCATTCCATAAACACATTATACTCGATTTGTTTTCAAAAATGCAAGTGTTTTTTACAGATTATTTTGTGGAACTTAATAATGTACTCAAAAATGTTTTGCTATACATTTTCTAATGCGTTCTAATTCATTAAAAGCATCAATTGTGTCTGGTAAGTATTTTTTAAGAACATTATATCCAAAACATTTATTAGGCATTATATTCAAATACGTTCCGTCAAACCCAGCAATTATGTCATCAACATCACCAATATAACTGTCACAGCAATCGTGGATGTCAGCAAACGTAATAAGATTACGAGTATCAGTATTCTTTGATTTCTTTTTACTGATTACGATGCGGTTTGTTCCTATATCATCTCTTTCTACATCCCAATATATCAGATCAAGATTTGTTTGGCAGTCTTTAACGGCTTCGGCTACCATTTCACGGTAATCGACAGCTTCCTCACTCAACCTTGTTCTACGATTGTTACGGTTGTTACGAATATCACGGAATAACATAAATTTTTCCTCATCATTTTCCCCCCCCCCCCATGGGGAGGCTTCATTATTATTTATATTTTTTGTTTAGGGTTTTAATTCTCCAACAAGTTGTTGGAGTTTTATTACAAAAAATCTCGCCTATAGGCGAGATTTTTTGTATTTTTACCCAACAAAACATAAATGCGGGTTGTTTGCGGATCAATTCAATATATCAAACATAAATGCAGGTTTGTCATCAATTAATTCCATACCTTTAAGTTTGCATCCGTTTTTGATAAACGCCCATGAAAGCTTATTATTGGCTGTTGAGTTACCAGATAAAGCAATTTCATCAATACCAAATTCTCTGAGGAATTCAATAGCACCCTTTTCTTCACCCTTATAGATACTAGCATCATTCATATCTAATATCTTTTTATCATGTCTTTTCATTCGATAGTATGTATAGAAAGCTTTAACGCCCCCTTCACCATACCTATCTTCAATCGCATTGACGATCTCCTCTGTCATTTCTGTATTATTTGAAATGCGGAAGGAATGTACTTTGTCATAGAGATCATCAATGTTATCAAACCTGTCAAGATAACTTTCCTCAGTCAATCTCATTTTACGACCACGATTACGCATTAAATCACGAGTATTATTACGGAATAACATATTTAATTTTCCTCATCATTTTACCCCCCCCCATGGGGAGGCTTATAATAGTATTTATAAAAAATTATTCAACTTTGATTTCGTTGACGTCAAAGCCTTCAGGCAAATAAGTTGAATTTAAACGGTTTTTATACTGATTATAAAAGATACCAGATGGTTTCTTTCCGCCTATATCATCTACAATATCATAAATTACTGATTTTTCTTTGCCTTTATATAACCTCATCAATCTGCCGACAGACTGTGCAATTGTTGTGAAAGCCTTTAATGGTGAGGCAAATGTTAAAACCTCAAGGCGTTTGATATTTGCTCCGGTACTCATAAGGGCATAATTAGCGACTAATAATGCTCCCGTCTGTTGCTCCATGATATTTCTTATTGCTTCTCGATCTTTAGCATTAGTTTCACCATTCATAAAATATATTTTATACTGTTTCTGAAATTCCAATGATGTTTTAGAAACAATTTGATCGTCAGTTATTGCTATATTGTATATTTGCTTATATAAATCCGTGAAGATCCCTTTACCGTGTTCAGTGTGAGAAAATAACACCAGTTGCGTCTTATTTTTATTAAAGGCATTGATTATAATCTTATATAAGACTTCACTGCGTTTAACACTTTCCTTAATAATTCGCAGTTGATCGGAGTACTCAGATTCCCTAATTTTCATGCACGTTTCTGGATCGTGCTTAAATAAGATCGCATTGACAGTTATCGGTGTTCCTAAACCACGTTCAATAAGTTCATGGGATGTTATGATAACTTTGGGAATACCAAATAAACCCAACAAGATCATTTTAGCGCATTTATCATCCGGCAACGTTCCAGTAAATCCCAGTTTAATTTTAGTATTGATTGATTGCAGTAAAATATCTGATGTGACGTCCGAGGACATTCTGTGAACTTCGTCACAAATTATATAATCGGGATTAATATCCTTTAATGATGTTCTGATTTTTTGCAAACTCTGCCATGTGCAAATCGTTAAAGTTTTAGTGAAAGTGCTTTTTGATCCGTTTCCAAGTATTTCAGTATTATCATATAAATCACTAAGGTTATATGATTTTATATCATTTTTGAACTGTGTAAGGAGATTGATATTGGGAACTATCAATAGTCCTCGTTTATTATGCACTCGGAAAAACTCTAAAATCATACTTATGATCAGACTTTTTCCTGATGATGTGCAAGACTGCTGAATTAGTTTAAGATGTGTGATCCCGTTTACAATGCCGTTTATCTGATAATCATAAGGCTTAAACGGTAAAACATTGTTATAATCATCGATGAATTTTAATGCATCATTCTCAGTATATTCGGTGTTGTTAGGCTCGGGGATAACATTAAAATGGGCATTGTGCAAAAGCTGCATGTGCCCATAATAAACTAAAATAAATTCACAATCTCCCTGCCGGATCGCCTTGGCAAAATACGTGTACCGGGATTTGAAACCCCGCTGAACCATTTTATCAAACCGGGCATTGCTTCTTTCCGCCTTGAGGAAATTACAAACGTGCTGATGCTCTTCAGCGGAGCCTTGTAAAATATAATAAGACTCATTGAGTTTTTTATAAATCATAATTTATTATCAAGTCCGATCACGTCCGTCTTACCATAAACACTCCAGCAACGTATGGGGTATAGCACGTTATACAATGATTGTTTTTGCTGAATTCGAAATTGGGAACAAGTTTAAGTTTTTTATACATCTCAACAATCTTCTTCATTATTCTATAATCGCATGCCACCGGATAGTGACAGTATTCAAACAAATCTGTATTATCTACGGGAACTTGTTTAAGTGCTCCTGTATGATTCTCATCGTGAACTTTGTAACCTGGGCCAGCATAGACAATACTGTGTTCGTAGAAGATCATGATCCGGGCTCCAGGAACATTATCCATAATGACATTGATGTGTTTATTTTTAGCAGCCATCGTTTGAGCGATATTTTGTTGATAAAAATCATTAAGGACACTCGTTCTCCCTAAAAAATAAGGGATTCGTTGATCACCTATCACAACACTGTCATCGCAAAATACAGGATTATCTTTACATGTGTTTAATGCCTTTTTAAATTTGACACAGTCTTTTGACGTCAATGACATGGAGAACTCCTCCAGAAACTGCTCAAACACAGGAAGGTGGTTTGCAAAAAATACAATTCCGTCTGAAATCAGCATATACTGTTTAGTAAGTTCCAGAGGATTTATAGATCTGCCGTCCATGAGTGATGGATTGAATGCAGACATAAAAGGTTTGAGAATTTTACGGGGTATTGTGATATTCATAAGAACCTTACATTTCAAATTTTTTATATCATATACGTTATTGTAACAAAAATGCAATTTAAAAGTCAACAATTTTTTTAATAAAATAAGTATAGGCATGTTTGACATTACTATAAATAATGCATAAAGCTTAAAAACACGTGTTAAGCAGAACGAAAGGTTGGGAAAACATGAGACTTAATGCGAATAATCAAATTGTAACAACAGTTAATGACTTAAAAAATGCTTTAAGAGCATCAGTGAAACCTAATAATTATAGAGTTTCATTGCAATTAAAAACACCTGTCAATAATTTTGACAGTAAAAAATTTAACCTATTTGTTAAATCAACTTCTTTACCAGAAAGAAGAATAAATCCCACTGAAATATGGTATAGAGGGCGTAAATTACAACTGCGCTCCGAACAGGAAAATTCAGGCGATTGGGAATGCACAGTTATCGATGACGATAAAATGTCTTTAAGATTGTCATTGTCCAAGTGGTTTGAAACTATAGATTCCATGAGCAAACAAATGGCAAATCCAGACGATTATATGATAACAGCCAAAATATATCAATTGGATGTTCAAGGTAATCCTGTATTTGGAGTTCAATTAAATAATGTGTTTATATCATCTATAGGAAGTATAAATTTTGATGATTCATCTAACGATCAACTTTCAGAATTTTCTTTAACATTTTGCTATAGTGAAATATATACATTTGATGTTGGAGAATACAATTCAGATATAATCAGTCATCAAAATTCAGTGGTATCTGAAAATACAAATAATGCCTTAAGACAAAGGCAAGCAAGATAGGTCGCATTATGAAATATAATTTATTTGGCATTAAAACTAATATGTACGTATCTTCTAGTGGATTAAAATTTATTTTTGAATCATACAAAGATAAAGTACTTGAGAGTATTGCTAAAAAATTTGGATTTGATTATATAAAATTCAAGCATTTTTTGATTGATGGTGAAAAAACAAGTATGACCGAAAAGATAAATGCCCGATTACAGTCAAATGTTTTTAAAGATATAATTGAAAAATATCAAGGTGACGTTTTTAAACAGGTAATATATTCAACTGGCAGTGTTGTGGCATTATCCAAAGACCGCAAATATAATTTTGTTATAAATAATAAGAAACTTGTATTAATTGTTAATTAAAAAAATGAAATCAAGTAATATAACATATTCAGATTTTGAGTATTTTTCGCTCAACAAAATGTTTCGCATTAAGCGGTATTCAAGTATTGATATTGAAGCGATACATAATTATATCGATTCAATAGATCCGTCATGGTTTGAATATGTTAAGATAGGATTAGACCAGACAATAGAAAGTATTTTATATACTTACTATCATTCTGAGGATTATTATGATTTAATTTTGATCATCAATTATAAAAACCTGCTAGATGATATACCATATTCAAATGATAAAATACTTAATGATGTTAATAGTGATCTTGAACAATATAATATGAAACTGTTTAATCAGGGGGTGACGTTTAATGCCCATTCAATCGAGCCTGAAATATATGTTAAAAACCGTACTGATAATGAAGATGAGTTACAAAAAAGTCGACGGTATGGACCTTATCAAAGACTTAAATTATTTTTAGGCTACAAATATAATCAGTTAAATAATTATAGATTATTTTTAAAGGTTCCTAAACCCAACTATATACATAAAATCATAGGAGGTGTTAGGGATATTATAACAACCGAGCAGGAAGTGCTTGAATTACAGGATCTAAAATCTAATTAAAATGCTAAAAATGTATCCGATAAATGATGAAAAATTTAATGCAATGATTGATGCTATTATAAAAAAGCGAAATATTGGCTCATATAATGGCATAACTAAAAAACTTGTCCCCAAGTGGCTTGGATGGAAGTATATCGATCTCCTTAAAAAGGGGAAAATACTTATTAAGGATATTAATAAAATAGATGATGAGCATTTTGTTACTCTTGATACAATGGCATTAAATTATTATACTATATTATTTTTGTCAGACACACAGTCAAATGCGTCAAACAATGAAGAAACGTGAGTATGCTATGAACCAGGTTCACTAAGTTTTTCACGGGTTTTTTTCAACAAGGACATTTCCATAAGTCTTTCGATTGGAGTCATCTGAAGTACATCACTCCTTGTTATGTTATCAAAATACGTTAATGAGTGTATTGTCGTTAGCAATGAATTTAATGATTCTTCACTGATAAAAGTTAATGCTTTTTTAATTGTGTCTATACTGAACATTATTTGATGCTTGCAATATGGACATTCAATATTAAAATTTAAGTTATAGATACTGTAATAGTCTTTAAGATTATTATGTATTTGTTCATAACGATCCCAATCCATATCTTCAGGTATCACGGTTTCATCTATATTACCAAAAGATTGTAAATCAACAAAACTGCACTGATCAAAATCATTGTGGTGTTTTGCTGGTGTATACACGTTAGACATATCAACAACTGTTTTGATTTGTTTTGAACAACCAGGACACGTTATTTTAAGTTTTATATCCGATCCAATAGTATATTCTCTTATTTTGAGTAATAATAAAATTATTTCAATACTTGAAGCGTTTTTTAAGTCAGCTTTAACGTGTTTGAGTGATTTAATAAATTCTTCGGCCGCTAACTGATAATCGTCATCTGTCAAATGATCATTGAGTTCAAGAAATTCAAGAAGTTCCAGCTCCTGAGCAGTAGTATATGGACATACAAAATACTCTTTGTCATTTATAGTTATTTTTCTTTTCATTTGATTAAAAACTCCTGATAGGATCACCATCAGGAGTCAAAAAATTACTTATGATACAACAATCACAGTTTGTGATTAACGCGATCCCTCACCTCAGCCTGCTTACCGTCATTAAAACGTGTCTGATAATCTCCGGTAAGATAGCCTGTAACTCTGCGGAGTCTTTGAAAGTGCATTTCATTGCCAATTTTACCTTGTTTAACTTTAACTACACACATATTGTTCTCCTATATTAGATTGACAGTATAGAAACGACAAAACCAGTATACAAGATCATCAAAACTTTTTCAACAATCAAAATGTTTACGATTATTGTTGTCCTCATTTATATTTATACTGAAACGAGTTTTTTTTACTTGCCCAATTGCTTTTCTGTGAGAATAATAAACTTCAAACCTTTTCTAATAGCAAAGTTATTCGCCGCCTGCCATTTCGCCCGGTTTATGATATACGTGATAACGCTTTCCTTATAATTTTCCATTATCTTACCCGTGATTTTTGTGGGTTTTTTCGGTGGAATAGTTTGATTAAATGGCTTGATCTCAATGATCACTTTACAACCATTGACAAATTCAAGATACATATCAACAAAATAACGGTGTTGCTTGTGATCGATAGGTTTTATGTATTCAATGCAAAACGGCTCCTGAGACCATTTAACAATCTTAGGATTTAAATCAGCATAACGGATAGCGTTTTTTTCCAGAGAACTTTTATACTGCACATAGATTTTATTCTCGTACAGTTTAGTACTCTGCATATAGCCATCAGCAGGTTTTATGTATTTTTGCGGGTTGGATAACGAATACCAGCCCTGATGATATTTTTTCAAATTTTATGCTCTCATCAAGTCGCAATCAATACCGTTAATTATGCTCTGCGTCTCAATTTAACAATGTGTCTGCCACGCTTGATCATTGAACGCCGGGACTTTTGATAAGCCTTGATTTTAAGTTTATTGGCTTTATAATAACGTTTCCTCTTCATTCTTGTTAAACGGTTAAGACGTTTTCTTTTAGTTTTTTCTCTGCGTAAAACAGCCCGGGATTTTTTCATAAACTTCCGGCGTTTATGGTTCAAATGAGATGGCAGCATTCTCCGGGAAACGCCCTCTATCAATGTATTGTCAAACTCGTTACACTGTTCATCATAAGATAGATCATCAAGTAAATTGTCTATGATATTTTCAGCGTCATTCAATTCACTGCATTGTTGAATTATCAAAACCAACATATTTTTAATATCGATTTTAGTGAAATCGTACTGTTCATCGTGTTCATCGTGTTCATCAGTATTGAAAAATGTTTCATACAAATATGTACCAAACGCATCAGTTTCTTCGATTGTCAATTGATTTATTGTCTCTAAAAGGGTGTTTATTTTTAACGACAATTTATAATAATCTTTAAATGTCAACTGATTTGATGGAATTAACTCATTTACAGCATTGGATAAATTTAACATTATCGGAAACCTCCAAACTTTCTACTATATTTATAAATATATTAAAAAGGTGGCGATTATGATCAACGAATTATTTGATACCAGATATGGGATACAATCCCGTACAATATATCTCAACGATACCAATGTTGTACAAGATTTTATAAATGCGTTCATTCTTAAAATTGAGATCAATACGTGTTTTTATAATTCGTATGTTGATTTAATACTATTTGCTGACGAAAAACTTTTTAAATACTCAATAAGCAAAACTGTCCAAGAACTAACACCTATGGACACGATAAGAATTGTTCTGGAGGATAAAGATCACAATATTATAGACCGGAGATTTAATTATGTTACCTCAAAAGATTTGGGGAGCGATCCAACTCAGGGCAATGCTTATTATATAATGTACCGGGATATGTATGGTTATGTGTTTACTAACTGCGAATTTACCAAATATATAACAGCACATGGATATAGCGGATTACCTATTGATATTATTAAACAAGCAATCGTTGACGCTTTAACACCTGTAATTGAGATAAATAAAACCCGTAAAGAAAAGTCCAAAAAACTTGACAGTAAAATTTTTAATACTAAAATTCCACAAAATCGCTCGATATATGATCACTTTGCTATGGATAAAACAATTCAGCAAAATTTTGAAGAGTTGATGGATATGTATAATATAAAACTTTTTCAGGATTTTGATACAATACATTTATGGCAAAATACATCACTTGATCAACTAACGCAAATTGATGACAAAGACGGCACTGAATTGTATTCAGAAGAAGTATCATCATTATATGCTAATAAAATATGCGACAAGGTGAAAATGCCGACAAATGCTAATACATTAACCAGGATCAATTTTAAAGCATTCCGCAATGTACAGGGCATACATCACGAAATGCAGATATTGGCGTTTGACGATTTTCTCCCTATGATAACAATGAACAATAACGCAGACAAATACCGTGGGTTGCGTCAGACTATGGAATCCTCAAGTTCCAACATTACGGACACTCTGGAAAATCTCGTACGAAAGAGTTTTGATAAGTATATAAATAATAATACACTGATCATATATGTCAGACCATTTTTCAAAAACATAAATGTAGGCACTAAAGTTTCTGTTCGTATCCATGCCAATACCGAATTTACAGGCGATCAAATGGAAGGTGATTTAGAGTATAATGGTAATTGGCTTATTGTTCAGAGCACGGTTTGTAATATAGGACAGCATCTTATATGCCGTTTACTCCTTAAAAGGTTTGATAATATGCAAAGAAATGAAACGTCAATGAACACTATTGACAGTTCAGTTGGTGACAGTTCAGCGTATGCTATAAATATACCAAAAAATGCTCAGTCAGATAACCTTTCCGGTGCATCGAGGATCAACTTAGATCAGGACTTGCAGGATGATATTGAAAACAGAATATCACAGGTAGGTTCTAATTCAACAAATATCCAGCAAAATAACTGGAATAAAGTAGATCAAAATAAACAGTCTATTTATCGAGTTAAAAACAAAGATGGCGTCATTTCAAAACTTAAACACGGACGGGAGAAATTTCTTGAGGGCAAAAGAGACGCATTGTTGCAGGTTAAACGGATTAAAAACGGCATTGCAGAAACTGCAACGACAATTAATAGTGTTGCTCAGGATATAAATTCTACCATTCAAACTGCTGTAAACACTGTCAACGATGTTAAGGCAACTGTAGCAAATGTTAAAAATGACGTTAAACATCTTAAACAGTTTTATTCTTTACAGGCAATAAAACAAAGGGTGTTAAATCAAGTGTCACAGATAAAAAGTGAAGCATTGAACGAACTTGCTTTAGGTGTCAATGACGCATTGGGCACTCATATATCGTCTGGAGAATTAGAAACACTGCTGAAAAATAAATCATTTAATGAAATTCTTGAAAGAGAATTAGCAACATCAGCAAATGATGTTACCGCTTTATCAAACACTATTAAAAAATACAGGATTTAATTATGAAAACTTTTAGGCAATTTATAAATGAAAGATTAAATGATGATAAATTAAAACAGTTAAAAACATTTATAATAAACGGTGTCACATTAGACACTATTGATATAAATGTTTTAGGCAAATATCTTTTGGACAGATTCTATAATTTATCATTACTGGACAATTCAAATTTAATAACGCCTGTTGATGATAAGAAAATGCGAATTCCTGGGACAGACAGTTACAATTTTAACAATGTATATTATTATAAATACAATTATGACAAATATAATTTCAGGCATCCAATGGATTTGGATGATGTCATTGAGTTAGTTGATAAAATATATAAACATTATGGTGATGAATATATTGATGAGATAACTGATTTCATAAATAATATGCTGCCAGAAGAATAGTGATGGAATTAAAAAATCTTCATTCAAAAGATATACCTGAAATTCGTAATGAAATCTTGCACAAGCAGGGTAATCAATGTCCTTTATGCGGTAAAACGATAACGGAAAGCGACAGAATTACCCTCGATCACCAGCACAAATACCGAAAAGCAGATGTTAATGGTATTGATGGTAATGGTTTAGTTAGAGGAGTATTATGTGCTGACTGTAATACGGTAGAGGGTAAGATTTTTAATAGTATGGCAAGATTCCTTCATCAGCCATCGAGAGAGCAGCGGATCAGATGGATCAAAAATCTTGCAGAATATTATCAGAAAGATTTATATCCGTATGTGCATCCAAACGAAGTGCCTAAACACGCAACGCTTTCTAAAAGGAACTTTAACCGTTTAAATAAGCTATATCAAAGCAAATATGGAAAGAAATTAACATTTCCTAAATCTGGAAAAATGGTTAAAACATTAAAACCACTGTATGAGGAATTTAATATCGATCCATATTAAATGACTCTGTTATTTTTTAGTTATTGAGGAAAAATTATATGTTAAAGCACAATTCAATATATAATCGTAAATTAAAACATATCAATGAAAATGATATAAATTTTAACGATTTAAACGATGTTAGAAAATTTGTTCAAAGTATTATAACAGATGAGGATTTATTTGTAAAAAACTACAAAGGTAATAGCGACTTTAAACGATATATTTGGGACAGTGTTTGTAATGTTGAAACGTTGCCTGAGTATTTATCACATTGTCAAAATGATGTTGGCAGAATACGTGCTATCAATAATTTATTTGCTAATAATGATAGCATACAGGTTGAATATTTATTTAATAATTGTCGCAACTATGTCATAATTGATTATGAAATTGTTCCTGACGACCATGTTACCGATTATATGATGTATAAAAGCAGGGCATACAGAATTTATGACGACATCAATGTACAGGATGTGAAAAAATATAATATTGATATGTGGTTACAATAACGAACTGTCGATAAATAACTTGTGCAAAACCACAAAAAATTATCGGCTTATTTGAACTATGAGAAACCTTGCTAGTCCAGCTACCTAAAAATCTCATTACGTTTAACGTATTAAGAGGAAATATTAACCTTATTCAGATTTGTTTTGACGTTCAATAAACTTGCAGTTTCAACATCTGAAACGTTTTCAGTAGATTTTCAGATCAACTACTTGCTCATTGAACGTCTTTGTGTCGTAAGATCGAATTTTAACTAATGATCTTTCACTTGTAAAATTGTTCTAACGTCATTTTTCTAACCCACACACATTCCACATATTCCATGAGTCATGGTTGCTGTATTGATAGTTCAGTAATTCAAATGGGGTTAACTTAAAATCACAGAAACAGATATGTTTAATTGTATCCCCATCAAGGTAAATACCAGTAATTGAAGTGTGAATGATATTAGTGGTATCTTTTTTATGTCTGAGAAAAATTTGCTCACCGACTTTGAAGGGCAAATCTTTTTCCTTTGTGTATGGTGTTAATTTAGTATTAACTGACATGGCTGGCAGAAAATATCTATAATACCTTGCGTCATTACACTGATAAGGTTTTTCATCTTTTTGGTCAACTTTGGTAAGTGCGCCAATAGTAAGTTCATCCAAATTCTCAAAATTGTATAGGTAATCAGAAAAATATCCTTGTCTTCCAGTGTATGGCTCTTTTCTTGTATCTAAAACGGTGTAGATACTATTAACATCTTTAATTCTAGGGTCTGGTATCATTTTTTACTCCAAAATACTGCATTTAATTCCTGTTACATTTGAAAAACTGTTCATTGCCAATAGTCTTAGTCATTTTGACTATTTTTGAACCCGTTAAACAGATCTGATTTGTGTACGTGAACTACCCCACCCCATGAAGGGGTGGGGCTTCCTACTTCAGCTAGGCTGAAT
>ERZ842401.1566-NODE-1566-length-32397-cov-9.335322_pt1 | contig 32397 bp, 30 predicted proteins | sample MGYA00521270_ERZ842401 | MGnify/ENA primary metagenome ERZ842401 (study PRJEB31892, sample SAMEA3878208) | bioreactor metagenome | biome: Moose rumen | place: Sweden | collected 2011-10 | study: EMG produced TPA metagenomics assembly of the PRJEB12797 data set...
ATTCGAACCTACGAATGTCGGCACCAAAAGCCGATGCCTTACCACTTGGCGACACCCCAACAAGTTTTTTGCTTTCGGCAAAGCTATATGTAAAATAAAAAAAATATATTTGCAAGAGTTTTTTATATAATTTTGCATATTTTTATTTTTCTATCTTACAAGAATAGATAACATAACGATTATGATGATGCAGCGGTTGAATCTTTTGCATTGGATTTTTGTGTTCAAAATATCAATAAAGATAAAAAAACTTTGATAAAAAGCCTTGAAACGCTTAACTATTACAATCTTCTACTTAAAGAAAATATTGAACTCTACCACAGCCATAATTTTACAAATATGCATACTTCTGTTGATATTTATATTTCCGTCAACCATCTTATTAAACCCAGTAAAGACTGTCTGGATATTGGAATTCTCATACAATGTTAGTTACGCCCAAAGAACTTCAGTCTATAATTGAGGCTAAAAGAACTCAAGGTATGCTGGTTGTGACAGAACTAAATGCTATGCGGGCTTTTAATGAAAATTGTGGTAAATTTCCGGTATTAAAATCTTACAAGCCGGAAAAATCACCTAATGCTGAGATTATTGATATGGTGGGGCCGACAATCGGTATGGCGAATATACGAAATCGTAGTTAGTTATTAGAGAAAAGCTCAAGAGCAAGCTCTTGAGCTTTTTTAGGGGTAACTTATTTTTGCCAATCAATGACGGCTTGTTTCACCATTTTTGCCAAGTTTTGCGGCGTATTTTTAATTGCCAGTGCTAAATCCATATCTTTGGGTGAAATCTCGTTTATTGAGACGAAATATTTATTTAATTCAGCGCAATTATTTCCCAACCGTCCGCAAAATGCCATCACTGGAATCTTATATTTAGCGCAAATTTTTGCCACGCCGAACGGCACCTTGCCATTGAGTGACAGATTATCCATTTTACCTTCACCGGTAATTACTAAATCAATGCCTTTTTGCAACTCTTGCTCAATGCCGGAATATTGCATTACCAAATCAATACCTGATTGCATTTTAGCACCAAGTAAGGCAGCCAAAGCAGCCCCAACCCCTCCGGCAGCCCCTCCGCCTTTTAATCGGGTAACATCAACACCTGTATGTTTTTTAATTACATCAGCAAAATTAGCCGCACCTTTTTCCAATTGCTCCACCATTTCCGCTGTGGCTCCTTTTTGCGGGGCATAGGTGTGTGCCGCTCCTGTTGTGCCCAACAGCGGATTATCAACATCACAGGCTATGGTGTAATTGACTTTTTTTATGTTTGAAGCCACTTTGCTGCTATCAATTCGGGCAATTTGCAGTAACTGTTTTCCTCCGCTGCCCTTTTCCAACAATCTCCCATCATAGCCATAAAAAGCAAAACCCAAAGCCTGCAATAGCCCTAATCCCATATCATGAGTTCCGGCTCCGCCCAACCCGATAATGATATTATCAATTCCTTGATTTAAGGCATGCAAAATTTGCTCACCCATACCATAGGTTGAAGTATTCATCGGATTGCGCAAATAGGCGGGTATATTACCCAAAGCGCAGGTTTTGGCCATTTCAATAATTGCCGTCTTTTCGCTTGTTAATATGCCATATTGACTGTCTATCAGCTCGCCGGTGCAAAAATGTGCCGAGCAAAATATATGTTTCCCCTTAGCATTGCTGATAATAATATCTTCAAATCCTTCGCCGCCATCCGTCATCGGTTTTTGAATAATTTGCGCAGTGGGGAACTGTTGATGAATTGTTTGAGCAATAATCGTGCTTATCTCAAATGCTGATAAACACTCTTTAAATGAATCAGGCGCAACAAGAATTTTCATCTTACTTCTTAGCTTTATTTCTACTCAGTTTTTTAGTCAACATTTTCAGGCGGGTGCTGAGTTTCATCCGAACGTTAAGTTGTTTCTTTTTATTTTCTTCCTTGATTTTAAGGAGATCCAAATCACGCTCGGACGACATACGGGTCAACACGGTTTTAACCACGTGATCAAGCTCGGTATTTTCGCGATAATCTGCCGGCAGAGCAAAATCCACCCTGTCATCGGCCAATAATTGAACTGCCGTATCGTGATGTTTGCTTTTGGGGCGATAAACCGCAATTGCCGTGCCGCCCTTGTTTTTAACAATTTTCATTGCCGGAATATCGGTCATCCCATCGCCAAAATAAATCATTTGTTTATATGGTATCGGGCGCTGCTCATCGGGCATATATTCATTAACTGCCCTATCTTCGGTTTTGCCTAATCCCTTGTTGATTTTGGCGATAAACTGAGTTTTGCCGGAATAGTTGACAACTCGCGCCGGCCAAATCGGGGTGCCGTCTTCGCCGTAAACATACGAACAACCGAACACGTCTTTAAAATGCTTACGAATAGAGGTGCCGGAAATAATTTCTTCCATACCGGAAGATATGATATAATGCTCAATGTTTAAGCCTAACGATTTACCAAACTCATTAATGCGGTCAAACCACTCCTCGACACCGGCAAAATAAGTGATACTTTTGGCGGCATCACATAAAAACTTTTTGGTTAATTTAATTCCTTTTTCTTTCGCCGCATATTGGATATAATACATTGTGCCGGTAATCTGGTCGGCGCAATTATCGCGCGACCATTGGTTAGCTTTGGGCCAAAACTCTTCCGGTGTTTCACCCAATGCCGGAATCAAAATATAATCCTGCATATAGGTGGTGCTTAAAGTTTCATCAAAATCATAAATAAAAGCGACTTTGTTATTTTTCGGCATTTTGCATATCTCCGCTTGCATTTTTTGATTTTGTATTATACAACGGGATAAGTTAATTTTTAATTTATAAAAATACGAGGTTAATTATGGCTGCAACATCTATGGATCAATTGGTATCTTTATGCAAACGCAGAGGGTTTATTTTTCAAAATGCCGATATTTACGGCGGTTTGCAAGGCGTTTATGACTATGGTCCGCTGGGCGTTGAGCTCAAAAACAACCTCAAATCCGCTTGGTGGCGCGCAATTGTTTATGAACGCGATGATGTTGAGGGTTTAGACGCCGCAATTTTGACTAACCGCGCGGTTTTGCATTATTCCGGTCACGAGGATACCTTCTCTGATCCGATGGTTGATTGCAAAAAATGCAAGGGGCGATTCAGAGCCGATCATATTAACGGCAAATGTCCCAATTGCGGTTCTACCGATTTAACTGAGCCGCGTCCGTTTAATCTGATGTTCAAAACCGCTATCGGACCGGTTGACGACGGCTCGGTATTCGGTTATTTGCGTCCCGAAACTGCGCAGGCGATTTTTACCCAATTTAAGAATGTGGTTGATTCCACTTCGCGTAAATTGCCTTTTGGGATTGCTCAAATCGGCAAATCTTTTCGCAACGAAATAACTCCGCGTAACTTTATATTCAGAGTGCGTGAGTTTGAACAGGCCGAGCTGGAATATTTTGTAATGCCGGGTGAAGACGAGGCTTGGCACGAAAAGTGGAAAGAATCTCGCATCACTTGGTGGGAAGCCCAAGGTCTAAAACGTAAAAATATGAATATTTACACCACCCCAAAAGAGGACTTGGCACATTATGCTAAGGCTTGTTATGATATTGAATACCAATTTCCGCACGGAATGGAAGAATTAGAAGGTATTGCCAATCGTACTGATTATGATTTAGGCAACCACACCAAAGCTCAAGAAGAGCTTAATTTAACCTCGCATTGCCACGAAAATCACGAATCAACTCAAAAGCTTTGCATCTTAACCGATGACAACAAATGGGTAGTACCTTTTGTAATTGAGCCGTCGATGGGGGTTGATAGAGGGGTTTTGGCGGTGATGACTGAGGCTTATACCGAAGAGGATTTAGGCGAGGGGAATTCACGTATTGTTTTGAAATTGAAGAAACATCTCGCGCCGATTAAGATCGCCATTATTCCTTTGAAGAAGAATAACGAGCAGATTATGAATAAATGTCATGAGCTCAAAAAAGAGCTGATGAAATTAGGTATCGGTCGCGTGGCTTTGGAAAATACCGGCAACATCGGCAAGGCTTATCGCCGTCATGATGAAATCGGCACTCCGCTTTGTTTGACGGTTGATTTTGAAACTATCGAAAATCAGCCCGAAACCGTAACTTTGCGCGATAGAGATACTATGAAGCAAATCCGTATTCAAACGGCGGAACTGAAAAATTATCTGCGCGATTATTTTTTGGAGTAATATTCATAGTGATATAAAAAACGGAGAAGCGGTCGGTTTCTCCGTTTTTTTGCAACTGTTTTGATTTAAGCTGCTTTTGTTAATTCAGCTAATACTTCTTTTTTCAAAGTAACATTATCAACTTTGCCGGTTGCGGAGGTTGGAATTTTGTCTTTCAACAAAATAATTCTGGGGATATAAAGCTCGGGATAACCGTTGGTTTTAACAAACTCCCGTAATTTTTCCATAGTCAGCGTCGGTTCGTTGGTAACCAATACAATTTGTTCGCCTTTATTTTCATGAGGCACGGCAACAACACCGCAACAAAATTCATCTTTGCCCTCATAGGCCTTGCAAACCATATTTTCAACCGCTTTTAGGGATACCATCTCGCCGCCGATTTTGGCAAAGCGTTTAATGCGGTCTTTAATTTTGATAAATCCGATGTCATCAATTTCCACCACATCGCCGGTATGATACCAACCATTGTGCGGCTCAACCAGAACACCGGGATTATCCGGCATAATGTATCCGGCCATAACATTGGGACCTTTAACCACCAATTCGCCGCCGTTTTCAATACCGTCAACTTTTTCCAAGCGGCACTCCATACCCGGACACAACTTACCAATGGTGCCAAACTTATTAAATACCATATTGTTGCCGGCTACGGCAGGTGAACATTCAGTTGTTCCGTACGCTTCCATCAAGCGTGCGCCCAAGCGCTCATTTAACAAGTTGCGGGTATCCAACTTAACCCCTTCGGCTCCGGCATAACACAAACGCAATGAGCCGAAATCCAATGGGTGAGCAATTTTGGCATAACTTCTGAAGAATGTATCAGTGCCAATCATCACTGTGGCTCCGATTTCATAAAGCAAATCGCTGATAACGCGGAAATGCAATGGTGAGGGGTATAAAAATACTTTTGCTCCTTGATACAAGGCATATAATGTGCCCAATACCAATCCGAAACTGTGAAAAATCGGCATTGAGTTCATCACAACATCGGTGCGGTTAAGCGTCTCAAAAGTTGCAATCTGCCATACATTAGAGATAACATTGCGATTAGTTAATACAACTGCCTTAGGCGCTCCTTCCGAGCCGGAGGTAAATAATATCACCGCGCGGTCATCGGGAGTTGCCTTATATGGTACATATTTAACCTTATATTGCAACAATGCCAACAATTTAGCCGGTAAGGAAATCTTCTTTGCCGCCTCTTCTAAATAAATTACCTCAAATCCCTCATCAGTAATAGCTTTTACTACTTCTTCCAAACCGGCCTTTTTAATAAACATTTTCGAGGTAATAACTTTTTTAATCAAAGTGGTTTTAATCCCGCTTAATATATTTTGCACGCCAGCAGAAAAGTTCAACATTACCGGAACTTGACCATAAGCATTAAGTCCGAAAAACGTGCAAATTGCCGCCACCGAATTAGGCAACATAATACCTATGGATTCTTGATGTGAAGATTGTTTGGCAAAATAACGTCCCAAAACATAAGCTCCAAGCATAATATCTTTAAAGCTTTTAGGCTTGCGGGTAATATCTTCCAACACTTTAGGGCGCACCAAACCGAAATGTCTTTTGGCGTGAATTTTAGCCGCCTTAATTAATTGGGTGAACACTGTCATTTTGGGATCATACATCGCCTCAAAAGCCATTTGCCGCATAATCATATAAATTTCGTTGGATATATGATTGCGCACGTGACGTAGATTATCTTTGAGTTTTAAGGGGCGCGGATTTTCTACCACAATTTTAACTTTGGGAAAATACCAGTGTGGCAGACGATTGCCGGTTTTGGAAAAATAACTGCAATATTGCAACCCGTTAATCCAAATCGGAATAATCGGGGAGCTGGTTTTATCGGCAATTAACCCGGCCGATTCATAAATTTTCATAATATTTCCATTGGTAGTCATACGTCCTTCGGGGAAGATAACGCACAAACGACCGGAATCAACTTTTTCGATTAAGTGTTTCAAATCGGGAACGTCTAAGTTGCCATATTCCATAACATCGGCACGTCCCATAAAAAATCTGACCCAAGGATTGCGATATAATTGCCCGTGCAAGGCAAAAATCGGATTCCCCGGTAAAAAGGCAAACAGCACAATCGGATCAATATAAGACACGTGGTTAGATATATAAACTCCTTTTTGGGGTAAATCATCAATGTTAAAGCGCAAAATAAAACGCACTTTAAATAATCTGAACATACATCTCAAACAAAAACGCACAAAATTACGCATCATTAGTCCATTCCTTCGGTTAATTAACAAATTAACCGCAAAATAGTCTATTTTATAAGGAGTGTAAAGTAGGCACTTTGAGGATACTGTCAAAACGGGGTATAAAAAAACAGCTTTGTCCTGTTAAAGGTATCAAAGCTGTTTTTTTGATAGATCACTTGAGATACTTCAACTTTTCCAGTTGATGAGATGTCGGGGTGATGTATTCCAAGCAGAGCACATCGCTGTTATCTGCCTGACTGATCACGATTGTCACATCTTCCCCCACAAGCAAATTCATGGCTTTCAAGCCGGGATCCCCGTATTGGGCAAAATCCGCAGAATTGAAGAGCATCACCTCGTCATAGGGTAAATTGGCACCGAAACCAGGAGAATCTTCTCCGTAGTAATGAATATCACCATGGTCGCTAACTCCAATCCATTTGATTTTAAGTCTGGCGGTAACTACCGGAGCATTGTTTTTGCTTGTGCAATTGGTGCTGAGTACTTCAGCATAGATTTTAATATTTTTCACATAGTTAAAAATTTTATTGATTACTTCAAAAATTTATTTTGCACGATTTTGACCATCTCGCCCAGTTTAACAACATTGTAATAGGGTGTGTTGCATAAGGTTACTTTTGCCATTTCCGGTACAGTATTCTCTGTTCCCGTCAAAGGCAATGTTATCACCACGTGAGTATTGCCTTTTTTGATGTCGTGACCGGTTAATTTTTGTCGTAAAAGAGTATCGTTATCCAACGTCACCACCGGATATTTCAAACACTCTTCCGAGGACACTTTCACCTCGCCGAAATCAATTTCCAGTACCTTTAGGCCTAAATCGCCGTTAGACAATTCGCAAACTTGTGCGAATACGGTAGCTTCAGACTTTTTCATAAATAATTGATGTTTTATAGATTAATAAATTATATTTGAACAAGTGCAAATTATATTTATTTTTATATCAGAGTCAAGATATTTAAAATTTGAATTTCTTGATTATATCACCTTTAGAAAAAGGAGATAATTAATGAAAAAAATATTTAAGTTTGTTTATGTTTTTGCAGTTGTCTTGCTCACTGCTTATTTAAGCTCGATTTTTTCGCGTTATGGTACTTCAGGGTGGTATCAAACCTTACCTAAGCCGATGATAACTCCGCCGGATTATGTGTTTTCCATTGTGTGGGCTTTACTGTATGCCTTGATTATAGCGGCAACATATATGATGTTGGAGCGTTCGCCGTCAATGTTGCATAATTTAGCGCACGATTTATTTTTGGCGCAATCTTTTTTGCAAATTTTGTGGTGTTTTACCTTTTTTGCTCACGGATATTTGGCTTTGGGTCTAGGGGTAATTATAATATTGGATATTACCGTTATCAAAATGGCTCACTTGTACTACAAGTTGCACCATATAAGCGGTTATTTGTTGATACCTTATATTTTATGGGTGTTATTTGCCACAGTTCTCAATGGCGCTTATGTTTGGATGTATGGTATGAACGTATAAAAAACAACCGCTTAAGTCCGTTTACAAAAAGGGCTTAAGCGGTGTAGGTTAATTTTTCATCAATTGCCATAGGTCGCGCCATATTGTTATCAATACCATAATAATTACGGCAAGCATTATAACGATGATATATAAAAGACCATCAAACAAAAATGCCGCAATTATGCTAAACCACAGTGGCAACGATAATGTGCCATAGCACACCGTAAAAAAGACAATCGCAACGATTACTCCCAAAAATCCCCAGCTGATGCGATAAATAAGCTGGTAGAGATAATTTTCAAATTGCATTCGCAACGGTGCACTAAAAAGATCCAACAGACCATCACTTTGCGGATAACGACCCTTAAGATCGCCATAAATCGTCAATCCGATTCCCAAGATTGATACGATGATGATTATTAATGTTTTCATAATAGTAAGATTTAAAAATTTATTTATAAGACATAATTATCCTAAAAGGTGTTTTTTGTCAATAAAAAACACTTGCCAGTTGCCGCATCCTGCTGTAATCTGCGTTACGGTTTTTGATTTTTTTCGAGTATAATACAATGATAACGTTAAATGAAATTCGCGCAACTTTTTTGAATTACTTCGCTAAAAACGGTCACAAAATTTTGCCGTCATCGTCTTTAGTGCCTAATAATGACCCGACTTTGATGTTTACCAACTCCGGTATGGTGCAGTTCAAAAATATTTTAACCGGCAATGAAGCGGCAACTTTCAAACGTGCTGCCACTTCGCAAAAATCGGTACGCGCCGGTGGCAAACATAATGATTTAGATTCGGTCGGTTATGATGTGCGTCATCACACTTTTTTTGAGATGTTGGGCAATTTTTCATTCGGCGATTATTTTAAAGATGAGGCGATAGCTTTCGCTTGGGAATTGATTACCAAGGAGTTTGGTATTCCTCACGATAAACTAGCAGTAACCTATTTTAAGTCTGATGAGGCGGCGCGCGACATTTGGCGCAAAGTATCCGGGTTGCCGGAGGATAGAATAATCCCTATTGCTACTAAAGATAACTTTTGGCAAATGGGTGATACCGGACCTTGCGGCTATTGTTCGGAGATTTTTTATGATCACGGGGAGCAAGTTTGGGGCGGACTGCCCGGGACCAAAGAAGAAGACGGCGATCGCTGGATTGAAATTTGGAATTTGGTGTTTGATGAGTTTGAAGACTTGCCTGACGGCTCGCGTATTCCCTTGAAACAACGTTGCATTGATACCGGTATGGGCTTAGAGCGTATTGCCGCCATTTTGCAAGGTGTGCATTCTAATTATGATATTGACTTGTTTCGCAATTTAATCAAAGCTATTGCCGATATGGCAAACTCTGATCCCGACGGGGAACTTAAATCATCACATAATGTGATTGCCGATCACTTGCGCTCAATGGCTTTTTTGATTGCTGATGGTGTTTTACCTTCTAACGAGGGCAGAGGCTACGTTTTGCGTCGAATTATGCGTCGTGCTATGCGTCACGTTCACTTACTCGGGGTAAAAGAACCGATGATTTATAAACTGCTTCCCGCTTTGCAGCATGAGATGGGGGAAGCTTATCCCGAATTATACAAAGCCGAGGCTTTAATTTCCGAAACTATTAAAACTGAAGAAGAACGTTTTATCAAAACTATGGAAAACGGACTTAAATTACTTGATGATAAAACTTCCGCTTTTGTTGAGGGCGAAGTTTTGGATGGTAAAACTGCATTTAAATTATATGATACTTATGGGTTTCCTCTTGATATGACGCAAGATGCTCTTAAGTCTAAGGGAATTAAGGTAGATGAAGAAGGATTTAATGCCGCTATGGCCGAGCAAAAGGCACTTGCTCGCAAAAATTGGGCCGGTTCGGGTGACGCCGGCACCGAAAAAGTTTGGTTCGAGTTGCAAGATCGGTTAGGTTCAACCGAATTTCTGGGGTACACTACGCTTAAAGCCGATGCGGTTGTTAACGCACTGGTACAGAATGGTCAAGTTGTAGATGAGGTAAAAGCCGGCGAGTTTTGTATGCTTACCAATCAAACGCCGTTTTATGCTGAAATGGGCGGACAGGTTGGTGATATCGGACAAGTCAAAGGCAAGGATTTTGTAGCTGATGTTATTGATACTAAAAAGAAATGCGATGGCTTATATGTTCATATTTGTCGAATTGTTCAAGGTGGCTTAAAAGCAGGTGATACCGTATCACTGGAGGTCAATGAAATTAATCGCGCCAATATTCAAAGTAATCATACGGTTACTCACTTGTTGCATAAGGCATTGCAAGAAAAATTTGGCGCTTCGGTAACTCAAAAAGGCTCATATGTTGCCGCCGATCGTATGCGTTTTGATATTGCTTACGGTAAGCAGATTACTTTATCTGAGCAGCACGAGTTGGAAGACAGGGTTATTGAAATGATACGTGCCAATTATCCGGTAACAACCAAGATTATGAGCAAAGATGAAGCGGTTGCAAGCGGAGCAATGGCATTGTTCGGTGAAAAATACTCTGATGAGGTTAGAGTAGTTTGTGTGGGCGATGGTATTTCAACCGAGTTGTGCGGCGGTACACACGTAAAACAAACCGGCGATATTGGCGGATTTTGTATTTTATCGGATTCTGCTATTGCTGCCGGAGTGCGCAGGTTGGAATGTATTACCGGAAGTGCTCAAGCCAAATATACTCGTGAATTGGAAGACAAAATCCGAGCTTTAAGCAATATACTTAAAGTCGGATCGCAGGATTTAGAAACAAGAGTATCCGCGTTAATGACCGAACGCAAAGAAATGGAGAACAAAATTTTTGAGTTAAAAAAACAACTGGCATCCGGTGGTTCTTCATCTCAAGATATTGAGGAAATCGGCTCGGTTAAATTAATCGCCAAAACTCTGGATGATATTTCTCCCAAGGAGCTTAAAGCGATTGCTGATGAGTTCAAACAAAAATATCCCACCGACTTAGTGGTAGTCCTGTTGGCGTCCAACGGAGATAAATCTTCAGCAGTGATTGCGGTTAGCGACAATATCAAGGATAAATATTCTGCTGTGGATTTGGTCAAAGCAGTAGCGCCTTATCTTGGTGCACAAGGCGGCGGCGGACGCGCTGATATGGCGCAAACCGGAGGATCGGTGACCAATCAATTTGCCGAAGCGATAACAGCGCTGAAAAAAACATTAGCTTAATTTTGTATCAATAAGCTCAAGTTAGTTTATTGCATTAAACTTTTACCCCGAAGCCTTACGGTTTTGGGGTAAAAATTACCAAGCGGTGCCTTCAATGCATTTTTGCGGTTCGGCTTGACAATCCGGATGCCCGTATTCATGTAAGGCGTGACGTTCCGGTGAAAATTTTCCCGCTTCAATACAACCGCATAAAGTCAAAACCAGAATTAAACTTAACCAATTTCGCATATTAATTACCCGTAAAAATCATATACCAAGTTAAGGCAACGGTGATTAAAATTCCCAATCTTGCCAACCAAGCCAGCCATACGCTTTTTTCATAAGCCGCGGCTGTTTTAAAAACCGCTTTGATTATACCGAAAGTATAAATTATTAAAAATATTGTGATTGCGCAATAAGCCAGCAACCAAAAAGCATTTATTCGAGCAAACCCCTCTACACTTAAGGATCTTACAATGTAGAGCAAATTATCACCATTGATATTATTGCCGGCTAAATTTTTAAGCATTTTATAGGCGTAATATAAAATAACCATTCCGAAGATGCCGAATTTCCAGAATGTTGCTCTTAAAGAATATTCACCGTTAAAAAGTTTTTTCAGCATAATTACCCCCATTAAATTGCTTAACTATGTTCATTAAAACACTTATCTGTTTTTAAGCAAGTAAATAATATTTAATCTTAACAGTTTGCAATATTTACCGCCAGTCCTCCGGTTGAAGTTTCTTTATAGCGATTACTCATATCTTTTCCGGTGGCATACATTGTTTTAATGGCGCTGTCTAATGAAACATTATGTTCACCTTTGCCGTGCAAGGCTAATCTGGCCGAGTTAACAGCTTTAACTGCGCCCATAGCATTGCGTTCAATACAGGGTATTTGCACCAGTCCGCACACCGGATCACAGGTTAACCCTAGATTATGTTCAATCGCGATTTCTGCAGCTTGTTCAATCTGCTGATTATCTCCGCCCATTGCGGCAGTCAAACCGGCGGCGGCCATTGAACAGGCAACGCCGATTTCTCCTTGGCATCCCACTTCGGCTCCGGAAATGGAAGCGTTAGTGCGATACAATGAACATATTGCCGCTGCGGTGGTGAAAAATTTTATCACTCCGTCCTCAATGCTTAAAGGTGATTGATGAGCGGCAAATTTTTTATAATAACGTAATACTGCCGGCATAATTCCTGCCGAGCCCATAGTCGGAGCCGTAACAATTCGGCTTCCGGCAGCATTTTCTTCGGCTACGGCAAACCCCCATAAATTTATCCAGTCAATTACTTCCAACCCGTCTTGACGGTTAGCCAAAAAATTCATTTTCATCTTACGATAAATTTCCGGAGCGCGGCGTTTTACATTCATTCCTCCCGGCAACACTCCGTTTCCGCGCATACCTTTATCTATAGCTGCTTCCATCGTTGTTTCAATATGATTGAGATAATTAAAGACTTGACTTTGAGGCTGCAGGCAAACCTCATTTTGTAAGACAACATCAGAGAAGCTTAAATCGAAACGTCGACAAATGTCTTGTAATTCTACACAAGTGTCGAATTGGTGCGGCACATCATATTTAATGTGTTCTTGCGATTGTTTCAATTCATCTTGCCGCAACACTGTGCCGCCGCCGATAGAAAAATAAGTTTCGCTGAGCAGTTTTTTCCGCTTGTTGTAAGCAGTAAATATCATTCCGTTGGAGTGCTCCGGTAAGAATATATCTTTATGCAGTATCATATCATCAGCCAAGTCAAAATCGATGACTTTGCAATGCCCGAGGTGTAAAAGTTTATCGCGTTCTACCGAGTTATAGTAAGGTTTTTCGGTATCGACATCATCAGCTTCAAATCCCATCAAGCCGTAAACGATGGCCTTAAATGTGCCGTGACCTTCACCGGTTAGAGCTAGTGAACCGTATAAATCAACTTTCAAACGGGAAGTTTGTTCGAACAGATTCTGTGTTTTCAGTGTTTCAACAAAACGCTTAGCAGCTTTCATCGGACCTACGGTGTGCGAGCTTGAAGGTCCGATGCCGATGGCAAAAATTTCTTGTAAACGATAATACATTACAGATATGTCCTAATGTCTTTATAAGGTTTAACGCCGATTTTTTGTAAAGTTTGAGCGATAAATTCGTGCAAATGCTCCCATTCGGTGTTATTTTCAATAAATTGCAAAGCTTTTTGGGGAGAGCGGGATAGTTGCACTTCAATGGTTTCTTGCAAAATTTGCCTCATAACATCCGGCATTTTGGCAAAATCAACGCGAATTTTATTTTCCGTCGTTACAGTAATGGCTTGATGGCGCAACAAATAATTAAAATGTATCAAATCGCCCATACGATGGGGATGCTCCATTTTGGGTTTTGCTTTTAAAAGTAATCGGACAATCCAAGTAACATAAACCTTACGCAAAGTATTTTCGTCTAAGATACCGGCTTTAACATATTGTGGCATCATAGCAACAGATACCACATCAGCCTTATTTTCTTCTACAATATGTTTATAAAGTCCCAAGGAATCCTTATATGAGCTGTCAGGGCCCAAGGAGTGCCCGTTTTCGTGACCGATTACAAAAATATGTTCGGCTTCATCGTCAAAATATTGATGAAATTCTTTATCCAATAAGGCGTCCAAGATTTTTTTCTGCCTTTGTTTATCCCCCGACATTCTTACTTGGCGATGGTAAACGTTTCGTCTTCCGCCACCGGTTTTTACCGCTAATTTATCATCGTTAGGTAAATTTTGTGCGGTGGTAATACCGCCGCGACATTGGGCGTAATCCCCCTGTAAGGCCGCTAAATCAACATCAACCATAGCTTGCTTGACCTCACTGCCGGTACTGATTTTTTGTTCATATTTATCTGCCAACGGCATCAATTCAGCCAGACGCGGCATCAGCGATTTAAAAGTTAAGATTAAATCCGTGCCTTTTTTATTAACTATACCAACTCTTGCTCCCAGCATATCTTTGGCTATGGGGAAAATTCCGTGCTTACTTAGCATCGTGGTTAATTCTTCATTATCAAATATCGTTGGTGTCATTTCGTCGTCATAATTTTCGCGAGATAACGTAAATTCCAAAGGTGTATCCTGCAGAACCGCCCAATGTTTATCGGCCAACATATCCATATCTTCATTATTTTGCAATAAAGCTTGCACCTGCCATCCCAGATAATCATTAAAAGCCTCATTAGTGGAATAATGTGCGGCCACCTCAAGTTCATTAGCCATAGCGGAGAAGATTTTGGCAAAGTATTGCGTATAATCAACAGCCATCAATTCATCACTGTGACGGCGTACCATACTGCGAGCCGATAAAATATTTTTAACTTGTTCAATCTTACCGCATTGCAACATTTTTTTGATGATAGTGTGAAATTCATCCACGCTCATATCCGTAGGGTAAAAATTGCGTCCTTTGTAAATGTGTACACCCTTAAAAATCTCAATCGGTTTTTCATCAATACCGTTAAAACCAGCCACTCCGTTGAGCGAATTAAATATTTTAAGTGCTTTAACAGCAGTTTTATCAATCTTGGCAACTTCTTCCAAACCTTTTTTTAGACTTAAATTCAACGGATGATCCTGTTCCAATGCTGCATCATTAAGCATTTTAGCTGCTTTTATCAAATGGGCTAAAGCTTTTTTATCACCTTCGGCTAAATTTCTATATCCGTCAAAATCTTGGTCAATTAATTCAATCGGCATCATTTGCTCATTAATCATTCTATCCATTTGCTCATCGCTTAAAGCAATTTCAAAATTGTTAACTGCTACCATTTAATTCACCTCCACGGTTCTAAACTTAAATATTTTAACTTCATCACTCCAATAGGTCGGACTTAAGCCGGCTTTCATTTTAAGTTGAGTAATAAAAGCATCTTTTGACGGAGCTGTTTGCCAAAACGCGGGTCCTAAAGCTCCTTCACGTTCTCCGCTCTTAATTATCAACCCGTCGGCAAAAGGCGTGATTTTTTCTAATAGATCATCGTATGATATAAACTCTATTTCCTCAGGTTCAGTTAATAATTCCACCTTCAAATCAATTTTCTTTCCTTTTATTTCCTTCACCATCTTAGCATCGCTTAATAAATGATATATATTATCGGCAATATCGGCGGCAACGGCTTTATAGGCATAAATTGTGCCGAAATTTTCTTCTTCGCCGTCAGCAAATCGTAAAGTTATATAAGAAGCGCCTTGGTTAAATAAATAATTGTCGAAGTTTTTACGCTTTATACGATAATGGCGGTGTTTTTCCAGCGATTTGATACTTGACTTGATGATGGCAATCAATTCATCTCGATGATGACGAACAAAATTTTTTATATTGTAATGATATAAGTCAGTACCGAGACGAACTTGTTGCTTAACGGTTTCTTCATAGGTCCATCCGTTCATATTGACATTTGTAAAATCAACTTCTTTATCGCCGATATTGGTAACATCCAAAATTTGTGGAACCAAGCCGAATTCTTTGGCAATCAGCAGAGCTGCATCTAATCCGGCATCGCCGCTGATTTGAGGCTCATATATTATATTTGCATTATCATCAATGAGTGTATTCAAAGAAGCCGAAACGATCAGTATATTGCCGTCTGCAGACAAATATTTATGCAAACTGCCGGCGATGTTTTTGCTATCGTTTTTGCCGTACAATATCGGGATTATCTTAAAAGAGCTCAAAAGCTTTTGCAAAAAAGGCAGTTGAATTTTTAAAGGGTTCTTGCGATTAAACATTTTATCAGCTGATTTAAAAGCCGGATTTTTCGCTAATTTCGCTGTTATTTTTTGATTAATTGCAACCTCGCCGAGAGGTGTTTTTATCGCACTTGAACCAAGGATAAAAATATCGTTTTTTTTATTGGAAGAAGGGGCTAAAATAAAAACATTTTTTATTTTATTGCGGCATTGATTTAATCTTTTATAAGCGCCCCAAGCAACTTTTGTTGCCTCGCGAAAGCCGCCCAACGGTACAATAATAATCTTCGGGCAATATCTTTGCGGCGAGGTCGTTTGTTCAATGAAACCATCTTGATTATTATCGGTTTGGTAAATATCGGCGGCATAAAAAACTCCGGCTACCGCAGGTTGAGTTCGCGGGGAAATATCTTCATCACTTAAATTATATTCGGAAATACTTTGAGGGTTACTTGAAGTGCGGTGGCTGAAATACGCTACATTAAACCATATGGCTACCGTAAATATCACTCCGATCATTATATAAGTCGGAATCTTCTTTTTTCTCATTTCCATCGCACGCCACTCACGAAACTTCTCTCATCGCGGAATCAAACGTCGGATTATTGTGCCGATTTAGAAACATCGTCACCGATAACTTCTTGGGCAATATAACTGTCGGAGCACTGACTGCCTAAGCAACGTTTCAACACCATAGCCTCGCGTCCCTCACTTAAACCGCGCAATTTTACTGACGGAACATATACATCCTTGATGCGAATGTTAAAAGTTATATAACCGGTAGTGCCGCTTTTATCGGTTAAATAGGCTTTAACAGTATATTTGCCGATGTTGCCCGGCATAGCCTGGCCGATGAATTTTTGCTGTTCTTCATCATACATAATCCATTCCGGTAACGGGGTATCATCAATCAAACCGGCTTTCACGGTTACATTGCCGCTGAAATTCATTTTTTTAAATACACTATTGGGAATCTGCACTTCAAAACGTTGCCCGCTTTCCAAGTCTAAATCGGGGATAAGTTTAGATGAAGATAAATTAACCGGAGGACGTTTGGCCGGAACATCCAAAAGGTAGGGACGATTATCCGGTAAAAACTCGCCTTTACGCCATTTTTCCAGAACTCCGCGTAAGTAAACGGCAATTTGTGACGGTTTTTCATTGAGCATATAATAAGGAATGGCGTCCATGCCCAAAGTTGCATACAAGTTGCCCAAAGCATCTTGCAGGTCGACATAAGCCAACATAGCTTTGGCCTCATCTTCAATAGCGCGAGCTGCTTCCATTTGCGATTTATCCGAACGGGCACCGGCTGTTGTGGCGGTATCCTCGGCTATATCCTCCGAAGCGAGGGATAGTTCTTGAGCAATTTTATAATCCTCCATTGCTGACATATAGCGAGCCCAAGCCACATAAACCTGTGTTAATATCAAGTTTGTCATCCGCTGACGACGCAAAGCCTCCGCCTCAAAGTATTTGGGGTTTTTAACATTTTCAAACACCTCTAAGCCGACTTCGCGAGCTTTTTTCGACCACATACGGTTGTAATAGTTGACATCGTTGAGATACCTCTCATTTCCGGGATTGGGAATAACCTTAAACGCCGCAATCACTTCTTCGACATTGGTTACCAAATCGCGAGCCCGTAATTCCGGACGATTATTTAAAGCCGTCCACTCCATTTCGCTCAAAGAGCTTTTTATTTCCGGCAAATCATAATTGCCGTCTTCTTTACCTACTAATTTAAATTCGGTCGAAGGATGGAAGCCCATCAAAGAAGCCAAGCGCACATTGGCGGTTTCCAAATCACGTTTTAAATCCGATAAATTTTTAACCGCCACCATAAAATTACGTTTCTTGTCAAGTTGAGCGACCGAGAGGCTTTTGCCTTCCTTAGTTAAATCTGCCACCGAAGAATTTAATTCGTCAATATCTAAGGTCATATATTCAATCATCTCGTCTAAAAGCGGCAACATACGTTGAGCACTTAAAGCTTTCCAATAAAGAACTCGCACTTCCTGCATCAGATTATGAATAACTTTGCGGCTCTGTTCATAAGCTACACTGGTTTTGAACCAGTCATCTTTAGTTTGATAATAAACCGTACTGACGTCCAAGATATTCCACGCTAACTTTAATTCGGAATCCATAGCATTGCGATTCTCGGTATTAACATATCCGGCGGAAGAGAATATTTCCGGCAGGCGATTCTCCGGTGTCGTACCGACTTCCAACATACTTTGTTGATAGCTGATTAAGCGGCGCGTATAATTGTATTTCAAGGCCAAAGCAAAAGCCATATACATATCAATCGGTTTGGTGATTTTGGAGGGAGTATTGGCATACATAGCCTGCATATCGGTATCAATGCGAATCGCCCGATCCCAGTCGGTATAAGATGCCGGAGCCGGTAAACTGACTTCGTTATTATAACTGTTTGAACACGACACTGTCAACAGTACTGCCAAGACGCTTAAAATACTTATTTCCTTCATAGTTGCAACCTTATCTGAACAAAATTATTACCCTCATACTATAACAACATTTTGCATATTAACAGTATTTATTTGCTTTTATTCAACTTTGTTGTATAAAATTAATAAAAAAGACATTTTTACTGTGTATAATAATACAAAATATTGAAAGTTAACCTTAAACGGACGGTCTGACAATGTTAAATTTGCTTAAGACGGTATTCGGATATAAACAAAAGCGCAGTCCCGATAAACTGGGATTATATCCTCAAGCTATTCATACAAAAGCTATTCCGGAACGGCGGTATCTTTGGAGTTCGCGTATCTTGGTCATTTTGGCCAGTATATGCATTTGTCTGAATGTAATATTGGTTTGTATCATATATGTTATGTTGCCGCAACGCGAAGCTGCACCGCGGCTGTTCAAGCAGGATAATGACAGTCAAAGCTTTCGTTTTATCTCCGGACAGGAAATCAATGTTCAACCCAAGGAACTTTTAGCGGAAGATTTCATTCGCTACTATGTTAATACCCGTCATTCCATCTTAAAAAACAAGAGGCTAATGAAACTCAATCTGATGCCCGGATCAAAGTTTTACTGGATTTCATCTAAAGGAGTCTATGATAATTTCATTCAAGGTAATATAGATACTTTTATGATGAATCAAGGTTCCGATCACATTCGCGATGTTTATATAGAATGGGTTCGTCCTGTTTCTCAAGGGTTGTGGACGGTTCGTTTTGCTACGTTGGATTATTATGAACATACATCTCTACCGTTGGTTAATCTTTGGATGGCACATATTCGCACGGTTTTCGGGCTTGTCGATTATGATAACTATTCCTTGCGGGAAAATAATCCTTACGGCTTTTTTGTTTATAACTATTCCGTATCTTACCTCGGAACTCCTGCCAGCGTGACCGAATATTTGCAAGAACATTCTTTATCATCTTAAAAAAACATTGATGGGAGAGAATAGGCAATGTTTGATGTGTTAACCGCGTTGTTTCACTATCGGGATAAACGAAGTCCCGATAAGTTGGGGTTATATCCTTTGACGGTTCATACCAAAGCATTGCCGGAACGCAGGTATTTATGGGCGACGCGCATTTTAGTGATATTTTCAGCCGTTAATATCAGTTTTACGGTTATACTGAGTTGCAGTCTTTATTTGCTGATACCGCAAAAAACGTCTTTACCAATTCTTTTGCAGTCCCGAGAGGAGGGCTTTGCTAACTTAATGCCGCAACAAATAGCGGCATCTCCGGAAAGCTTGCAAAACGAAGGTTTTATTCGTGAATATGTAAATCTGCGTCACGCTCTTCCGCAAAATTACATCGAACTTAATAAAATGTGGCAGGAAGGCGAAAAATTTTGGGCTTATAGCAGTAATGAAGTTTGGCAGAATTTTTATAGCAGCATAGATTTTAAAGACTTACGTAAAAAAATGCGTAAAGGGTATCGGCGTAATATTGATATATATGATATTACTCGACTGTCGAGGAATTTGTATTCGGTTGATTTCTCTACGATTACAAGAATTGAGGGAACGAATAAGTCGGCGCGAACGCGGTGGAAAGCCTATTTGACTATCGCTTACGAAACATATTCTCCGTCAAATCCTCCCAAATGGTATAATATCAATCCTTACGGGTTTAAAGTAACCGCGTACAGTTTAAATTATCAAGGGAAACCGCAAAAACTCAAAAGTGATTTCTCGTCTAGTTTTTCATGGTTGCAATAATTGCCTTAATCGTCGGTATTTTGTGATATTCTTCTGTTTTTATCGGTACAATGTCATCACTCAAATCAAGAGCCCAAACGGCGGCTTGGTAGTTAATAAAATTTTTTCCTAAAATTATGTTATCGGCATTTTTCAGCAAAGTATCGCGATAATCTTTGACATTATCAATATAGTATTTAATAAGCCCGAACCTTGAAACATAAAAATGCAGAGCCGTTACGATGGCAATAGTTGTCAGTAGCAACAAACCTGCTGCCAGAGGCGATATAACCATTGACATAACCATCAATCCGGCCACACATATATTGATAATTAACAGGCGAACAAATATTTTTTTCCATTTGGGTAATTGCCAGTTCCAAAGCCCTAAAGCAACGAAAATTATAAATGTCACACCGGAAAGAACAGCAAAAACCCGCCAAGATGATATTTTAAAATAAGCAATTATCCCTTCAATCAACCATAACATTGCAATATTTATTAAAGCATAATCGCGGTTAATTTTGAAATAAAAAATGTTAAGTTGCTTCTTTATTCCCGTTTTCAGCTTTTGCATAAAGCGGTTAAATTTTAATTTGTTATTGGGATTAACATTAAATATGGTTTCGTGTTCCGGAAAAAATTGATTTAACGCCGCTCTTTCATCTTTATTTAAATTTTTCAAATTATCCGTGCGTTTAATCAGTAAGATGGTCGTCCCTGATTGTTGAATATCAATAATGTTTTTCCTGTACATTTCGAGGATAAAACTGCATCCGGTTTCCATATCAAATTTATTGGTAAGCAAAGTCCGCATAAATGTCGGTGTTTTGGGCAGAGATATTTTCTGCAAATTTTTGCGAATTTTGATATAGTGCCAAGCCGTTAATAAACAAAGCATAATGAACGACAATCCTAAAGCACTTATGATGATGTCGCCGTATGTGTAGAATGTGTGCAAAAACTTTTGCCATAAACCGAAAGGATAGACCGCGCTTTTATCAATCTTGGTGACGATATACATTCCCTCGCCGATAAATAACGGTCTGTCGGCAATGAAAGAAAAGCCGCGCATACCGTTTCGCATAACCCTGACGCCGTCGCGATATAAATTATTATCCGTTCCGAAGAATACCTGTTGTTCAAGCAAAGTATCGCGTTGCGGCAACAATAAAGTGGCTCCGAGGCGGTCAATAATCAAATTCCAGCCGTTGCCGCCGACATTCCAGTAGGTTATATAATAATCGTCTTTTTCAATCAACATATTATCAACCAAATATTCAAAATTATAAGTATATACCCCCGTGGGCAGAGGATTGTTTTCATAAGGAGCAATAAATACCTGCTGTCCGTCAGATGATAATTTATAATCAACCGGAACATCATTTCTTGATACGCTGATAAGAGAATAATCCAAAACTCGTTTTGTATTGCCGTCATAAACTGCGAGCGGTAAAATCTTGGTTAAATCAGAGGTTACTTTTTTTCCGTTTGCTAACACCACCACGGTTTCTTGAATCTTTACCAGACCGTTGTTAAGTATTTCCAGAGTAGTCATAGAATAAGGAATATGTTCTTGTGCCGGAACCTTTGCGGGACGATTATAAGGCGGCAAAGGAATAGTTATGGTAGAAACACTCGGTGCTTGCCATAGCTGCATTTGTTGATTTACCGGTGCAGGAGTCGGAGAACCGGTGGTAATATTATTTTGTTTTACTGAGGTTGATTTAGTGACTCGATCCATAGCCTTATCATAAATCTTTTCAAAAATACTTCGGTTGTCTTCTTGTTCCGCATTATTTTTACTATATCCGATATTATCGCTTTTGAGCGAAGCCGGTGATATTTTAATCGCCTTTTCTAATTGTTTTTCCAAAAAAGAAGCAAATTCGTCATAATCAACAATGTGAACTTTGGGTTGTGCGCTATTTTGGCTCCTTTTCAAAGAGCCTTGATAGTCACCTATGGGGGTGATACGCGCTTGAATATTGTTAGCGGTTAGCAAAACGAAACATATTGCAATAAAAAATTTCTTCATAACTTTAAACTCACTGTTAACAGTTTGGTCATAATTGTTATTATAACCTGTAAGTTATTAAAAAGTTATAAATAAAAGGAGCTTAAAATGGATAATACACAAGAAATCGGCGCTATCATTTTGGGAGCCGGAAAGGGAACACGTATGAAATCGGATTTACCTAAGGTGTTAATGCCTGTGGGTGGCAAACCGATGATACGTCATATTATTGATACTTTAGAGGGATTGAAAATCAGTAAAATCGTTACGGTAATATCTCCCGACGGTGCCGCTGTTAAGCAGGTCGTAGCTCCGCACACTACTTGTGTACAAGAAAAACAATTAGGTACCGGTCACGCGGTTTTGGCGGCAAGTAGTGAATTTACCGGTTTCAAAGGTGATATTTTGGTTATTTTCGGTGATCAACCTTTATATACCAGAGCCAGTATTCGCAAACTGCTTAAACGCCGCGCACAAGGCTATTCGGTAGTTTGTATGGGCTTCCGTCCGGCTGATCCCGCACGCTACGGGCGTTTGGTAATGGAAGGTAATGAACTTAAACGCATCGTTGAATTTAAAGATGCCACCGATGAAGAAAAGGCCATTACATTTTGCAATTCCGGTATTATGTGTTTTGACGGAGCTAAAATGTTTGAAATTTTAGGAGCTATCAGCAATGCCAATGCCGCACAGGAGTATTATCTTACCGATGCTGTTGAAATAGCTTTGCGCAAGGGATTGAAATGTTCGGCAGTCGAATGCTCGGTAGAAGAAGCATCTGCTGCGAACACCTTGGAAGAATTGGCGTTACTGGAAGAGTTATATAAAAAACGCAAAGAAAGTTAATAATTGTTATGAAATTCATCAAAGAATACTGGTTTAGCATACTGATAGGGCTATGGTTGACGCTTTTTTTGTTAATGCTTACCTTAGTTTTGTTGGCGCCTAAGTATGATTTGCAAAATCGTGGTTTTACTTATTGTACGCAAAAACTGATTGAAGATATACAGGATTGTGATGCTGAGTTTTTTTGCGGTGCCAAGGCAGTCAGTTCGAGTACGTGGTGTGATGTCAAAATAATTGCTCAAGGAATAAAACTTTGGTATAACAATGAACAGCCGCGCCCTTGGAGTAATTATATTTTTACCCCCGAAACCGCGAGTGTTTTTGATGATGAAGAATTAGCAATTGAAGCTGAAGGTGCTGATTCTGATGTTGCACCGATGCAAGAGTTAATTAAAATAGGAAAGGATACAGATTATGCCGCAAGTAAAGACTAAATCGACCACAAAAAAAACATTCCGGCAGAGCCCGTTGCCGGCGTGGAACTTAAGTGATTTATATAAAGGAATTAAGGACCCGCAAATTAATAAGGATTTAGCTGCATATAAAAAATCAGCTCTTGATTTTGCCAAAAAATACAAAGGTAAAATTGCCAAGCTGTCAGCAAAGGGATTTGCCGATATGGCGGCAGACTGTGAAGCTCGCTCGGTGTTGGGTAATAAAATAGGGGTATTTGCTTATCTTTCAATGGTAACACAGATGAAAAATGCTCAAGTTATGAGCTTTTATCAAAACATTTCCGAAAAATTAAATGAATATGCCAAACCGGTGATTTTCCTTTCATTAGAGATTAATAAGTTGCCGGATAGCACTATTAAAGGTTGGATGAAAGATAAAAAGGCCGCATATTTTGAGCCTTGGCTGAAAAGAATACGTACCTTTAGGAAGTATGAGCTTTCTGAAGCAGTTGAAGAAGTATTTCACGAAAAATCCGTAACTTCGGGGGAGGGATGGGAACGTCTATACGAAGAAACCTCCGCAAGATTGAAGTATATAGTTGATGGTAAAGAATATAATGATGCCGAGATTGCCAAATTAACTTTGGATAAATCATCTAAAACCCGCACCAAAGCCGGTAAGGAAATTGCCCGAGTTTGCACCGAAAATGCACCGTTATTTACCCTTAACTATAATATGATTGTCAAAGATAAAGCCATTGAGGATATTAAGCGTGGTTTCAAGTCGCCGGTTGCTTCGCAAAATTTAGCCAATCGCGTTGATGATAAAGCAGTTGAAGCCTTAGCAAAAGAGGTTAAGGCTAATTATGTTAATATTGCTCATCGTTTTTATAAACTCAAAGCCAAATGGTTAGGCATTAAAAAACTTGAGTATTGGGATAGAAATGCTCCATTGCCGTTTGAAAGCGATAAAAAATATACTTGGGAACAAGCCGTTGAAATTGTGCTTAAAGCTTATAAGGAATTTTCACCCAAATTATATGATTTAGCCAAAGATTTCTTTAATCCGAAAAGTTCGTGGATTGATGTCCCTCCGCGCGACGGCAAACGCAGCGGTGCCTTTGCTATGCCTTTGCCGGAAGCTTATCATCCGTATTTATTTCTTAATTTTACCGGCAAACAAAACGATGTATTAACCTTGGCGCACGAATTGGGGCACGGTTGCCATATGCGTTTAAGCTCCAAACAGGGGGATTTGAACGATGCCACGCCGCTGACTTTAGCTGAGGTGGCTTCGGTATTTGCCGAGATGTTAACTTTCCAATCTTTATTAAAGCAGGCCTCGACGCCCAAAGAGAAGTTATGTCTGATTGCCGGCAAGGTTAATGATATGATTAATACTGCCGTTCGTCAGATTGCTTTTCACTTTTTTGAAACCAGAGTGCATAATGAGCGCCGTTCGGGTGAAGTAACGCAGGCTCGCTTGGCACAAATTTGGAAAGAAGAAATGGCCGCTTCATTGGGCAAATATGTCAATATTGATGAAGTTACTGAAAACAATTGGATTCAAGTCGGTCATTTTTTCTGGAAACCGTTTTATGTTTATGCTTATTCTTTTGCCGATTGCTTGGTAAATTCATTATATCAAGTATATCAAAAGGGTAAGATTAAAGATTTTGCCAATAAATATCTCCATATGCTGTCTTTAACCGGAGTAAAAAAATACGATGAATTGCTCAAACCTTTCGGACTTGATGCCAAAGACGCCAAATTTTGGAGTTTCGGATTAAATCTGATTTCAAGCTATATCGACGAGCTGGAAAAATTAGATAAATTAATCTCTAAAGGCAAATAACTGCATTATTAACGATTAGTTTTGTGTAAGGCAACTTCTTCCCAAGTTCTAAGTCCGGCATCTTTAATATTAAGCGGGAGTTTATCAACAATTTGCATATCTGCAAAGTAAGCATCTTTGATATTTTCCATAATGGTTTCAACGATGACCAGTTGCTTGGTTTTGCGCATTTTATCTCTGACATCGGGATTGATATAATCCAAAATGACCGTCAGCGCCGGATTTTTAACCAGCAAAGCGTGATCGCGTCCGTCATAGATAATATGCGGATTTATAGGCGACGAAGATTTTGCAGAAATGTAGATGTACAATTCGCCTTCTTCATTTTCTGCAACAATATAATTATCTTCGGTTTGATAATCAGCCATTATTTTAAGTCCTAAAAAAAATCCCTAAACGACTCCGACTATATCATTTAGACAAAAAGTTGTCAATAAATAATTATTCACGGAAAATCAATTTGTTAAGATAAACATCAATAAAATCACCACGGCGATTTTGATAATCAAGATAATAAGCGTGCTCCCATATATCTATACCCATTAAAGCCTCTCCTTGACCTAAAATCAGCGGATTATCGCCGTTGGCGGTGGTGACTATATGCAACCGTTCGCCGTTTTGTAATAGCCAGCAATAGCCGCTGCCGAACAGCCCTAATGCTTTAGTTTTAAATTGTTGTTTAAAATTTGCCGGTGATTCGAAGTTTTTTTCGATTAATTTATTATCGGGGCGTTTGGCGTTTTTAGCTAAATGCTTAAAGAAAAATTCGTGATTCCAAATCTGCGCCGCATTATTGTAAATTCCGTGGTTTTCCAAATTATAACTCTCTTTAATGACTTGCTCTAACGGCATAGTCTGGAATTCGCTGCCGGCAGTCAGTTCGTTGAGTTTGTCAACATACCCCTTGTAATGCTTGTTGTAGTGAAAATTCATTGTATCAGCCGAAATATAAGGCGTAAACTCATCTAAACCATAAGGCAAATCTTTGGTAGCAAACATCTTTTTCTCCTTAAAACAAAATTAATTATCGGTTTTATGATGTTTGATATAAGCATTAGTGCCGACTTCATCAAGAAGCTTCTGTTCGGCGGCATCTAATTCTTTTTGCCGAGCTTTTTGGTGGATATTATCAATGATGGAAAAAGTCTTTTGCTCTTTAAATATATCGGCCATAACATCACGGATTTGTTCGATTTCCGCTTCTGCTGCAGCGATGTTTTTCTTCAATCGACGTTGCTTTTTCAAATATTGCTCGGTGTAAGCTCCAAAATCACCAAACGTCGGATTAGCGGCGACAAAAGCTTTTTCTCGTTCGTATTCTTCATTAAGGTTCTGTAATTGGTTCTGCAATTTTTCCAAATTTTCTAATTTAACGACCAAAATACGGCGTTGTTCGTCGAGTTCGAATTTCTTGATACGTTCTAAAGTTTTGAGTGCATTAGGCATTTAAGTGTTACTCTTGCGGCCGGTAGGGAGTGGCTAAAATATCTCCCAATAATTTATAGCATTGCTCTAAAGAAAAGCGCTCTTGCTTTGATTGTGACAAAAACTCTTCGATTTTAGGGTAGTAAAAGATGGCCTCATCAACTTCAGCGCTGGAACCTTTTTTATAAGCACCCAAGCGAATTAATTCTGCCATATCCTCATAAGATGCAATATATTTGCGAGCTTTGGCTACAAGCGCGTATTCTTCTTTGGTATCGCAATCCGGCATAGTTCTTGAAATTGAGCGTAAAATATTAATTGCCGGATAGCGGTTGCGTTCGGCAATAGCTCTGTCAAGTACGATATGACCGTCCAAAATTGATCTTACGGCATCGGCGATTGGTTCATTGTGATCATCACCGTCAACCAAAACGGTAAATAATCCGGTAATAGTACCGTTGCCCGCCCCCGGGCCGGCTCTTTCCAACAGGCGCGGTAGTTCGGAAAATACGCTGGGAGTATATCCTTTTGAAGCCGGAGGCTCACCGACGGATAAAGAAATCTCGCGCTGTGCCATCGCAAAACGGGTGATGGAATCCATCATACACAAAACATTTTTATTGTTATCGCGAAAATATTCGGATATAGCCATTGTCACATAGGCAGCCTGTCGACGCAACAACGGGCTTTCATCAGAGGTAGCTAAAACCAACACTGATTTTTTCATTCCCTCATCACCCAAAACATCTTCGATAAATTCTTTGGCTTCTCTTCCGCGCTCCCCGATTAATCCGATAACCGAAATATCGGAATCTGTTTGTCTGGCCATCATTGACATCAAGGTTGACTTACCGACACCGGAGCCGGCAAAAATCCCCATACGTTGACCTTTGCATATAGTTAAAAAGGTGTTGACAGCCTTAACCCCCAAATCAACTTTGCCTTTAACTCGATCGCGAAATTGTGCCGGCGGTGGTGAGGATTTAATCAAATAAGGCTTATCGCCTTTAATTAACGGACCTTTACCATCGATAGCCTCGCCGAAAGCATTAACGATGCGCCCCAACCAACTTTCGTGGGGATAAATAACCGGAGCTTGCGGGGATAATTCAACTTCACAGTTAATCCCGACGCCATCCATTGAACCATAAGGCATCGCCAAAATTTTTTCATTTTTAAAACTGACTATTTCACAAGGCATTTTATTGCCGCGAGAGTTAATAATATTACATGAATCACCTACCGACAAGCCGCTCATAGCGCCGGAAACCTCAACGAACAAACCTTGTACACCGGTAACCTTACCCCAATAAAAGGCATTATTCATACGTTCTACAGAACTGATGATGCTTTCGGTCAATATCCCCAATTTATAAAACTCCCCGTAAAAGTGTTTTTAATATATAACGCTTTTTGATTTAGGACAATAAATATCAAGGTTATTAACAACAAGTCGTAAAAAGCTGTTAATAATTATTAACAATACTAAACAAAACAAAATTATATATATATAGTGTAAACATAACACTTTATCTTATAACAATTAAGGAGCTATCGGAATGCGCGTTTTATTGGTAGAAGATGATTTTGCGGTTTCACAAAGTATTGAAACTATGCTGAAAAAGGAAGGAATGATAGTCGATACCACTGATTTAGGTGAGGACGGATTAGAAATCGGCAAACTTTACGATTATGACATCATTATTCTTGATTTGATGTTGCCGGATATTAACGGCTATGAAGTGTTGCGTAATCTGCGCGGATCTAAGGTCAAAACACCTGTACTTATCTTATCGGGACTTTCCCAGCCTGATAATAAGGTTAAAGGATTGGGCTATGGTGCTGATGATTATTTGACTAAACCGTTTGATAAGAGTGAGTTATTAGCTCGAATTAAGGCGATTGTCCGTCGTTCCAAGAACCACGCCGAATCCATTATTGCAACGGGTGATGTTGTGGTTAATTTGGATACGCAAACCGTTACGGTTAAGGGTAAGACTTTGCATTTGACCGGTAAGGAATACGGTATTATGGAATTGTTGTCGATGCGCAAAGGTTCGACTTTGAATAAAGACCAATTCTTAAATCATTTGTATGGCGGCATTGATGAGCCGGAATTAAAAATTATTGATGTGTTCATTTGCAAATTGCGCAAAAAATTGGAAAAAGCTTCCGGCGGTAAGAATTATATTGAAACAGTCTGGGGCAGGGGCTATGTTTTGCGCGATCCCGATGAAGAAAATAAATCCAAATAAAAAAAGCCGAATTTTCGGAATATTATGATAGTTTGTTCGTAACGCGGCGCTGAAATTTAAGTGCCGCGTTTTTTAGCATCTGGTAAATACGTTTCTCCTAAAAATAGTATATAGTTCAAAATTTCGGTATTCTATGTTCGATAAATATGATATATACAAAGTATTTCCTAAGGTATATCTGAATAAGTGTCTACAATCTAATACTAAAGGAAGGATATTATAATATGCTTATAGGGACTGTAAAATGGTTTAATTGCAAAAAAGGCTATGGTTTTATTGAACCGGAAGCCGATAAAAAAGATGTATTTGTACATATTACCCAATTGGAAAAAATAGGCTTACATCGTCTTAATGACGGACAGAAAGTCGGTTATGAACTTTATGATGACCGTGGCAGGATTGCGGCCGGTAACATCAAGATACTCTAAACACTTAATCATTGTGACTAACTTCTGTTCAGACAACAAAAAAGCTCTTAATTAACATATTAAGAGCTTTTTTACAGATTTAATAAAACTATTTAGCCTGTTGCTTGCGCAGTTTTTCTTTCAAGTCGGCAATCAAGGCATCTAATCCGCCGGTATTATTTTTAATAAAGGCAGTATATTCACTGCGAGAGGCTTGCGCCAAGCTTACGCCTTCAATTACAATATCGACAATTTTGTAATTGCCGCCTTTTTCCCTAACACGCCACAAAACTTTTGCCGGTTCGCCTTGATCCATCGGCACAACCGTGTTTACAAAAATCTGCCCCTTAGAGGTCGAGGGTGTTGTCCCTTTGAAAATGAAGTACTTGCCTTCAAATTCATTAAAACGCTTTGACCAAGTTAAAATATTCAAATCACGATAGGTGGTAATAAACTGGTCGCGTTGCTGTGCTGAGGCTACTTTCCAATTGCGACCCAAAACGAATTGCCCGATAAAGTCCAAGTCCAAAGCGTTGCTGAGCAGTTTGTGAAAACGCTTATCTTTCTCGGCTTGGGAAATTTTAGCATTAATAATTTGTTCCACACCTTCAGAAGTTGTGTCTTTAATAAATTGTTCCGCTTCGCCGGCATCAATTTCGGCCTTCGCACCGGAAATTCCCAGCATAAACAAAGCGGCTAAAACAGCTAAAGTTTTTTTCATCATTAATTTGCTCCCCTTTAGAGTAGTTTAATCAGTCTTATTCGTCCATATCTTCATCAAAATCAAAATCAAAATGCGCAGTCTGCTCGTCATCTGAGGCAAAACGGCATTTTAATTTACGCTGATTTTGCAAATATGCCGAACGCATTGTGGCATACAAATCAACCGAATCTTCCTTGAAACCGGTATATAAATCCATCAAAGAATCAACCTTATCGGTATATTTAATTGCAGCATAGCCGTAAGTCAGCTTGTCGTGAATATTGGCGTCTTGGTAAGTCGCCCAATAAATCGGGTCGAAAGCATTATCAGCCAACATTCCGGCGAAAGAACGTACATTTCCCGGAGCCACAAACGGTACTACAAAATACGGACCGTCCACCATACACCAACTGGCCATAGTTTGGTTCATATTGGTAGTAGGTTGTCCTAATCCCCAACCGGTAGCCACATCAAACAAACCGGCTAAGCCTAATGTTGAGTTGATGCCGAAACGGGCAATGCTGGTCAAGGCCTCCAGAGGCTTTAACTGCAATATATAGTTAGCACCGGAGATTGGCTCTTCCACATTAGCCACAAAATTAGACACTCTATCCCGCACACTCGGAGTAGTAATTTTGCGGTATCCTCGAGCAATGGGAAAATAAACATTTTCATAAACCTTGTCATTGAAGTTAAAAATTTTGCGGTTCATATTTTCATAAGGATCGGCCTCGGCATCAGGACGATGAATATTTGTGGCACAACCGCACATTAACAAACAACAAAAAGCGCTTAAAGCCAAACTTGTGTTTTTCAATTTATCTGCTCCGTTAAAAAGTCACCCTCATAATATAATAACGACAATTTATCATTTTGGTTTTAAAAATCAAGCACTACGAATCAAATATGCTTAAAATTTTATTTGTTACAAAATCGAAAAAAAATGTGTTTTGCTTTTTTTTGTATTTTTGCGTAGTATCACTTCGAAATTTGATAACTATCAACAAATTGTTTAAGGAAAAAGCTATGTTAAATAAACCAGCGAAAGCAATCCCGTTGTTTGATTGCAAAACTACCCAAGAGGTAATCGGTCAACAAAAATTTCTTGATGCCTTCAAGACTATTCTTGATCACGGCGGATATTGTCAGGGTCCTGAAACCAAGCAATTGGATGAGGCTTTGGCTAGTTACTCGAGTGTACAATGTTGCTCAACCTGTGGCTCCGGTACCGATGCCTTAACCCTCGCGTTAATGGCTTGGGGATTAAAGCAGGGTGATGCAGTATTTGTATCATCGTTTACTTTTGTTGCTTCGGCTGAATGTATTGCCATTACCGGCGCAACACCAGTATTTATCGATTCTGATATTAATACTTATAATATGGATGTTGCTGATTTGGAGCGTGCAATTCAAGAAGTTATTCGCGAGGGCAAACTTGCTCCCAAAGCGATAATTGCGGTGGATATTTTTGGATCTCCCTGTGACTATGATGCTATTTATAAGGTTGCCAATAAATACAATCTTAAAGTTCTTTCGGATTCTTGCCAGTCTTACGGTTCGATTTATCGTGGCAAAAAAGCCGGATCTATTGCTGATATGACCGCCACTTCGTTCTATCCTACCAAACCTTTGGGCGGATACGGTGATGGTGGCGCGGTGTTTACCAATAATGAGATGTGGAACTCGCTGGTGCAATCTTGCCGTGTACACGGTATGAGCCCCGAAGATCATTATGATAATATTCGTTTAGGTATAACCGGACGTATGAACTCATTCCAAGGTGCGGTTTTGTTGCAAAAATTAACGGTTTTTGATAATGAGTTAGAGGCTCGTTACAAAGTAGCTTCGCGTTATGATAACGAGCTGGACAACTACTTTGGCAAGCAACAAATTTTGCCCGATTGTCGTTCGGCTTATGCGCTTTATACCATTAATTGCGAAGACAGAGATGAACTGATGAGCTACCTTAAAGAGCGGGGAATCCCTTGCGGGGCATATTATCCGCGTCCGGTTCACACGCAAACGGCTTATGCTAAGTGGAACACTCGTTCTCTTCCGGTATGTGAAAAATTATCTAAAACTGTGTTAAGCCTGCCGATGACACCCTATTTGGATAATGAGCAGATGGATTATATTATCTCAACGATGAACGAATTTGCCGCTTTAAAAAAAAATAAAGCTGCATAGCCGATAGAATTATACCAAAACAACCCATCTGAAAAAATGGGTTGTTTTTTTTATAAAATATGCTATACTGAAAGAGTAGTTACACAACAAAGTGTTAAATGTTAATTAACCTTTGTGTGTAATAGTATAGACAACGGCTCTGAGTATTCGAGTCGGAAGAAAGTAAAAACTTAATCTTAAGGAGAAAGAAAATGACTCAGTCAATTACATTAACCGCAAGTATGCGTTCTAACTTAGCTTCCTTGAAAGCCATTCAAGGTCAAATGGACACCACTCAAACCCGCCTGTCAACCGGTAAAAAGGTTA
>ERZ842401.1567-NODE-1567-length-32393-cov-10.210743_pt1 | contig 32393 bp, 22 predicted proteins | sample MGYA00521270_ERZ842401 | MGnify/ENA primary metagenome ERZ842401 (study PRJEB31892, sample SAMEA3878208) | bioreactor metagenome | biome: Moose rumen | place: Sweden | collected 2011-10 | study: EMG produced TPA metagenomics assembly of the PRJEB12797 data set...
CCCCGCTGACCATTATCCGCGGTGCCATGGACCGTATGGTCCAACAGGGCGACATTCCTGGAACTCTGCGCCAACCCATCAGTTCCATGCAGAAGAGCACCGACCGACTGCTGCGACTGGTCAATGAACTGCTGGAGTTCCGCAAAATACAGAACCAGAAGTTGAAGCTACAGTTAGAAGACACCGACATTGTCGACTTCCTGCGCAGCATCTTCCTCACATTCAACGAGACCGCTGAGAACCACCGTATCAGCTACCAGTTCACCACCTTTGCACGTGAATATCATCTATTCGTTGACCGCAACTATGTAGACAAGATGGCCTACAACCTACTGTCGAATGCTTTCAAATACACACCACACAAGCGTGACATCACCATGAATGTGAAACTGAGCGATGACGGCCAGCATCTCGAGTTCTCCGTCATCGACACGGGTATCGGCATCGCCAAGGACAAGCAGTCGAGCCTCTTTACACGTTTCGACCAGAGTGCCTTCAGTCGCGAGAGTATAGGTATCGGTCTTCACATGGTCAGCGAACTAGTGCGCGTCCATCATGGCGCCATCAGCTTCCGTGAGAATGAAGGGGGCGGCAGCATCTTCACCATCGCGTTGCCCACCGACAAAGGTGTCTATAACGTTGACGACTTCCTCGTAGCCGACAACAACGAACTTCTCAACGCACAGCCGGCCAATACCCAGTCCTCACCATCCATTACTTATAAGGAACTCAGCACTCCTCCGCTCAACGACCGCCGCGTGCTCGTTGTTGATGATGACGATGACATGCGCAGCTTCATTTCCACCGAACTGGGCCGTTATTTTGTGGTTAGTACCGCCTCCGATGGCGAGGAGGCACTGAAGCGCATTCAGGCCAACCGTCCTGACCTGCTCATCAGCGACGTCCGCATGCCTGGCATGAACGGCTTCGAACTGACCAAGAAGATACGTCAGGACCAAGAGCTCAGCGACCTGCCTATTATCCTGCTCACCGCCATCAGCGACGAGGAGAAACAGGCGCGCGGCACAGAGTACGGTGCCGACGACTACCTCTTCAAGCCCTTCAATGCCAAGGTACTGGTGGCCAAGTGCAGTACGCTGATAGGCCAGCGCGACCGTCTGAAGGTGAAGTACGCCAAGGAAGTGGTGGGCAGCACACCACTTGCCGACATCATTGTCGAGGATGCTGACAAGAAGTTCCTCGAGCGTTTCGAGAACTGGGTATACAATCACTTGCAAGACTCCAACATGCAGGCCATCGACTTTGCCAACAGCATGAAGATGGGCCGCACCACATTCTTCAAGAAAGTCAAGCAGGTAACCGGCATGCCACCCCACGAATACATCCGCAAGATGCGCTTCACTCGTGCTGCTGAACTGCTGAAAGACCCCACGTTCAGCATCTCCGAGGTAGCCTACCAGACAGGCTTCGACGACCCCAACTACTTCAGCCGTTGTTTCAAGGAGTATTTCGGTGTCACCGCCAGCCAGTTCCGCAAGGGAAAGATGCCTTCAGAGAAGGATACGGCGGAAGAACAGGGAGCAAAAGAATAACACCCTAAAAGAAGTGTTCCACCTCAATCGAGATGGAACACTTCTTTTAGGGTTATGGTAACCGGCGAGTGGTCGGCATTGGTCTCCATGATGTCAGCCATCATGTCCCACCAACGTTGGGTGACGGGGTCGATGTCTGTAGTATCTTGCGAGCTGGATTCACCGGCACACTCTTGATAGCCAAAGAGTATATTGGTGTCTCGATCCCAATAGATACTGTAGTTAGAGACACCTTGGCGCTTAATCATCTGCACCAGCTCGGGCCAGATAGCCCGATGGCGGCGTTGGTATTCTTCCTCGCAGCCCGCCTTGAGCTGCATCTTAAAAGCGAAACGGGTCATAGATAAACCTTCGGTGCTGTTTCCTTGGTAGCCTTCGAGAACCGGGAGAAGTCAATGGGAGAGCCATCGACCGTGAAGTCTATCAGTTCATACTTATCACTTGTCTTCACGTCGAACATGGTCTTAGCCTCAACCTGGTTGTTGCGCATCACGATGTTGTTGCAACGGCTGAGCGGCATGTCCTTGCGGTCGCTGGGCTTGAAGAACTGCGTCCAGGGATGGATAAAAAGGAATGAGCCGCAATGACCCTTGATGCCTTCCACCAATACATATTCGTAATGCTGCGGCGTGTCGGGACGCATCTTCAGCCACAAGACGCGGCTGGCCTGGTCAACCTGACAGTTGCGCAGAATAATGTTGCGGTCGTGCAGCGATTCCGATCCAAGCGTCAGACAGCCGTGTACCTTGCCGTAACGGCAGTTCTGAATGATGACACGCTCCGTAGGTCCGTTGGTTTCATCCTTATCGGCCCAAGTACCCTTGCCACCCTTGATGACTACGGCATCGTCGTTGACATGCATGAAGCAGCCATCGATGAGCACGTCGTGGCAAACATCAATATCAATGGCATCGCTCGACGGTGCTCCTCGCTTGGGATTTTCGGGCCAGATATTTTCCGTCGGCGCATAGATGTTACAGTCAAGGTAGCGCACATGGTCACTCCTGTAGACATGGTTCGTCCATACCGCCGAATTGATGAGGTGTACATCCTGAATGGTGACGTTCTTACAGTTCGACACATAGGTCAGTCGGGGGCGCTGGGCATCCTTGTTGGTACATTGCGGATTCCAGCTTCTACGAATCCAGAACTCCTGCCAGTACTGCAGTCCGTTGCCGTCAATGGTACCCGTTCCGCTGATGGTGAATCCATCCAACCCGTCGGCATTGATGAACGCCGAGAAGAACTTGCACGTCTCCCCCTCGAAGCGGGTCTGCAGCAGCGGATAGTCTATAATGCGGTCACTACCCTTCAGCACGGCCCCCTCCTGGAGATGCAGATGGGTGCCCTGCCGGAAGAACAGCGCTCCGCTGAGGAAAGTGCCTGTCGGAACGACAATGACACCCCCGCCCTCCTGGGCACAGCGGTCGATGACGGTCTGTATCTCCTTGGTCTGCACCCGAGGCCATCCAGCCATCACGCCGTAGTCTGTCAGCACATACTGTTTGCCCAGGGTGCTGACATCCACCTTCTGAGTCTGCTGGAACCAACTGTCTATCACCGTGCCGTCGGGCCACTGCTGCGGTTGTTCTTTTACCTTTTTAGCACCAGCCGTCAGAACGGCCAGTGCTAAACAGACGATACCAAATATTCTTTTCATATTAGAAAGCAAATATAAAGTGGAACAAGCGGCTGTCTCTCAATCCTGAAGGATAATAGCGGTCGGCAATCGTTGTCTTGCCTATCTGATAGCACCAGTTAGAGCCGGCACCACGCACATTACACGACCAATAAGGATCCTTCGACAGGGCCTTTCCACCGGCAGCCTCTAACTGGGCATTGACGACGCTGAGCTGAGCCTCGATGTTACGCCAGTCGACCAGCGAGGGGATGTACCAGTCGGAAGTCACGGACGGTAGCGGATAGGCCTCTATCCAGCTGTTCATCGTGGCATTCATCCCGGTGGTATAGTCGAGCGTCTCACCACCGATTGTCAGCGGTTCGGGCACGGCGCGCCATGCCTTCGTCGTCTCGAAGCCCTCCTCGGCCATGATGCTTTCGTCCAGCTTCGACTTGTCCGTCACGCCATTCTGGTCAGCCAACCCGTAGTCCTTATACCAGTAGCGCCAACCAGCATTATTTTGTGCTGAAGTGGGTGAAGCGTTAGTACCCCACTTGGCCTTTGTATTCTCCTTAACGGCCAGCACCACGGCGTGACTCCAGCAGCTGTTGGCATTACGGATAGCCTCCGTCGTTCCGATCTTAAAGACGACACCTACCACATTGTCGGGCAGCGGCGTAGCATTCTTCTTGACGATGCGTCCGTTAGAGCAGAAGAAGTCACCTACCTCCAGCGTCATGTTGACCAGCGAGGCACCACCGTCAATCACATACTTGGCATACTGGCCGCTGGCCACCTGCGACAGGTTGGTAGCCTCATAGCTCTGAGTCTGGTCGTTGTTGACGTATACCACCTTAAGGTTACGGGTCTCGTTAGGCTCGATGATGAGTCGGTACGACTGCGATGTCTCGTCAAAGTAAGGAGTCACCGCCGTCTCGCCTAACGTAAACTTCGCATTCTCGGCCTTGGCAAGCACATAAGGCTCCAAACCTTCGTTGTCGAAGATGTAAGATGAGTTGGGCAGTTCCATGCACACCATTGCCTTCTGGTGCTTCAGCGGCAAGCTGACAGCATTATACTGTCCGACGGAACATGCTGTAGACACCATAATGTCGGCAGCCTCGTAGTCAGCCTTCGCGCCCTGGTTGTTTGCCGGTTGGACGGTCTTCACCATCGTGGCGAACGGGGTGGATGAAGAGGCATCAAACTGAGCCGTAGTGGTATAGGGATAATAAGCATAGAACTGGGCACCGGCAAGTTGCGAGGCGTCCATCTTCTGCGGAGCCTCCCAGAAGCCACTATTGTTATACGTCAGCTGTACATTCTCATGTACCACCTTGCCGTCCTTGACGATATACAGACCAGCCTTGTCGCCCAGTTCGAAGAACGTCGTCATCGTCGAACCTTCGGTAGCTGCACGGCGACCATTGCCGACCGTACTGGCATCGTAGATATTGAAGCGCAGCGGGCTCTGAGCAGGACTTTCAGACACGGCATCGTCTTTGCTACAGCCTATCAGCATAGGCAAGAGTGCCAAAAGGAAAAATATATTCTTCTTCATAGTCGTTTACACTTTACACTTTTCATTAAACACTTAACACCTATTTACTGCGCCTTCACGTCACCGCCGGCACCGCTGTCCTCCCACTTGGAGTCACCAGGTACGAAGTCGACAGTACCTATTCCATCGGTCACGTTGACAATAGCCTCCTGCGAAGATCCAGCTTCCAACTGCAGCTTGCTCATGTCTATGGTATAGGAGCGTATGCTACCTATCAGCACCAGCTGGGGTTTCACGGCACCATCGGCGGAAAGGGCCTGCGGAATGAGTTTCAGCGTGACGCTCTTCATATCCGCACCTTTGACCACGAGGTCTTCTGGTGCGTCCAGCGTCTTAGCCAGCGTATATGAATTTACCGTAGCTTTCTGTGCGAAGCCGGAAAGACGGCAGCTGTTGATGCTCTCACCGGAAGGAGCGGTAATCTTCAGCGTTACCTCGGCCAGCGCATGCTTGAACGCTAAGTTCACCTGACTGGTCTGACGAGTGACGCCCTCGGCCCTCGCAAAGTAGTAGTCGGTCACCTGATCTTGGTTCAGCGTGTTCAGCGTGATGGTAGGCTCAGCGCCATCGGTTCCAACGAAGGGATAGTAGGCTACGATGCAGGTGTTACCCTTGACATAGATGGGAAAGCCCGACTTGTTCTTGAAGCTGCTGGCATCGGCCTGACAGACATACTCACGGTTACGGGCTGTGCCGTCGTTCTGACCATAGCCTGCTGCTATTCCGATGACATCGCCCTCGCTCCAGGCCTTATCGGTCTGAGCCGTGACGTTCAGCACGACACCGGCACCATCGGTCGTATAGTGGCCGCCCAGGTAGTCATCGTTGGAGCAGGCGGTAAGGGCTGCGGCCATACCGCAACACACCATACCTGCTGCAAATATTTGATAGATTCTGTGTTTCATAATCGTTTTCTCTTTTCAATACTCACTCTTTACTTCTCTCTTAGTATCCGGGATTCTGCTGATACAGCCCCTCACGGATGCGGATCTGAGACATCGGAATTGGATACAATGCCGAGTTCTGCGTCACACGGTTGGCGTAGATGGTGTAGTTCGACGAGTGCGAGGCATCACGCTTGTCACGATAGTTGGTAAACGTCGTGCGGATTTCTTCTACGAAGGTGTTCTGGCGCACCTGGTCGAACCAACGGTGTCCCTCGCCCAGCAGCTCACAGCGGCGCTCAAAGGCTACTGTCTTCTGGAAGGCATCGGCCGAGAGTTCCTTCAGTTCGCTCAGTCCGGCACGCTGGCGGATCATGTTCAGATACCGATAGCCATCGGTGGTATTGCCCACACACTCGGCATAGAGCAGCATCACGTCCTCGATGCGCAGCACAGGCCAGTTCTGCGGCCAGAAGGTACGGTCGGTAATCTCGGCATCCATGTCCGACAGACCCAGCGACTTACGCTTTATCTTGTGTTCAAAGAACTTGGTGCAGAAGTTGTTCTGGTCGGTGGCACCGCCCTCATACTGGCCCGTCTCCTCGTTATAGGTCTGACCAGTATTGATGGTACCATAGAGTCGCTTGTCGATATATTCCGTCGTCGTGGTGCCGTCGCCGTTGTCGATGTCACTGGTGATGAGGAAGTGGTCTTGCAGGTCACGCTCGACATAGACATGCGAGCCTGTTGTCAGGTTAGCGTTGCAGTAGTCGTCGGCGTAGGTATTACCGCTGCGGCTATAGGGAGTAGCCGGGTTGCCCTGATTCTTCTCGGCAATGTACTGAATCTCGAAGATGAAGTTCTTGTTGTCGTTCTCATGAACCCACATGAGGTTCCAGTCAGACATGCTGTTCTTCCAGTACTTGTTCATGTTCTTCAGCACTTCGGCAAAGAGCGACTGTGCCTTATCCTTGGTGTCCTGATAGAGCGGATAGCCGGCCATCTGCAGATAGACCTTACCCAGCAGCGCCTGTGCCGCCGTCTTGGTGACGCGTTCCGAGCGGGGGTTGCCTAAATAGTCGGTGGCTGTCTCCTGCAGGTTCTCCACAGCATACTGCAAGTCGGGCACGATGGCCTGGTTGTAGACATCGATAGCCTCGCTCTGTCCGAGGGCAAAGGCTTCATCGGGCGAAATCTCGTGCAGCGAGACGGGAACGCGACCGAAGAAGCGCACCATGTCGAAGTAAGCCAGTCCACGCAGGAAGCGGGCCTCGGCCATATACTGCCGCTTCACGCTCTCGCTCATTCCTGCCTCATCGATATGATCCAACAGCACGTTGGCAGCAGCAATCAGCGTATAGTGGTCGGCCCAGCAGCTGGACACGATGGCATCGTTGAGCAGACCGGTGGTGTTGAACTGAGCGCAGTCCGACTCCTCACGGGTTCTGGCCTCGGTGATGTTGAACAAGTTGTCAGAGCGGAACTCGCTCATGACGAAATAGTATTTGGCAAAGGGCTTCAGACAGCCATAGACACCCGTCAGATCCTGATCTATACCAGCAGCCTTGGCATAGGCATTGCCTGTCGTCAGGGCCGACTTCGACTCCGTCTTCAGATAGTCCTCACAGCTGGCAAACAGTAGTAAGGAGCAAGGGGCAAGGAGCAGCAGAATGGCTCGTACCTTATTATATATATTAGTCTTCATAGTCGTTATACTTTTATATCTTACTTACTTTGTTTACCATTTAGAACGTAGCGTTGATACCCAGTGAGAAGGTACGTGCTGCAGGATAGGCTCCGTAGTCGTATACTGCCACCTGAGAGCTGGAGTTGTTTGACTCTGGTGAGTAGCCGTTCTTGTAGCCGGTGAACATGAAGACGTTCTCGCAGCTGGCGGTGAAGCGCACCACCTTGAGGGCAAACTTCTTAGGCAGACGCCAGCGGTAGCCGATGGTGATGTTCTTCAGCTTCAGGAAGTCGGTGCTGTAGAGCCAACGGGTCGAGAACTGCTCTGCCGAGCCGCCACGGGCACGGGGCACCTCACCGTTGCCGGGGGCAGCCTCCGACAGCCACATGTCCTGCCAGCGGTCCAGGCGGTTGATGGTAACATCCTGAGCCTGCATGTCGATGGCACGGGCCAAGCCTTGCCAGATCTTACCGCCAGCCTGGGCGGTGATGAGGAACGAGGCATCCCAGTTCTTCCACTTGAAGCTGTTGGTCAGACCGAAGGTCCATGAGGGCTGCGGCTTGCCGCAGTAGGTACGGTCGTTCTCGTCGATGATGCCGTCGCCGTTGATGTCGCGATAGCGTACAGAACCCACGACTGAGGTCGACTCGGTGGGATAGCGCTGCAGGTCCTCCTCGCTCATGTAGATACCGTCGGCAATGTAGAGATAGTACTCACCTACGGGGTGCCCCACCTCGATAATCTGCGTCTTGTTGTCGTAGCCGGTATAGATGGCCGAGTTGTTACCCAGCGACTTCACCTCGTTGGTGCTGTAACCCATCGAGAACTTGGTAGTCCACTTCAGCTTGCCCACCAGATTCTCGGTCTTCAGCTCCAGCTCGACACCCTTGGTGCGGATGTTACCGATGTTCTGGTAAGCCTTGGCATAGCCGATGACCGACGGCATTGACACCTGATACAGCATGTCGCTGACGTTCTTGATGTAGTAGTCGAGGGCAAACGAAATGCGATTGTTGAACAGACTCATGTCGATACCGAAGTTCCACGAGTTGGTCTTCTGCCAGCCCAGATCGGGATTGGCGGTACTGGCAGGCACGTAACCGGTAATCGCGGCTCCGTCCTTTGAATAATAGGAGGCGGTCATCAAGCCGTCGGCAGCATTGGTGGAGATGGCGTTCGAGCCGTTGGAACCGTAGCTGATGCGCAGCTTAGCCTGGTTGACCCACCAGTCGGGTTTCCAAAACTTCTCGTTCGAGGCGCGCCAAGCCACGCTGACGGCGGGGAAGGTACCCCACTTGCGGTTGCTGCCGAAGCGCGAGCTACCGTCACGACGCAGCGAGGCGTTTAACAGGTAGCGGCTGTCGTAACCATACTCGGCACGTGCAAAGTAGCTGACGAGATGGTCGTCGGTGGTATAGGTGGCGGTGAACGTTGTCGGCGTCACGTCGTTGATGGTCCAGCCCATGATGGTGTTGTTGGGGAACTGTGTCACATTCAGGTTATAGGAGTTGCCGTCCTGCGTTGACTCCAGCGACCAACCGCCCACCACGTTCAGATGATGCTTGTCCCAGGTGTGGTCATAGGTCGTGGTAGCCTCGATATGATACTTGTGTGAGCGGCTGCCAATCCAGTAGGAGTCGGCATAGTAGCCTTCGCCCGAATTCCAGAAGCGCGAGGCCGACGACGGTGTGAAGCGCTTGCGGTCGCGGTTGTTGAAGATCCATGAGCCTAAGACCTTGGCGTTCCATCCCTTCATAATCTCGTAGTCTGCAAAGCCCGATGCCTGGATGCGAATCTGCTCGTCGCGATAATAGCGCTGTTCCATAACGGTGACCGGTGAAGCTGTCGAACCGGCATACATGTAGCGGCTATAGGGTTCCGTGGCGGTGTGCAGCCCGGCGTTGTTCTCTACGACAGGCACCGCCGACAGGGCATTCTGTGCGGCATTGTCCTTACCATCCACGTTGCCGCCGGTGGTGACGGTCATCTGAGGCGACACGTCGACACCGATGCGCAACTTGTCTATCAACGTGGTCTGACCGCTCAGCTTGGCGGTGAGTCGCTTGAAGCCTGTATTGATGACGATACCGTCCTGGTTGACATAGCTGAGCGAGGCACGGTAGCTGTTCTTCTTATTACCATGCGTAATGGAGAGGTTATAGGTCTGGGCAAACGAGGGGCGGAACATGGCCTTCTGCCAGTCTACCAGCGACAGGCCGCCATAGCCGGGCATCCTCCAGCGGGGGTCGATGACAGCACTCGTTCCAGCACCGCCCTGGGCCTTGATGACCTGCTCCAGATAGCTGTCGCCACTCTGGGCACCGGCGGTGGGATAAGCCTCCAAATAAGCCTGGTAGTTGGACTTCATACGCCAGTTAATCCAGTCCTCAGCCTCCATGACGGGAATGTAGCGCTCGGGGGTGGAGATGGCAAAGTTGACTGATGCCGTCACGGTGGTCTTGCCGTCGTCATTACCCTTCTTGCAGGTGATGATGATGACGCCATTGGCACCGCGGCTGCCATAGATAGCGCTGGAGGAGGCATCCTTCAGCACCTCGATGCTCTCAATATCCTGTGGGTTCAGCTGCTGCAGGTCAAAGCCCTCATCCATAGGTACGCCGTCGACGACATACAGCGGATTGGTGTTGCCGTCCTCGTTGATGCTCGTTGCACCGCGGACCTTGATCTGCACGCTGCTGCCCGGGGCACCGCTGGTGCTCTGCACGTCGACACCGGCCAGCTCACCCTGCAGGGCAGAGGCGATGTTGCTGACAGGACGCTCGGCCAGTTCCTCTGCCTTCACTTTGGCAACAGCATTGGTGATGTCGCCCTTCTTGACAGAGCCGTAACCGATAACCACCAGCTCGTTCAGCTCGTTCTTGTCGGTACTCATGCGTGCATCGGCACGACCATTCTTAATCTGTATCTTCTGATTGCGATAGCCCACGTAGGCCACCTCTATCTGCTTCACTTTCTGGTCGACCTTGAGCACATAGTTACCATCCAGGTCGGTCACTGTTCCTCCCTGGCCGCCTACGGCCTTCACCGTAGCACCAATCATCGGCTCGCCAGCCTCGTCGAGCACCGTACCCTTTACTGTCTGGCCCTGGGCTTGGGCAACGACTGCCATCAGCAGTAATGCTACGACGGCGAATAATTTCTTCATATTCTTCATAGCTTACTCCTCCATGATGGTTAGTGAACTCCAACCGGCAGCAGCCTCATAGGCGGCCTTGCTGCCTGCAGGAACGTAAATAACAGGAGACACTCCGTCCTGAGCCTCATACAGCAGGCCCTCCAGCGCGGGAGGTGCGGCAGACTTCATGTGATACTCCGTAATCTTCGACTTCAGCGTGGCATTGCGACCGCCGAAGGCACGGTTGCCGATGCTGGTCACAGAGGCGGGGATGGTGATGGCGGTCAGCTTGCTACAGTCGAAGAAGGCCATCTCGCCGATGCGCTTCAGGTTAGCAGGCAGCGTGATGCTGGTCATACCCGAACAACCGTCGAACGCCATCTTGCCGATAGTGGTCACGCTGGCTGGCAGGGTAGCGGTGGTCAGCGCGGAACAATAGCCGAAGCAGCCGGTGGGAATATCGGCCACTCCCTCGGGAATGGTGATGCTGGTCAGACCTCTGCAGACGGCAAAGGCACCCTCGCCCAGCCACTGGATGGTGTTGGGCAGCGTCACGGAGGTCAGCGAGCGACAGCCCATCAGAGCCTGTTCACCAATACCCGTCAGGGTGTAGGTCTGGCCGTTGGCACTAATGGTCTCTGGGAGCGTCAGACTGCCTTGATAGGTGGTCACGCTGACCGTAGCCGTCGTTTCCGACTGCCAGTGGCGCGGATTACTGCCATCGTAGGTCAGAGTTGCCGTACCCGCCCCGTTGCCAGGCAACAGATACAGCGTCGTAGCATCGCTGAGCGTGGCGGTAAACTGGCCGCGGCTGCTCGTGAAATAGTTGGGATCGCCTTCCGTCAGTCCATTGTCGTCCTTACACGACGTCAGCACCCCTGCTCCGGTAATGAGCATCAGCGCCGTCAGACCTCTCAGCAATACAGCGTCCCATCTTGAATGACACTTTTTCATAGATTGCTTTTGTTTTAGTTATTACCTTTTTATATTGAATGATTTAATGACGAACCACAGGTTTCCCATGTTCTTGGTCGCTGCAAAGATACGAAACAACCTATTGCTATAGCATGAATATCATTCAAATAACTGAAATATAGTTCATCTTGGCGTGCACGTGGTCATCATTCGTATCATCTCATATTAAAAGGCTTAGCGCAATTATTCCGTTTTCTGCCTGACGAAATAGACAACGCCGGTCTTGGTGTGGCGGTTGTCATAACGGTAGTCGGGACGGTTCAGGGCGACACCCAGCTTGCGGAAGGTGCCGGTGTCTTCCTTGTAACTGCCGAAGCGGTTCTTCAGCATCTGACTGATTTCTCCCAGCGTCACCCAGCGGCCGTCGTCGGGGGTGACAGGTTTCTCGATGACAGCGGCCAGCATCTCTTGCAGTCCGCTGATGGGGCGGTAGTCGCCGTTGTGTGACCCGCACATTTCACCTGTTTTCCAGCAGTTATCAGCCCGTTTTTAACCTATTTTGGGTGGTTTTCTCTCCCACGCCAGCCTAGCCTTTTCATCGCAAAGGACTACCTTTGCAAAGTGTTTCCCCTAGAGAAGCACTCTGTTTCCACGGCGGAAACACTTTTCATGTAGCACTTATATAACTAACAAACAAATATGACAGGTAACAGTCCGCTGTCATACGGGTAAATATTGATTTGGGGAAATTTGGTGAATCACAGAGAAATGTGTACCTTTGCAGAAAAGAAACAGAAAAGACATGATAAGCCAAGAAGAAATATTCCGCCAGAAGGCGCCCCACTATCTGTTATGTTTCATCGAGCGGTGTCCGCTGCGCGAGCATTGTCTGCGCTGGCTGGTAGGTCGCCAGGCCGATGCCACTACCGTCAGCGTCACCAGCGTCAATCCGCTGTTGGCGCAGGCCGGCACCGACCAGTGTCCGCAGTACCGCGAGAACGTCACAGCCCCTCCACTTCGACGCATTCCAATACGACTATGTGTGGTAAACACTTACGGCATGGCGAACGGCCGTTGTGTAAATTTATGCAAAATGAATAATGCAAGTTAAATAATTCAAAATAAATAATGATAACGGGTGGGGTATTTGGCGGAATCATACTTTATTCCTATATTTGCAGACAAAAAAGAGAATAATGGCAGCTATCAGCAATCCTTTCATTACGTCAGGGAAAATACCTTCTGCGTATTTCTGCGACCGAGTTGACGAATGTCAGTTGCTCGTCAAGCACATCACGAACGGGGCGAATATCGTACTAATGTCCCCCCGGCGTGTAGGCAAGACACAGCTTATATTGCACAGCGTCGAACAGCCTGCTGTCAACGACCATTACATTACCATCTTTATTGACATCCTGCGAACATCTACCCTTCAAGAGTTCACCTTCGAGTTGGGAAAGGCTGTGTTTAATACGCTGGCTGGCAAGGGACAGAAGTGGTTGAAGATGCTGTTGGCCACCATGCACTCCCTAACGGGCAAAGTTACAATAGACCACTTGACGGGGCTGCCCTCCTTTGGCATTTCGGTGGGCGACATTCAGAATCCAATATACTCTCTTGAGGAAATTTTCCGAACGCTGGAACAGGCTGAGCAGCGTTGTATCATCGTGATTGACGAATTCCAGCAAATAGCCACATACGACGAGCGGAATGTAGAGGCACTGTTGCGTTCCTATATACAACAGTCTTCCAATGCACAGTTCATATTCTCGGGCAGCGAACGGCATCTGATGGAGGAGATGTTTCTCGATTCGGCCCGTCCGTTCTATAACAGTGCCGACATCATGCATCTGGACGTCATCGCCTTGGACAAATATGCCGACTTCGTGAACCGCCAGTTCCAGGCCTATGGCAAACAGATTACCATAGAGGCTATCAAGAGCGTCTATGAGACCTTCGACGGCAACACCTATTATAATCAGAAGACCTTTCGTGAAGTCTTTGCGGCGGCACAAACCGGGTCGCCCTGCACAGAAGACGACACCCGACAGGCCGTCACGGGCATGCTGAGTGAGGCAGAGCGTCATTACAGCGAGGTATTGTCCCGTCTGGCCCTGCCACAAAAGGAACTGCTATATGCCATTGCCAAAGCACACCATGCCAGCCACATCACATCAGGCAGCTTTATTCGGCAGTACAGTCTCAAGTCGGCCAGCAGTGTACAGAGTTCCATCAAGAAACTGCTCTCCTACAGTCTTGTATCTTTTGAGGCAGGCGAGTATTACGTTGCAGACCAACTAATGCGCCTCTTCTTAATCCGATAACTTGCTGTTTCTCGCCTGCAAAGACAGATATAATTATCGAGAATTGCAAATCTTTGCGGAGTTTTTGCACTTGAGAATACCAAAACGGCAGGCCGCCCGTTCACGTGTATCGTGGGACAGACCCCGTGATACACAACATCAGGCTTTTTTGTACCTTTTATGCCTATTATTTCGATAAGTTAGTTATTTTTCTTACCTTTGCAGTCGGATTATATTTCAAGGCTTGAAATATTTGTCCCAGGGCGCAGAGCGTATATTCCAGGACCTGAAATATTGAAAACTTAGTTTGCTAAGGAAAAGAACAATCTTGAACAAGAAAAAAACGATAGCGATTATGGCCAATTATGTAGTAAAAGAGATGCCTGAGGGCATGCACAGCAGCAAAGGGAAGGCATTTCCCAAGATGAAAGTCTATACCGAGTTCGACAACGACAAGGTGGTTGAGCTCATCAACAACTATTCGCCTGCATTCAGCAAGGGCACCATCAAGGGCGTGCTCGACACGCTGGCTACTGTCATGAAAAACGTGCTGCCGATGGGGCACACCCTGAAGATAGACAATATTGGCGTCTTCTCGCTGTCGCTGGAATTTACAGACAATGACACAGACAATCCTAATACAGAGAAAGAAAAGACAAAATACCACCACGTGAAGGCAAGAAACGTCAACTTCCGAGTAGATCAGAAGCTGGTGGACGACATCAACAAGGAAAACACCTTCGAACGGAGCGCTGACCTCAAAGCCTCCGCCTCGCCATTCTCACGTGAACAACGCCTGCAACGCGCCTTGGAGTTTATTGACAAGAATGGTAGCATCAGGCTACAGGAATATGCTAACCTCAACAGACTCAGCCGCACGCAAGCCTCCAGAGAGTTGACACAATGGGTCAGCAACCCCACCTCCGGCATCAAAGCCAGCGGCAGCGGCCCCCTGAAATGTTGGGTGAAAGGATAAAAAATGAGCCCAGCGCAATGCTGAGCTCATTCGTGTTTGAATAATCTATTCGTTTTTGAAAGTGTCGAATCAAATATCCAAATACTACTCCTTACTATGAATTCCAGTCCGTACCATCAGTACCTTTGAGTTTAATTACCGTAAGTTTACCTTCCTTGATTGTTGTTTCTGCAGCTACATTAACTGTCCTTGAGTAGTAGTGTACTCCTGAAGCACCCACTTCACCGTCATAGGCAATTTGTATATTCAAATCTGTATTAGCTGGAATAGTTAAATCAACAGGAGGAAGCATGATATAACCTACGAGATTGTAAGGTGCACTGTTGGTATTATCTGGAATTCCCGTCATCTTCAAAATAAGATTATTTACAGGAGCGTCCGATTTGTTGGCTGTTCTATAGAATATAGCTCTTGCAGTAGATGTACCACCTGCGAATGCTCTTATGCGTACACCATAGATTTTAGAGGTCTTTACATTTGCTGGCAAGGTCAAATCGAGTTTCAAGCAGCCGTTTTGAATGAATTTGCCTTTACCTTCACCTTCATTAATTTCAATTGCAGCAGCATGTTCACTTGCCCAAGCGCTAGAGAAAGAGCACATGGGGTCTGTCCCCGTGTGTCACATCCGAAATTACCAGAACTGGCCAACTGGCGCGCGAGCAGGGTGACGCATCGCCGAAGTCAGGATTATCGAGAATTGCAAATCTTTGCGAAGTTTTTGCACTTGAGAATACCAAAACGGCAGGCCGCCCGTTCACGAGTGCCTGCCGTCCATTCAATAATATGTAAAAACTACTAATTTTACCAGTCGTAGCCTTCGTCTTCGCGACCGAGAGCGTCGCTGTTATTCTGAGAACCACCCATACCTGCAGAGAGGCAGAGCATTGAGCTGATTTGGATGTCAATAACCTCAGCAACGGGTTTGCTATATGTTTTTTTCATTGTACCGTTCCTCCCTATCATTACTTAATTACTACTTTCTTACCATTCACGATATACAGACCGCGAGTGGGCTGGGCCACACGCTGACCGCTGAGGTTGAAATAATTGTCAACTTTCAAATGTGAATTGTCAATTATCTTAATTCCCGTCGTCTCATTCTCGAAGACAAAGTCAAGGCCATGTGCTTCAGTTGGAGCATTCACCGTTGTACGGAGGTAAGCCTTATTTGCTGACACTCTGCCAGAACCTGTTGAATGTTTGAACACTGGACCACCATCGTAAGCCAGCGTGTAATTATAGTCAGAGCCATAGTTTGCTGGCAGCGCATACTCACCAACATTAGCAATCAACTGATTGCTGGCAGCTGTAGTCTTGTCTGCATCAGTAATATCAGACTCGCGAATATTCTTCATGGTAATGACTTCTGTATTACCAGCATCACCAACCAAAATAACACCTGTATTAGATGGAATATGATCTATTTTCGTCAAGGTTGCTTTTGTATCATCAACAGCCGACACCACATAGGCCTTGTAACCAGAAGGCAACCTATAGTTACAGGCTGAAGAGAACGTTGCATAGCCGTTCTTTACATTAACTGAGATATCATGCTGTGTCAGATCAGTTTTATCTTCATTCGGCACAAACTTTACACCATAAAGTGTCCAATCTGCGTCTTCACATCCGATAAAATAACGTTTATCAGCTGTTACATCGCACGAAAGCAATATCCAGTCAGAAGTACTTCTTGATTTTGTATCTTTAGCAGTTGCGCCTTCGTAAAGATATGCATTTTTTCCACTGGACTTTGTGTTAACAAGAACATAAAGTTTACCAGCGACTATAGGTTTTACCCCTACCAACATATACTGAGAAGTATCATCTACACCCTTATCTTGGGAAGAACGCGAGGCTGCATTGAATTGAACACCCACATAGTCTCCTTTTGCAAACGGAGTATAATCGCTAACAGCAGGAGCTGTACTATTTGGCATTGCTGTTTTCGCTGTCGCTGTTAAAGACCTCGTTCTTCCTGTTTGTGCATCACCTATACAGAAATATAATTTGTCAAAAACATACAATTGGCCTAAATTCTCTGTTTCTGTTGTAATTGTAGAGACAGTGGCATTTTCATAGAATTGGCTGAACACCCATGTTGTGGTGGCGCGAGGCTGTACCTCAACTGCCTTCACTCCTGTTACTGACATCATAGCCAGCATTGCGAGTGACAATCTAAATAATTTTGTTTTCATTGTTTTAGTTTGTTATGAAATAAACGATTGATTCGATTTTCTGGGGGCAAAGGTAATGATATATAAGAGTACCGCGGGCGTAACATCATACAAAGACATGGAGAAACGTACAAAACTGCACGAAACGTCACACCACCAACCTTTACTTGTAGTCCTCCAGTCGCCACTCGTCACGCCACTCGATGGTGGGACGGCCGTTCTTATCAAAGGTGACAGGCAGGAAGACATAGGTGGCATCGCGGGTGGTCTCCCACTCGTCACGCACCATGTTGCGCTTGTCCTTGACCTGAGGCGTGGAGAAGTCGCGGTCGAAAGCCTTGTGGTCCTTGAACTCCTCGGCATACCACTTGGCTCGTTCACGCGGAATCTGGGTGCCTGCTAACTGCGGCAGCCAGCGGTCGGCCAACGACACGTAGAGATCCTTTTTGCCAGGGATGCGGATGACGCTCGTAATCTGCGAACAGAACGACGAGGCGGTGGTGTCGTTTACATGCGGGTCGCCCAAGTCGGTATATTCCCCATGCGGATCGGTAAAGACACAGACACGCGACGGGTTGGGCGTATAGCCCGTGGTGCCGGAGGTGAACAGATAGTGCTTGCCGTCACGATAGAAGTGCGACGGAGCCTCACGGGTATAGGGCACATGCTGGTCGGGGAAATGGACGCTATACTTACCGTTGGTGCCCAGATAGTCGGGTGTCAGCTCGGCACAGATGAGTTCGCAATGCGGACGCTCGAACCACACATAGCCCTGTCCTGTCTTGGGGTCGCTCCACATGTCGAAGTCGCCCACACCGAAACCTTCGGGCTTCAGACTCTTCACATATTCGTATGGTCCCGTAAAGCGGTCGGCCTGCATGATGACGAAATAGCCGTCGGTATCCATCGACTTAATCCAGCATACCCACTTGCGCGTTACCTTATTATATAACATATGGGGACGGTCCAGCGTCTGCGAGAAGTGCAGCGGCGACGTGGCATTGAGCGTGTCGGGAGGAATGATGAGTCCCAGGTCGTCCCAGTTGTAGAAGTCTCTGGAGCGATAGGCACGGATGCCCCATGTCCAGACATTCGAGCCGAGGGTGGTAAACTCCTTGTTCTCACCGTACCAATAATACATGCTATCCGTGTCCTCGTAGAACACCTGGAAGCCGTGAGCCTGAATGGGATTGCCATTGGTGTCGAGCCACACCTCACCAGGGCGGATGCTGTGATAACGGTTATCGTCACTGGCCTTCTGACCGCAGGCGGCCAAGGCAAAAAGAATGGTTGCGATTAGTAATCGGCTAAAAGTCTTTATATTCATAGCTTACGTGTATTGTTTGGATGCAAAAGTACCACATTCCTATCGCAGGGCAAGGCTACACAAGTTCAAATAATAGTAAACGAGTTCAAATACGCACGGATTATTTGGCAGCATGACCGAAAAAGTGTATATTTGCAGGAAATACTTCAGAAAACATGAAACAGCTTATCCTTACTCTGCTACTGACGGCCACGGGCTATCCTGCATGGGCCCAACGTCACGTAGAGTCGCTGAACACGGGCTGGGAGTTCAGCCGCGACTCGCTATTCACAACAACCGAAACAGTAGATGTTCCGCACGACTTCCAAATCAGTCAGCCGTGGGTGGCACCCGCTGCCGATGAGAAGGCGGACAACTCCAACGCTGCCGCCAATACCCGCAGCCGACTGTCGGCACGTGGTTTCAAGGAGATGGGCACAGGCTGGTATCGAAGAAAGTTAGAGGTGAGAGGTGAGAAGTTAGAGGTGAGAGGCAAACGGGTGCTGCTGGACTTCGAGGGTATCATGCTGGTGGGCGATGTCTATCTGAACGGCGAGCGCATCGGCGGCACGGACTATGGCTACGTAGGTTTCCAGATTGACATCACCAAGCGTCTGAAGCAGGGCGACAACACGCTGTTGGTCAAGGCCAGCACCATGGGCGAGAAGAACTCACGCTGGTACACCGGCGGCGGACTGTTCCGCAACGTCAGCCTCATCACCACCGCTGCCGACCTCTACTTCGACCGACATCCGCTATCGATCACCACACAGGACAACCGGCGGGTGACTGTTCAGGCAGCCTTTACGAATAAGAAGGAACGACTGACGCGCTACCGGCTGACCATCTATGACCCCGACGGGACGAAGGTGCAGGAGGTGACGGACTCCGTGCTACGCATCCATCCGGCATCTGTCCTGGAGGCTAAGCTACAAGAAGTCACGATTTCCCACCCCAAGCTGTGGGACACGGAGCATCCGAATCTCTATCGTGCCGAGGTGGCACTGCTGCGGCGCGACGGTACGGTGGCCGATGTGGCAACGGAACAGTTTGGCATACGAACCATTGAGATAGGACCTGACTACGGACTGAAGCTCAACGGGCGGAAAGTGTTGCTAAAGGGCTTTGCCAACCACCACACCTTGGGAGCACTGGGTGCTGCCGCCTACCCCCGAGCCATCGAGAAACGGCTGCGAATGATGAAGGGGTTTGGCATCAACCACGTCCGCACCAGCCATAACCCCTACAGCCGTGAGTTCATCCAACTGTGCGACCGCCTGGGACTGCTGGTGGTTAATGAGCTATACGACAAATGGACCGACCAGAACAGCGGCGGACGCGCCACCTTCACCAGCCACTGGCTGCAGGATGTCGAGGAATGGGTGAAGCGCGACCGTAACTCACCCAGCGTCGTGATGTGGAGCCTGGGCAACGAACTGCAACAGCTGGCTAACCAGCCATTCAACGACTACGGCGTGACGGCCTACAAGATGATGCGCAACTTGGTACACAGACATGACACCACCCGACTGACGACCGTCGCCATGCACCCCAGATACCGCAACTGGGCCACCGACTCGCTACCCAGCGACCTGGCTATGGTCACCGACGTACAGTCATATAATTATAGGTATAAGTACTTCCCTACCGATGGTAGACGCTACCCGTGGATGACGTTCTACCAAAGCGAGGCGACGACCGAGGAGATGGGCGAGAACTTCTTCGGAATGGATAGGAAGAAGAGCATCGGACTGGCCTATTGGGGTATCATCGACTATCTGGGCGAGTCGCAGGGATGGCCCGCCAAGGGATGGATCAACGGCGTGTTCAACATCGACCTGACACCCAAGCCCCAGGCGTATCTGATGAAGAGCATGTTCAGCGATGAGCCTGTGGTGCATATTGCCGTCAACGAAGAGGGCGGCAGCGTGACGATGTGGAACGGTGTGAAGACAGGCGTCAAGGAGCAGTCGGAGAACTGGAACCGCGCGGAGGGCAGCAAGGTGTCACTATATACCTACACCAACTGCGATGAGGTGGAGCTGCTGCTGAACGGCAAGAGCCTTGGGCGCAAGAAGAACCCCACCGATGCCCGTCACCGCAACCAGATATTATGGAAAGACATACCCTACGAGAAAGGCACACTGAAGGCGGTGGGATACTCATCACCACAGCAGCAACAGGTTTCTACTGCTGTACAACACGAAATAAGCACCACGGGCAGCGCCGTGCGTCTTATAGTCACTCCCGACAAACAGACATGGAAGGCAGACGGTGAGGATCTGCTGCACATGCGCATCACTGCCGTTGACAGCAAGGGCCGCAAGGTGTGGGACTGTCAGGATGAGGTAAGCATCGCTATTGACGGTGATGCCAAGATTGCAGCCATAGGTAACGGAAACATCTTTGGTGACGAGATTAGCACCACGGGCAACACCTGCCACCTATACAAAGGCACCGCGCTGGTAATCCTGCGCAGTGCCTCTAAACCTTCTGCCGTCACCCTCCGAGTGAGCAGTCCGAATTTCAAAACCGTTACCTGTAAATTAGTTACCCGACCCTAATTCTCTTTCTCAACGCTGACGGCATAGACATTCTCTACGCCCTCAAAGTTGGCACGGAAGATAATCCAGCGGTCGTCGGGTGAGAAGTGGACATTAGGCTCCAGCTTGTATTGGTGATTCTTGAGGTTCACCAACTTGGTGGTCTTGAGCCGTTTGCCTTCCCCATATTCAAACAGATATATCCAATGACCGTTGGGAGAGCGGGCTACGGAATTGCTGGCTCCGCCGTCACCCGCCATCACCTTCTGGTTCCAAGAGGTGACAAAATGGACTGACCACTCGTCACGCTGCAACTCATATTGCTCCTCTTGTCCAGTATAGACATTGGTCTTGCCGACAAAGAACGTCTCACCACGGGGTTTCTGGAGGTCGAAGAAGATATGCTGACCATCTGGTCCCCACCACTCATGACCAGCTATCTCCCGATACATAGTCCGTTTATGGATAAGCCTCGGAGCATCACGCTTGACAACATCTACAGTCCAAATGCGGTCAACCTCATGCCAAGGTCCTTCATGACAGAACATCAGCAGATGCGGGTCGGTGGGTGAGAACTGCATGTGGTTGGTCCATTCGTTCTCACTATAGACGGTATCTACCACACCTGTCTTGGTATCAATGGTAAAAATTGTACGTTTCGCCTTGCATTCAAAGATCAACTTAAAGAATTCTCCCTTCTTAGGATGCTCCTTCAGTATCTTAATTTCCTCGGGGCACTCCAACTTGCCAGCCAACAGCGTACCATCGGCATTGACAGTCTCGAAATGACCACGCAGATGAGACGGCATAATGGTGACGATACGCTTGGACAGTGTCTTCACATGGAGGGCATATACCGTATCTCCATGCTGATAGAAATACTCCTTGGTAGCAGGACACAGCACTTCCGACGTGACGTTGAACGGTTCATTGGTCAACTGTCGGACGGCAAGGGTCTTCAGATTGACAGCATACAACTGTAACAGGTCGTCACTGCCTGACTGGTAGATGTTGTCGTTGCCTGCAAAGCGACCTCGGCCACCGATAAACACCATCTCATCATCCACAAAGGGATTGTTGTGGAAATAGAAACTGTGGTTGCGCCCCTCACGGCGTGTCAACTTCATCACCCGATGACCGGTATGACGGTCTTTCCACTCGTCTGGCATCGGCTGTCCGCCAGTCTCCATGACAGGCAAATTCTGTGCACCTACATCAAAACTGGTGAAGAGCCAAACTGACAGAATAAACAAATATCTCTTCATCAATTGTCAATTATCTCTGCAAAGTGACACCCATAATACCTATCACCACGTCGTTGGACAAGGTGCGGACGGTGATGTCGCGCAACTGTTTCTGAGCGTTGAGTGGCATGTCGAGCATGACGGCGGCACCAGCCTTGAAGTCACGCTGTTGATAACCATAGCGCTCGCCCATCGGCATGTGCTCACGGCTGACCTTCAACGAGGCGAAGTCGAGACGGTAGGGACGTGGCTGGGCAGCATGGAACTGCAAGCCGTCCTCATAGTAGTCCTGTTCTATCGGGCACCAGTTGTGAGGATTATACAGAGGTAGTGTATCGGTAGTGCCGTCGGTATAGGTGACCACAATCTGACCATTGTCGATACGGCTCTGCATGTGGTTGGTTGAACCTGCCATCAGAAGATAGGCATGCGATGCCTTACCTTGCAAAGGGATAGTGACTGCATCGGGATAGTTGTCCCACAACGAGGTATAGGCAATGTTGCGTCCCTTGGCAGGAGTGCGGAAGGGAATGCCAAGCTCGGTAGTAAACACCTGATCCTTCACCTGACGACGCAGGGCGACATCGTTGATATTAGCCGTAAACTCAGGGTGACACCACTCGCCGATGCCATGGGCAGGAATGGTCAACGTGGTCACTTTCGGACGAGGTGACAGATAGAAATTCTTGAAGATGTCGCCGACATTGCTGTTCCACTTCGCATCCATATTGATAGTCTCCAGACAATCGGTCTTCACATCGTCGAAGTTGTTGCCCCACGCCTTGCCGTCGATGCGCTCAGCGGTAATCAGCGGACGGGGCAACGGCTGCTGCTTGGCTCGGGTTACGGTGATAGTCTGCTTCTTCTCCGTAGTACCTACGGTTTCCACATAGCCCACGCCCGTATTCTGGCGCAGTACGATCTGCAGCGGTTGAGCGAAGTTCTGCTCAATCTCGTAGATCTCCTTGTTACCCTCTCGACGGAAGGTGTACTTCATATAAGGTGTCTGGATGGAGGCATGCTTCCACTCGGCAGGGAAGCCTGGCCGGATGTAGCAGCGGCCATTAAGCGCATCGGGACGGATGCCGTAGAGTCCCTCGATGAAGGCTCGTGCCGAGATGCCGGCATTGTCGGAGAAGTCACGATACAGTTCACCACGGGCACGGTCGTAGTAGCTAATCTGTCCGAAGTTGCCAGGACTGCCGCCAAGATAAGCCTGATCCATGATATTGGCCTTGATGAGTCGGAAGCCCTCTTCGTTGCGGCCAGCCTGGAAGTAAGCCAGTGCCATGTGCATGGTTTCATCTGCCGCCACATTGTTGATACTCCAGTCGTAGGGCAGCCAGTCGGTAGTAGAAATCTGGTAGAGTGGCTTATCTTTCTTCGAAGTCTTTACACCTTCGATGACGACGGGGATATGAGGAATGCACGAGTCCACATACTGGGTGGCACGGATGGCCTGCTCGGGTGTTGCCATACCACAGTCGATAGGTGTGTAGATGCTCCACAAGGCGGCATGATTATGGGTACGTTTCAGTCCCATCAGGTCTTGATACTCAGCCCAGTGACCACGGTCTTTCAACCATAGGCGTTCATTCATCGCCTTCAAGGTCTTGTCGGCCTCCTTTTTATAATAGGTGGGATCCTCACCAAGAATTTCACAGATACGCGCAGCCAGTCGGAGAGTTCGGTAGTTGTAAGCCGTAGAATGGCTCACAGCACCACCGTTGTAATAGAGCGCATCGCTGGCCCAGATGCAGCAGTAAGCATCATATAGACCATCGTCATCGGGGTCGAAGTTGCGCTTCTCCCATGCGAGGTGCAGTTTGATGACGGACCACATCTTACGCAGATAATCCTTATTGGCATCATACTCCAGATGCAACAGCAACTCGTCGATGTAGTTCAGGTTCATGTCGTAGTGGTGCATGATGTCCTTGCGGTTGGGATAGCGACAGATGTAGCCGTTCGAATACATCTGCGTGCCCCACGTCTTTGCCTCGCGGGTCAGCAGTTTCTCGGGGTCTGGCGTAGGATTAGGGATGATAGGCTCCACATCGGTTATCTGACTGTTGGCATAGGCATTGAAGTGGCTCACGGCGCGATCAGGCATGCCCAGCAGGTCGCCTAAGAAACCAGCACGCCAGCCGTTGAGTTGCATGCGCCACACAATGGCACCGTGCAGCCATACCTCACCGTCCCAGGCACCGTCGGCGGCAGCCATCAGTGTACCGCCCATGGTATTGAGATATGGGTCGGGGGTATCAAAGACGATGTTGCCTGCCAACCACTCGTGGTGCTGCCATGCCTTGGCATAGAGACGCTCAGCCTCAGCGCCAGTCGGAGTAGATAGTGTATAGGTGCTGGCACCACTGTCGAGAACGGTATAGGTTGCCTGCGGATTGGCATTACGATAGGCACCGCCCTTGCAGTCGAGCACGGCATATGTCGTTTCAGTGCCAAGCATCCACTGGATAGTCTGCTTGTTAGGCTCGCCGTCAGCAGGTTCAAAGCTGTCGGCGGGGTCGGAGTTCATATCACCGCTGCGGTTGAACTTCGGACGCTTGATATCGCATACCACCATCTCCACCTTGGCATCACTGGGCATATTCTGCGGCTCAAACTTCCAGATGGCAGACTCGGCGTCGGGCTGTAGCAGAACGGTAATGGTCAGCGAGCCCCTGCCCCATGAGGCGTCTGTCAGCTTATACACTCGTTTGCCGGCATTATAGCGTGCCTCAGCATGAGTAGTCTGTTCCAGCGGCGTAGTCTTGCCGTTTGCCGTCAGTCGGAAACGGATATTCTTATGTGCCTTGGAGCGATAGACCGCGAAGATAGGGCGGTCGCTGGTCTCCAGGCGATACTCGGTATAACTGCCGTAGAGGGCGCGGTTATAACGTTTGTCACCATCCTGACACACGATGTCACGTCCGTCAGGAAAATATTGTTGTTTACGACCTGTAGCCGCCATAACAGACACGGCAGCCAACAGGATGATACTGGTTGTTATGATTCGTTTCATAAATGAATGGCAATTAATTGATTATTTAAACTCTTCCAGTCGCCACTCGTCGCGCCACTGGATAGTGGGCTTGCCGCTCTTGTCGAAGGTAATGGGCAGCATGACGTAGCTGGCGTGATAGACAGCATGGGTAGCACCCACCAGGTCGTAGCGGCGGTCCTGAACGGTAGGAACCACGCCCTTTGCCTTGCGATCCTGTACCTTGTAGTTCTTATAAGCCTTGCTCTTGGCAACAAAGGTACGACGGGCAAAGTCGCTACCCGTAGTAAATGGTTCCCAACGGTCGGCCAGTGCCACCCACAGGTTCTTCTTGCCAGGGATGCGAAAGACACCCGTAATCTGAGAATTGAACGACGACGCGGTGCTGTCGTTCTGGTGCGGGTCGCCCAACGGACGATAGGCTCCATGATAGTCAGTGAATACAGCCACCTCAGAAGGATTAGAGGTATAGCCCGTAGTACCGGAGGTGAACACATAGTGCTTATTACCCAACTGGAAGTGTGCCGGTGCCTCACGGGTATATGGCGGCTTCAGTCCGATGAAGTGCTCGGAGAATACGTCGGTGACATCCGTCATGTCATCAGTGAGTTCGGCACAAATCATTTCCCAGTGAGGACGCTCAAACCACACATAGCCTTTTCCGGTCTGCGGGTCGACATACATATCGAAGTCGCCCACGCCGAAACCATCAGGCTGCAAGTTGCGGACAAAGGTGTACGGACCGGTAAACTTATCGGCTTGGAAGATGGCAAAGTAACCGTCATCAGCCTGACTCTTGGCCCAAAGGATGAACTTACCAGTACGAGGATTCCTTATGATGTGCGGACGCTCCAGCTTCTGCGAATAGTGTATAGGGGACAGATAGTCTTTCTCTTCTGGAGCGAGAATGAGCCCTTCATCTTTCCAATTATAAAAGTCCTTAGAGGAATAGCAGCGTACACCACCGAACATACGGTTGGTACCCATGATGGCATCAGCCTTGTTCTCGCCATACCAATAGTAGGTACCATCTATCTCACAAATCTGGAAGCCATGAGCCTGAATAGGTTTGCCGTCTGTATCACACCACACCTGACCGGGACGGACGCTGTTATATGTGACAGGCTGCATAGGAACAGCCTGAACGCTGACATACTTAGACGGCACGCCCTGCTCGACAACCTGCAAGGGCTGCTGCATGGTTACATTATTAACACCAAAAATGCTCACGGTGTTACACCCATCAAGATATAGTGTATTGTCAGAAGAAGTGATACGCACATCCTTCATGGCAAAGCCAGAAGCATCACGCAGGAAGCCCACCTTTTCGCACTGGACATCGGCATTGCCAAAGAATACATTCTTGACAGGACGCTCAGGCTGCCCGATATAATGAATCAGTTCCTTACAGCCCTCGACAATGACATCATGAACAGAGATGTCGTGGAAGTATGGCGTGTACTTATTGACCTTGGGAGGATTCTTCCCGTCGGGATAACGCTTGGCGAGGTCCCCACCCCACTTGATGCTGCCCAGCATATCACAGAACATAGCATAGTGGAGCACATTGGCACGGACGCGCTCGACGAAGAGGTTCTCAACGCCACCGCCACGAGGACGCAACGACTTGATGCGGAATGCCTGGTCGGTGCCGTCGAAGACACAGTCGTGACAATAGATGTTCTTCACATTGCCTGCCACCTCGGTGCCACAGACAATGCCACCAGCACCACGCAGCGCCAGACAATGGCGAACCACGACACCGTCGGTAGGACGATTGACACGTACACCATCGACACCACGACCCGATTTCATCGTATAGCAGTCGTCTTGGCAGTCGAGCGAACAGTATTCCACAAGGGCATTCTTGGTAGACTCGATATCAACGCCGTCGGTGCGGCCATGACCGAAGCTATTGACAGTCACACCACGGATGATGACACCATCACAATACTGAGTCACGACATTCCAATAGAGCCCTTGCTCCAGCGTGACACCCTCCACCAAGACGTTCTTACACTCGATGGGGGCAATAGTCTTCGGCAGGAACACCTCGCCATTGTTCTTCACACCATCATAGACACGCTCAGCCAACGGCTGTTCACCATTGCGAGTGGTCTTCTCAATATTAAGAGCCTTCTCCTTATTATTCTGATAAATCTCACAATCGGTAGAGGCACCGATAAGTTTTCCATGACCCGTCAAGGCTATGTTCTCAGCCCGATGAGCATAGATACAGGCACCAAGAGAGTATATCTCGATGCCCTCATCACGAGTGAATACTACTGGCATGTAGTCCTTGATGAGACCGCTGAAGTGCAACTCGGCACCATCGTTAAGTTGCAGATTGATATTGCTCTTCAGCTCAATGCGACCCGTCTCCCATTGACCAGCGGGAATAATGACAGTGCCACCACCCAGTTCCGACAGTTGGTCGATAGCGGTCTGGATAGTCTGGCGATTCTTGGCAGCATGCTTATACTTGGCAGTGATGCCTTTCTTCAGTTTTACCGTCACTTGACGGGCATTAAACTTGTTAAGGTCAATGGCTGCTAGCTGAAACTGAAAGGGGGCTTTTACAGGAGCAATATCCTTCGGCATGGCCTGTGGTCCCACCTCACTACGGGTCGGCACATGCAGATTAGCAGAAACCTGCGCCATGCCTGATGCAGAAAGCACGAGCAAAGCACAGCAAAGTATCTTTCCTAATTTCATCATTTTTTCATTTCTTTACCGGTTTCCAGCTTCAGGCAGTCCCACATCAGGCCACCCTTCTCCTTAACACTTGGAATAGATATTGTAAGGACGTTCTTACCTTTCTTCAATATCTTTGCAGGGAAGTTTATTTCCTTAAGCTGATGGGCACCGCTACGGACACCACTGCGATAGATACTACCATCACTATCGGGATAGAACAGCTCGCCAATCTTCTGGCCATTAAGTTCGTAAACCATGCGGGGTTTCTGTGTAGCAGCAGCGGCAGAAATAGTCAGATGGGCATCGCCTTCATAGGTTTTATCCAAGTCGAACGCTATAGTCCAGCAGCTTCCCTTACGTGACTCGATAAAGTACCAATCCTCGGCGGGATTGCTCTTACCGATGACATAGGTCAGACTGTCGGGGACGAGATTGAAAAGACCGTATGCTCTGGGGCTGTCAGCCAACTTAAAACCGTCGGACAGGCGGTCAGCCTCACCGATACGCCATAAGAGGTTCTCGTACTTCTTCGGTGCCCACTTGACGGTGCCGATATTCATCTTACCACCTTTCTTCACCTCGATGCCAGTATGCTCCAGCTGGTCGGTATTCTCACCCTCCAAGGCATAGGCGTAAAGGCTGTACTTGCCACGACGCACCTTGGGAATAGAGAAATTACCCTTCTTGTCAGTCTCAGCCCAGAAGATGTAACCCTTACCCTGCGCATTGACATCCTTGCCGGGTTCAGCGAGGATAACCTGCAGACGGGCAGGAGCGAAGCCGTTGGTCACCTGAATGCGCCCCGTCACCGTAGCACGATCAGTGTCGTGAAGATCGTGGCTGAACCAACGGAACGGCCACTCCTGCTCCTGTTGGGCAGTCTGCTTTCTGGCATCGGCAATCATCTGCTGACGAGTGCCTTCATTGAAGTACATGAGGAAAGGACCATATAACTTACGGCCTCCCTTGACATACTCCTGATGAACGCTACCGAAGTGTTCACCTTGGAACATCTGCAGCATCAGCGGCGACTTGGTATCGGTATGCACGGTCAGTTCCTGCTTCAGAGGGCCACCGTTGATATACTCTGGTGTAACAGGAATAGCCCAGACACCAATGTGGTCGGACATCATACCATGGAAATGGTCATCAGCCACGTAGTTGGACCAATTGTATTTGGTATAAATCTCACCGCTAGGCAATCGGAACGTAGCATCCTGAATGGCAGCGGTACGCTCGATGGCTTTCATGGTGGCAACAGGCGGAAAATCACCCTGCATCTGTTCATTGACATAGCCATAAGTGAACTTATCGCCATCGAGACGATACACCAGACGGGCTTCTTTCAAATAAGAATCGTCAGCTACACCCTCGGCAACGACATAGCTATAAATGCCGTTGACACCCTTGCGGATGATATAGCCCTGCTGCCACTTGATGTTCCTAGGCATCTCGTTGGTGTACAGAATCTCTACATAGTCATCACTTTGGCGCACCACCTCAACCTTCGTGGCTTTCAGCTCACTATAGTTGGGCTGGTTGCAGCTGAAGTAGATAGTACCCTGCTTGCCGAAGAGGTCCTCGTCATGGTAGAGACACCCTATAATCTTTCCCTTGGGATTGACTGTAATCTTCAGTGTACCATTAGACAGCACGGCAGAGTTGTCGCTGTTAACCGTAACCCTCACTTGCTGTGCCATAACCTGTACAGTCATCAGCATGAGAAGGAAGGCTATTATATGAAATCGTTTCATCCTGTTTTACTTTTTAAGCAGTTTATAGTATTCTACGGCACCGAGCAGGAAACACCCCGTACCATAGTCCTCGAAGTCGGGAGCCTTGTCGTAGGTGACAGGCTGGCTGTCAGCAGGACCGGCACCCGTACCCTGTACGAAGCCAAGGAATCCGTCAGCATGGACACACTCTGAAGCGATTGTCTTCCATGCCTTATCGATAACGGGTCGATACTTCTTGGCTTTCAGCAGCCCATTCTGGATGCCCCATGCCATACCATATATAAATAGAGAGGTGCCCGAGATTTCCTTTCCTGCCCACTCCTTTGACACAAGGCTGGCATTCCACAGACCGTCCTCACGCTGCCACTTCAACAGACCTTCTGACATGAGCAGGAAGTCGTTCTTCAGTTCCTTATAATAAGGATCCTTGGGGTCTAACTCCTGCATGACACGCACCAGAGCAGCATACACCCAGCCGTTGCCACGACTCCAACAACAATCGGCCCCATCCTTCTCTTTGTAAGGAGGAACGAAGTTCTTGTCGCGCCACCAAAGTCCCTTCTTCACGTCGAACAGGCCGCCACCCTCTTGGTTGCGGCTGTAACGATACTGCGCCATAGCCCAGTCGATGTAACGGCGGTCACCAGTAGTCTTCGACAGTTGGGCACAGACAGGCATTGCCATCTGGATGGCATCAATCCACCACCAGTAGTTCTTCTTGTCGGTCAACAGCTGGTAGTCCAAGTTCTCGGTGATAGGTACCAACATCCTTTTTTCTTGCGTCTGACGGTAGCGCCAAATATAGGTCTGCGCACAGCACTGGTCGTCGGCATCGGTCGTCTTCACACCATTACGCGGTGTCCATTGATGATAGTTGGCCCAGCGGTCGATATAGTCGATATAACGCTGCTGCGGGTCTACATCATAGAGTGCCGTCAATCCTTCATAATAAACGCCACGAGTCCACAGCGAGCTGGGACGTTTCTTGTTGTGAACATAGGTGTCGGCCTCGGGAACGTTATGCTTCTGCATGAAGTAGTCGTTGGCCTTGCGAGTTACCGTCAGCACATCGGCTGCCGTGGTCTGCGCCTGGGCAGCCACGGACAGCACGAGAGCGGTTATTGCTAATAACAGTTTCTTCATATTCTTAATATAAACGCTGTTGTCTTTAATAAGAACGTGAATTTCACCTTTCTATTATTACTGAGCAGGAGTAAACTTCACCTGATAGACGAAGTACTGGCAGTCAGCACCAAACCAGAACGTACCGGGTTTATCGGCCTTATAGGTCAATTCATATACCTTGTTCTCGCTGGCATCACCTGTGGCAACGACCTGCGCGTCGAAGATGAGGAACAACTCGCGATCGTCCACTGCCTTGCGGGGACTCATCAGCACGGTCAGCGTACCGGGGACGGCAGTATTCACGGCGAAGCAACGGTCGATCTTGGTGTTGGGTTCCTGGGCTGGACGCTTCTTACTGGTGACGTCCTTCTTCAGCGAGCCATTGCCATTGACAGATGCAGCCATACGGGTCTTCCAAGCCGTGCCATCGGCAAACTTACCATTACGTTTGTGAATCTCGGCAATCATGTCATGGCCTTCGCCAGCAGCACCACGAACAAACAAGCCGTTGATGTTCTTAATCTCGTTAGAAATGGTGGCACCAGACTGATAGCTCTCAAAATCCCAAGTAGTAGCAGTTGATACCTTGTCCTGTGCATTAGCACACATGGCAACCAGTGCCAAAACGATAGTCAATAGATTCTTTTTCATGTCTTTAAGTTTTTAATAGTTAATACCTTATTTGTTTTTCTCCTAAAAATTGTCCATATCATCAAGACCGAATTCACGCACCAAAGCAGCACCGTTATCTTGTTCCTCTATGGAGATTGCTGATGTCTCGGTAGAGGTACAGATCAGCGAGGTCATTGCCAACTGATGGAGTGTCAGTCGCGGATGGATATATATCTTCTTCATCGTATAACGACCTTCTTACCATTGATGATATACAAACCCTTTGCGGGCTGGGCTACACGGCGGCCTTGCAGGTCGTAAACAACGCCCTCGCTTGGGGAGAACGCAGTCGTGAGGTTTTCAATTTTTGTCACATCACCTTCATCGAAGTTCAATGACAGACCGTTAGCCTCGCTTGCAGGAGGTACAGTAGTACGCAAGAAAGCCTTACCAGCTGTCAAGACACCTTTGCCAGAAGACTTCTTGAATGTCGGTCCAGCAGCCAATGTATAGTTGTAATAGCTGCCGGTGGTTGCTTCCAACGCATAGTTAGCCAGATTAGCCAGAAGATAGTTGGTACCAATCTCTTCTGTCTCATTTGTCGAAATCAGCATATAGCTACCTTCCTCGCCCTTCAGCACGACACCTGTACAAGCAGGAATCATCGTGACGGAAGTCATCGTGACTTCTGTAGAAGTGACATTGGAAACGACGTATGCCTTCAAGCCCTCAGAAATGCTATAGTTCTGAGCTGCAGAGAACGTGGCATAGCCGGCTGATGAAAGGTCAACTTGCTGAGTCATAGCTGCTTCTGCATCAGGAACGAATGCTGCTGCAACGAGGTAGAAGCTGCCACTGGGGGTCAACATCAACGTTCCCTCGCCTGTAGCATGATAGTCGAGGATGGCGACTTTGCCTGCCGTCACAGACTGCACAGTTGTTGCATCACCAAAATGGAACGTAAAGTCTCTGGCAGCAGGTGTCTGTACCAACAGATGCCAAGTACCTGCTGCTGTCACGTCAAGTCCCAAAGCATCAACATTATGACGCTCTGACGATGCAGGGACATTCTTGGCAACCGTTCCGGCACCACCATTAAAATATATTGACGGGGTGACACCGCTCTTATACGTAACACCTGCTATCTGCTGGGCTTCCGGCAGCGTAGATGTCTTGGCCTGTACGGTGTGGCTGTTGTTGACATGCAGATAAAGCCCGCTATAGTCAAGCACTGCGCCTGCGCCATTGCCTTGCAACAGATATTCGTTGGTGGCATACTGGCGGAAGTTCCAGTGTGACGAGGTTCCCAAGGCTGCCGC
>ERZ842401.1568-NODE-1568-length-32393-cov-7.779826_pt1 | contig 32393 bp, 22 predicted proteins | sample MGYA00521270_ERZ842401 | MGnify/ENA primary metagenome ERZ842401 (study PRJEB31892, sample SAMEA3878208) | bioreactor metagenome | biome: Moose rumen | place: Sweden | collected 2011-10 | study: EMG produced TPA metagenomics assembly of the PRJEB12797 data set...
CTGCATTCCTGCCCTGGGGGGATTCAGAGGGAGCTGGTCGTGTAAGACTTTCCCGGTGCAAAGGTAGCCATTTTTCAGAAACTACCAAACTGTTTTGGGCCGATTTGAGCCTATTCCTCGATTTTCAGGCTGTCGAAGATGAGCGGAAGCAGGTCATCCACCGAGAAAAACTTGCGGATGCGCTTTTTCCCGACCAGGATGATCTTGAAAGGCCTGCCCTGTTTTTTCTGATACTCGGCCATAACCTGGCGGCAGCTTCCGCAGGGGGAAGCGGGAGAATCGCACAGGACGCCGTGGTCCGATCCGGCGATGGCCAAGGTGTCGAAGGCCACGCCCGGATAATTGGCCCCGGCGGCGAACATGGCGGTGCGTTCCGCGCAAAGGCCGGCCGGATAAGCGGCATTCTCCTGATTGGCTCCCTTGATCAGGGTGCCATCCTCCAGTTTAAGGGCTGCACCCACCTGAAAACGGGAATAAGGGGAATAGGAACCTTTCTGGGCCTCCAGGGCAAGGGCTACCAGTTCCTGATCTTCCGGCAGCATCTGCTTCGGCGAGGAGTATTCCTCATAATGGATGGTTATGGTTTTCTGGGTCATGTGGCTTAATACCCGGGCCAAAGCCACGGGATTGCAAGTTACATATTTTTTTCCAAAGAACGGTCTTTTTTCCACAAAACCCGCCATCGAGTGGGGAAAAATGATTACTTTTGCACTGCTATGCAGGACAATTCCAAAATAAAAGTGTGCGTGGGGCTCTCCGGCGGGGTCGATTCGTCGGTGGCGGCCTGGCTGCTCAAACAGCAGGGGTACGACGTATTCGCCATGTTCATGCAGAACTGGCACGACGCCGATGCAACCCTTCACGGAGACTGCGAATGGGAAGAAGACCGCTTCGTGGCCGAAATGGTGGCCAGGAAAATCGGCATCCCCTTCTATTTCGTAGACCTCAGCAGGCAGTACCGGCAGCGGGTGGTGGACTATATGTTCGACGAATATGCCAAAGGCCGTACGCCCAATCCGGATGTCCTGTGCAACCGGGAAATCAAATTCGACGCGTTCCTGGAAATCGCCCTGAAATACGGGGCCGATTATGTGGCCACCGGCCATTACTGCCGCAAGGAACCTGTACTGGACGCAGAAGGAAAACCAGTAATGGGCACCGACGGGGAGCCGCTTTTCCGCATCCTGGAGGGGTCGGACCCCAACAAGGACCAGACCTATTTCCTGTGCCAGCTTTCCCAGCGGCAGCTCCGAAAGGCGCTCTTCCCCATCGGCGGCATCGTGAAGCCGGAGGTGCGGCGCATCGCCAAGGAGGCTGATCTTCCATCGGCCGAAAAAAAGGATTCCCAGGGCATCTGCTTCGTGGGAAAAGTAGACCTCCCCACCTTCCTGAAGCAGAAACTGGCCTCCGTGGAAGGTGACATCGTGGAAGTTTTCGACCCTTACTATGAGCAGGACGCCCTCTACCGGTGGCAGCAGGAAAAATTGTCCTCACTGCTCAGGGAAGGCGTTTCCCTGGAGAGAACCGTACAGTATGCACCGGAGGAGAAAGTGCTGACAAACGACGGCAAGCCGCTGGGAATCAGCCCCTTCGAAGCAGAAAGCGTAATGGCCCTGGCCGATGAGGACCTCCTGCGCCTCTCGGAACCGCTCCGCTATCGGATCGATTTCGAGACGGAGACCTACCGCAGCGGCCGCAAGCATGTCAAGAAGACCCGATACAAAGAGAATCCTTCCGGACGAATCGCCGGCCGTCATGAGGGAGCGCAGTTCTATACCATCGGCCAGAGAAAGGGGCTCGGTATCGGCGGACATGCCAATCCGGTCTTCGTGATCGACACCGATACCGAAGCCAACCGCGTGTACGTGGGAGAAGGGCATAACCATAAGGGACTCAGCCGCTTCTGCCTCAGGGTAGATCCTTCGGAAGTGCATTGGATCCGGCCGGACCTGACGCTTCAGGCAGGGGAAATCCGCCGCTGCAGGGTGCGCATCCGCTACCGGCAGCCCCTGCAAAGCGCCACCCTCCTCATGCGGGAAAGCGGCCTGTACATCCTTTTCGACAGTCCCCAGCGGGGCATTTCTCCCGGCCAGTTTGCTGTCTGGTACCACCAGGACGAGATGCTGGGCAGCGGAGTTATCCATTGACAGTATGGCGAGTTATCTGCAGATCGAGAACATATCCAAGAGTTACGGCCCCAAGGTGCTGTTCCAGCATATCGGCTTCAACATCAATGAAGGTGACAAGGTAGCCCTCATCGCGCCCAACGGCACGGGGAAGACCTCCCTGCTCAGGATCCTGGCCGGGACCGATTCCTCGGACAGCGGTGGCAAGGTCCTGTTCCTCAAGGACATCCGCATCGCCTTCCTGGAACAGGAGTACCCTTTCGACCCGCAAAAAGGCATCTTCCGGCAGATCATGGACGCATCGGCCCGGTGGACGGAAAACCTGGACACGGACCATCTATGGCAATATGAACTGCGTGTGAACCAGCTCCTTACCCAGTTCGGCCTCACAGACCCGGACAAGCCCATGAAAGACCTTTCCGGAGGAGAGGTCAAGCGCGTGGCTCTCACCCAGATGCTTGCCAGCGAGGCCGATTTCTACATCATGGACGAGCCCACCAACCACCTGGACATTGACGCCATCGAATTCCTGGAAGGGCACCTCAAGCACAGCCGCTGCACCCTGTTCATGGTCACGCACGACCGCTATTTCCTGGACCGTGTATGCAACACCGTGATGGAGATGGACCGCGGACAGATCTACATCTACAAGGGCGACTACATGAATTTCCTCACCAAACGGCAGGAGAGGATCGATAATTACAATGCGGAGACAGAGAAAGTGAGGAACGTCTTCCGGAGAGAACTGGAATGGATGCACGCCTCCCCCTGCGCCCGCACCGGCAAGGCCAAATACCGCAAACAGGCCTTCTGGGAACTGAAAGAGCGGGCCGAAGACGCCTATGTGACCAAGCAGGTGGACCTGAGCGAAACGCAGGCCAAGGGCACCTACCTGGGCAACAAAGTGATCAACTGCAAGGATGTGAGTTTCTGGTGGGAGAACAAATGCTACCTGAGCCACTTCAGCTACAACTTCCAACGCTACGAAAGGATTGGCATCGTAGGGCGCAACGCCGCGGGAAAAACCACCTTCCTGAACCTGATAACAGGCGGCTGGAAGCCGGAACTGGGCGGGTCGATGGAAGGCGTGGTGGAACTGGGGGAGTCGCTGAAAATCGGCTACTATCACCAGGCCGGCATGCAGTTCAAGCCCGGGCAGACCGTACTGGAAACCGTGAACGACACCCATCTGCTGGGCCGCTTCCTCTTCACCCACGACATGCTGAACAACCCCGTGGAAAGGCTCTCCGGCGGTGAAAAAAGAAGGCTGTACCTCCTTACGATCCTCATGCAGCAGCCCAACTTCCTGATCCTGGACGAGCCCACCAACGACCTGGACATCGTCACGCTGGACATCCTGGAAGAATACCTGCAGGAGTTCAAAGGGTCCATGCTGATCGTCTCCCACGACCGGCATTTCCTGGACCGTCTGGCCGACCATCTTTTCGTCTTCTGCGGCGACGGCATCGTGAAAGACTTCGTGGGCAACTACACGGAATACAGGACCTTCATCAAGGACTACGAGGCCCAGAAGAAAAAAAACACCCCTGACGGGAAAACCGGCAGCGACTGGAAGAACGTCATGCCCGGCAGCGACCGGGCACCCAAGCGGAAGCTTTCCTGGAAAGAACAGCAGGAACTCAAAGCCCTGGAAGAACTGCTTCCCAAACTGGAGGCCGAAAAGGCCGGCCTGGAGGCCCAGCTTTCCGGCAGTACCCTGTCCCCTGCCCAGCTGCAGGAAGCCTCCACCCGCTACGGAACGTTGCAGGAGGAACTGGATACCGCCGAGATGCGGTGGCTGGAACTTTCTGATATCTAGGGTCTTATCCCATACAGATAGGCCAGCAGCGCCATCTTGCCCCGCATGGTTTCCCGCGGGGTGAATTCCTCATTCACCCATAGATAGCGCTGATTGAAATAACTTTCCTGACGGGGCCATCCGCCCGTATCCCAGGAAGGATAACAGCGGTCCAGCAGGATGCGGGCATCGCCGCCATCTCCCTTTGACCAAGTTTCCGTCCCGTCAAACGGTGTCTGGCCGGGATGCGTGCCCGGAGCGCCGTCGTTGCGACCGGTAGAATAGGCATCCGTGATGTGACGCTGGCCAAGGCCCGTCATCTCCACGATGTTGCCGGGATTGCGGCCAAGGCCCCACCCTGCTTCACGGTACATGGCCTGCTCCAATGCAAGACGGCGTTGCGGATCCGATGCAAGATAATGCGCCAGCAGCATGGGCTGCAGATTCTCGGAAGTAACCCAGCGCGCATCGTCCGCACTGCGGCGGGAAGGCCTCTCATAACTGGGATTCAAATAGTTCCGGTCGGTCATCCGGTCCACTTCCTGCACCAGGGAAGCATAAAGCTCCGGATAGTGACGCTCTCTGGGACAGGTCAGATAGGCAACCGCACCCCAGAACTGGCAGAATCCGTTCCAGCCGGCCGAAACGATCGACGGCTGGGCATCAGCAGCGGCCAAGTCTTCCCAGGCGCGGTCCCCCGTCAGGTTGTACAGGAAAGCCGCCGCCATCTGGCGGAAATCCCGGCCCCGCATCTGCCAGTTCCCTATTCCCTGGCGGTCGTCCAGCTGGGTCCATTCCTGTTTTTCCGCAAAGCGGAAGGCCGTGACGGCTTCTTCCTGATAATATCGGCACAGTCCGTCGTTCCCCAACACCCGGAAGCCCTCCGCCATGATGGCGCAGTTGGCGGCGTTGGCCCAGGCGGCCATGGTGGTGCTTCCCGCCTGGAACATGACCGTCCAGTCCTTGTCCGGATTGGTGACGCCCTGAGAATAACCGCCTTCCGGATCCCGGATACTCAGGAAGAAATCCACCTCGTTGCGAGCCTCGTCAAGCAGGTCCGGAATGCCGTTTCCGCTTTCCCGGATGCCGAAATCGTCCTCCTGCAGCCGCCCTCCAGTGAGCAGGAACGGCAGCAGCATGTCATAGATGTTGCTCACATGCGCCAGATGCCGGTCCCAGTCCATGGCGTCGGAGTGGCCGCCCCGCACCTTGTCATTCACCGGGAATCCTTCGGGCCGATGTTTCCAGAAAGAGGAGGCCTGCGCCGGTTTGAAATGGGGTTCATCCCACACATCACCGGGATTCTTCCGCCAGTCCGGATGCCAGGGTTGCAGGTCGGAAAGGTACACTTTGAAGCCCACAGGGTCTTCCCCGGGGACGAAACGCGGCTGCCGGGGCACCGGGAAAACGTCCTCCGGAGCGATCGGCTCGCCCAGGCGCATGTAATAATAACCCCGCACCGAGTAGCGGTAAGGTTCCCTGTAAAGCTGCGGGTCGATCACGAAATCCATGCTGCAGCCGATACCTTCCACCACCAGCCTGTATCGGCCCGGAGTCTCTTCGCTGAAATCCAGGGTCCAGACGGGCGATCCGGTAAGGTCTTTCCGGCCCGCTTCCTTGATAGAGGCTTCCTGCGGCTTCCAGAAGGTGACCATCCCCGCTTCCCTGCGCTTCCCGGTATCCGGATTGTAGAGGTACACGGGTTTTCCTTCGAAGGCGGAATAGTCCCTGGGGCCGCCGTCCCCCATCCAGTAATACAGGTCCGCCGCCTTTACCTGGTCGGCGGGCGTATAGCCCAGAATATTTACGTGGATGGCCTCGGAGGGCGAATTCCAGCTGTCGAACCGGATGTCTGCGACAGGGCGGTCGCTTCCGCTGGAGGCAGGAATCTCCACTTCGTAGGTGCATCCTTCTTTCATGGAGGCGGGCAGTTGCAGGAAAATCCAGTGGTCCAGTTCGCTGGTGAGCGTATGGTCCGTATTCATCGGCTTGGATTTACGGAAGGCAGCCGTGGCAGGTTTTCCCTGGCCGAAGGCTTTGTCATCCCGGGAGCGGATTATCCAGTTCTCCTCCAGAGAAGCCGGGCTGAAACGGGGCAGGAAGGTTTTCAGGGTATCATCGCCCTCCACGAAGGTATGACCCAGGTAGGCGCTCTTTCCGGTGGCATCGTCCCTGTAACAGACTTCCCCGTCACGGAAATGAACCACCAGACAGTCCTTGTCCAGGATACGGACCTCCACCAGGCGGGAGGCGTCCATCACGGCCGGAAAAAACAGTGCGGAAACGAGCAGCAGCAGAGTCTTTCGCATAATCTTATCAGTTTTAGCGCTTTAAGTTAAGCAGGATTTTCCATAAATCAAAGCTATTGCGTATTTTCCAGATTGTTTGTACTTTTGAATTATGAAATACCTCCTCAACCCCCATACCGATCCGCACTTCAACATGGCTTTCGACGAGTTCGCCCTTTCGTCGCTGGCTGCGCCGGAGCCCGTCTTCTACCTCTGGCAGAACCGGCCTTCCGTTATCATAGGTCTCAACCAAAGTGCCTATGCGGAGGTCAACCTGCCGTTCCTGGAGAAAAACGGCATCACGCTGGCCAGGCGGGTAACGGGCGGAGGGGCGGTCTATCACGACTGGGGCAACCTCAACTACAGCATCACGGGCCCCCTCCAGGGGATGTCCGACAAGGAAGATGCCTACCTGGAGAAGATCGTATCGGCCCTCAGACGTTTCGGAGCCCCTGTGGAAAGGAGCGGACGGAACGATATCCTGGTGGACGGGCGCAAATGCTCCGGCTACGCCAAAAGGATGGTCCGGGACAGGCTCATGATTCACGGGACCCTGATGTTCGACGTAGACCTCTCCACGCTTACCAAGGTGCTGGCTTCGCCGGGAAGCAAGCTTTCCGCTGCGGGCATCGCCTCGGTGAAAAGCCGCGTGGCCAACCTGAAAGAGTACCTGCCGCAGTTCTCCTCCGTGAAGGAATTCCAGGCAGCCCTGCATAAGGAACTGGCCGGTGACAACGAGGAAATCCGGCTCACAGAAGCCCAGCTCACGGCCGTCCGGCTGCAGGCCGATACCAAATTCAGCACATGGGCCTGGAATTACGGACACTCCCCCTCCGCCACCTTCCTCATGCGGAAAAAATTCTCCTGCGGCACCGTAGAAGCGCATTTTTCCCTCCGCAACGGCTGTCTGGACAACATTACCTTCGGCGGAGATTTCCTGGGCAATCTGCCTGCCGAGGTGATCGCCGCCAGGCTCCAGGGAGTTCCCTACCGGCTGCCGGACCTGGAAGGCGTCCTGCGCGACATCGGCCAGTACTTCGACCGGATGCAGCCCAGGGAAATGGCCCGTTTCCTCCTGGAAGGGTGACAAGGGTTTGCTTTCCGCGGAAAAATCACTATTTTTGTATGGTATAACTTACGATTATCATGACAAAGAAAGGTAAAGCCATCGGTTGGATCATCAGCCTTGCTGTTCTGCTTGTTCTGGCCGGATTCTGCTATTTCAAGTTCCTCTGGGTTTTTTCGGACGGCACCAAGACCGGTGAACTGAACTCCCTCACCTACACCGGCTATCTTTTCAAGACATACGAGGGCGAAATGATTCTCTCCGGCTACGGGACCAAGAACAATTACGGAACCGTCCAGTCCAAAACCTTCAAATTTTCCGTCTCAGACAAAGATGTGGCTGAAAAACTCACCCAGATGACCGGCATGCGCGTCACCGTCCACTATAAGGAGTATAAAGGAGTCCTTCCCTGGCGCGGCTACGAAAAGAGCATCGTAGACAGCGTGTCAGAAGAGACCCCGGGCAATGCCGCAGGTGAAGAAAACGACGAATTTTTCCTCTAGGATATGAATAAGCACTTGATAGCCTTTATCGGCGCCGCCCTCATCGGCAGCGCCCTTTTTGCACAGAACAGGGTCATCGACACGAAACCGGCCCACGGCGGCAAAGACCTCACCATGGAAGAAGCCATTTTCCAGGGAGTGGGCTATGCCCGTGCCGGTGCAAACTGGATCGACAATGAATCTTATGCGGTCCAGACTCCGGACGGCATCTTCAAAGGCAAGGCCGGCCAGGCCTTCGCCAGAGAACCTTTCCAGATGCAGCCCCGCAGGGAACGGAGCCGATTCGATACCGGCGCCGCCGGCTACGGGGTCCGCAGCGAAGGCAATTCCCTGTACGGATTCAAGGACGGCCAGGAATTCCCCCTTGCATTATCCACCGACAGGAACATCGTTTACGGCCAAACCGTGAGCCGGAACGAGTTCGGCATCAATGCCGGCTTTTTCTGGTCGCCGGACGGCAGCAAACTGGCTTTTTACTGCAAGGACGAGTCGAAGGTCACGGACTTCCCCCTTCTGGACATCGCCAACCGCACCGGCGAACTCCGCCTCATCAAATATCCGATGAACGGCATGGATTCGGAAATCGTGAGCCTGGGAATCTATGATTTCAACAGCGGACGCACTGCCTGGCTTCAAGTGACAGATTTCACCCCGGAGCGCTTCATTACCAACGTGAGCTGGTCTCCGGACAATAAATACATCTATGCCCAGATCCTGGACCGCAGCCAGCATCACAGCAGGCTGAACCAATACAGGGCCTCCGACGGCAGTTTCGTCCGCACCATCCTCACGGAAGACAACGAAGCCTGGGTGGAGCCGCTGGATCCCATCCATTTCCTCAAGGGCCGCACGGACCTTTTCCTGTACAGGATCGACACCCGCGACGGCTACAAGAATCTCTATCTGGCCGATACCCTGGGCTCGGTACGCCGGCTGACAGCCGTCAATGCCGATGTCCAGTACCTGGACAATGACGGAACCCATGTCTATTATACATCGGCCGAAGTATCTCCGGTGGAGAACCATCTTTTCAGGATCTCCGTCAAGATTCCCAGGAAGAATGCCCTGGCAAAGGCCCGGTTTGGCAAACCCGTTCAGCTTACTTCCGGCCGTGGCTGGCACACCGTCCGGCTCAACGAAGACTGCACCTGGTTCCTGGACAGCCGCAGCAACCTGACCACTCCGCTGGAGGTTTCCCTCCGCAGTACGGACGGGAAGCAGGCTTTTCCGGTCTATGCCGTCCAGGATCCGCTGGAAGGATACGCTTCCTGCCAAGTGGAACTGGGAACCGTTCCCAGCGCCGACGGGCAGTACGAGAATTACTACCGGCTCATCTATCCCAAAGATTTCGACCCGTCCAAAAAGTATCCGGTCATCCTCTATGTCTATGGAGGTCCGCACAGCCAGCTGGTGCAGGATACGTGGCTGGGCCAGATCCGCATGTGGGAAATGCTGATGGCACAGAAGGGTTATCTCGTCTACATCCAGGACAACCGGGGTACGGAAAACCGCGGCGCTGCCTTTGAAAAGGCCATCAACCGCCGCTGCGGCCAGGAAGAGATGAAAGACCAGATGGTGGGCATCAACCGCCTCCGTTCCCTCCCCTATGTCGACGGCAGCCGCATCGGCGTGCACGGTTGGAGCTACGGCGGCTTCATGACCATCTCTCTTATCACCAACTACCCGGACGTGTTCAAGGTAGGCGTCGCCGGCGGACCTGTCATCGACTGGAAATGGTACGAGATCATGTACGGCGAGCGCTACATGGACAATCCCGAGACCAACCCGGAAGGCTTCGAATTAACCTCGCTCATCAACAACGCCAAGAACCTCAAGGGCAAACTCCTCATCTGCCAGGGCGCCGTGGACAACACGGTGGTGTGGGAACACAGCCTCAGTTTCATCCAGGCCTGCATCGACCTGGAGATTCCCGTAGACTACTTCCCCTACCCCATCGCCGAGCATAATGTATACGGCCGCAACCGCATCCACCTGATGGACAAGGTGACGCAGTATTTCGAGGATTACCTGTAAAGACTAAAATTACCTGTAAAGACTCTTTTGGGGTCTGTGATCGAAGGGCCTTGCACTCCCCGCCCCGCTGCATCACCTGCCTAAAGCACACTTTTGCCTTTCCAGGCCTCATTCCGTGCTTTAGCCATACCCGCACACCCGCTTTAAAGCACACTTTCGCCCTTCCAGGCCCCATTTCGTGCTTTAGTCACGCCTGCATCCCCGCACTAAAGCACACTTTCGCCCTTCCAGGTCCTATTTCGTGCTTTAGCCACACCAGCACACCCGCACAACAACAGGCCTTCACACCAACTGCACCCCTGCACACAAAAGGAAAAAGACCGGAATCCCAAATTCCGGTCTTTTTCCTTTTGTGAGGACACGCAGATTTGAACTGCGGACCTCTTGCCTGTCAAGCAAGCGCTCTAAACCAACTGAGCTATGCCCTCAAATGGATTGCAAAGATAGGACAAAATATTTAATTCTCCAACTTTTTCTTTAAGACAGGCGCCTAAATCTTCGAATTCCGCTATTTATTGCAAGGCCCCTTTCAGGAAGGATTCTATCTTGTCGAACGGAATCTTGGTGACATCGTCATAAAGGTCGATGTGCATCACGCCGCCTTCTGCCACAAAGAGCTCTTTCGGCTCGGCTGCACGGCTATATGCCTCTTCGCTCATCTGACGGGAATGGGCGATATCGCCGGTAACAAAGAGAATCGGCCTGGGAGCGATGTCGTCGATATGGTGGGTTCCGGGGAAAGTCAGCAAATCTCCCTGCGAGATGGAATTGGCATTGGCCCGGGCATTGGGATGCCAGCCCCTGTGCGTGGCATAGAAGGTCCACCATTCGCGGTTCAAGCCCTGGATGTTGTCCGGGACCTCATCGAGCGGGGCTTCCGGATAGGCATACATCACCGAGGCTTCTCCTGAATCCACATAAGCCCATCGCTGGGCAGCTGCCCCTCTGAGCATGTTGTTGCGCATCTCTCCCTTCATGCCGCTCATGCCGGAAATGTCGTACATGGCACTGGTGACCACGGCCTTGATCCGCAAGTCTTCGGAGGCGGCGCAGATGGCGAATCCACCACTTCCGCAAATGCCGATGACGGCTATTCTCTCACGGTCCACATACGGTAGCGTTCCCAGGAAATCCACACCGGCACTGAAATCCTCCGCATAGAGGGCCGTGGAGGTAGTATACCGGGGGGCGCCGCCGCTGTACCCGTGATACGCCGGATCGTAGGTGAGAACTACAAATCCCCGGCGGGCCAGCTCGTTTGCATAGACCCCGGGGCCCTGCTCCTTGACGCCACCGTAGGGAGGACCTACTACAACGGCAGGATATTTTTTGCTCCGGTCCAACTCCTTGGCGACATAGAGGTCGCCGGCGATTTCTATGCCGAAGCGGGTGTCATAATAGACATGTTCGCGGACAACCTGGCTATTCAGTTGGAAGATATAGTGTTCCTGATCCGGAGTAGTCCGTGTTGCACGTGTGCGGTCTGTCTGGGCGGATGCCATGCCGGAAAAAAAGAACATGGCGATGCAGATGAGAGGGAAAGCAGTTGATTTCATACACCATTATTTTCCGCAAAGTTACTGCATCCCTCCTGAAAATCAACACCATTATCCGCTATAATCAAACCAATTTCGCAGATTCCGCACAAGAAGTCTTTTGTTATCGTCACAAAAGGACCTTAAAGACCGGGCGGAGATTCCTTACTTCTCCAGCTTCTGCCGGGCATAGTCCAGCGTGAGCTTGAAGGTTTTTTTGCGGGAAGAAGGAGCTTCGAACATAGCGTCTGCCATCAGTTTTTCGCAGATGGAGCGGAGACCGCGGGCTCCCAGCTTGTTCTTGACGGAGGTGTCCACGATCAGGTCCAGCACCGCGGGCTCAATGTCCAGACGCATGCCGTCCATCTCGAACAGCTTCTCATATTGGCGAAGCAGGGCGTTCTTGGGCTCCGTCAGGATGCGCTTCAGGGAATCACGGTCCAACTGATCCAGATAAGTGATGACCGGCAGGCGGCCTACGATTTCCGGAATCAGACCATAGGCCCTGAGGTCCATGGCGTCGACATACTCCAGCAGGTTATCGGCCTGGATGCGCTCCTTTTCCTCGGCATTGAAGCCGATGATGCGGGTATTCTTCCTGAGGGCGATGTGGCGTTCGATGCCCTCGAAGGCGCCGCCGCAGATGAACAGGATATTCTGCGTATTCACGTGGATAAACTCCTGTTCCGGATGCTTGCGGCCACCCTTCGGCGGCACATTTACGATGCTGCCCTCCAGGAGTTTGAGCATGGCCTGCTGCACCCCTTCACCCGATACGTCACGCGTGATGGAGGGATTGTCGCTCTTGCGGGCGATCTTGTCGATTTCGTCGATGAAAACGATGCCGCGCTCGGCTTTCTGGAGGTCGAAATCTGCCTCCTGGAGCAGCCTGGTGAGGATGCTCTCCACGTCCTCACCCACATAGCCGGCCTCCGTGAGCACGGTGGCGTCTACGATGGTGAAGGGCACGTCCAGCATCTTGGCGATAGTACGGGCCAGCAGTGTCTTGCCGGTTCCCGTAGGGCCGACCAGCAGGATATTGGACTTTTCCAGCTCGACACCATCGTCCTTCTTCTCCACCAAGTTGTGGTTGATGCGCTTGTAGTGGTTGTATACGGCCACGGAGAGCACTTTCTTCGCCCTGTCCTGGCCGATAACATACTGATCCAGATAATCTTTGATTTCCTGGGGTTTCGGGGCTTTCCCCATGGCCGGAGCCACCTTGGAGGCCGATCCTTTGTGTTCGATCTCATCGACATACTGCGCCGCCAGACGGGCGCAGTCGCTGCAGATGAAGCCATCCATCCCCTGCAGCAGGAAAGGCACCTCAGCGTCCGTCCTTCCACAAAGGATGCAATGGTCTGTATGGGACGATTTCTTGGCCATTACTTGGTTTTCTTGCGAAGGATTTCATCTACCATGCCATAGGCCTTGGCTTCTTCCGCCGTCATCCAATAGTCGCGTTCGCCGTCCTCGGACACCTTTTTGTAAGGTTTACCGGTATGCTGGGCGATGATATTGAACAGTTCCGTACGGGTTTTCTCAATCTCCTTGGCGGCGATAAGGATTTCCGTGGCCTGGCCCTGGGCTCCGCCAAGCGGCTGATGGATCAGCACGCGGGAATGAGGCAGCGCGGAACGCTTTCCCTTCTCGCCGGCGCAAAGCAGCACGGCGCCCATGGAAGCGGCCATGCCCGTGCAAACGGTGGCCACGTCCGGCTGCACCAACTGCATGGTGTCGTAGATGCCGAGGCCGCTGGTCACCTGACCGCCGGGGGTGTTCAGGTACATGGTAATATCGGCCTGAGGATCACTGGAGGCCAGGAAAAGCAGCTGGGCCTGGATAATATTGGCCACATCATCGTCGATGGGAACTCCCAGGAAGATGATGCGGTCCATCATCAGGCGGCTGAACACGTCCATCTGGGCTACGTTCAGTTTGCGTTCCTCGGTGATGGTGGGGTTGATGTAGCCGTCGTAGACGGACTGGTAACGAGAGAGGGTCATCGAACTGATGCCCCTCCCCTTCACTGCGAATTTATCGAATTCAGTCATAAACAATTATTTCAGCTCCCGGAACTTGTCCTGGGAAATCTTCTTGGTCTGAAGAGTCACTTCCTCACGGACGCGGGCTATGGCCTTGTTGTCCTCGCACTGCTCTTCCAGACGACGGTACTGGTTTTCGTCCTGGAGCATGTTCTGGGCTGAGGAATGAATGAGGTCCTGGGGAACGCCGGCCATTCCGTACATGGCGTACTGATAAGCCACATAGTTCTCGGCGGCGGCCATGATATCGTCATTGGAGACCTTGAGGTCGAACTTACGCATGATGTGGCCGCGCACCAGCTGCCACTTGAAGTCCTCGATGAAGCCCGGGAACTCCTTCTCCACCTGCTCGGCGGAGAACTTGCCCTCGTTGGCATAGATGAGCCAGCGCTTGAGGAAGGCCTCGGGCAGCTGCAGATTCGCCTTGTCTACGAAGTACTTGCGGACATCGGTGCCGAAACGGTAATTGGCATCCTGTTCGTGGGAAGCCTTGATGCGCTCCACCACCTTCTCCTCGAACTGCTCGGGAGTGGTCACCACGCCTTCTCCGAAGATTTTGTCATAGGTCTCCTGGTTTTCTTCGGCAGCCTTGAAAGTCTTGACATTCACCACGGTGAAGGTGAACAGGGGGTTCAGTTCAGCCAGGCGGGCCTTGTCGACCTTGAGCATGGCGGCACGGTCGGTCTCGTTGGTGAAGGCGGCGTTGACGTCGATGTCGAACTTGTCGCCGGCCTTTCGGCCCACGAAAGCGGGACGGGCTTCTTCGGCGACGTTCATGATGGAGATGTACACGCCTTCCGCGGTATGGGTCTCATTGGCGATATCGGCGATGACGTAGTCGTTCTCGCCAGACTTGGTGCCTTCCTGAAGGGAACCGTACTGCTGGAGCAGCTGCTCGCGGCCGGCCTTCTTCTGATCGGCCGTGATGTTGATCTCGTAATAAGGGATTTTGTCGGATTTGTCCACATCGAAGGTCAGTTCCGGCGTCTGGGCGATGTCGAACTTGAAGGTGAAGTCGTTGCCTGCCTTCCATTCCAGCTGGGGCTGGTCTTCCGAAGGGAGAGGCTCACCCACGACACGGATCTTCTCGTCGCGGATGAAACCGTCCAGCTGCTCGGAGAGGATGCCGTTCACACTTTCGTAGAGGGCCTGGTCGCCGTAGAGGCGCTGGATGAGATTGATGGGGGCCATCCCCTTGCGGAATCCTTTGATATCGGCCTTCCGTTTGTACTCGTTGAGGCGCTTGCGGAGCGCCTCTGCATAGTCTGCAGCTGCAATGTCGATGATTACCTGGTAGTTCAGGGCATCGGGCTGGTTCTTTACAATGTTCATATAAGGTTTTATTTAATATTTCGGATTAAGGGCGCAAAGATAGTAAAAATCGGCCAAAGAATCAACCCTGTGCCCCCTCTTTGCGTTTAGGATAGGCGACCCGCGTATGGTAGATCTGCTGCAGGTACGATTTGAGCACGCTCTTCATCACATTCATTTCGTGGATGGAGATGTCCGCATCCTCCAGCTGGCCGGCCTTTTCCTTCCCCGCCACCATGTTCTCCACAAACCGGTCGAAGGCTTCGGGCGTATATTCCTTCAGCGAACGGGAGGCCGCTTCTATGGTGTCGCAGACCATCAGGATCACCTGCTCCTTGGTAGTCGGCTTGTGTCCATGGTACTGGAAGGCGGACACGTCGGACGGGTCCCCGCCGTCGTTGAGGTATTTGTTCAGGAAATAGCCCGTACTGGAAGTGCCATGGTGCGTGAGGATAAACTCCTTGATCACGTCCGGAAGATGATGCTCCGCGGCGATGGCCACGCCGTCATCCACATGGCGGATGATGTCTGCAGCGCTTTCCTTGGGCGTTTTTCCATCGTGATACTTTACAGCACCGGGAGCGGTGCTCTCATTCTCCACGAAGCAGAGCGGGTTCTGCATCTTGCCGAGGTCGTGATAGAGGGCGGCGGCGCGCAGCAGCGGAACATCGGCATCTACCGCACGGCCGACGGCATCCACCATGTTCATCACCTGCAGACAGTGCTGGAAAGTGCCGGGGGCCTTGGCGGAAAGCTCCTGAAGGAGCGGATTGTTGGTGTCGGCCAGATCGTTGAGCTTGGTCGATGAAACCAGGTTGAAGATCCTTTCGAACAGGTAGATCAGCGGATAGAGCGCGACGGTGAGCATCGACCCCACGAAAATCTGGATGAGGCTCACCCACCAGGTGGAAATGCTTCCTGCGTCGATGAACCGGAAGGCCAGGAACACGACCAGCTCCACGGCGAAGAGGATGGCGGCGTTCAGGAACTGCAGCCAGCCCTTTCCGAAATAGACGAAAGTCTGGATGGTCACCACCCCCGCCGTGAGAAACATCACGAAGAGCTCCATGCCGTTGCCGTCGAAGATGAGCAGCGGCAGCAGTGTTACGATATAGACCGGAAGGAGCACCCGCTTGCGGAAAAAAGCCTGAAGATACAGGGCAAATACAGGATAAGGTATCATGTACATCATGCCGGGAGCCAGCCTTTCCATGATGAAAGTGACCACGGCGGCCAGGCTGAACACGAACAGCAGATACAGATACCGGCGGTTGTCCTGGAAGACGGCATGGTTGCTGAGGAAGATGCTCATATACAGGAGCGCCACCAGCACCAGGGCGATAAGGATGTTCCCGAGGTAGAGCAGCACGCGGGGACCGTCATACCCGAACACCTTGTTGTATTCCTCCTTGTAGCTGTCCAGCATCTGCGCCACCTCGGCCGTGATGATCTCCCCTTTGGAGACAATCTTTTCGTCGGCCTTCACGTAGCCCAGCGTAGGAGAGACATAGTCGGCCGATTCCGCATGGCTGAGTTCGGTCATCGACTTGTCGTAAATCAGGTTCGGGACGATGGTCTCGTACACGCCGGAGCGGCGGAACAGGGAGTCCAGGTTAACCGAAGGATAGTTCTTGGACATGAGCACCACCAGCTGGTCTCGGGCGTCCGACACCTTGTAGACCTCCGTCCTGGGATACTGCGTGGCCCGTTTGTTCCGCTGAATATAGATCAGGTTCTCGGAGACTTCGGCAAATCCGCGGTCCAGTTTCACCTTTCCGTCCGAAATGACACCCTTGGCGTAGATGTCGTTCAGACGCGTCACGATGGCAGGGCGCAGAGCATTGTACGAGCCCAGATCCAGGCTCTGGATGCCACGGACCGCGGCGGAGACCACCTCGTCCGAATACTTGTAATACGGAATGACGCTGGCGCCGGCCTGCTCCCGCTCCTCCTGGATCTGCTCATCCGTCTTGAGGATGGGGAAATCGAACTGGGAGACCAGCGTCTCGTAGGGCCAGGGCGTCCCTTTCTTATAATCATAATTGAATTTCGCGGTCCTCGGCATCAGAAGCACGAGGACTGCGAAAACAATCAGCAGCGGCAGATATTTCCGCGGTAACTTAGGCGTCGATATTTGCATAATGGGCATTTTCTTCGATGAAGGCCCGGCGAGGCGGGACATCGTCACCCATCAGCATGGAGAAGGTGCGCTCCGCATCGGCGGCATTTTCGATGGTAATCTGGCGAAGCACCCGACGGGCCGGATCCATTGTGGTTTCCCACAACTGGGTGTCGGACATTTCACCCAGACCTTTATAGCGCTGCACAGTCACGCCCTTGTCCGTACCGCGGCCGAGTTCCGCCGTAGCGGCATCGCGCTGGGCATCGGTCCAGCAGTAGCGCTCCTCCTTGCCTTTCTTCACCAGATACAGCGGCGGAGTGGCCAGATATACATATCCGTTCTTGATCAGGTCGAACATGTAGCGGAAGAAGAAGGTGAGGATGAGGCAGGCGATGTGGGAACCGTCCACATCGGCATCAGTCATGATAATCACCTTGTGATAGCGGAGTTTGGACAGGTCCATGTGCTTTTCGCCGGTTTCATCTTCCTGGGCCACGGTGACGCCGAGGGCGGTATAGATGTTCCGGACTTCCTGGCTCTCGAAGGCGCGGTCCTGGGCGGCTTTCTCCACATTCAGGATTTTACCGCGGAGCGGCAGGATGGCCTGGATACGGCGGTCGCGGCCCTGCTTGGCCGTACCGCCTGCGGAGTCACCCTCCACCAGAAACAGTTCGCATTTCTCGGGATCATGGTCGGAGCAGTCGGCCAGCTTGCCGGGCATGCCGGCGCCGCCCATCGGGGTCTTGCGCTGCACCATCTCGCGGGCCTTGCGCGCGGCGGCACGGGCCGTGGCGGCCAGCACAATCTTCTCCACGATGGTCTTGGCCTCCTTGGGATGCTCTTCCAGATACTGGTCCAGGGCAGCCGCAGTGGCCTGGGAAACGGCGGAGGTGACCTCCGGGTTGCCCAGCTTGGTCTTGGTCTGGCCTTCGAACTGAGGCTCCGCCACCTTTACGGAAATGACGGCGGTCAAGCCTTCACGGAAATCTTCGGGGCTGAGATCGCCCTTGAACTTGGCCAGCAGGTTGTTTTTCTCGGCATAGTTCTTCAGGGAACGGGAAAGGCCCATCTTGAATCCCTGAAGGTGGGTACCGCCTTCGATGGTGTGGATGTTATTCACATAGGAATAGATCCTTTCGCTGAATCCGGTATTGTACTGAAGGGCGATGTCGATGGGAATCACCTTGTCCGAATTCACGGTGACAGGCTCAGGAATCAGTTTCGGAGCGCCGGCGTCCAGAAAATCGATGAACTCGCGCAGACCCAGTTCCGAGTAGAACACATCGCTGCGGAAAACCTGGTTTCCGGTTGCGCGGCGTTCGCCGTCCTCCGCCGTGACGAATTCATCCACTTTCTCGCGGAGGTCCGTCAGGGTGATGCGAATGCCCTTGTTCAAATAGGCCAGCTCCCGCAGACGGTTGGCCAGGGTATCGTACTTGTAGACGATGGTCTGGGTGAAGATGGTGGGATCCGGATGGAACGTGATGATGGTTCCGGTATCGCCGGCCTCACCGATTACCTGCACCTGGGTGATGGGCTTTCCCTTCGAGTACTTCTGCTCGAAAACCTTGCCTTCGCGGTGGATTTCGGCCACCAGAAGGTCACTCAGCGCGTTGACGCAGCTCACGCCCACGCCGTGCAGACCGCCGGAGACCTTATAGCTGTTCTTGTCGAATTTGCCGCCGGCGTGCAGGACGGTGAGCACCACCTCGAGGGCGCTCCTGTGTTCTTTCTCGTGCATGCCGGTAGGGATGCCGCGGCCGTTGTCCTGGACACGGATGGAATTGTCTTCCAGGATCTTCACGTCGATGTCCGTGCAGAAGCCGGCCATGGCTTCATCGATACAGTTGTCAACCACCTCATAGACCAGGTGGTGCAGACCGCGTTCACCGATATCGCCGATATACATGGAAGGGCGCTTGCGCACCGCTTCCAGACCTTCCAAAACCTGAATACTGTTAGCGGAATACTGCTGTTCCGCCGCCCTCATCTCTTCGTTCTCAATCATATTTTTTACTAAATTTCGTACTACTTAAAAGGGGTTTCCCTAAAACATACAAAGTTAGTAAAAAATAGCGAGATATCAAAGCGAAAAACCTAGAAATGATACTGTGCGCCGACGGAGAACCAGATTCCCCTTTCGGCATGGAAAAGCGTACGCTGCACCTCCTGGTTCAGCAGGTTTCCCACCCTGAGCCACAGGGCGAATTTGCGGGTGAATCCGTACTCGCCGTAAAGCCCCAGGTCGGCGTATCCGGGGACCCGGATGCCCTCGGGAGTCGAACGCTCCGTAACTGCGTCCAAATCGGCACCGGCCTTGATGCGGCCGCCCCAGTTGTAGAGCAGCTTGGCCTGGGCCGTAAAAGCGGCGGGCGAGAACATGTGCTCGGCCTGGACATTGGTCGACTGGTAGCGGAGATGCATGTCCGCATCCAGGCGTTCCGATTTCCAGCCGGCTTCCAGGTCGGCGTAGAACATGCCATAATCGGCAAAACCCACGGTCGGCAGCAGATTATACGCCGTCTCGTAGCCCCACAGCAGGCCGTTGGTACGGTAGGCATAGCCGATCCTGGCATCGTAATGCAAGCGTTCGGAGATGTTGCCGCGGGCACCGGCACCCACGTTGATCCGCTCCGTTTCCACATCCAGCGGATGGTTCATGAAAGACGGCATGAAATGGTTCCGGGAAAGCAGCCGCCCGTAGTTCTGCATCACATTGCCGCCGGTGGCATAAGCCTGAAGGATGAAGTCTTCCGGCACCACCTGATAGTCCACATGGACGTCCGGGAACACATGTCCCCCTTCATACGGGAAGAAGTTTTCATCCGAACGGAAGGTGAAGGCCAGCTTGAGGCCGAGGTTCAGACGGAAGGCGCCCATCCTGAACACATAACGCGGCGTAAAGGCCGCCTGGCCGGCATTTCCCATGGAAGTAAAGGCCGATTCCGCATTGAAATCTACCCGGAACTGGCTCTGCGAAAGATTCACGCCCAGGCCGCCGTCCCCGGAAACGAAGGTTCCGTTGAGTCCGGTTCTGGTAAGGTAGCGGACCTGCGCTCCCAGATTATAATAGAGCTTGGTCTGCGGAGCCGACTGGACACGGGTGTCGAAGACGACCAGATGGTTGAAAACCTCTGTCCAGGGATCCGAAGAAAGGACGTTCTGGTACTGCAGGCCGGCCGTGAAAGTGCCCGTCTGCCAGCCCAGGAGGGTGTTGACCCCGGCTGCCGTCGTGGCATCGGCTCCTCCGTAGAGAGTTCCGTCCCCTCTCAGGCAGTTGTCGTCCGTAAGGCCGATGTTATGGTAATCGCCATAATAACCACTGTGGTTCGCGAACAGGTTCAGGCGGAATTTTTCCGTCTTGACAGGTGTCCAGACGGCGTCCAGTTCCGGATGAAAACCATACCCTGCCCCCAGCCGGAGGAAAAGGGTCCCTTCTTCCCCCTGGCGGGGCATGGGTTTCAGCTCCACCAGATAAGGGTTGAACTCATAGGCGCCCCGGTAGGGAGCCGTGCGCATTTCGTAGTCCATGTCCAGATTGAACCTGAGCAGGGAATCCGGGACGGCGATGGGCTGGTCCGGTTTCTCGATTCCGGTGGCTTCCTGGGCATACGTATTGGTCACTTCCACCACAGGATTGAAATTCTGGGCGGAAGCGGCAACGCCTGCAAAAAGCGCGGCGATGGAAATGATTATCTGGTATCTCATGGTCTTCTACTGCAATTTACGGAGTCTTACTTCTACCTGGTCCAGCACGTCGTCCTCTTCGCCCGTGGGGGTGTATCCGGAACGGATGCTCTCGAAGGTGGCACGGGCCTGGGCCTTGTTGCCCTGCTCCGCGAACGTATCGCCCAGGACGATGAAAGCCTTGGCCAGCCAGTAATTCTGGCCGCCGGCCTTGTCGGAGAAATCGTAAACCCTTCCCTGGATTTCACTGAAGGAGGCACGGTCGAACAGGTCCTGGATTACAAGATAGGCCGCTTCGGCGCCTTCGTCGGTGGAAGGCTGCTTTGCCAGTTCCTTAAAGTCGGCGAACGCTTCCGTACGGCGGCTGGAGCTCAGGTAAGACTTGGCCCTGACGTAGCGGGCCTCCCGCTGCAGGGCGGCATCTTTGGAGGAAACCAGGGCATCGGCCGATTCAATGGCATCGTTCCACTCCTTGGCCCTGTAGGCAGAACGCATGAGTCCTATGGCCGCATTCTGGCGGTTCTCGTCCAGACGGGCCTTCTCCTGCAGTTTCAAGTAGGAACCATAGGCCTTTCCGTAGTTGCCCAGCCCGTAGTTCAGGTTGGCATACTGAAGCAGGGCCGATTCTTCCAGCGCGGCGTCCAATCCTTCTTCCAGCGCAGCCTGGTACTGGTCTGCCGCCTGTTCCAGCGCACCGCTCATGCGGTAGCATTCTCCCAGGTAAAAACGGGCCTTGGCGCCATATTCCGGCTTGGGATAGCGCTCCAGGTATGTCTGCAGCGTCGTGGCGGCCTTGGTATAGTCTCCCGACAGGAAAATCTGTTCCGCCGTGGAGAAATAGACTTCTTCTTTCTGCTGCTCGGAACGGGCATTCCCGCCGCCGAGACTGTTCACGTAGGCCAGGTAAGCGTCCGGATCCTGACGGGAACGATAGATGGATTCAATGGCCAGAAGGGCGTCCTCGGCATAGTCGCCGCCGCGGGAAACCACCTGTTTATACAGGCGGAGAGCTTCCTCTTCCATGCCCTGGTTACGGGCGATGGTTCCCAGTTCCAGGGTGGCGAGAGCGGCCATCGACGGGTCCCCGGTCTGCTGGAGAAGGGTCTGGAAGGCCTCTTTGGCATCATCGGAACGGCCGACGGAGACATAGGCGCGGCCCAGTTCATAGAGGGTCTCGCTGTAATAGGGGGCGGTCTTGTCGGCGCGTTTCACGCCTTCAAGGAAACGGACTTTCTGCTGGTCGTTCTGCAGGAGGCCGCTGGCCACGCCGGCGCGGAATCCGGGGTACAGGTCGTCTTTGTCGGGATAATCGGCCATTTTCTTCTCATAGGCCGAGATGGCCGTGACGTAGTCGCCCTGGAAGAAATAACAGTCGCCGATCCGGGTGCTGGCATCACCGCCGAACTGGCCGTGGCGGCCGGACAGGTAGTTGTTGAACCAGCGGAGGGCCTGCTCGTAATTGGCTTCCTTGAAGTAGGTATAGGCAATCTGATAAGGGATCAGCTCCCCTTCCGGGGCGTTGCCGAGGGCCGACAGATTGTACAGGTCCGTAAGGATGCCGCGGGCGTCGGCATATTTTCCGTCGCGGTAGTAAGCTTCCGCCATCCAGTAACGGGAAAGCTGGTTGAAGCCGTCCCGGGCGGGACTGTAGTAGGCAGCCGTCTTCAGATGCGGGACGGCCGCACGCCAGGAACCCATCTCCATCAGCTGGCGGGCACGCAGGAAGTAGGCCTTCATATAGTTGGACTGCATGGCGGGGTCCAGGTTGTCCAGCTGGTCGTAGGCCTCCACCGCGGCACCGTAATCGTGATTCTGCAGGGCCACCATCGCCATATAGGAATAGATCTGGTCTCCCCTGGCCTTGGTGCCGAAGCGCTGGATGTACTCCTGGAAAGGCGCCGTATCCCGGCCCAGGTCGAAGGCCAGCTTGGCATAATTGAAGAAGGCGTCCTCTTGGATATCCGGGGTGAAGGACAGGCGGGCCGCCTGGTTGAAGGCATCCAGGGCAGCTACTTTATTGCGCAGCTGGAGATTGCTGTAACCCAGCTGATAAGAAGCCATCTGTCCCAGGGAATCCGGCTTGTCCGCCACCTTTTCGAACTGCGCGGCGGCGCCGGCCCAGTCTTCGTCCAGGTACATGAGTTCCCCGGCATAGAAATAATCGGCCCGGGTCTGTGCCTGCTCCCGGGTAAGATGTTTGTTGTAGTAGGTGCGGGCCTTGTCCACGTCACCCCTGACCAGGTACGACTCGCTGATGATGCGGGCCAGGCGGGGCTTGCGGTCTTCCGGGGCCTCGTCCAGGAGACGGTCCCCGTTCTTGATCACATAGGAATAATCCTTCTCGTTGAAGCGGCATTCCAGGATATAATAGCCGGCGAGGGACTGGAAGCGATAGTCTCCGGCGGCCTTTTCGAACCACTCCTCCGCTGCGGAGAAATTGCCCTGCGCGTAGTTGATGTAGCCCAGCGTATAGCAGGAGGGAGCCGTGTAATCCGAATACGGCAGTTTGGGGACACGGGCAAGCACCTGCGAAGCATAAGGCCATTCCCCTGCCCGGTAAGCGCTGTATCCGAGTTTATACGTATATTCCGGCAGCTGGGATTTCTGGAGGTCTGCCTGGGAGATCTCGCCCAGCAGCATCAGCGCCTCTGCGAATTTTTCCTGGTCGAAGTAGTCCAGCGCCTGGAAAAAACTCACCTGCGGAGCCAGGACCGACTCAGGCCAGGCGTGCAGGTAGGCGTCGGCCAGTTCCTGGCGGTTGGGAAGTTTAAGGTTCTGGGAAGCGAGCGTACGGTAGCCTTCCGCCATGGCTCCCGCCTGCCCTTTCAGGGAGGCGATGGCTTCCGAAAACATTCCCGCATCGTAATATTGCTTGGCCTTGCTCCACTCCTGGGCACCGGCCGAAGCCACTGTGAGAGCGGCCGCTAAAGCCGCGAGAAATCGTTTCATCCTGTGCAAATATACAATTTTACAAATTTACAAAAATTTCTGATTATATTTGTATCGAAATGTCAAATATCGCGCCATGGAACCTCTAATTCATTTCAGCGGAGCAGACATCCGGAACGGAGAGAGCATCGTCATCTACGGGCTGGACATGGACGTCATGCCCGGTGATTTCGTCTATATCGTGGGAAAGGTGGGATCCGGAAAAACCTCCATCATCCGCACCATCACGGCGGAGAACCGCCTGTTGGACGGAGAAGGCACCGCCTGCGGCTACAACCTGCGGACCCTCCGTGCCAAGGACATCCCCTTCCTCCGCAGAAAAATGGGCGTGGTTTTCCAGGATTTCCAACTCCTGATGGACCGCCAGGTAGACCAGAACCTGGAATTCGTCCTCAAAGCCACCGGCTGGAAAGACAAGCAGGCCATCGACGCGCGCATCTCGGAAGTGCTGGACTCCGTCGGAATGGCCACGAAGGCCCATAAGATGCCCCACCAGCTTTCCGGCGGCGAACAGCAGCGCATCGCCATCGCCCGGGCGCTTCTGAACAAACCCCAGGTAATCCTGGCCGATGAACCCACGGGCAATCTGGACGGAGAAACGGCCGACGAAATCCTTCAGTTGCTCCTGGGACTGAACGAGGCCGGCACCGCCGTGGTGATGGTCACCCACAACCGTTCCATCTTCGAGAAATACCCCGGCCGGGTGTTCTCCTGCGAAGGGGAAAAATGCACCGAGGTAGTGGACGAAGGCATTGACGTAGTCTTATGACAAGGAAAGAACGCTTCAACGCCGTCCTCGGCTGGTTTTCGGAGAATGTCCCGGCGGCGCAGACGGAACTGCATTACCAAGACCCCTTCCAGCTGCTTGTAGCCGTGATTCTCAGCGCCCAGTGTACCGACAAGCGCGTCAATATGGTCACCCCGCCCCTGTTCCAGCGCTTCCCCACACCGGATAAACTGGCATCGGCCTCATTTGAAGAGGTTTTCCCCTATGTTAAGAGCGTCTCCTATCCCAACTCGAAAACCAGTCACCTGATAGAAATGGCACAAAAACTTCTGGCCGATTTCGGCGGGGAGGTTCCTTCGGACATCGACGCGCTGATGACCCTCCCGGGGGTTGGCCGGAAAACCGCCAACGTCATCGCCTCCGTGGTGTACGACAAACCTGTGATTGCGGTGGACACCCATGTCTTCCGCGTGGCGCACAGGCTGGGCCTTTCGGACGGGAGCACCCCCTATGCCGTGGAGCAGGACCTGGAACGGCATATTCCCCTGGAACTCAGGGCCAAATCGCACCACTGGCTCATCCTGCACGGCCGATATACCTGCACCGCCCGCAAGCCCGCCTGCGAACGCTGCCCCCTCACCGCCTGGTGCCGGGAATATCCCCTGCTTCACCACTGATTCCCAGTGGAGACTATTCCTCTCATTTTCAATGCTTTATAGGGTGTCCCTGTGCGTCGCCAAGCACACAGGAGCACCCCATTATCGGCTGTTAATCAACTAGTTAGCCGCCACCAGCAGATACCGGTCCCGGCCGACAGTGCAGCCGAAGATATGGACGGGGCCGCCGGAGCGGCAGCCCAGCTTGGCGCGGAGCTCCTCGGAGGTGAGCGGCAGATTACGGGCAGTGACTTCGGCCGAGGGATAACGCCTGCCCAGAATCTTGACGGAACGGTTGCTGAAAGGGACGGCCTCCAGGATCCGGAACCATTTCCCGAACGGCGTCAGAGCTGACACCGGCAAAGGGGCCGTGTACAAGTGCGTGTGCCGGGACAGTTTGGCCAGGCCATAACGGCAGGGCAGCGAGAAAACGCCGGCTTTCAGAAGCGCTTTCCCTGGCTCGAACAGCCACTGCGCCTGCTCCGGCACCTCGCCGTCTTCCCATCGCAGGCGTACATCCTCCTGCAGGCCGTCATTTCCGGTTCCGGTGGAAATGTCTTCCGTCCCGGAAACCGACATTACGGCCCCGCCTTCGTAAACGGTGAGCACGTACGGTCCCGCGTACCCCCGCTCCAGTAGCAGGAGCAGTTCCTTGCACTCCCCTTCCGCGGCCACCACATGGACGGCCTTTACGCTCCCCAGCTGCTTGCACACCAGCGAAATATCGGCCATCGGGGACAGCTTCAGCAGTACCCGGGGGGCCGTCTGGAACAGTTCCGGAAGCAGTTGCAGCACCTCCGGCTGGCAATCTTCCAGGCGGAAGACCTTGCGTCCGTCGGCGGCCCTCCGTGCAGGGTCCACGAAAAGAATATCGGCCTGGAAACCGTCCAGCACCTCAGAGAGACCGCCCGGAACCAGTTCCTGGCAGCGGACCGTGATGTTGCCCGCCCCCAGCGTCCGGAAATTCCAGGTGGCGGCTTCGGCGAGGGCAGGGTTCATCTCGTTGTAAAACACCTCGGAGAAGCGCTGCGAAAACGCCCAGCTGTCCACGCCCAACCCGCCGGTGAGGTCTGCCAAGCGCATTCCGCGCCCGCCACATGCGGCAGCGGCCACCCCCGCCTTATACCGGGCAGTCTCGGACGATGAGCACTGCTCGGCCGACAGACGCAGCGGGAACCGCAACGACGGCACAGCTACCCACTCCGGCACTTTGCCCCGGAGCTTCCGGCGGACTTCCAATGTGCTCAGGGCAAGGGAGAAATCCTCTATCTGCGCGGTCCAACGGTCCCTGGAAAGGGCCAGGGCGCCCAAGTCGTCTCCGTCGTGCTGCAATATGAAAGAAGCAAAATCCATTTTGTTGCAAAAATACGTATAAATCTTTATATTTGTATGATTGGAAAGACAAACACTAAAACACATATTCACCATGAAAGATTTTATGGACGCCGCTAAAAGCTGGCTCGAAGGCAATTTCGATGAAGAAACCAAGGCAGAAGTCAAAAAGCTGATGGAAACAGACCCGGTTACGCTGGAAGACGCATTCTACCGCAACCTGGAGTTCGGTACCGGCGGCCTGCGGGGCACCATGGGCGTGGGCACCAACCGCATGAACAAATACACGGTGGGCATGGCCACCCAGGGCCTGGCCAATTACATCAAGGCCCACGTCACCGGAGAAAAGAGCGTCTGCATCAGCTACGACGCCCGCAACAATTCGGAGCTCTTCGCCCGGATATCGGCCGACGTCCTTTCCAACAACGGCATCAAGGTGTATCTGTTCGACGCCCTGCGCCCCACGCCGGAGCTCAGCTACAGCATCCGCGCCAAGAAGGCCACGGCGGGCATCATGGTCACTGCCAGCCACAACCCCAAGGAATATAACGGTTACAAAGTGTTCTGGAGCGACGGCGGCCAGATTACCGCCCCCGTAGACAAAGACATCGTGGCGGAAGTAGCCAAAATCGAAGACCCGGCCGATGTCCGCTTCAACCCCGTTCCCGGCGAAAAACCCGCTCCGGTGGAAATGATGGGCCTCGAAATGGACGAATGCTACCTCCGGGACATCACCTCCCTGGCCCTGAGCCCGGAGGCAGTCAAAAAGCATGCAGACCTCAAGATCGTCTATACCCCGCTGCACGGCTGCGGCGTACGCCTGATGCCGGAAGCCCTGAACCGCATCGGCTTCAAGAATATCATCCACGTACCGGAGCAGGACGTGAACGACGGCAACTTCCCCACCGTGGTCTCCCCCAACCCGGAAGAGCCCGCCGCCATGGCCATGGCCCTCGCCAAGGCCGATGAAACCGGCGCCGACCTGGTCCTGGCCACAGACCCGGACGCAGACCGCCTCGGCATCGCCGTACGCGACAACGACGGCAAGATGGTCCAGCTCACCGGCAACCAGACCTGGAGCTTCCTCACCTATTACATCCTCACCCGCTGGCAGGAGCTGGGCAAACTGCAGGACGGCAAGGGCTACGTGGTCAAGACCATCGTCACCTCGGAGCTGATCGCCGCCATCTGCGAAAGCTTCGGCGTAAAATGCTACAACGTGCTCACCGGCTTCAAGTACATCGCAGAGGTCGTCAAGCGCAACGAGGGCAAGGGAACCTTCATCTGCGGCGGTGAAGAGAGCTACGGCTTCAACCTGGGAGAGTTCGTGCGCGACAAATGCGCCCAGGTAGCCGGCATCATGGTGGCCGAATGCGCCGCCTGGGCCGCCGAACGGGGCCTCACCCTCTATCAGCTTCTCCAGGAAGTGTACAAGAAGTACGGCCTCTATGTAGAGAAGATGGTCTACATTGTGCGCAAAGGGAAGACCGGCGCCGAGGAAATCCAGAAGATCATGGCCGATTACCGAGCCTGCCCGCCCAAGGAGATCGCCGGCAGTCCGCTTGCCAAGGTCATCGACTACAACAAGCCCGAAGAGACCGGCCTGCCCAAGTCCAACGTGCTGCAGTTCTTCAACGAAGCCGGCGACGTGGTCTCCGTGCGTCCTTCCGGCACCGAGCCCAAGATCAAATTCTACTTCGGCGCCAAAGGCAACGACGCCCCCGAGAAGATTGAGAAGCTCAAGGCCCAGTTCATCAGCTAGAGAGGTATCCATCTTCCCCGGCTTCGACCGGAAATCAAAAAAACACGGGATTTCTTGCAACTTTGAAGGAAATCCCGTATTTTTGCAGTCCTTTTCAAGGGGTATTAGCTCAGTTGGCTAGAGCGATAGGTTCGCAATCTATAGGTCAGGGGTTCGACTCCCCTATACTCCACAAAAACGATTATTGACATTTTTTGGTTGGTGCAACGCCGTATAAGTATTTGACATATCATGTCATAATCGCCCCCTTGGCGCACCTGGAGTGTCAAGCAATCAGAAATGCCAGCCGCAGGTGAGGGCCACATAGTGAAAGCGGCACTGGCCGGTCACATAATGTTCCGGATATTGGCGCCGCATGTTCAGCAGGCCGAAACTGGCCTCTACTCCCCACTGGAAGTGGTTCCCGTGCCGAAACAGGATACTGGGCTGCAAGCCCACATCAAACCGGTTGAATTTTTCCTTCTGTTGAAGAGGATCGTAAGGGTCGTCATTGATGTGATAATAATCCGGTACAACCATAAACGATAACGCAGGGCCCAGTCCCAGCACAATGCCAGTTTTGCCGGCGCCCAAATGGTACCGGACAGTGCAGAAAACATCGGCAAAGCCCACCACATCAACGCCTCCGCCGCTACGGGGAAGAGGAAGGGCGCTTGTAGAAAGACGGGCTCCGGCACCCGGCATCACGGACCAGCTTTCATTGAGCCGGATATCCAGTCCATACGAAACCCTGAGAACCAGGCCCACTTCCCTTGTCGCACTCGTTCCGGTCTCAAAAAACGCTCCGTCCGTCAACTGGATGTTGTTCTCCAGCCGCTTATAAGAGCCTTGTTCCTGCGCAGCCGCTCCCATGCCAACAAGCACGGAAACCGCAACCAAAAGCACGTGTTTGAATCTGTTCATAGAGCTATTCATTCACTAGTGTCCGGAGAAAATTTCTCCGATAAGGTTTTAACTGTTTAACTTCAATAACTTACAAGGCTCAGAAAATTTTTCGATTAGAACTTCGGTAACTTTGCGGTAAGCATCAAGACGCCATCCGCAAGCCATGAACAAAGGAAAAACAATCTTCGCTCAGATCATGTCTCTCTTCAACGAATACGAGTTCAAGAAGTGTGTCGACCGCTACAAGGGTGACCGGCACGCCATCAAGTTCAATTGCCGTGACCAGTTCATGGTGATGAGCTTTGCTCAGTTCACCGACAGAGCCGGTCTGAGAGATATTGAGACTACACTTAACCTCTGCGGAGACCTCTACCGGTCTGGCATCAAGGTGATGCCCAGATCCACTTTGGCGGAGGCCAACGAGAAGAAGGATTGGCGTATCTATCAAGACTTTGCGATGACTCTGGTGAAGGAAGCCACGGCGCTTTACAAAGATGAAAAGCTGCGGATTGATCTTGATGAGATGATCTATGCGTTTGACAGCAGTACCATTGAACTGTGTCTTAAGCTGTGTCCCTGGGCAGAGTTCCACCACGGCAAGGGCGCATTCAAGATGCATACGTTGATGGATCTGCGCGGCTCGATTCCCACGTTCGTTCTGCTCACGCCAGGCAAGGTCAACGATGCCAAGGTCATGGACAAGATACCTGTCGAAGCTGGTGCTTTCTACTTGATGGACAAGGGATATGTTGCCTTTGAGAAGCTTTACAAGTACTTCCAGATGAGAGGAGCTTACTTTGTCACCAGGGCCAAAGACAACATGTCCTACGAGGTTCTTGAGTCCAGACCTGTTGACAAAGGCTCCGGTGTTCTCTCGGACGAGACCATCAGGCTCACCGGCTATTACTCGACCCGAAAGTATCCCGATACGCTGAGACTTGTTGTGTATGAAGACTTTGAGACCGGGAAGGTCTATCGCTTCCTGACCAACAACTTTGCGATTGAAGACCCGCTGACTATTGCGGAACTGTACCGCGAACGCTGGCAGATTGAACTGTTTTTCAAATGGATCAAGCAACATCTGCACATCAAGACTTTCTACGGAACCACCAAGAACGCGGTCTACACGCAAATCTGGATAGCCGTTTGCGACTATCTTCTGCTCATCATTGCGAAGAAGCGTTATGGTCTGGTTCCAAGTCTTCATTCTATCTCTAACTCGATCGGACAGGTCCTCTTCCAGAGGGCGGATATCCGTGATCTTTATAATAAGCCGACAACTCCCGTGATTGTTCCGGAGACGGGCTCTGTCGAGCAACTTATGTTATGGTAAAATTTCTCCGGACAGCAGTGTGTCAGATCCTCTCTTCATCATCGGCAACGGCTTTGACCTGGCTCACGGGATGACGACCCGTTACAGTGATTTCAGAGGGTGGCTGGTGGAGAATGGTAGGATTGATGTAATAGAGGAGTTGCAGAGTGCATATCCTGCTCGGATGGGTGGGGATTTCTTGCTTTGGTCTGATTTCGAATTGGCTCTGGGGCAGTATGATATTGAAAATCTGAGTTTTTCAAGTAATTGTACCTAAAACGCATAAATCACTGAAAATAAATGGTCAACCGTTTGCATATGTCAAATATTATGGGTACATTTGTACCTGTAACAAGAGACTTTGCAACTATGGCCAGACCAGTCAGCGCGGACACCGCCAACAAGATAATCATCCATACCAACGGGGGACATCGTTACGCCTCCACGAAGACTTTTTCTACCGACGATGCCGGCAAGAAACGCTATACCTATAAGCACTGGGGTACGGTGGACGAGGGGAACAAGTTCCACCCCAATGCCAACTACTTCTATGCTCCGGTGGCGGAGCGCCTCAAGCTCATCTTCCCCAAGGAGTGGGACCTGAGCGAGGCTGAGAAGCTCTCGGGGCTGAAGCATCGCGGCCGCGTGGCCTACGAGGCCGACGACGTTGACCGCCAGTACGGAGCCACGTGGCTTCTGGACCGGGTGGCAGAGGTAACCGGCGTACGCGAGGATCTCATGAAGGCCTTTAGTGGCAATGCGGAGATGGTGAACGACATCCTCACGATGGCCTACTTTCCGTTCATCGACAACCTGTCCTACAGCCACTTGGCGCAGTGGCAGCGGGAGGTGAAGGCCCCTTCGGAGCGGAAGCTCACCAGCACGCTGATCACGCGTCTGACGCAGGACATCACGGAGCGGAACCGGATGGATCTGTTCCGCTGCCGTGCGGCCAGGATGGGCAGGGAGGAACTCTGCGCCGTTGATACCACGTCCATCTCCACCTACGGGTTCAATCTGGTGGACATCCGCTGGGGGAAGAACAAGGAGCATCTGCCGCTGCGGCAGACGGTGGAAGTGGTGGTCTATTCGCTTACGTCCCATATGCCCATCTACTACAAGGAACTGCCCGGCAACATGCCCGACAGCCGCACCGTGGAGCTGATCCTCACGGAGTTGGAACACGCCGACTTCAAGAACCTGATCCTCATCACTGACCGGGGATACGAGTCCATGAAGAACCTGGAGACATGTATTGCCAAGGGGCAGAAGATCATATCGAGCGTCAAGGTGTCGCAAGGTGAGGTGCTCAAGCTCATCAAATCGCTGGACATGAGCCGCGGCTTCCCGAAGGGGATGTCGGTGGCTCCGAAGGAGAAGCTGTACTACATGCAGTGCGATGCTGAATATGCGGTCAGTGGCAACGGGGACAATGTCATCGGAGCCAAGAAATACAAGCTCAACCTGTACTTCAACCCCTTCAAGCGTGCCGACGACCAGATCAGCATCGAACAGGCTGCCGACGAGCAGGCCCGCCTGATGGATGAAATCATCGCCTCGAAGAGGCCGGTGGCAGATATGGACTACATCGTAAAGCAGTATAATCTCTTGAATATCACGTTCAAGAAGAACGGTTCGGTTGCATCGTACACGGTCAACGAGGACAAGAAGGACGCAATGCTTCAGACGGCGGGCTTCTTCGCGAGCAAGACCGTGGGGGTGGACTTCACTCCGCTCGAGGCGATGGACAACTATGGCATTCGTGACGAGCAGGAGAAGTGCTTCGGCCTGCAGAAGGGCCCTCTCGGGCAGGACCGTCTGCGCACCTGGTCCGAGGCCGCCAAGCACGGCCGGATGTTCATCTGCTTCATCGGGCTCATCCTGGCCTCATACGTCCGCTCGGTCCACAAGCAGAACGAGTATCTGCGGACCAAGTTCGCCTCCATTGAGGACATCCTCGCCGAGATGCGTTCCATCCGCTGCATCGAGCATGACGGACGGCTCAAGTTCGTCACTCCGTTCGTGGGTGCCCAGGTGGACATCTGCAAGGCCTTCGGCTTCGACATCCCCGACGGCTGTGCTCCCACCTACACATCCCGCAAGAAGTCGCTCTCGCCCCGGCGCGGCCGTCCCGCCAAGCCCAAGGTCGAGCATCAGGAGTTATAGGTACATTGTCGTGAAAAATTCAGAATACTCTAAGGCCAGGCCCTCTATGGCCTGGGGCGACAAATCCCCGAACTGGCTCTTGTCGGAAG
>ERZ842401.1569-NODE-1569-length-32389-cov-8.628533_pt1 | contig 32389 bp, 27 predicted proteins | sample MGYA00521270_ERZ842401 | MGnify/ENA primary metagenome ERZ842401 (study PRJEB31892, sample SAMEA3878208) | bioreactor metagenome | biome: Moose rumen | place: Sweden | collected 2011-10 | study: EMG produced TPA metagenomics assembly of the PRJEB12797 data set...
AAGGAGGTTTTGGCATGGAGCATTTGACGCGGCGGATTGAAAATTATTGGGACGGGCGCAGTAAGGATTTCAGCAAGTCGCGCCGCTTGGAGCTTGACGGCGTTGACGGCGCGGCGTGGCGTAATATCTTCAAAAAAAATCTGCCCGCCGGCAAGAGCTTGAAGATTCTCGACGTGGGGACGGGCGCGGGATTTTTCGCGGCGATTCTGTCCAAGTTGGGGCATAAGGTCACGGGCGTAGACATGTCGGCTAAAATGCTCGGCGAGGCGCGAAAGAATTTGCGTGAGCTGAAACTGCCCGCCGAATTCAAGCGCATGAACGCTCAAGCCCTCGACTTCGCCGACGAAACTTTTGACGCGGTGGTCACGCGAAATTTAACGTGGACGCTTCCCGACGTCAAGGCGGCTTATCGCGAGTGGCGACGGGTCTTGAAGGTCGGCGGCGTGCTGATGAATTTCGACTCGGATTACGGCGACAAAATATTTTCGGACGAGTTCTATACACAATCCAAAGTCAGCGACGCGCAACTAAGCGAGTGCGACGCGATTAAGAATTCGTTGGCGATAAGTAGCAGACGCCGCCCCATGTGGGACGCGGGCTTTTTGGAGGGGATAAACTTCAGCGTGCGGCTTGACGAGGACATATCGCACGCCGTCCACAAGGATAAACGTTGCGATTATGATTCGGTGCCGCTGTTCGCGATTTGCGCCGTCAAATAAATTTAAAACCCGCTCAGGTTCAAACGCCCGGCGGGTTTTTTTATTATCAGAGCTGAATGCGTCTGCCTTGAGCGTCAAAGGGGTCGGCAATCAGGAACAACGCGCTAAGGTCGACGTGGAAAATTATCGTGTACTCGTCCTCGTCGGGCGACGCGCCGTTGAACTTGTTGCTGTACAGGAGCGACGCCGCGTGGCAATAATCGTTGACCTGGTCGCCGAACGCGTTGACTTTCTTGCTGCAAATCGGCTCCAGGAACTTGAAGACGGTACCGGCGGGAAAAATGCCGTCGACGAAAACTTTTTCGGGCAGGAAAGAATTATCCTCCACGAACGGTATCGCGACCTTCGAGCGCAGATAGAGATTGTCAAAGTCCAAATTCTTAATCATGGCGACACCTCAAAAGCTCACGGAGAATTTCGCCTTTTTGTCTTCGGCGAGCGTGAGGAAGCCGCTAAAGCCCGTCATGTCGAGGACTTCGCGGACATTTTCGCGGATGTTGCAAATCTTCATGGAGCCTTGCCTGTCCATGCGCTTTTGAGTTTTGAGCAACATGCGCAAGCCCGCCGAGGAAATATATTCCAGGTCGGCGAGGTCAATCGTCAAATCGGTGACGCCGCTCAAGGTGGCTTGCAATTCCTTATCGAGTTCAAGGGCGGTGACGGCGTCGAGGCGTCCGATTATTTGGATTGTCATTGCCGAGCCGTCGGGGATTTTTTTTATCTGCACAAGAATCACTCCTTACGGCGGCGATTATAATAAAAATTGGTGTAAAGGTCAATTTATAAAGGCGCGGCAAGTCGGTTTCCAAAGTCGGGCGGCTAATCGCGACTGCTGTTCTCCCGCTTTTAAAGCGGGGCGCGGTTTGTAAAGGCGCGGCGTCTGTGATAATATTGGCAAAAATTTTCGGGAGGCTTTCAATATGAACAACTGCAAGGCGATTCAAATCAGCGACGGGATTTATTGGGTGGGCGCGGTCGATTGGTCGATGCGCAATTTCCACGGCTACGAGACGGGGCGCGGCTCCAGCTACAACGCCTATCTGATTCTTGACGACAAAATCACGCTCATCGACGCGGTTAAGGCGGGCTTCGAGGACGAGCTTATTGCGCGTATTTCCTCCGTCGTCGACCCCGCGCAGATTCAAGTTATCGTGTCGAGCCACGTCGAACCCGACCACAGCGGCGCGTTGAGGAATATTGCCGCGCTTGCGCCCGACGCGCAGATTATCACGACCAATCCCAACGGCTTGAAGGGTTTGACGGCGCGTTACGGCAAGTTGAACTACAAGCCCGTCAAGGCGGGCGACGCGATTTCAATCGGCAAGCGCACGCTTAAATTCGTTCCGACGCCCATGCTCCATTGGCCCGATTCTATGGTCACCTATTGCCCCGAAGAAAAAATTTTATTTTCCAATGACGCGTTCGGCGAACACCTTGCGACCTCCATGCGCTTCGACGACGAAAACGATTTGGAAATTATCATGCGCGAGGCGAAGAAGTACTACGCCAATATTTTAATGCCGTTCGGCAAGCAGGCACAGACCGCGCTCAATGCCCTGGGCGGCTTGGATATTCGCATGATAGCGACGGGACACGGCGTGATTTGGCGGACGCATATCGATAAAATTTTGGACGCTTACAAGTCGTGGAGCGCGGGCGAGGTCGAGGAGCGGGCTTGCGTCGTCTTCGACAGCATGTGGCATTCCACTGAGATTTTGGCGCAGACGATAACCGAGGCTTTTGCCGAGCGCGGTATCCCCGCCGCTTACTACGACATCAAGGCGACGCCGCTCAGCGACATTATCACCGACATTTTCACGAGCAAATATCTGGCGGTCGGTTCGCCCACGATTAACAACCAGATGATGCCGACGATTGCCGCGTTCCTGTGCTACCTGAAGGGCTTGCGCCCCGTGAATCATAAGGGCTTTGCGTTCGGCAGCTACGGCTGGGGCGGGCAGAGTATCGGCATGGTCGAGGAGGAGCTTAAGGCTTCGGGCGTGGAGATTATCCTCGACAAAATCCGCGTCGCCAACGTCCCGACCGCTCAACAACTTAACGACATCACGGCAAAAATCCTCGCGCTCAATCTTTAAGGAGACCACGCATGGCAAAGCAACTCAACGCCGAACAAAAGACGATTGGCGAACTTTTGGGCAAGCGCGGCGTCAAGTTCCTAATTCCCGATTATCAGCGTCCGTATTCTTGGGGGCGCGAAGAGTGCGAAACTCTTTGGGACGACATCACCGCCTTTGCCTTCCCGTTCGATCACGAGTTTGATTCAAACAACGATAAGTATTTCCTCGGCACGATTCTGACGTTTCAAAACGATTCATATCAAAGTGAGGTTATCGACGGGCAACAGCGTTTGATAACGTTCCTGCTTATGCTTCGAGCTTTCTACGCGGCGGCGGAGAACATTCAGTTCGACAACAAGGAGCGCGTCCTGTCGAGTATCGGGCAATGCGTTTGGCACACCGACGAGTTCGGCAATATTAACAAAACGAGCATCAAGCTCAAATCCGAAGTCGCCTCTGAGGACGACATTGACCGATTCCAAAAGATTTTGGAGACGGGCAAAGCCGCCAAGAGCAACAAGAGCAGTTACGCCGAGAATTATCGCCTGTTCGAGAAATGGATTGCGAAATTCAAAAGCGATAACCCCGCCGGCTTTTCCTATCTGCCCATGAGGATTCTGAACAACTGTATCCTGTTGCCGATTGAGGTTGATTCGCAAAACACCGCGCTCAGGATTTTTACGACGCTCAACGACAGAGGTATGCCTCTCACCGATTCGGACATCTTCAGGGCGCAACTCTATAAACTTTTCGCGCAGGACGGCAAACAATCGAAGGACGACTTCACGCGACGCTGGAAGGCTTTGCGGGATTTGTGCGATAAAAATTTCCACCCGCGCAGAGGCACGGCACTCGACGATTTGTTCAGGCGATATATGTATTACGCCAAGACGCGGCGGGCTGTCGAGCTCAAAGAACGTATAAGCGACACCTTCGATAAAATGCGTGACTTCTACGCTAAAGACAACTACGAACTTCTTCGCAATGCGGAGACCTTCAAGGACTTGGAGGAGCTGGCGCAGTTTTGGGAAGACGTTGCCAATCGTAGCGAACGCTTCACGCCGCCGGTTCTGAAAAAGCTTTATGTGCTCAGCTATTCGCCTTACAACATTTGGGAATATGTAGTTTCGCTTTACTTCATGATTCACCGCAAGCTTGCCGAGGAAAAATTCTGCGCCTTCGCGGATAAGGTCATGGCGATGATTTTGATGAATGCGATTTTAGATTTGGGCAAACAAAATATCCGTCGCCCGTTCGTGCTGGAGTTCAAGGATATTTTTAACGGAGAGATTCCGGAATTCGACGAGCAGTTTAAACGGGAAGAAAAAATTCTGCGCGGACGATTGACGGAAACGCGATTCAGCAACAGCAAACCCGTTACGCGTGCAATGCTGGCTTGGTGGATGTTCAGCGACCACGAACAAAATTTGCCGCCGCTCAATACCGAGCTTCATCAAGAGCACATCTACGCGAAGAATCGCCACGATTTCGAGCCGCTGAACAATCCCGAACTCCTGGAAACTTTGGGCAACAAGGCTCTGTTGGAAAAGCGGATAAACATCGGCGCGGCGGATTATCGTTTCACTGACAAAAAGAAATATTACTTGGGTTGGCAACCGTCGGGCAAGAAATATCAGCACGGCACATTTAATACTGAACTTCAATTCTTTGCCAACAATCTTGACGATTTCACGGAGCGCGACATTATCGAACGCAACGAGGAGATATTCGACGCGTTCATTACGTACCTCCGCGAACAGGATTTGCTGATTTAAGTTGACAATTTGGCGGGCGGTTAGTATAATCTGCGCGGTTTTAAAAGTTTGTGCCCGTAGCTCAGTTGGATAGAGCAACGGCCTTCTAAGCCGTGGGTCGCGTGTTCGAGTCACGCCGGGTGCGCCATACATCGAAATAAAAAAGTCTCGTCAATCGACGGGGCTTTTTCCGTTTTGTGGGGCATTTAGTGGGGCATTAACTGAAAGAATCAAAGGAAAGAATGAACAAGTAAGACAATATACGAATACAAGATACTTGACAGAGTAAAATTTACGTTGTAAAAATTGTACCGATAAGGTAACTGTTTGAAGTAAGGTGATTGCTATGGAAGGTAACGAAAATTTGGGAACAACTCATCCCGGAAAGTATCTGGCTGATAAGTTAAGGGAACAATCCATGTCTCGTAAAGAATTGGCTATTCGCACAGGTTTTTCTGAAAAACACGTCAGCACCGTCATAAACGGGCAAAAAAACATTTCGCCTTCCTTTGCCAAGAAGCTCGAATATGCTCTCAAAATTCCTGCAAGTGATTGGTTAAACCGGCAGAATGAATACGACAGTGCTCTTTTGGATTATGAAGAGAAAAATAATATCTCATCAGATGAACTTGCAATTTTGAAGCCGCTCAAAGACATTTTAGATTATATGAACCAATTTCAACTGTTACCCAAAACTCTAAGTGAACCCGAAAAGATTTTGGAACTTCGGAAACTTTTGCGGATCAGTTCACTTTCAGTCATATCAAAAATTCCTTACGACGCGGCTTATCGTGCTCAGATTTCTAACAACGTTGCGGTCGATGCTTACGTACTTTACGCTTGGCAATGTCTGTGTGAACGCTTGGCAGAAAAAGTCCCTATTGACAGCACTTTGGATAAAAGTTTACTGCGCGACAAATTGTCGAAAATTAAAAGTCTTATGTTCGCCGAAGCGAACGTCATGCAGAAACAGCTAAAAGAAATTTTTGCCGAGTGCGGCATTGCGTTTTGCATAGTAAAACATTTTCGCGGAGCTCCTGTGCAAGGTTTCATAAAGCATACAGAACGCGGACAGCTAATCTTGTGCATGACGATTCGACAAGCACGAGCCGATATTTTTTGGTTTACTCTCTTCCATGAGATTGCGCACGTTTTGAATAACGATGCCGATGAACGATTTGTCGATTTTTCGTCAGTCAAAACCGAGATTGAAGCACGAGCGGACGAATTTGCAAGAGACATTCTACTCGACAAAAATGCTTATAAAAATTTCTTGAACACGGACGACTTTTCGGAGAGCGCAGTGAAAAAATTTGCAGCAAACCAAAATGTTTTACCCTGTATCGTCACGGGACGTTTGCAATCTGACGGAATCATCGGCTGGGATTGTTTGTCGTCAACTTTGCTTTATTACAAATGGCCGGAAACTTAAATGGAGGTTTATATGACACAAAAAAATTCAGAATAAAAAGTTTTTGATTTGGTTCATCCTCTTTATCAGCATAAGTTAAATCGATTTGGCATTCCGATAATGAACAAGGTCACAGAAGACAGATTAAATTTTGCTAACGTTCAACCATTGAATGTTCAAAATCTGTCCATTAAAAACAATAATACACGCAAACTTGTTTTGGGATTTTCCGAAGACGATAAAATAGAGCGTTTTTACAATAGTCCTTTTAAATATATCCCTCGCTTTCAGTCGGCTTACGCAGTTGCGACGCCGGATTACAGTCTGCATCCTCAAATGGACGTAGTATCATATCTTCATCAAATTTATAAAAATCGTCGGCTTGGGTGTTTTTGGCAAAAACATGGCATTACGGCTTTGCCCTGTGTCGGCTGGACAACGGAAGAATGGGACGATTTGAGTTTTGCCAGTATCGAAATAGGTTCTGTCGTCGTGATTTCTACTCTCGGCAGCAAAAGAGATGTAGATTCTTTTATGCGAGGTTACAATGAGATGATTCGTCGAATTAAACCGCCTTTAATTATCGTTTACGGAGACATGTTGCCGGAAATGATTGGTCGGTTCGTAAATTTTCGTTACGAAGATTCTTTCCAACCTAAAATTCCGTGCTGTGTTCAAGGAGTGCTTTTCGAGGTTTCGCCAATTTTTGAAAGGACGTGATTGTTATGGTTAGCAGGAGTTCATTTAAAAATGTAAGAATTTACGCTATTGTTCAAAACGGTGCATTGAAACATCTTGCCTATTAAGATGAAAATCATAAACAGGCGGTATCCATCGATTTACAACACGCACATCATGGCGTTCAACCGCACAAACATTTTTATTTGGATCACTCTGACAAAGGAATTCCCCTATCTGAAAAAGAAAAAGCTTTGCTCAATGAGATTAAAGAAAGGTTCGGATTGAAATGAGAATCAATGAGTACAACAGTTTGGACGAATTTATTTACGAGTACGACAGCGGTCGCCGACCCTCTACAGAAACTCAAGGGCGCAAGTTCATGGGCATTGAATTTTTATATCGCGGCGTCTATTATCGCATGTGCTGCGAGCCCGCCGAAAATGACGGCGAGCCCAGATTTTATTACGTCTACGTCATGCACTGCGAATCGCAAGGTTATCCCACCGCCGACCGGTTTGAAGTGATTGCTCGTTACGAAAAATTCCAAGACTTACCGGAAAAATTTTTAATCGGCGGCGTTCCGTTTAAAGATGTCATAATGGACGACAACACCGAAATTCTCAGTCAAGATTAGTCAGCTTTTCGTAGAGTTTCATCAGCTCGGCGACGATTTTTGCCTCGTCGTCCAAAATATTTTCAAAACCATATGCGACTTAAAGTATTTTTCAGGAGGAGGCGGGCTCATGACGATTGATGAACTGCTTGAAATTTATCGCGATGTCTTTGCAATGACCGAAGTCGAAAAGGGCGAACGCTTTGAACGGCTCATGCGCAATTTTTTGCTGACGTATCCCGTTTGGCGCGGCGTCGTTGATAATGTCTGGCGTTGGAAGGACTTTCCGCACCGTCAAGACCTCGGCGGCAAGGATTTGGGTATCGACCTCGTTGCCAAGACTGTTAGCGGCGAATTTTGGGCTGTCCAATGCAAATTCTACGCCGAAACCACCACGATTGATAAGCCCGCCGTCGATTCGTTCATTTCCAACAGCGCACGCACTTTCAACGGCGATAATCACTTCACGCGACGCCTTTGGATTTCAACAACCGAACGTTACACCGATAACGCCCGCGAAATGTTCAAGAACCAATCGCCCGCCGTCGAAGTCATCAACCTCGAAACGCTCCGTCGTGCTCAAGTCAACTGGTCGCGCCTCGATAACGGCTTCACGGGTAAAGAGGCTCGCATCAAAAAATTTCTGCGCGATTATCAGCTCGACGCCCTCAACGCCGCGCATGAACACTTCCACGCCAACGAACGCGGACAACTTATCATGGCGTGCGGCACCGGCAAGACGTTCACCGCGCTGAAAATCGTCGAACGCGAAACCGATTCACGCGGGCTGATTCTTTACCTCGTCCCGTCAATCTCTTTGCTCAATCAAACGCTCGAAGAATGGTCTGCCAACGCCGTCGCGCCCGTCAATGCCGTTTGCGTCTGTTCCGACGGCACGGTCGCCGAAATTGACGACGATATTGTTGACGTGAACTTGTTAATCCCGGTCACCACCGACACCGACAGGATTAAAGCTCAGCTGTCGACGGACGGACGTGCGGGCTTGACTGTCGTGTTCTCGACGTATCAATCGCTCGAAAAGGTTGCCGCCGCTCAAATTCCCTTCGACTGGATTGTCTGCGACGAGGCGCATCGGACGACGACTTTCAAAGAAAACGCCACGCTCTTCACCAAAGTCCACGATAAAGATTTCATTCGCGCCAAGCATCGCCTCTACATGACAGCCACGCCCAAGCTCGCCAAGACTGACGTAAAGAAAGATACCACCGACGAGGAAAAGTTGACTGCCTGGTCTATGAGCAATGAAACTCTCTTCGGCAAGGAATTTTATCGAATCAGTTTCGCCGAGGCTGTTAAGCGCGGTTGCCTGTCCGATTACAAAGTTTTTATCCTCACCGTCGACGAACGCGACCTTAACTCCGAATTGCGCAAGGCGATTGATGATGAACAGTCAACGCTCACTGCCGACGAGGTCTTGAAGCTCATCGGTTGTATCAACGCGCTGTCGAAGAACATGGACGCTCAATCTGCGCGGTTTATCGCTGACGACCCAAACTTTATGCGTACCGCCGTCGCGTTCAATCGCAATATCAAAGACTCCGACCGCGTCAAGAAGATTTTCCCCGACGTTCAAGAAAAGTATCTGCGCACAATGAACGACGCCGAAAAAAATTCTCTCGTCCGAATCGAAACGGCTCATATCGACGGCACAATGTCTTCCGTCAAACGCGAAGGCAAATTGCATTGGCTCAAGACTCCGCCCGCTAATGTTTGTCGCGTCCTCAACAACGTGCGCTGTCTTTCAGAAGGCGTTGACGTTCCCGCTCTCGACGCGATTATTTTCCTCTCCTCCCGTAAATCTAAAGTCGAAATCGTTCAAGCGGTCGGTCGCGTCATGCGCAAGGCTCCCAATAAAAAATTCGGCTACATCATCATTCCCGTCGTCGTGCCGCTCGAAAAGTCGCCCGAAGACGCTTTGGCTAAGAGTAAAGACTTCAATATCGTTTGGGACGTGATTAACGCTCTGCGCGCTCACGATGACGCCATGAACGTTGAGATTGAACGAATCAAGAATACGGGCGAAAGCGGCAAGGTTATCCCCGGCAAAATTCGTGAAGGCAACGGCGGCGGCTCCGATACGCCCGTCCAACTCCAACTGCTCCTGCCGTGGGACGAACTGCGCGATAAGATTTACGCTCGCATGGTTGAGCACGTCGGCAATCGGCTCTATTGGATTCAATGGGCTTACAAGGTCGCTGACATCGTTGAACGCCACACCGCACGCATTAAGGAGCTCATCGACACCGATAACGACGCCAAAGCCGCTTTCGACGAATTCACGGCGGGCTTGCGGAAAAACCTCAATCCGTCCGTCAATGACGATGAAGCCGTCGACATGCTTGCTCAACATCTGATAACCCGTCCCGTCTTCGAGGCTCTGTTTGAGAATTATTCCTTCGCCGCGAACAATCCCGTCAGCCAAGCCATGCAACAGATTCTCGAACGCCTCGACCGCGACGACATGAGCAAAGACCGCGAAATCTTCAATCGCCTCTACGACCAAGTCCGCGACAGCTGCAAGAATATGGGCGACGCCGCCAGCCGCCAACGCATCATTATCCGCCTCTACAACAGTTTCTTTGGCATCGCGCTCAAGAAAACCGCCGATAAGCTCGGTATCGTCTATACGCCCGTCGAAGTCGTTGATTTTATCCTGCGCAGTGTCGACGCCGTGTTGAAGAAGCATTTTAATCGCTCGTTGTCCGATAAGAATGTCCACGTCCTCGACCCGTTCACCGGCACCGGAACTTTTATCGTCCGTTTGATTCAGAGCGGCTTGATTCGTCCCGAAGACTTGCAACGTAAATATCAATCCGAACTCCACGCCAATGAGCTCGTCCTGCTTGCTTACTACATCGCGGCTATCAACGTCGAAAACGCCTTCCACGACGCCGCGCACGTTGATTATCTCCCTTTCCCCGGCATTTGCTTCACGGATACGTTTCAGCTCTACGAACGCGGGCAAACGATTTTGAGCTTCGCAGACCCCATGAGGAAGAACTCCGAACGCGTCAACGAACAGCAAGCCGCGCGCATCGAGGTCATCGTCGGCAACCCGCCCTATTCCGTCGGGCAACGTTCCGCCAACGACGACAACCGCAACGAATATTATCCCAACCTGGAGGCGCGTATCGCAGCCACCTACGCCGCCAAGACCAACGCCACCAATAAGAATTCCCTCTACGACAGCTATATCAAGGCGTTTCGCTGGGCTAGCGATAGAATTGCGGGCGGAGGCGTTATCGGCTTCGTCACCAACGCGGGCTGGCTCGACGGCGCGGCTATGGACGGGCTTCGCAAATGTTTCGCCAACGAATTCAGCGCGATTTACGTTTTCAATCTGCGCGGCAACGCTCGAACTCAAGGCGAATTGCGTCGTAAAGAATCTGGCAACGTTTTCGGCGGCGGCTCACGTGCTCCCATTGCCGTCACAATTTTGGTTAAAGCTCCCGCTCACAAAGGCTCCGCGCAGATTTTCTATCACGAGGTCGGCGATTATCTAAACCGCGAACAAAAGCTTGAAATCCTTCAACGGACGCCGAACGTCCTAAGCGACGAATTCAAGCCGCTCACTCCGAACGACAAGGGCGATTGGCTCAATCAGCGCGGCGACGACTTCGATACGTTCATTCCGCTTGCGCCCGATAATAAATTCGACGGCGCGGCTAATTCGTTCTTCGTTGCTAATTCGTGCGGTGTCAACACAGCTCGCGACGCTTGGGTTTACAATTTTTCGCAAGCCGAACTTGAAAAGAATATCCGCACGACGATTGACTACTACAACACTCACGAGCCGACCGACCTTGACCCGACGAAAATCGTTTGGAACGACAGCGCAATTCAAAATAAAAATCGCGGACGCGAATATGTCTTCAACACCGCGCAGATTGTCAAGGCTGTCTATCGCCCGTTCTGCAAGACAAATTTTTATTACGAACGATATTTAATCGAACGTGCGTATCAAATACCGAAGTTCTTTCCGACGGGCAACGAGGAGAATCTTTTAATCTGTATCACTTCTGGCGACGAAAAAAGATTCTCCGTAATTATGACGAATAAAATTGCCGACCGTCATTTTAACGGCGACACGCATTGTTTTCCTTTGTATTGGTACGCGGGTTCGGAGCGGCGGGACGGAATCAGCGATTATATCTTGAACGAGGCGCGAAAACTATATGGCGACGTGACGCGTGAGGACGTGTTCTATTACGTGTATGGGTTCTTGCACCTTTCGAGCTATCGCGAGCGATTTGCGGCGGAGCTGAAGAAGTCATTGCCGCGAATCATCTTGACGGAGCCCGAAACGTTTTGGCGGCTGTCGAAGGCGGGGCGGGAGCTTGCGGCGATTCATCTGAATTACGAGACGCAAGAGCCCGCGCAGGTTGAAGTTATCGGCGGAGGCGATTATCGCGTCGACAAGTTGCGGCTGTCGAAGGATAAGCGGACGCTTTACTACAACGAGCACATCACGATACGGAACATCCCGCCGCGCAGTTTTGAATACGTGGTGAACGGACGGAGCCCGCTTGAGTGGATAATCGACCGTTATCGCGTGAAAGAGGACAAAGCGAGCGGTTTGGTCAACGACGCGAACGCTTGGGGCATTGAACACGGCAATCCGCGCTACATTTTAGACTTGATACTAAGCTGTATCACGGTGAGCTTGAAGACATTGGACATCGTAGACAATTTGCCCGAAGTCGACTTCGACGCTTGAAAAATTTTGCGCGGCTGATATAATTCACACGTCGTATATTGAGCGGGCAATTATCGGCAAAGCCTCCTTACGTTGAAAGATGTTTGGGGGTTTTGTCGTTCATGTAGAAATTTTTATTGCAAAAAATCTTTTGGCGGTGTATAATTGCGTCGAGTATTGAGGATTACTTCAGCATCGTTATCACAAAGCAAAAACCCCCGACAGTCTGCTTGGAACAGGCTATCGGGGGTTGCGCTATGTCAGCGCAATTTTGGCTCAATCGTTGTCCTCAAATAAGGATTTGAACCAGTCGTATATTGAGCGTTTGATGATGCTCTCAACGATTTTCTTAAGCACTTCAAGGATTAACTTCAACGTCGTTCTCACCCCCTTTATCCCAAGTCTGAAACATCGGGGTCGGACAACGACGCAGGCATTTTATCAGATACGTTGCAAAAAATAAAGCCTCGACGCTTTGTCGGGGCTTTTTCCGTTTCAACAAGCGCGGCTACAAAAATCTAAATGTTCCTCCGCTTAGTCGTTGCAGGGGCAAGCGGGCGCGTCAAAGTATTCGCTGACGATTTTAACCGCGCAATAATCGCCGCACATGGAGCAAGCGGTTTCGCCCGCCGAATTGCGAGCGGCGCGTTTCTTACGGGCGAGGTCGGGGTCAATGGCAAGGTCGAGTTGCGCGTCCCAATCGAGGACTTTGCGGGCGCGAGCCATTTTCAAATCCCAATCGCGGGCACCTTTGACGCCCTTAACCAAATCCGCCGCGTGCGCCGCTATCCGCGACACGATAACGCCGTCGTGCACGTCCTCAAGCGTCGGCAGGCAAAGATGTTCGGCGGGCGTCACGTAGCATAAAAAATCCGCGCCGCTGACTGCCGCCAAAGTTCCGCCAATCGCCGCCGTAATGTGGTCGTAGCCCGGCGCAATGTCCGTAACCAAAGGTCCGAGGACGTAGAACGGCGCATTTCGACAGAGCCGCTTCTGAAGTTGCATGTTCGCCGCAATTTGGTCGTAGGGGACATGCCCCGGACCTTCAACCATGACTTGCACGCCGCGCCGCCACGCACGGTCAACCAGGTCGCCCAAAGTTATCAGCTCCGTCAACTGTGCACGGTCGGTGGCGTCGGCTATGCAACCGGGTCTCATGCCGTCGCCCAGGCTTATCGTCACGTCATAAGCCGCGCAGATGTCCAGAATGTCGTCGTAGCGGGCAAACAGCGGATTTTCGCGCTCGTTATGCAGAATCCAGCCCGCGATAAAACTGCCGCCGCGACTTACAATATCCATCTCGCGCCGCTGAGTGCTGAGCTTGGCAATCGCCGCCCGCGTAACGCCGCAATGCAACGTCATGAAGTCCGCGCCGTCCTTAGCCTGCGTCTCAATCGTGCGGAGCAAATCCTCCTCCGTCATGGCGACTATCGCCCCGTGATTTTTTATCGCCGTCACCGCCGCCTGATAAATCGGAACGGTGCCGACCATAATCGGCGAATGCTCGATAATCCGCCGCCGCGATACGTCAATGTTGTTGCCGGTGCTCAAGTCCATGACCGAATCCGCGCCGCAACGAACAGCCTCGTCCAGCTTGAGGAGTTCCGGCTCGACGTCGGGGAAAGTACTCGACGTGCCGATATTGGCGTTTACCTTGGTGCGCAAGCCCGCGCCCACGCCGCAAGGTTTCAGTGACGCGTGATTGACGTTGGCGCAAATCGCTATGACGCCCGTCGCCACGCCCGCCCGTATCTCCTCGGCGGGGATTCGTTCAGCCTCGGCTGCCAATTTCATCGCGTCGGTTATTTTGCCCTCGCGAGCCGCCTGCATTTGTGTTGACATATTTAACCCTCCAAAAATTTTTTGAACCGCTTGACGATAAGCCCCGCCAATGCCGCGCCGCAGACCGTCGAAATCAGGAACGGCACGACGTAGACGTAAAACGCCATATCGCCCGCCTCCTTGCCCATGAACAGTATCGCTATCGGGTAAGCCGCAAGCCCGCCGATTAGCCCCGTCCCCAATGCCTCCGCGCAGATTGTTGCCAAAATGTTTTTCGTGCGTGCGTAGACGACGCCGCTGAGCAATGCCCCGAACATACTGCCGGGGAACGCAAGCAAGCTGCCCAAGCCCAGCAAATTCCTAAGCAAGCTTGCCGCGAACGCCGCGCTTAAACCGTATCGCCAACCCAAAAGTACCGCGCAGAATACGTTGACCATATGCTGGACGGGCGCACACCGACTGCCCAGCACGGGGAACGACAGCACGCTCCCGACGACAGCCACAGCCGTAAGCACCGCCGCCAGCGTCAATTTTTTTGTCCTGCTCATCGATTCGCCTCCAAAGCAAAAGAAGACTCCCGAATTCGGAAGCCTTCCCGTTGCGTGTCAATATGTTTCCTACGTCGGCATTATCCGAATCAGGTTCGCGGGTCGAAGTGTCTAACTTCCTCTCAGCCTGTCCGCAGATACTCGTCGGATGCAACGTCACGTTGCCTTCCTCTCAGCCTGTCTGCAAGCTCCCCGATATTCAATTTTGGTTGGTTCAGAAGGGCAAGCCCTGCGACCTCTTCTGATTGATGATGCCGCCGGCGTATTGCAGGGCGTAATCGCGTGAAACCTGTTGCCCCTTCGAGCCGTCGGGATTCAAGAGATAATACTCGTTGGCGTGACTGCCGCCGTGGTCTTTGAGCTTAATGCCGTTACGCCACAGGAGGTCGCGCAACTGTTCGCGCTTACTGCTGTCGCTGCCGTGGAAGTCGACGCCGCACCACTGCTTAAGATAATCCATATCCGCGAAGGTCTCGCCGTAGGTGCCGCCCGCCACTTTATCCAGTTGCTCCTCGTCAAGCAGTTCGTCTTTGAGAATTTCGTTCGCCATTGTTATCAGCCTCCAAAGTTCTTTTGCTCATTATACGACGGGCGTCAAGCTTCGTTACAAAAAAATCCCCGCAAATTTTTACGGGGATAAAATTTTTGTCGGCAGGAATTTACTTGTTGATTTGGTGGAGCGTGCCGTTCAGGTCGACGTTGAAGGTTGAGGCGGTAAAGTCTTTGAACACGGCGACCTCCGTTGAGCCGACCTTGACGGTTAACTCGGTGCCCGTCTTGTTGAAGGTACCCGTAACCGCTCCGGTGAGCCCCGTGATTTGGAGCAGATCGTCATTGCCGAAGCCGAAGATAACGTCCTTGCCGTCGCCCTTGGCATAGACGAAAGTATCCGAGCCTTCGCCGCCCCAAAGTGAATCGTTACCTTTGCCGCCCCAAAGCGTGTCGTTGCCCGCGTCGCCGTAGAGCTTATCGTTGCCAGAGCCGCCATTGATATTATCTGCACCATCGCCGCCTGTCAAGGTATCGTTGCCCTTGCCGCCCGTCAAGACGTTATCCCGGGCGTTGCCGTCAAGCGTGAGAGCTTTGGAGACAACTGCAGCGTCGACAATGATAACATCCGAATTCGCGCTGAATGTGCCGCCTTTAAAGCCCGAAGTCAACGTTACGCTGCCGTCACCAATCGTCCTGTCGGCAAAGTACGTGTAAGTCTTTTCGTTGTTGCTCGCGTCGATTAGGGTAATTGTCTTGCCGTCGGTCGTGATATTTTCGCCGTCTGCCTTTTTGAGCGTTAAGGTATTGCTCCCGACCTTGAAGACGGCATCGCCCTTCTTGCTGACGGAGAAACTTGAAATACTCGCGCCCGCGCCCAAGCTGATTTTATCGCCCGCCGCATAGCCTTGAATTACGTCGTTGCCGGTCTTGTTCGCGTAGACGAAGACATCCTCGCCCGCGCCGCCGCTCAAGGTATCGTTGCCCTTGCCGCCGTTTAGAGTCGAGCCGTTCGCGCCCGCGTAAATCTTATTGGCTTTGGCGTTGCCGATAATCTGCGCGGAGTCGGAGATTTTGGCAGCGTCAATGGTGACGAGAGCCGAGTAATTGGCGGCGTTGAAACTCTTAGCCGAGGACAGGAGTGTTGCCGCCGTCTTGCCCGCGTTAAGAATGGCGTCGTCTGCGAAAATATATTGCGGGACGGTCTTGCCTTGTTGGAAGGTGACTTTCTTGCCCTTGGCGTTGGCGAGCGTGAGGGAATCGCCGTCGCCGAAGCCCACGATAACATTATTGTCGCTCAAAGCCGCGTCTGCAATCTGCGCGGAGGCAAGAGAAATCTTATCGGCACCTGCAGTGTAGTCGGTAACGGTGAGTGCGCCGCCGGAGTAGACGAAGACATCATTGCCTGCGCCGCCCGTCAAGACGGAGCCGCCGCTCAAGGTATCGTTGCCCTTGCCGCCGTCGACAGTGACATTTTTGCCCGCGACGTTAATTTTATCCGCCCCGGCAGTGCCCGTGAACGAAGCATTTTTAATATCGCTTGCCAGATTTATCGCACGCTTATTCTTATTGTAAGTCACGGCGAAATCCTGCCCGAAGGCGGCGGCGGAGACGTTCAAAGACGCTGTATCTGCGTCAAGCCCGTCAATCTTGCCGTCTTTGCTTACTGCCGTCGACGCAAGACCTTTGACCGTGATTTGAATAGTGCCCGTCGTCCCCGCGTGATAAACAACTTTGCCTTTGACAAGCTCATAGTATGCGGATTTGCCGCCTGAACTGTAAGAGGCAGTGCCGTTTACGATCTCGCTCCGGCCGTCGAGATTAGTCGGTGTCGTATTAACATTGTCGTCGAGTTCGAGGCTGCCGCCCTTTCCGGTCAGCGTGACGTTGCTGTTTGCAAGAGCGTCCTCGGAAAGAACAAAAGTAACACCGTCGTCCGAAGAATTTACCGCGATACCGTCAAGCTCGCCGTCGTCCAAAGTCAAGCCCTTAGCCAACCCGCTGATTGTGAAAGTCTTATCGGCAGTTGCGGGCGTATAGGTAACGCCGTCGTCCTCCAACGTGTAGAAAGCATTTGCGCCAAAAATCTTATATGTCGCCGTGCCGTTCGCGAAGGCGGTAAATTTCTCGTCGCCGTCCCCCGGCTCTGTAATGATGTCGTCGCCGAGAGCAAGAGAGAAATCTTCGCTGTCGAACGTGACATTGGCGGTACCCAACGCCGCTTTGTTCAAAGTAACGACGTTGTCCTCCGTGTCAATCGAAATCGCCCCTGAGAGCGTCGAGGTTATGCCGGTGATTGTGAATTGTTTACCGCTGCTTGCCTCCGTGTAGGTTATGGTGTTATCGTCGAGCGTGTAGTAAGCACCATGGGAAGCCGCCGCGTAAGTTGCCTTGCCTTTTACAAGAGCACTCCATTGACCGACCGTCGAATTCGGGATTGTAGGGATGTCGTTTGCCAATTTTAAAGTGTAGCCTTCGCCTTCGAGGAAAACATCTTCCTCGCCGAGTGCGCCCTTGGCAATGGTAACGGTTGTATCGTCCAAGCTGATGTCCGACTCTTTCGCCGCAGGATTTATGCCGTAAATCGTAAAGAGTACTTCGCCGTTCCGACTGTAGGAGGCTTGTCCGTCCTCGAAAGTCCGGCCGCCTTTGTCCGCCGTGTTAATAACTTTGACGGCGGAGAGGCTGGCGGCTCCGCGCAGGGTTATGGAATCGTCGCCGACGCTTACAACGACATCCGAGCCGACGGTCGAGAGGGTAAATGTGCCGTCCGTCAAAAGCGTGCTGTCAGCTTTGAAGCCGTCGACAGTATCAAGCCCGTCACCCGCGTCGATTGAAACGTCCGCGCCGCTGTTGCTTACAGAATCGGAACCGCCGAGCGCAAGAATCGTTACGCCCTCGACGGTGTTGTTATAGGTGTCGGGTTTGGGCGTGAGGATGATACGTTTCGGGTCGGGTGCCACGGTTTCGATATTGAGCGTCTTGCCCTTGGCGTCCTTAAGCAGAATGGAGCCGTCGCCGATGGTTATGAGCACGTCCGAGCCGACGGTCGAGGTCGTGTAAGTCCCGACGATTTTAATCGTATCGGTCGAGCCGTAGCTGTAGATAACGTCGTTGCCGTCGCCTGTTTCGTATTCGTAAGTCGTCGTGCCGTCCCAGCTTGAGTAAGCGTAAATGGTATCGTTACCTGTGCCGCCGTTAATTGTGGAGCCGTAATGCGATATGCCGTCCTCAAAATTACCGTCGTTGCCGTCATACCTGTGCCGGCTTTAATCGTGGAAGTGGTGTCGCTGTAAATGGTATTGTTGCCGTTGCCGGTTACGATTGTTGTGTTGTCACCATAGTTGCCGACACTGTTATTGCCCTCGCCGGTGTTGATTAGGACGTTGGAGCCGCTGTTGGCAATCTTATCGTCGCCGCCGAGCGCGTTTATTGTCGCGTTGTCATCAAAGTTCGTTATGAAGTCGTGCGCATTTGTGCCCGTGTTTGAAGTCGGATTAAAAATCGTGCCGTTGACATTAACGCTCCGGGCATTGACGAAAGTGATTGAGCCTGTCCCGACTTTCAAGATGAGGTCGTCACCCGAAACAGAGGAGCTTGTTACGGAGCCGCCCGTCAAGTTCAAGGTGTCGGTGGGATTGAAGCCGTGAATGGTATCGTTGCCGTCACCTGCGGCATACTCGATAACGTTGCCCTTATGTTCCCTATCCATTTGGATTAAGTCGTTACCCTTACCGCCGTTCAGCGTGAGAGCTTCGCTCCAATCGCTTACAATGGTATCGTTACCCGCGCCGAGGCTTATTTTGGAGCTGTGGGCATAATAGCCGTTGTAGACGTAATCGTTGCCCGCACCGGTGTTGATTGTGGCATATTCTCCATAGTAACTGTTGGTTATGGTATCGTTGCCGTCGCCGCCGAAAATGGAAACGTTTTCGCCGTAACTTGTAATGGAGTCGTTGCCCGCCGCGCCGTCTACGGTTACTTTGTCGCTGACATTATTGAACGTGTCATTGCCGGCGGTGCCGCTCATTATGCTCCAATCGTTCCAAACGCTGACTTTTCCTGCCGAATTAGCCAGCCGAATCTTAGACCACTTATCCTTTACGGCATTTTTGAGGATAATGGAGCCGTTCCCGACGCTTACAATGAAATCGTTGCCGCTGACCGAGGTCGTGTAACTGCCGCCGATTATCTGCAGGGTGTCATTTCCGCGGAAGCCTTGGATTAGGTCGTTGCCGTCGCCCGAAACGTATTGGTATAGAATGCCCCTGGTTGTCGTGCTGACGATTGTATCGTTGCCGGTGTAATAATACGTGGAAATTAAATCGTCGCCGTCGCCGCCCTCAACCGTGACGCCGTTTCCGCTGAGTGAATCGAATCCGCGCCGCTTAAGCTCGAATGCCATACGTAAGACTAATATCATTACACGATTTTTTTGGGGGAGGTATTGCAAGGGGCTTGAAGAAATTTTTTTTGCAACCCTCTGCCGGGTGCGCTAAAATATTTGCGGAAAGGGAGCTGATTCAATGAAACGGATACTGATAAGTCAAAGGGGCGGCGACTTGAGCGCGGCTGTCCTGATAAACGGCGAACTCGACGCATTTTACTCCTCGAACAATAATTCCCCGCGACTCGTCGGCAATATCTATAAAGGGCGCGTGCAAAACTGCTTGCCCGGCATGAACGCCGCCTTTGTCGACATAGGGCGCGATAAGAATGTTTTTCTCCAATCGAATCAAAATTTCCGCGTCGGGCAGGATGTCCTGATTCAAATCGAAAAGGAACCCGTCGGCTCCAAAGGTGCCCGCGCCACGCTCAATATCAGCCTCGCAGGGCATTTTTTAATATTCCTGCCCACGCTTAACTATGTCGGCGTCTCCGGTAAGATTCAAGGCTCGGAACGCGACCGCCTCCACGCTCTGGCTAAAAAGATTCGTCCCAAGGAGGCGGGCTTAATCGTCCGCACTGCCGCCGCCGCTTGCGACGAACAGACTTTGCTCGGCGATTTGGATAAGCTAACCGCGATTTGGAGCAGGATTGTCGAACGCAACGCCAAACGTAAGCCGCCCGCTTTGCTCTATTCCGATAACGACCTCCTTGACATGATTATCCGCGACGAATTTTCTCCAGACGCCCAAATCATCGTCGATAATATCAATCTCCAACGACGGCTCGGCGAACTCGTCCCCGCCGATAATATTTCCTTCCACGACGACTCCGCGCAGATTTTTGACGCCTTCGGTATCGCCGACGAACTTAAGAAACTCAATCAACGCGAACTCACCTTGCCGGGCGGCGGGCAAATCGTTTTCGATAAGACCGAAGCCCTCACCGCCGTTGACGTGAACACCGGCAAATTCATCGGGCGCGACAACTTCGACGAAACCATACTCAAAACCAACCTCGAAGCCGCCGCGCTGATTCTTAAGCAAATTCGTCTGCGCGACCTCGGCGGGATTATCATCGTTGATTTTATCGATATGAACTCCGACGCGCACAATCGCCGCCTTATGAATTTCCTCCGCCAAAATGCCCTGCGCGACCGCAATAAAACCAAAATCGTTGACATGACGCCGCTCGGTTTGGTCGAAATTACGCGTCACCGCTCCCGCAAATAATTTCCTTGCAATAAAAATTTCTCCGTCATAAAATCGGCGGAGATTTTTGTTTCGGGAGGAATTTCTATGGCTCAAGACGCCGCTGTCAAAGACTTAACCGTCGGCTCACCTGCGCGGCTTATCCTTTACTTTACGTTGCCGCTTTTGGCGGGCAATGTCTTTCAACAACTCTTCGGCTTCGTCGATACGCTGATAGTCGGACGATTTTTGGGCGTCGAGGCTCTGGCGGCGGTCGGCTGTACCGGTCCGCTTATGTTCCTTATGCTCGGCTTCGTCGGCGGCATGACAAGCGGCTTTTCCATTTGCACGGGACAAAGCTTTGGTGCCAAAAACTTCGACGGCGTAAGGCAGAGTGCCGCCATTTGCATTGCCCTAAGCTTTGCCGCCGCGCTCGTGCTGACCGTTATCGGCGTAATTTTTTGCCGCGACCTCCTTATTGCCATGGATACCCCGCCCGAAATTCTCGAAGGTGCTCACGACTTTATCTCCATTATTTACGGCGGCATCGTGATGTTCATTTTCCTCCAAATGCTCACGAATCTTATCCGCGCCCTCGGCGACAGCAAAATGCCAACCGTCATTCAGGCAACCACGCTTTGCATAAACATTTTGCTTGAACCCGTCGCGATTATCGGCTTAAACTTGGGCATACCCGGCGCAGCGGGCGCGACGATTGTCGCCTTGACGCTCGGCAATATCCTCTGCGTCATTTACATTAAGCGGCGCGTCTCTTACCTCCACGTCACCCGCGCAGATTTTAAATTCGACAGGGCGTTTCTGCTTGAGCACTTGAAAATCGGCTTGCCTATGGGCTTTCAGTCGTCGATTATCGCTATCGGGGCGGTCGTGTTGCAAATCGCGCTCAACGGGCTGGGCAGCGTGGCGGTGGCGGCTTTCGCGGCGGCTCATCGCGTCGACGGAATTGCCGTTATGCCAATGATGTCCTTCGGCGTCGCCATGGTGGCTTATACCGCTCAAAACTTCGGCGCAAAAAAATTTGAACGAATCGTCGAGGGCGTCAAGAAATGTATCCTCATGTCGTGTTCGTTCAGCATATTGGTCGCGCTGTTCAACATTTACCTGGGCGCGGAGATAATCGAGCTGTTCGTGGGCGCGGAGGCGATTCAAGTCGTCGAATACGGGCGGCTGTTCCTAATCGTGACGGGGCTGTCGTATTGGGCATTGGCGTTGCTGTTTATCTTCCGCTTCACGTTGCAGGGGCTGGGGCAAAGTGTCGTGCCGACGGTCGCGGGCATCGTCGAATTGGTCATGCGGATAGCCGCCGCGATATTTTTGGTCGATTGGCTCGGATTCTTGGGCGCGTGCCCGGCGGCTCCCATGGCGTGGATTGGCGGACTGATTCCTCTTGCCGTCGCCTTTATGTTCACCGCCAAAAAGCTCAATTAAAAAGCTTATCGACAGCCGCCGCCACGCCGTCATTATCGTTGTCGAGCGTCACGAAGTCGGCGAGAGCTTTAATTTCGTCGGAGGCATTGCCCATAGCCACGCCCGCGCCCGCCGTCTGCAGAATTTCACGGTCGTTGGGCGCATGCCTGGCGGCTCCCATGGCGTGGATTGGCGGACTGATTCCTCTTGCCGTCGCCTTTATGTTCACCGCCAAAAAGCTCAATTAAAAAGCTTATCGACAGCCGCCGCCACGCCGTCATTATCGTTGTCGAGCGTCACGAAGTCGGCGAGAGCTTTAATTTCGTCGGAGGCATTGCCCATAGCCACGCCCGCGCCCGCCGTCTGCAGAATTTCACGGTCGTTGGGCGCGTCGCCTATCGCAACGGTTTCAGCGAGGTCAATCTTCAGATGGGCGCACAATTCGCGCAAGCCCGAACCTTTGGTGACGTTGGCGGGCGACATCTCCAAATTAAAAGCCTCGGCGAAACTGATTGACAGATTGAGCGGCTCAATGCGGGCAAAGTTTCTGTCGCGGGAAGCCTTACTGCGGTGATAAAGATTTACCTTGATAACTTCGCCGGGGTGAGCGCGAACAAATTCCTTGGGGTCGGCGCAACGCACGCAGATTTTATCGAACATGCTCTGATAAATGCCCATGTCGAAGGCGGACATATTTTGAATATCTTCCTCGCGGGCTACGGATTGGCGCACGGTGTGCAAGTGAATCATTGCGCCCTCCTCAAGCCCGAAGTCGATAAGCTTAAGAATCGTCTCCTCGTCGACGGCGTGAATTTTAATGGGCTCGTCGCGTAGGAAGTCGAAAATCATGCCGCCGCTAAGCAGAATGCCGCAGTTTACGCCGGCAAAGTCGTCGCGGTATTCGGCAAGCTCGGCGAGGTTGCGCCCCGTGCCCAAGACGACATACACGCCGCGCCTTATCAAATCGTTAATGGCGGCTTTCGTCCGCGCAGTGATTTTCTTCGCCGAATTCAAAACCGTGCCGTCCATATCCAGTGCCAAAAGTTTATATTTGCTCATGTCATTACCTCCTCCGAAAAATTTTTCTGCGTAAATCAAAAATCCCCTGCGTTTTGTGCAGAGGATAAATTTTTAAGCCGTGAGATATTCCCAATGATAATTGCCCGCCGTTTTTGTCTTGCCCTGTAAAGCGTGCCCTATTGCGCTGCTGTGAATTCCGAGACTTTCGGCGGCTTCACGAACGCTGTTAAATATTTTCTGTGTTTCGACACAACGGACGATTTTGGCGGTCGTTTTAGGCAACTTTTTAACGGGTATCGGCGCAGGATTTTCCTTGACTAATTCCCAATGATAACCGCCTGCCGTTTTAATTTTTCCATGCAATGCTTGACTGATTAAACTTACACAAATCCCGACATGAATGGCGGCTTCGCTTATGGTTTTGAAAATGTTATTGGTCTCGACGCAACGCACAACCTTGCCGCGTTTCTGTTGAGGATTTCCCTTGTATGGCTTATGTGATCTCTTATCGACGAATTCCCAATGACAGCCGCTAACTTTTTCGTACCGTCCGTTTACAGCATGACCAATCGTTGTACTGCAGACTCCGATACTATTCGCCGCCGCCCGAATACTCTCGTAAACCATGCCCGTTTCGATACAGCGGACAGGCTTTCTGCGCGGTTTTCTTGTTTCTTCGGGTCGAATATTGGCGGGACGCCCGTCCGCAAATTCCCAATGGCAACCCGCCGCCGTGAACGATTGACCATGTAAGGCGGCAGAGATTGTTCGGCTGTTTATGCCTACAGATTTTGCCGCTTCTTTTACGGTAGGAAAAATATTTCCTGTTTCAATGCAACGGACAGGCTTTAGCAATCTGTTCTCGCGGGTCTCGCTCGGACTCCCGTCAACGTATTCAAAACGAAATCCGGCAACTGTAACTTGTTTTCCATGCAAAACATTGCTTATGGACGATGTTGTAGTGTTATAAGCCTCGGCGGCGGCTTTTTGGCTTGAAAAAATCTCGCCGCTCTCAACACATTTAACTTTTTTGCTTGTTTCGGGGTGTTTTTTGCCTGTATTAAGCTTACGGAGTTTTTCGCGACCCTCGTCGGACATACCTTGTCCCTCTGTGCGGATATTATATTCCGGGTGCAATTCGTTAATGTAAGCCGTTTCTTTCCTGTCGAGCTCTTCGGGGGGGGGGCATTCTTCGAGGATTTTAAATTCAAATTCGGCAACGCCGTATTGTTCAAAGTCCTCAACCATTCTTGCGGGCGGTTTACGTTTGTGCTGATTGAAACGCCGCTTGATGTCTTTACTCTGCCCGACGTATCGCTTGCCGTTCTTGACGCAAGTGATTTGGTAAATGCCGACAATCTTTTTAGCCATTGCTCATGTCCTTTAAATTCAACATATAATATTTTTGTTATTAAGTTGTGTAGTCTGCGTTGATTTTGATATATTGAAAACTGAGGTCGCACGTGTAAACGGTTGCTTGCGCGGAGCCGAGTCCGAGTTCAATATCGATAACAATGTCGTGTTCGGCGAGGACTTTACGCATGGCGTCCGCGTCGAATTTCGTTACAAGTCCTTTTTCGTAGGCTGTGATTCCGCCAAACTTGATAATGACTTTTTCGGGAATGATTTTAACGCCCGAATAGCCGACCGCGCAAATAAAGCGTCCGACATTGCTATCATGACCGAATATCGCACTTTTACACAGCGGCGAATTGGCAACAGCCATGCCGACCTGTTTGGCGTCCGCGAAAGATTTTGCGCCCGTGACGTTGAGCGTAATGAATTTGGTTGCGCCCTCGCCGTCCGCCGCAATTCGCTTTGCCATCTCGACGCAAATGCTTTTGAGCGTGTCGTAAAATTTCTGATAGTCCGCGCCTTTGTCGACGATTTTTTTATTGCCCGCCGCGCCGTTCGCCAACACGACAACCATATCGTTGGTGCTCATGTCGCCGTCAACCGACACGCAGTTAAAGCTGACCTCGGTAATTTCGCGCAGAGCCGCCTGCAGAAGTTTTTGGTCGATGTCGGCGTCGGTGGTGATGAAGCAGAGCATTGTAGCCATATCGGGGCGAATCATGCCGGAACCTTTGGCGATAGCTCCGAAACGAACCTCAACGCCGCCAAGCTCAATTTCGGTCGCGCAAGCTTTGGAGTAGGTGTCGGTCGTGACAATCGCGTTGCCCGCGTTTACGGAGCCGTCCTTGGAGAGCTTGCTTACGGCGTCTTTAATGCCCGCCGCCATTTTGTCCATGGGCAGGTTGGAGCCGATAAGCCCCGTTGAGGCGACGATAACGTCATCTGCGCGGCAACCCAATTCGCGGGCAGTAAGCTCCGCCATTTTTTCTGCGTCTTTAACGCCCTGCTCGCCCGTACAAGCATTGGCGCAACCGGCATTGGCTACGACAGCATGAGCCGTGCCCGTGTTGACGACGATTTTGCTTAAGTGAACGGGAGCCGCCGCCACGAGGTTTTTCGTGAAGACGCCCGCCACTGCCGCCTCGCGTTCGGTGTAGATGACCGCCACGTCGAGGTTGCCGTTTTTCTTGATACCTGCGCGGACGCCCGCCGCCGTGAAGCCTTGCGGATAGGCGACGCCCGCCGTCTTGTGATTATCGCTGAACATTTAAAATCCTCCTTATTTCTGGTAGCCGGTAGCTGGCAGCCAGCCACTAACTACCGGCTACTAATCACGGATACAGGGGTACAACATCAAGCCCGACACTTTCATAAAAGCCCGCCGCTATGTTGAAGTTCTGGACGGCTTGACCCGCCGCGCCCTTAACCAAGTTGTCAATCGCGGAAAGGATTATAACACGCCGCGTGCGCTCGTCAATGTGCCACGCCAAATCGCAGTAGTTGGAGCCGCGAACAAATTTCGTTTCGGGATAAGCGTCGCGCCCCAACAGGCGGATAAATTTCTCGCCCGCGTACATCTTATGAAACGCCGCGTCAATCATGTCGTCGGAGACGCCCTCCTTAATCGTCGCGTAGCACGTAGCCAAAATGCCGCGTGACATGGGAACCAAATGCGGCGTAAAGTTTATAATCGTCTCTTCGCCGCCCAAATCCTTAAGAGCTTGTTCGATTTCGGGCGTGTGACGGTGATGAGCCACGTTGTAAGCCTTAAAGTTGTCGTAGAGTTCGGGGAAGTGGTTGCCGAGCTTAAGCCCTCTGCCCGCGCCCGATACACCGCTTGCCGCGTCGACGATGATTGAATTCGCCTCTATCAAGTGGTGCTTAACCAAAGGAGCCAGCGCGAGGATTGAGGCGGTCGTGAAACAGCCCGCGTTGCCTATAATCTTAGCCGTGCGAATGTCTTCGCGATAAATTTCCGCCAAGCCGTAAACGCGATGTGCGTCCTTGTGCTTGTGCGCCACGTTGTACCACGCCTCGTAAACGGAAGTGTCGGCGAAACGATAATCCGCGCCCAAATCGATTATCCTAACGGGCAACGCCTCCAGCTTAAGCCCGACGTCCATGGCGTGTCCGTGCGGCAGGGCGATAAAGATATATTCGCTGTCAGAACCGATAGCCTCGATGTCCGCCAAACTTTCCAACGTCAAATCGCAGATTCCGCGCAGGTGCGGATACAGCTCCGATATTTTTTTCCCCGTGTGACTTTCCGAGGTTATGTGGACGAGCCGAGCTTGCGGGTGCCTGATTAAAATCGACAGCAACTCCGCCCCCGCGTAGCCCGTCGCTCCGATTACGCTTACTTTTACCAAAATGCTTCCTCCAATCCGAATTATCGATTGCAAAAAAACCTCCCGCCAAAAATCTTTCGGCGAGAGGCTGATTTATTTGCGTGTAAAGATTATCCTTTGGCTTTGAGCTCTTGGAGTTTCGGTCCCATGATGCGCTTGTAAGCCTCGACGCCCGGCTGATTGAACGCGTCGACGTTGAGCAGTTCGCCCTCGTAGGCAACCGACATTGCCAACAGATACATCAATTCGCCGAGGTGATATTCGTTGACTTCGGGGAGGGTAAAGCACGCGTTGAAGCGTTTGTTGGACTTGAGAGCGTCGGCGTTGGATTGACGCGCCACTTCCAGAGCGTCGCCCATGGTTACGCCCGAAATGTCCGCCAGCTTCTTGACGTTCGGGAAGACGTTCGGGATAGTCAAATCGTTCGCCCACTTCGCGACCTTGACGAATTGCACAACCTTATCGAGCGTGCCTTCCTGATGTTGCTGAGTTTGGGAATGCATATCGGTAGTACCGACGGCTACCAACGGCGTGCGACCTTCGCAAACTTCGTTGCCTTCCTTATCCCACTGCTTGCCGAGCGATTCAGCCAACAGTTGGATGTACCACTCCGACAAACTCTTGAGATAATCGCCGTAGGGCATGAGGACTTCGATATTGCGCCCGTGCTTCTTGTAAGCGGCAACCTTGAGCGCGGCGTTGAGCATGGCGGGATTCTGCCAGATGTCGTCGTTTTGGCAAGCCTTATCCATATCCTGCGCGCCCTGGAGGAAAGCCTCAATATCCATGCCGATAACCGCCGCCGTGGAAAGACCGACCTCGCAGAAGACCGTAAAGCGACCGCCGACGCCGTCGGGTACCGCGAAGCACTCCCAGCCGTTGTCAACCGCGATTTGCTTAAGGAGCGTCTTCTTTTCCATGTTGGGGTCGGTGACGGCAACGACTTCGACCTCAATGTCCTCGCATTTTTTCAGCTCGTCGTAAATGACCATGAAGTTGCTCATTGTGTCGAGGGTGCCGCCGCTCTTGGAAATGCAAATCAGCATGACTTTGAACTTGCCACCCTTATTCGCCGCCATAGCCTTAAGGTGATTGATGATGTCGCCGGTTCTGCGCGGGTCGATGTTCTGTCCGCTGAAGTAGACTTTGGGCAAGCCCTTGCGCTGTTCGGTCGTCCAAGTGTTCCAGAATTCGCCGCAGAAGATGTCGAACAGGACTTTGTTGCCGAGGAACGAGCCGCCGATACCGAGCGAGACAACCGCGTCGACGTTGTTGCGGATTTTCTCCGTGAAGTCGTGGAGGCGTTTAATGCTGGCGGGGCTGTTGAGATTGAGCTTGCCGTTTTCCTCGGTGATGTAGGGCAGTTTGGAGAAGTAAACTTTTTCGGGGTTGCCGTCTTTGCTGAGGTGGGCTTTGATGAAGCCGGTTTCGCGCATGACCTTCATAGCCTCGTGGGCTTTTCTGAGGGCGTCGAAGTCGATGTCTGCCTCGGTTACTTTGCCTTCGCCGAAAAGATTATCGTAGTCGAAGCTGAAGCCCGATTTCAAAGTGAGAGCCATTAAAAATTCTTCCTTTCCAATTCCAAAACCACTAACCTTACCCGTTAATCGTGAATTACACGACAGAGGCAACGATGTCTTGAGCCTCCGCCTGAATCTGCTTGAGATGATCTGCGCTGACGAAGCTCTCGGCGTAGACTTTGCACATATCCTCGGTGCCGGAGGGACGCGCCGCGAACCAACCCTTATCCGTGACGACCTTCAAGCCGCCGATAGATGCGCCGTTGCCCGGAGCCTTCGTGAATTTGCCGGTGATCTTCGCGCCTGCGAGCGTATCGGCTTTGAGGTTTTCGGGAGCCAATTTGCCGAGCGCGGCTTTCTGTTCGGGCGTGGCGGGCGTATCCTTGCGGGCATAGTAGAAGGTGCCGAATTTGTCGGTAAGTTCCTTGTGGTGTTCGGAGGGATTCTTGCCGGTCTTCGCGGTGATTTCGACGGCGAGCAAGTCCATGATAATGCCGTCCTTATCGGTCGTCCAAACGCTGGCGTCTTTGCAAAGGAACGAGGCTCCTGCAGACTCTTCGCCGCCGAAGCCCATTGAGCCGTCAAACAAGCCGTCAACGAACCACTTAAAGCCGACGGGAACCTCACAGAGTTTGCGCCCGATGTCAGCGGCGACTTTGTCAATCAACGAGCTGGAGACGAGCGTCTTGCCGACCATGGCGTCTTTGCTCCAACCGGGGCGATTGGTGAACAGGTACTTAATCGCGACGGCGAGGTAGTGATTCGGATTCATAAGCCCTTGCGGGGTAACTATGCCGTGGCGGTCGTAGTCGGTATCGTTGCCGAAAGCAATATCGTACTTGTCTTTGAGCGCGATAAGGTTAGCCATGGCGAACGGGCTGGAGCAGTCCATACGGATTTTGCCGTCGTGGTCGGGCGGCATGAATTTAAACGTATAATCGATGTCGGGATTGACGACGATAATCGGATTCTTAATCTTGTAGACTTCGTTAATCAAATCCCAGTAGAAGATGCCGGAGCCGCCGAGCGGGTCTGCGCCGACCTTCAAGCCGCTGTTGACGACGGCGTCCATGTCGATAACTCTGCCCAGAGCCTCGACGTAGGGGCGCATGTAGTCCATAAAGTGCACGTTGTCCATTTTGACGGCGCGCTCGAAGGGGATACGCTTAACAACTTTGTCGACGCCTTGAGCAATAATTTCGTTGGCGCGATTCTGGATAATCTTGGTGGTCTCCGCGCTTGCGGGTCCGCCGGTGGTCGGGTCGTACTTGATGCCGCCGTCGGTCGGAGGATTGTGCGAAGGCGTGATAACGATACCGTCAGCCTGCTTAGCCTCTTTGCGTTCGTAATTGTGCGCGAGGATAATGCGGGACACGACGGGCGTCGGGACGGGTTTGAAGTCTTCCTGCAGAATAATCTCGACGCCGTTAGCCGCCAAGACTTCGACACAGGAGCGGAGCGCGGGTTCGGAAAGGGCGTGAGTGTCTGCGCCAATGTAGAGCGGTCCTTGAATCTTTTCGGCGGTGCGATACTCGTAGACAGCCTGCGCTATGGCAAGGATATGTTGCTCGTTGAAGCTGTTCTTGGCAGAGCTGCCGCGGTGCCCCGACGTGCCGAACGCTACGGCGTGCGTTTTATTCTGCGGGTCGGGCGTGAGCGTGTAGTAATCGCTGATTAGGGACGGAAGGTTGACAACGGTTTTACTCATAATGAGTCCTCCTTTGGTTAAAGAATTTTATCTCATGCTCGGTTGAGCGGAATTGGCAGGTTTAATTCACTGTAGCTTTTCAAAACCTCTTGGGCGGTTGGCATATATTCTGGCAGTGCTGAGCTGTCGCGCAACTTCACATAATCCGCCACAAGTAACGTCAACGCCTCGCGGAATTCTTTAGGAATCAGATTTTGAGCTACGAAGATTAACTGCGGAACTAAATGCGTGTAGTCTCTTTTGCGCAGATTGCGACGGTGGGAACAAAGGATCGTCGGATAAGTGCTCCTGTCGAGTACGTCCTTAGACCACATGAGGTTCCTAGAAAAATCGCCGTATTGGGAAAGGTCTCTGAAAGGCTTAATGCCGTGTTTCTTCGTCAATAAGCTCCAAACAGTCTGGTCGTGGCGATTTTCTTTGAAGCCGTCGTAGTTTTCCTTGCCAAGCTGATTGGGCATGTCGGTGACGATTCGCGGGTCTTGTATGTACCACAGGAATTCGTCAATCAAGGTGACGGAAGCTGGCGTTTTCTTCAAGAGGATGTACGTCGCGCAACGTTGCGGCGTTTCGGCATATTGTTCGCTGTCGCAGTCCATGAGGATAAAGGCGTCGCGCTTGCTCCAAACTTTTTCTATAGCCCATGCGCCTATTTCAAAGCACATGACATCAGTATTCGCGTTTTGCATAACATCTATGAGGGGGGGCATAATTTATGTAAAATGCGCCCGAATCGACATAGAAGACATAATCGCCGAAGTCGACGCCGGAAAGGGCGTCTTTTATTATGAGCGGCTTCCAGAGCCAATAGCCTGCGCCGCGTGGTTGGTCGAGTATGAATTTATTTTTCGCATAGAAGTCGGCGGGAATGTCTTTGGGCGAATACTCCCGAACTTTATCCGCGCCGAACAGGTATGCCGTTTGCGTCTGCAGTTGTTGCCACGGACGAAACTTTTCGTCGGCATAGTTTATGCACAGCAACATAGAATCACCCGCTTTCAAGCGCGGATAATGGCAAGCAATTCGTCGCGCTTAGCCTCCATTAAAGCTTTGTCGCCGCGAGCCTCCACGTTCAGGCGGATATAAGGCTCCGTCTGTGAGCCGCGCAGATTGAAACGCCAATCGTCAAAGTCGATACTCAAGCCGTCGATGTGATTGACTTTGCCGCCCGCGCCGTAGCGAGCCTCAATCGTCGACATAATTTCCCTTACCTTGTCGACGCCGGAAACTTTGGTGTTAATCTCGCCGCTGACAGGGTATTTGGCAATGCGTTCCGCCATGAGCTCGGACAAAGTTTTATCGGTACGGCTAAGCAGTTCCAAGACGAGGAGCCAGGGAATCATGCCGCTGTCGCAATAACAAAAATCGCGGAAATAGTGATGAGCGGACATTTCGCCGCCGTAAATCGCATTTTCCGCACGCATAAGCTCTTTTATGTAGACGTGTCCCGAACGACACATAATGGGCTTGCCGCCCAAACTTTCCACGATGTCAATCGTATTCCAAATGGCACGCGGGTCGTAGATAATCTTTTCGCCCTTATTCTTTTCGCAAAACGCCTCGGCGAGAAGCCCGACCATATAATAGCCCTCGATAAAGCCGCCCGTCTCGTCGAAGAGGAAGCAACGGTCAAAGTCGCCGTCGAAGGCAACGCCGCAATCCGCGCCGCTTTCCACGACAGCCTTTGAGGTCTCTGCGCGGGCGTCTTGGAGCAGGGGATTGGGTACGCCGTTGGGGAAGAAACCGTTGGCGTTGTTGTGGACTTTGACAATCTCGAAGGGAAGGAATTTTTCCAGCTCGTTTATAATCGGACCCGCCGAGCCGTTGCCGGTGTTAATGACGACTTTAAACGGCTTGAGGTTTTCGACGTTGACATAGGACAACAGGCAGTCGATATAATCGGGCTGAATGTCAATCCTGCGGACGGTGCCGGTCGCCTTGCGGAAGCTCCAATCGCGGGTTTCGTCCTCGACCGCCGCCTTGACAGCCAACAAGCCGCTCTGCGGCGCGACGGGGCGGACGCCCTTGCCGACGAATTTCATACCGTTGTATTCCTTGGGGTTGTGCGAGGCGGTAATCATGATGCCGCCGTCGAAGTCGTTAAAGCCGGTGGCGAAGTAGACCATTTCGGTGCCGCATTGCCCGATGTCGTAGACGTTGCAACCCGCCTCGGTGAGTCCGCGAGCCAAAGCGTCGAAGAGCGTCGAGCCGGAAAGGCGGATGTCGTGACCGACGGCGACCGTTTTCGCACCGAAAATTTCCGGGAAGACTCTGCCCACCCGATAGGCAAGCTCTTGGTTTATGCTTTCGGGGTAAATGCCGCGAATGTCATACGCGCCGAAGCCCGTTGTGTTCACTGCCATATTTTACGCGCTCCTTTAATTCTGATATTTGTTGCTATTCTAGCCTGCCCAAAATTTTCCTGTCGAATTGGCAGAAAATTTTTTACGAAATTTCCATAAAAAATCCCGCCCTGTCGACGGGATTTAAAACGTTTCAGTAAACATCGGCGGAGGCAGTGAATGTGCGCGTCACGCCGTTGATGATAACTTTCTTGCCCGCCTGTATAGACAAAAGTATCCGCGCCCCAGCCGCCTTTGAGCGTATCGTTGCCCGTGGTGCCGACGATTGAGTCCGCCTTGGA
>ERZ842401.1570-NODE-1570-length-32367-cov-4.869367_pt1 | contig 32367 bp, 29 predicted proteins | sample MGYA00521270_ERZ842401 | MGnify/ENA primary metagenome ERZ842401 (study PRJEB31892, sample SAMEA3878208) | bioreactor metagenome | biome: Moose rumen | place: Sweden | collected 2011-10 | study: EMG produced TPA metagenomics assembly of the PRJEB12797 data set...
GAGAAGTTCCTGCCATACCGCGTGGTGGGCCATTACAAAGGCACCGACCTCGTGGGCATGGAGTATGAACAGCTGCTGCCCATGATCAAGCCGATGGGTGATGCCTTCCGCGTCATTCCCGGCGACTATGTGACAACAGAAGATGGTGCCGGTATCGTGCACATCGCACCCAACTTCGGTGCCGACGATGCTTTCGTGGCTAAGAAGGCTGGCATCTGTCCCATCGTGCTCATCGACAAGAAGGGTGCCGAGCGCCCCGTCGTTGATCTGCAGGGCAAGTATTTCCTGATAGAAGACCTCGACCCGCAGTTCGTAGAACAGTATGTCGACGTGGAGAAATGGGGCCGCTATGCAGGCCGCTATGTGAAGAATGCCTACGACGAGACGCTGACCGACAAGGACGAGACCCTCGATATCTCGATCTGCATGGACCTGAAAGCTGAGGGTAAGGTGTTCAAGATTGAGAAGCACGTGCACAACTATCCGCACTGCTGGCGTACCGACAAGCCCGTGCTCTACTATCCGCTCGATTCGTGGTTCATCAAGAGCTCGGCTTGCAAAGAGCGTATGAGCGAGCTGAACCGCACGATAAACTGGCATCCGGAGTCTACGGGCAGTGGCCGCTTTGGCAACTGGCTCGACAACCTGAACGACTGGAACCTGTCGCGCTCGCGCTTCTGGGGCACACCGCTGCCCATCTGGCGTAGTGAGGACGGCGAGGAAAAGTGCATCGGCTCGCTCGAAGAACTCTACAACGAAATGGAGAAATCGGTGGCTGCCGGCGTGATGAAATCGAACATTTTCAAAGATAAAGGCTTCGTGCCTGGCGACTACTCGCAGGAGAACTACGACCGCATTGACGTACACCGCCCGTATGTAGACTACATCGTGCTGGTCAGCGACAGCGGAAAGCCCATGAAGCGCGAGACCGACCTTGTCGACGTGTGGTTCGACAGCGGCTCTATGCCATACGCACAAATACATTATCCATTTGAGAATAAAGAACTGGTTGACAAGAACTTAGCATTCCCGGCTGATTTTATCAACGAAGGTGTCGACCAGACCCGTGGATGGTTCTTCACACTCCATGCCATCGCTACGATGATATTCGACTCCGTAGCTTTCAAAAACGTGATTTCAACGGGCTTGGTACTCGATGCCAAGGGCAACAAGATGTCGAAGCACGTGGGCAATGTGGTCAATCCGTTCGAGATGATTGAGAAATTCGGCTCTGATGCTGTCCGCTTCTATATGATGACCAACAGCGAGCCGTGGGACAACCTGAAGTTCGACCCAGAGGGTGTCGACGAAATCCGTCGCAAGTTCTTTGGAACGCTCTTCAACACCTATTCGTTCTTTGCCCTCTATGCCAACGTGGATGGCTTTGAGCCCAATGGGGCCAATAAGTCCAATGAGGCCCGCCCCGAAATCGACCGCTGGATTCTCTCTTGCCTGAACACGCTCGTAAAGCGCGTAGAGGAAGAAATGAACAACTTCGACCCGACCCGTGCCGGCCGTCTGATTGATGCTTTCGTCAACGACGACCTTTCCAACTGGTACGTGCGTCTGAACCGCAAACGTTTCTGGGGTAAGGACATGAGCGACGACAAGCGCTCGGCCTACGATACCCTCTACACCTGTCTGATGACGGTGGCCAAACTGTTGGCACCGTTTGCCCCGTTCTTTGCCGACCAGCTCTATCGCGACCTGGGGGGTGAGAAGCAGAGCGTTCACCTCGACGACTTCCCCAAGTGCGACGAGTCGCTCATCGACCGCGAACTGGAGGCACGCATGGAGATGGCTCAGAAGATCACCTCGATGGTACTGGCCCTGCGCCGCAAAGTGAACATCAAGGTGCGCCAGCCGCTGCAGAGCATCATGGTGCCGGCCAACGACGAGCAGAAACGCCACATTGAGGCCGTGAAGGAACTCATCATGAACGAGGTGAACGTCAAGGAGCTGAAGTTTGTCGACGGACAGGGCATCCTGGTGAAGAAGGTGAAGTGTAACTTCCGCACCATGGGTAAGAAGTTCGGCAAGCTGATGAAGGGTGTTGCCGCCGTGATGGAGGCACTCTCACAGGAGCAGATTGCTGAGCTGGAGACTCAGGGCACCCTCGCCATCAGCGTAGAAGACCAGAATCTGACAGTCGAGGCCGCCGATGTCGACATCATCAGCGAGGATATTCCCGGCTGGCTCGTATCCAACGAAGGCAACCTGACCGTTGCCCTCGAAGTGGAACTCAACGACGAGTTGCGCAATGAGGGTATGGCTCGCGAGGTGATCAACCGTGTGCAGAACCTGCGCAAGGAGAGCGGTCTGGAGATTACCGACCGCATCCGCGTGAGCATAGAGCCCAACGACGCAGTGGCAAACGCCATCAGCAGCTTCGGTGACTACGTGAAGACGCAGGTGCTTGCCGATGACATCACGCTGGAAGCCAACGACGGCACGCTGGTAGACTTCGACGACTTCAAGTTGAACATCAAGATCGTGAAATCCTAATACAAACTGAATTAATAACCCAATAAATCTGAAAATTTATGGCCGAGAAAACACGTTACACGGACGAAGAACTGGAAGAGTTCCGTGAGATTATCAATGAGAAACTGGCGTTAGCCAAGCGCGACTACGACCAGATGATGCGAGCACTGACCAATCAAGACTCGAATGACGTCGACGATACATCGCCCACCTATAAGGCACTCGAAGAGGGTAGTGCTACCCAGTCGAAAGAAGACCTCATTCAGTTTGCGGCACGCCAGCAGAAGTTCATTCAGGGACTGAAGGCTGCCCTGGTACGCATCGAGAACAAGACATACGGTATCGATCGTATCACAGGCAAGCTGATTCCGAAGGAGCGTCTGCGCGCAGTGCCTCACGCTACACTGAGCGTCGAGTCGAAACAAATGGAGAAACAGAGGAAGTGAACTTAAGAGAGATACTCACCAAAGGTAGACTGGCGGCAATCCTGATTGTCGCCATCATCCTGATTGACCAGACCATCAAGATTTGGGTGAAAACCCACATGGCCCTTCATGAGAGCATCCACATCACCGACTGGTTCTACATTGCTTTCATCGAGAACAACGGCATGGCCTACGGCATGCAGCTGGGCTCTAAGCTGATACTCTCGCTTTTCCGTGTAGCAGCTATCAGCGCACTGGCCTACTATCTGTGGACACTTGTGCGCAAGCCTGTCCGCACGGGCTATCTGGTCTGCATCACCATGATTGTGGCTGGAGCCATCGGCAATCTCATCGACTGCATGTTCTACGGACTCATCTTCGATGCCTCCACCAGCTATGCGGTGGCCAGTTTCGTGCCTTTCGGCGAGGGCTACACCTCGTTCTTGATGGGACGAGTGGTCGATATGTTCTATTTCCCGCTGATTGTGACCACCTATCCTGACTGGTTCCCTTTCCATGCAGGCGAAGAATTCATCTTCTTCAGTCCGGTGTTCAACTTTGCCGACTCTGCCATCTCTGTAGGCGTGGCCATGCTGTTGCTGTTCTACCGCAAGGAGCTAAGCGAGCTGACACTGAAACAAGAACGCGCAGAAAAGAAAGAATCAGCAGAAGAGACGGTTGCTGTAGAAAAAGAATAATGAAGAATAAGAGCAGGAAGCTATTGATTCTGGGGACGGTTCTAAGCTGTCTGATGGCCTGCCGCCCCACAACACCCAGCCAATATATCCAGCCCGACGAGATGGAAGATTTGCTGTACGACTTCCATGTGTCGAAGGCAATGGGCACCATTGAAGGCGGCTCTTATGACGACATGACCTACCGGCGCTCGCTCTACTGGCATGCTGCCCTGAAGAAACACGGGGTCACCGAAGCAAAGTTCGACTCGTCGTTGATTTACTACTACTCGCGTGCCGACCGCTTTGCCGATATGTATAAGAAAGTGTTGAGCCGACTGCAAGACGAAGCTGTGCTGCTGGGTGCCTCGGAAGGCGAGATCGGCAAGTATGCATCTCTGAATGCTACCGGCGATACTGCCAACCTGTGGAATCAGGAGACGGCCCATCTGCTGTTGCCCATCCATCCTTATCACCGTTTCGAATTCAGCATCAAGGGCGACTCTCTGTTCCGCAAGGGCGACACCTTCCTGATGCAGTTCGTCACAGACTTTGTCTATCAGAGCGGCACCAAGGACGGCTTGCTCTATCTGGCCATCGACTATCCCGATACCGTCGTGGTGCGTCAGTCGCGCTTCTCTTATTCCACGTTGAACCAGTTGCGCATCAACAATGCCATGAAGCAGGCACCCATCGGTGTCAGGGGCTATTTCTATCTGGGTGGTTCCCATGATGCAACGACCACGGTGCGCATGCTTTTCATCAACAATATTCAGCTCATCAGATTTCATAGTCAAGATGCAAAACCCAATGATGCCCCTCCGACGGGTAGCCTCCCACTGGTTGGTACTGCCCAACAGCCAGCGGCTCAGCAAGATGGTCGTAGAGATTCGTTCAGGTCGCGTAGAGCAGTACTATCCGTTGAACGGGGAGAAAGCCCAAACAGAATGGTTGAGCGGATCGATTCTCTTAAGGGAAGACACTGAGGGCCGGTGGCTGGCCTACTACGAAGGAAAGAGGTTGGAATAAGCTCATATAGAAAAGAAAACAGAACAAACAGGAAAGATAGTGATGGAGTGTATACGGCTAAGATTTGAGAACATCCAGCAAATCGTTGGAAACGACGATCTCTCGGTCATGATGCTGACCGACGAGACGCGCCAGCGCGCTCTTTCCGTCATCTGCGATGCTGCCATGACCAGCCAGCTCTTGCTGCGCTTGCAGTCGCCTGACCGTTGTGTCCATCTGCTTCCTGAAGCGCTTGTCCACATGCTTCCTGACAATTGCGAGATGATGATCTATGGGGTGCACGACGGACAGTATCAGGTGGTGCTGCAAGACCGCGACTTCACCCGTCATGCTGTGCTGCGACTGAGTGATGCCGTCTTGTTGCATATCATTGCCAATTATCCGCTCTATATCGAGTCGACACTCATGCAACACCAGAGTGTTCCCTTCGACGAGCATGCTACGGGCGTGGCCATCCCCATCAATTCGATGGACACCAAGCGTCTTCATTTTGCCATGCAGAAGGCGGTTAGCGAGGAAAACTATGAGCTGGCTTCCCAGTTGCGCGACGAGATTAAGCGCAGGAAACAGCCGGAAGAATAAACGATAAGAGTAATCTGAAGGATGAAAGAGACCCGATATTTCTATGTACCCGATGCCTCGCAAGTGCAGGAACTGCCCGAAGAGGAAGCCGCACATGCTGTGAGGGTGCTGCGCCTGAAGGCAGGCGACGAGATGATGCTGATGGATGGCGAGGGAACGTTCTATCGTGCTGCCGTCACCGAGGCCTCTTCGCACCATTGCCGCTATGACATTCTGGAGACGCTGCCGCAACAGCCGGCATGGCGTGGCCGACTGCAGCTGGCCATTGCACCTACGAAGCTGATGGACCGTATGGAATGGCTCGTGGAGAAGGCTACCGAAGTGGGCTTCGATGCACTCTGGTTGCTGGATTGTCAATTCTCCGAACGCCGTGTGGTGAAGACACCTCGACTGGAGAAAATTGTCGTCTCGGCAGTCAAGCAAAGCCGTAAGGCCTGGATGCCTGCCGTCCACGACATGCAGTCGTTCCGTTCGTTCATCAGGGAGCATCCTGCTGGTCGCCGCTACATCGCTCACTGCTATGAGGAGATTCCCCGTCGCAACCTCTTTGCCGAACTGCAGCAGACGGCAGCCGACGACGAGGTGATTGTGATGGTAGGCCCTGAGGGCGATTTCTCTATTGAGGAAGTGCGCATGGCCATCGAGGCAGGCTTCGTTTCCGTAGATTTGGGAAAGAGTCGTCTGCGCACGGAGACTGCCGGACTGGCAGCCGTCATGATGATGCAGTTGGCCCAACAATAAACGTAAGAATGATGAGACGACAATTATCTATAGCCTTTCTGTTCTGTGCACTCACCATCGGGGCACAGACAACAACCATCGCTGATCTCTTCAAGGTGATGCCCGATTCGCTGATGCCGCTGCTGACGCAGAACAACCGGCTCGACATGATAGACTTCATGGATGCGAAGATGAAGGCGCGCGTTACCAACAAACTGGAGGGCGAGAGCGAGATGACGGCACTCACCGCCGACAGCCTCTCCATCCGCATGAGCAGTGCCATGCAGATAGATCTAAAGCTTGTGCCTACGGAGGAAGAGTACGACAGTTGTCATCAGGTCATTCGCATGGAGACTGTCTACCGTTTGTCAACCATTGATGCGACAGAAAGCAGGGTAGTCTTTTTCACCACGCACTGGCGACCCTTGCCAGATAATAAGAAAGGCTCATCTCAGACTATCCTGGAAAAGTCACCCATTCTGAAAAACGACGAGAAAGTATTCTCGCACCCCCGTACTTCCGTACCTTCGCACCCATAGAAATTAATAGTACACTTTTCCCAACAGGCGATTCATCCAACCTATGCTACAGCGGAACCAGCGGTAGGTGCTGACGGGCTTTCCTCCGAAGCTCAAGATGAAGTCGCGGAAACAGTTCTTACGGAAGGGAAGTCCCACATCCATAAAATAGATATGCTCGCACCCAAGTGACTGGGCAGTCTTGATGGCATTCCACACGGTGACATCGTCGGGGTGGAGCGATGCGTACGACTTCCGGCGGAAGGCCATATACCAGATGTATGCCTGTCCCTGGGTGAAGGCCAGTGCCGAGCAGCCAATGACATGTTCGTGAAATTTGGTGATGAACAGTTTGCCGTCGTGCGAGCCCATGATGCCTTTGAAAAACTCGTCGGCAGGAATATAGCGGCGAGGCTTCAGCCAGTTGTGGCGTTTCAGCAGACGGATGAACGAGCGGAAGTCGTCGTCGTTCCGCACTTCAACGTTGGTCACCCCTTTCTCGATGGCATTGTCGATGTGCTTCTGCAGTCGGGGACCGATGCGTTCTTCCGGTGAGCGCGAATGCAGACTGTTGTGTATGCTCATCCATTTCACAGGGAAAAAGCCGTTCTGACGGAACGAACGATAGCCGAACATCTTCTGCGACAGATGGCTCACCTCAATAAACAGCACGTGTCGACCTATGCGCTTGCAGAGGGCTTCCAGCATGGTATTGAACAGTTCCGTCAGCCTGTTGTTCTCTTCTTCATTGCGCTCCCATTGGTGTCCGTAGAGCGAGGCCTCGCTGCCGTCGGTCAGTCGAAAGGCTCCTTCGCCCAGCACACGGCAGTGCATATAAAAATAAGGTGGGAACAGCGACGAACGATAGCGAACCAGTCCTAACAGCTGAGCCACGATGGTACCATCGGCAGCTTCCACCGTGACCAGATAGGGGCGATGGCGCGGTGTCTGCTTGCTTAGGCAGAACAGTCGCCTGCTGTGGAAGAAGTTTTCACAGAGCAACCCTTCGGGCAGTTGGTCGTTACTGGTATAGATATGGGTGGTTAGCTCGTTCATCGCGACAAAAATACTAAATCTGCTTTAAAAATGAAAAAATAAAGAAATAAAAAAATAAAAAACGCCCTTTTTGCCGTATTATTCTTTATCTTTGCATAAAAAGACAATAATACATCACTGATTATGACTGATTTTAAGGATTTGGTGCAGCTGCGCCGCTCACACCGTAAGTTCACAGAACAGGAGATCGATGCCGACGACGTGAAGCTCATTCTCCGTGCAGGACTGATGTCGCCCACATCGAAGGGACAGCGTGCCTGGCAGTTTGTGGTTGTCGACGACAAAATGGACATTGAGAAACTGTCGGATGCCAAGGATATGGGCGGACAGTTCTTGAAGGGTGCTCCGCTGTGTATCGTCGTGCTGGGCGATCCCATGCAGAACGACTGCTGGGTGGAGGATGGCAGCATTGCCGCTATCTCAATGCAGTATCAGGCTGAAGACCTGGGTCTGGGTTCCTGCTGGGTGCAGATGCGCGGACGGGGACTCAGCGACGGAACGAGTGCTGACACCGTGATTCGGGGCATACTGGATATTCCCGAGAACTATTCGGTGCTTTGCGTTCTTGGCATTGGCCATAAGGCCGACGAACGGAAACCGCAGAACGAAGACAAACTGAAGTGGGAGAACGTACATATCAATAAGTTCTGATGCGAATTGTTTTGATTGGGGCCGGACGCTTGGCCTCTCATCTGGCTCCAGCCTTGCGACAGGCCGGGCACGACATCGTGCAGGTGTATAGTCGCACGATGGCTTCGGCCCGGAGCCTGAGTGAACAAGTGGGCGCTCAGCCTACCGACGATGTGCAACAGGTGCAGACCGATGCCGATGTGTTCATCTTTTCTGTCACCGATACGGCATTGCCCATGCTGATTGCCCAACTGGGTGTGGAGAGCAGGCGCAAGGCGCTGTTTCTGCATACGGCTGGTTCGGTGCCTCTGTCGGTATTTGAGGGCTATGCCCAACGCTACGGTGTGATCTATCCCATGCAGACATTCTCGAAAGGACGGCAAGTGGACTTCTCAAAGATTCCCGTCTTTGTGGAAGGCAACAATGAAGAGACGCTGAAAGAGGTTAGCCTACTGGCGGCTTCGGTCTCTGCCGAGGTTCCCGAACTGTCTACAGAAGGTCGTCGCCATCTGCATCTGGCTGCTGTCTTTGCCTGCAACTTTGCCAACCACTGCTATCAGCTGTCGGCTGAGATACTATCGCACTATGGTCTTCCTTTCCGGCTGATGTTGCCCCTCATTGACGAGACAGCAGCCAAGGTGCACGAACTGCAACCCCTGGAGGCGCAGACCGGCCCTGCTGTTCGTTACGATGAGAACGTGCTGAATGCACAGAAGCAACTCTTAGCCGCCGATCCCCTTCGTGCCGACCTCTACGACCTGATGAGCCGCAGCATCCATCAAAGCCACATGCTATCGTCTGAACTCCCGAACTTCTGAACTCCCGAACTCCTGAACTCCTAAAAATATGATTAACTACGATTTAACCAAAATTCGTGCCATCATCTTCGATGTCGATGGCGTGCTGAGTGCCGAGACCATCACGCTCTCGGCAAGCGGCGATCCTCTTCGTACTGTCAATATCAAGGATGGCTATGCCATTCAGTTAGCCATCAAGATGGGACTGCGCATCGCCATCATGACTGGTGCCAACACCGAGTCTGTGCGCTTGCGCTACGAACGCTTGGGCATGCAGGACCTCTATCTGGGCTGTTCGGTGAAAATCAAGACCTACGATGAATTTCTGCAGAAATATAGTTTGACCGATGACGAAGTGATGTATATGGGCGACGATATCCCTGACTTGGAAATCATGCGCAGGGTGGGGTGCCCGGTATGTCCGAAGGATGCCTGCGCTGAAGTGCAGGAGGCGAGTGTCTACATCAGTCATCTGAAGGGTGGCTATGGCTGTGGTCGCGATGTTATTGAGCAGACACTGCGTGCTCAAGGCCTGTGGCTGAAAAACGAAAAAGCTTTTGGTTGGTAGTATGTTTGAGAATCTGAAGAAATATCGTGTGGTGCTGGCAAGCAATTCTCCTCGCAGGCGTGAGTTGCTGGCAGGACTTGGCATAGATTTTGAGGTGAGGGTGCTGCCTGTGCAGCGAATCTACATGGAAATGACAAAAATGTAGAACGTTTTTAGATTCTTTAGCAAAAAGTTGTTGAAAAGTCTTGGAATATTCGCAGAAAACTTGTACTTTTGCAAACGATAACTAGTAATTTTAATCTATATTTATCATTTTCCAAAGTTTTTTTCTGGAACTTGTCTGTGAAGATCAGTTCCAGAATTTTTTTATTAAAAGAATACGACGACTATTCGTCGTCGTATTCGCTAAGTCCTGCAGCCTCTTCATCAGGATTGTCGCCTCCCAAATCCATCATCGTGGAGTAGTTGTCCTCTGTGATGTCTTCATCGTTCGGCTCTTCCATTTCCATGTCGTCCTCGTCGGGCTTGTTGTAGGTGTCCTCGATTTCAACATCCTCGTCGTCATCGTCGCCCTCTTCGTCGCTCATCATTGACAGTGTCTTGATGCGCGGCTTTTCAGTTTCGGGTTTCATTTTGGCGAAGATAGCCTCGATCCAGGCACCCTTGGCAATCTCGAGCACCTCGTAGCCGTCGGCCACTTTCTTCTCGTACATGCCGCCCTTCTTGTGCAGGCGATCTTTCGGCAGGGTGGTGGTAGAGATATCGAAGCCGCTCTCAATCACGTCTTTGATGCTCTGCGACAGCGAGTCCCATCCTCCGCCAAAGTTGCGGTCGATCACCTCCATGAGCTTGGCAGCCGTGATATGGCGGATGTTCTCGTAGGTCAGGTCGGTCACTCTCACGATGGGGCGCTTTTTGATGGCCCAGGTGATCTTCTTGTCCTCGTCGATCCTTACCTGGGCCACCTTGTAGCCCTGCTTTTCATACTTTGTCTTGACGAGTGGCGACTCGTCGGTAATCTCCTCTACCATGAAGGCGCTTCTGATGATGTCGATGTAGTGGCGCACATTGTCCTTCACCTCGGCATCCTTGTCAGCACCTTCCCACATGCGGAAGATGTCGTTTTCCTGAACGTCCCACACCGTACTCTTGTTGATGGTCTTCAGGGTGAGTGTTTTCTTTTCAGCGTCTTGATTCATAAATAAATGGTTGAGTTATTAAAACTGCATGTCGTCCTGCATTTCGTTGTCCTCATCGTCTTCCCACTGGTTCTTGCGACGGCGACGAGACTCAACATTACCAGGCTCGATAGCAGGTTCAGTAGGGTCGATAGTAACCTGAGGATCAGAACCTGTGAGGAGCTGATGCTGCATGTTCATACGAACAATATCTGTTAGGGGCATGATGTATTTTTTCATAACTTCGTCCTCCTTTCTTTTTACTTATTAATAAATTTCTTTCCGTTCTGGATGTAGAGTCCACCCTTCTTCATAGTTTCCACACGCTGACCATTCAGGTTGTAGACAGCACCGTTCTCGGTCTGTTCGTTATTCACTGCGTTGATGCCAGTGGTTGTGTCATCGTTAAACACGAAGCTCAGGCGAGAAGGACTTGTGCTAATCCAACTAGCATCCAGCAAAGCTTTGCCGGCAGGAACAGTGCCTGCACCTACTTTCACGAAACTGTCGCCAGAGAGACCGTAGTAGGTGTCGGCGGCTACATACATGGGAGCCAGTGTACCCTTCAGCATGTTGTTGCCCAACTCATTGCTACTTGCAACAGAGTTCAACGTCACGGTAGCGCCAGACTCACCCTTAAGCAGGATGCCCTGACCGCCCTTAATCGAGCCGTTTATCTTCTCGAATGTGATGACATTGCTTGTGATGTTAGTAATCTGCCATGCAGTATATCCCTCAGCGTCAGTGAAGTCAAGAGGATACTGCGAGCAGAAGGTGGCGTAGCCAGAGGCGTTGAGCTTAGCGGTGATGTCAGCACCTGCAAGCTTATAGAGTTGGATGGCCTCCTGACCATTATTCTTGTAATAGCGGAAACGATTCTGGTCGCTTGCTTTGTTGTATCTTAAACTCATAGTGCTTTCTTCGAAAACAGCAGAAATAATAGCATTACCTTCACTGATGGCGAATGAGTTTGTGTACGTATCCTCAGTGTCTGTTTGTTTAAGACCGTTACTATTTGAGCTAACACCAATATACATACCTGATTTACTTTGGAGTGTACCATTCGCAACATCAATTGTAAATGTTGAAGCAGTCGTAGTTGCATTAGCAGCAATCCTGTTTTCATTAATCTCTACATTAATGACATCAGACACCTTGTCCAATTCTTTCAAACTGCCATCAAAAGCGACAGCTGCAGTTTCATTGACAATCAGATATTCACCATCAGTGATGTCTTTTGTTGCAGTCACCTTAACAAAACCACTCTCTGCTGCTATAGCACTTCCCTCAGGAGCAGTAACCGTCAGGGTGTACTGAACGTCTTCAGCAGCGTTGAAGTTAGCTGTAGCAGGAGCGCTGATAGATATGACCGCTGTACCAATAGCCCTAGGGATGAAGGTGATAGCATCTGCACCAATCTCAACGTCAGCAATAGCAGCGTTGTCAATGATGTAACTCAGCTCGCCATCGTAACCATCGGTGATAAGGAAGTCAACACTCTTCTGTGTGCCGTAAACGGTAGAGCCATTCTCCTCGTCAAGAGCAATCTCTGTATCAGTCTTCACATCAGCCTCAACGGTTACTTCGAAGTTAGCCACAACAGGCTTATAGAGGTTGGCATTGCTAGGAGTAGCGGTAGCGGTAATGGTGGCAGTACCGACAGTCAGGGCTGCATACTCAGCTCCATCAATATGCAATACTTCTTCATTGCTTGAAGTGTAACTGAAAGTCACGCCTTCGTCTGCCTTCTCAGGATCAGTGACGCTGAGTGTACCTTCATTACCCACCTTCAAAGTAGAGATATTGATGGCAGGGATTGTGGTAGCAGCCTCACGGGTGTCCTGAACGGTTACGTTGATGGTAATCTCGCCAGCCTTGTAGCTCAGGGTAGCTGCCTGCGATACAGTAACAGTTGTTGTTCCGACCTTGAGGGCAGAAATCTGTTCATCAGCTCTTTCAATCACTGTCTCGTCGGCAACGGTGTAAGTGATAGTTCCTGTTGAAGATGTGGTGAAATATTCGGTTAGGTCAGCATCTGTAGCTCCGTTCTTATAATCCAGCGTGATGTCACTGGTCTTTGTCAGGTCACTAGCAGGCTTCTCAGTGCGAGAAATAAGGTAGTTACCAGAAGCAACTTCGGCTTCACTCTTATATGTGGTCAGACCACCATAGATTACTACCTCATCTCCGATTTCAAGATCAGATGCATTAGCAAATGTTTGTTCGTTCAGACCTTTGCCCCTATAAACAAGAAGCTGTTTGGTTGTTGTACCATCATCAGAAATGTAGTAACGGTAGTTTGCACCATCACTTACAATATCGTCGCCATAGAATCCCGAAACAATGCCATGAATGTAAACCTTTTCACTTGTGCCAGAAGCGGGAGTTGCCTCAATTGCCTGTGCCACAGTGTAAGGTATAGCTTCTGAACCAGGAGCTTTGCTGTTGATGACGGTAACGTTCTTGGTTCCTGTAGCCTCAGCGTAGTCGCTGTTGCCAGCGTATGTAGCTATGAAGGTCACAGTGCCAGTAGTCTTGATAGTCACAGCACCCGTCTCAGCATTGATAGTAGCCACATCTGCATTGCTGCTTGTCCATGTGACGATGGCACCTGCAACAGCAGCTTCCTCATAGGTTACGGCAGCAGTCAGTGTGCCAGCCTCTACGTCAGTCTCGCCATTGAGGTCGAGAGTCAGGTCGCCAGTAACGGTAACAGTAGGTGTGGGCAACACTTTCGTTGTAGTCTTGCTTACCACAGAACTCTCGTCTTCGCCCTTTGTAGCCTTGGCATAAATCGTAGTAGTGGCAGTGATGGTCAGAGCAGCAGTATACTCCGTCCAGTTCTCATTGTCATAGCTGTAATAGATTGTAGCTCCATCTGTAGCGCAGGTAATGGTAGCTGTGGTGCTTCCGACAAATGTTTCATCAACGGTGATAATGGGATTTTTCACGGCTGCATTGCTCTCATACTTATAGAAAGCAAAGGTTTGATCAGTGATATTTGAATTGATTGACGTATAGCAGCGCCAATCTTGAGAACTATAGATACCGACATAGCGGCTGGTTTCTTTATGATAGAGATAGTTCCCCTTTATCTCAAAAGTCTTATTGTCATTTTTTCCTACGCGCACACCATTATTTGTATTTGTGCAGTACAACCAATTCTCTGCATCTCCATTGGGATAGAAAGTGTATCCATCGGTGGAATTACCACTGATGTTCCACTTCATATTGTCAGCTATGTCGCAAGTGATTTCGTTATCCTTAACGGTAACATGCGTTGCTCCCGGAGCAGAACTGGTGCCGCTATCATTAGTCATAGCATATGAGCCATTGCTATAGGTGCCTACAATAACGAAGATGTCATCTGCTGTAAGGTCGGCGAGAGTAGTTGCAACCCATGAGCCAGTTTTAGGCGTGGAATCAGTAATAGTTACCGTGAACGTTCCAGAACCAGCAGCGTAAGTTCCATCTGCTGCCTGATTAACAGTTATTTCCACAGCTTCTGAAGTCTTCTTTACTGGAGTAACGGTGATCGTTTTATTCTCTGCGTCTATTGCAAAGTTAGCATAATCGCTTTTTGCAATAGAAACTGTTCCTGTGCTGGAAGTCGAATAGTTGATAACCTGAGCAGAACTATTGTTGTAAAGGTCAAAAGAAAGTGAGGATTTGGTCAAAACCAAATCGTTTTCTTCGAGGCTTTGATCAGTACCAGTTTCATAGGTAATGGTCACACTTTTGATTCTATTTTGAGCACTTAAGGATGCAGATATACTTGTAGAAGAGCCAGTCCACGTTCCATTTGTCAAATATCCATCATTAGTAGAAAGTGCTGAAACAGAATAATTTTTACCAGAACCATCCGCAACATTATAAACGATTTTTGTAATAGTTTGAGTGCTTGATATAACAAAATTCGTTCCTGAGTATAAACGCAATTCAGCAGATTGGATACCGCCACTAATAGAGTTGCTATAGGAACCTTTTTCATAGCGTAAAGTAAAAACTCCAGATTCTGCGGTATAGTCATTTTCATAAGCAGTCCATAATAGCGAGGAACTACCAACGCTAATGGTTGTTTCTCCTGCTCCCCATGCACTACTTCCTCCCACTACGAAGCACACCAGCAGGAGCCAGAGATTAAGTAAAGTTTTTTTTGTCATAATAGTTTTATTTTAGTTGTTAATGATTATATCGAATCGACTTTTCTAAATCGTCGTAAAGCAGGATTTGTTTGGCAGGAATATATGTCAATAATAAGTATGTTCTCATCTCGTTTTTGATATTCTATTCCATAATCGTCAACAAATAGAATCCGTATTTTGGGGTAATTTGTCTTTCGGCCAATATCTGGCATTTTGGAAAGTAAGCCAATCTGTCTTTGAAATAGTTTTAATAGTTTCTTACTGTATTTGTCGTTGCCATTTCGTTCATCGTAATATTCGAGAATGGATTGCAAACTATCAAGATACTGTGAACTATAAAGAATATTCATAGCCATTTTTCGAATCTTCGGTTAAATTCGTTTGCATCAACACACAAGCCACTCTCGTATTGTGCTTTCGCTTTTTCTGCAGCTTCTATCATTTCGGGAGTTAACATAACGACATCTTCGTGCAGAACGTCTTCTTCTGCAATTAGCCTATTAGCATACTCCAGAAGCTGATGCTTCAATCGCTCAACCCCGTAATGCTGTGGCATGTTCACTGATAAATTAATCGTTGTCGTCATACTACAAAAGATATATAGTTTCTATTTTGTGTACAAAGGTAGTAAAAATAAACTTAGTAGCAAAGAATTTTGCTACTAAGTTTTTCCTGTTTTTTAATTTATGTCAATATTCTTTACTTAGGCACTACTTCCTACCACTACGAAGCACACCAGCAGGAGCCAGAGATTAAGTAAAGTTTTTTGTCATAATAGTTTTATTTTAGTTGTTAAAATATTTAAAGTAATTGTCAATTAATCCTGTTTAATAAGGTCTTTTATGTCTTCAATAAACTTTCTTGCCTTAGGTAAATACTCATCATATAATTCACGGTCGCAGTATACAAAGTCATCGTAATCACCACTATGGCGAGTTTCGAAAAGACTAATAAAAAGTTTTCCGTCATCAGTTGAGAGCTTGCCCGTTGACACAAAATGCAAACTAAGCATGGTCTTTACCCCAGAATGTGTGCTAGCAGAAATTTTGTGTTTCAAAAGTAATGCTACAGTAGCATAATAGCATGCATAATACATACGGTTAAATGCTGCATTATAATGAGCGATGTCTGCCATGGCCTCAACTTCAATCATCGTCTCATCTGCTCTTTGAATCCTATATGCTACAAGCGCAGAACGACTTTGTTCATCTAATTCTTCTTTCATAGCTTAAATCCCTCATTAACTACATTTATATAAAAGGGAGTTTTGAATGGCCTGTTCTCCCAGTTCTTTCTTAGCATGATGGTTGGACTTATTGTAGTGCCTGTCTCTAATTCTATGTTGAACAATGGTGAAAGGAACTTATCTTTTATAGCCCAAGTCATCTTGTCTTCATCAACCAGTACAAGCAGGTCTATGTCGCTGTCACTGCGAGCATCGCCACGTGCCTCAGAACCATAGAGTATCACTGTGGCTTGTGGGTCTGTCTTATGGACGGCTCCTTTTATTCTTTCAACGATCTCAGGTCTTCTCATGTCATTTTGTTTGTTGTTCTTCTATCATGAGCTTCCTTTACGCAACACTACTTCCTCCCACTACGAAACAGAGTAGCAGGAGCCAGAGATTAAGTAAAGTTTTTTGTCATAATAGTTTCTATTTTGTGTACAAAGGTAATGAAAATAAAATTAGTAGCAAAAAAAATTGCTACTAATTTGGCATTGCATTGAAATTCTGCTTGAATTGCATTGCAATTCTCTTGGTATTTCATTGAAATTCTCTTGGAATTGCTATGCAATTACAACTTGACTTTTTTCTTTGCCGGCTTGCTCTCGTTGTCAATGCGATTGAGGGCGGTGACAACATAGGTGTATTTGTCCTTGCCTGTTGCGTAGGGCAGCTTGTAGAACGTATTGGTGGTGACGGCCACAAGGTGGTCGGCATTGTCGGTATTGATCTTCTCACCCTTGGCAAAACGGTAGACGGCATATCGGTGAGCCTTAGCGGCCCAGTCCTTGCCCTCCTTTGGAGCAGTCCAAAACAGGATGTAGCCGTCAGGAGTCCATACGGGCTTCAGCTTCTTGGGGGCTTTGGGCGCACGCTTGTCGATGAAGGTCATGGAAGGCTGCAGCACAGGAGTGTTCCAATAATGCTTGCGCAGCATGGTGCCGTAGTTGCCGATGTTGTCGACGGCGGCCTTGGCATACCAGAGCACGGTGCCGTCGATGTTGGGCAGCTCTTGATGGAGACGGTATTTGGCTGCCTGCTGATGCTTGTCGGGATTCTTCAGATCGGCATTCTTTACTGTCCGTTCTACATCTTCACCAATGAAGAGTGGACGGGCTGATGCATGCTGGCTCCACCAGTGTATAAGCGTTTCATAATCAGCAGCTTTGTTTCCTATCTCCCAGTAAATCTGCGGAACGCAATAGTCCATCCATCCGTTGTTTATCCAGAGCAGAATGTCAGCATAAAGCTGGTCATAGTTCTGCAGTCCGTTGGTGTTGCTGCCGATGGGTGAACTCTTCTTGTTTCGGTAGATGCCAAAGGGTGAGATGCCCACCTTCACCCAAGGCTTGGCAGCATGAACGGTCTCGTAGAGTTGCTTGACGAACAGGCTGACGTTGTGGCGTCGCCAGTCGCCCCGGTTGGTGATGCCGTTGTTGTAGAGCCGGAACTGGCTGTCATCGGGAATGTCAAGACCGGCCACCGGGTAGGGATAGAAGTAGTCGTCGATGTGCAGTCCGTCGACATCGTAGCGGTTAATGATGTCGAGCACCACCCGACAGATGTAGTTACGGTTTGCAGGGATGCCAGGATTAAGAATGGTTAGCCCGTCGTAGTCGAAGCAACGCTCGGGATGGGTGACGGCAATATGGTTGATGGCCAACTCGTTGGTGCCCTTTGTCTTAGCACGGTAGGGGTTAATCCATGCATGTAGCTCCATGCCCCGGCGGTGGCACTGTTCAATCATCCACTGCAAGGGGTCCCAGTAAGGGTAGGGAGCCGTGCCCTGACGACCAGTGAGGAAGCGGCTCCACGGTTCGACGTTGCTTTCATAGAGGGCATCGCATTCGGGCCGCACCTGAAAGATGATGGCGTTGGCACCATCCTTCTGCAGTTCATCCAGCTGGTAGATGAGCGTCTGCTGCATCTTCTCTGTGCCAATGCCCTCAAACTGTCCGTTCACACATTGTATCCATGCGCCACGGAATTCGCGTTTCGGTGCAGCTGTGCTTGTCAGGGCAACAGCCAGCAGTAATAGGATAAGCAGGTGTTTTCTCATAGATAGCTGAAGATTTCTTTTGTCCAGTCTTTGCCGTTCTCGGGGCAGAATGTCTTGATGCCTATCTGACTGGCGACGGCCACATTACGCGGACTGTCGTCGACGAACAGGATTTCATTGGGAAAGCACTGCTCGCTCATGAGCACCTGGCGGAAGATGCTCTCGGCAGGTTTCATCAGCTTCATCTCGTAGCTGAGGTAGAGCTTGTCCAGATAGCTGCTCAGTGGATGGCCGTTGCCGTCGAAGTCGGGACTGTTCACCCACGACATCATATAGGGATTGGTGTTGGAGAGTAGCAACAGCCGATAGCCCTTGCTGCGCAACTGTCGCAGCAGTTCAAGGTTACGGGCAGGCACTTCGCTAACATAGCCCAGCCAGGCATGTCGGCACTCCTCATAGGTGAGCGTGTGTCCGGCCAGTTTACTCAGCTCTTCGCGGAATGTATCGGCACTGATAGCACCACTCTCCAGTTCGCCGAAGATGCCCCCCTGCTGATAGGGGTCGAGCCGTTGGGCGGCATCGGCAATGCCCAGAGTGTTCAGTCGGCGTATGGCCTCCTGCTGATCAAGGGTGAAGATGACTCCACCGAGATCGAACATAACAGTTTTTATCATATTTCTATAGTCTATTCTTTTGAGTGTTCAAAACAGGTTCAACTTGTTCTTGCGTGCCTCTTCCAGCGACAGCAACTGTTGTTGCTCGGCCTCATACTGTCGGCGCATGCCAGCATATTCCTCCTCCAGCTCTTTCACCACTTGGGGACCGTCGGCCATCAGACGTGCTGCCGTGAGTGAGTTCTGCGAGGCATCTTTCATCCACACCACAGGACCGCCGTAGACAGGCGCAATCTTCAGAGCCACATGCAGCTGGCTGGTGGTGGCACCGCCAATCATGATGGGTATATGCAGACCAGCTTTCTTCAAGGCCTCGGCCACATTGACCATTTCCTCCAGACTGGGAGTAATCAGACCTGAGAGACCGATGATGTCGACCTGCTCCTCAATGGCCTTGCGCACAATCTGCTCGGCAGGCACCATTACGCCCATATCAATGATCTCGTAGTTATTGCAGGCCATAACCACGGCCACGATGTTCTTGCCAATGTCGTGGACATCGCCCTTGACTGTGGCCAACAGCACCTTGCCTGCCTTGGTGGAACCCTCGGTGCGCTGCGCTTCAATATGCGGCTGAAGAATGCTGACGGCCTGTTTCATGGTGCGAGCAGTCTTAACCACCTGCGGCAGGAACATCTTGCCTTCGCCGAAAAGGGTACCTACACGGCTCATGCCTTCCATCAAAGGACCTTCGATAATGTCGACGGCACGCGAATACTTCTGCAGCGCCTCCTCCAGGTCGGCCTGCAGATGGTCGCCGATGCCACGAATGAGAGCCTGCTGAAGACGCTCCTCAACTGTTTGAGAGGGCTGAGAGTTCTGAGTTTTCTGAATATTCTGAATATTCTGAGTACTCTGATTATTCGGATTATTCTGAATATTCTGATTGCTTTCTGCAGCCAGCGCACTTGCCAGTTCTATGAGACTCTCGCTGGCTCCCTTTCTACGGTTCAGTACCACATCTTCAATGATGTCAAGATGGGCTTGGGGAATATCAGTATAGAGCACCTTGGTTGCAGGGTTCACGATGCCGAAGTCCATACCAGCCTGAATGGCATGATAGAGGAACACGGCATGCATGGCCTCGCGAATATAGTTGTTGCCTCGGAACGAGAACGACAGGTTGCTGACACCACCGCTGACATGAGCACCAGGCAAGTTCTCGCGTATCCACCGGGTGGCCCGGATAAAGTCGAGTGCATAGCTGTCGTGCTCTTCCATGCCCGTGGCAATGGCCAAGATATTCGGATCGAAGATGATGTTCTGCGGCTGCATGCCCACCTGTTCGGTCAGTATGCGATAGGCTCGTTGGGCAATCTCAATGCGGCGCTCGTAGGTGGTGGCCTGTCCCTGTTCGTCGAAACACATCACAACGACGGCTGCACCATAGCGCATCACGTCGCGTGCATGGCTGACAAACACTTCTTCGCCCTCCTTAAGCGATATGCTGTTGACGATGCTCTTGCCCTGCACGCACTTCAGACCGGCAGTGATGACCTGCCAGTCGCTGGAGTCGATCATCACCGGCACCTTTGCAATGTCAGGCTCGGCGGCAATCATGTTCAGGAAGGTCACCATCTCCTGACGGGCATCAAGCAGGCCGTCGTCCATGTTGATATCAATGACCAGTGCACCGTCGCTCACCTGCTTGCGGGCAATGCTGATAGCTTCGTCGTAGTTTTTCTCCTTGATGAGACGCAGGAACTTGCGCGAACCAGCTACATTGCAGCGTTCGCCTACGTTGACAAAGGGTATTTCTGGTGATAGCTTCAGGGCTTCAATGCCTGAGAGCCAGAGTGTTGACGGCTTCTCGACAGGCGTGTGAGGACGTTTGCCAAGGGCATGAGGCACATACTGTGCAATGAAGTCGGGTGTCGTTCCGCAGCAACCGCCAACGATGTTGACCAGTCCTTCGTTGATGAACTCGGCAATCTGGGGTGCCATCGTCTCGGGAGTCTCGTCGTAGAGCCCCATGGAGTTAGGCAGACCAGCATTGGGATAGGCACTAATATAATAAGGTGCACGCAGAGACAACTCTTTCAAGAAAGGCTTCATCTGTCTGGCACCAAACGAACAGTTCAGTCCGATAGAGAAAATGGGGTAGCAACTGACCGATGCCAAGAAGGCATCGAGTGTTTGTCCGCTGAGCGTGCGTCCGGCCAGATCGCTGACGGTGACACTGAGCATCAGTGGGAGTTGGCGTTCCAGCCGCTCCATCGTGTGCATGGCTGCATCGATAGCAACTTTGGCATTCAGTGAATCAAAGATGGTCTCGATGAGAATGGCATCGACACCACCACGGACGAGGCCCTCTATCTGTTCGGTATAGGCCTCGAAGAGCTGGTCGTAAGTAAGTTCACGTGCAGCAGGGTTGCTGACATCGGGCGACATGGAGCAGGTCTTATTGGTGGGTCCTACCGATCCGGCCACGAAGCGAGGTCGCTGCGGTGTAGAGTATCGGTCAGCCACGCTACGGGCAAGACGTGCGCCTTCCAAGTTCATCTGGTAGGCATAGTCTTCCAGATGATAGTCGGCCTGCGAGATGCGCTGGGCATTGAACGTGTTGGTGGTAATGATGTCGGCACCGGCTTTCAGATAGCGTTCATGAATATCGCTGATTACGTCGGGGCGCGTCAGACAGAGCACGTCGTTGTTGCCTTTCAGTTGGTTGGTTCTGTCGGCAAACAGCTGTTCGCGAAAATCCTGTTCAGTGAGGTCGTATTGCTGAATGACGGTACCCATGGCACCGTCGAGAATCAGAATACGCTCGTTTACAATCTCGTTGAGTGTTTGTGTCATTTGTATACTTTCATCGCGCGATCCATTTCGCGACGGTCTTCTTTTTCCTTAAGTGTCTGCCGCTTATCGTAAGCCTTCTTACCCTTGCAGAGGGCAATGTCCATCTTGGCCCGTCCATTCTCGTCGATGAAGACCAGAGTAGGCACAATGGTATAGCCGGTCTGCTTGGTAGCACTGGCCAGACGGGCTATCTCGCGGCTGGTGAGCAGCAACTTGCGATCGCGCTTCTGTTCGTGGTTGTTGTAGGAACCATAGAAATAGGGGCTAATGCTCATGCCCTTCACCCACAGTTCGCCATTGATGATGGTGCAGTAGGTATCTACCAGACTGGCCTTGCCTGCGCGTATAGACTTAATTTCAGTACCCGTCAGCACAAGGCCGGCCGTCAGCTCTTCGATGAAGAAATACTCGAAGGCCGCCTTTTTGTTCTTTATCTGTACAGGACTCTTCTTCCTGATCTGTTCTTGTTCTTTGTTCATTGCTCGATAGTTGCAAACCTGTCTATATGCTCGTCAATATAACGGGCTATCTGTTCAGTCCATTGTTCCTCGTTCTCCACAAACTGATCGTCGAAATCGTCGAACTCGGGAAACTGCTCGAAGAGGGCCATGAACTCATCGTCGGTGCAGTCTTGTTCAATCCGCACACCATATTTATTATATAAGGTGTGGGCATCGTAGATCATCTTCGACAGTTCACGCATGCCCCAGAGTTTATTGAGCGCTTTGGCAAAGGGATTCTTGAAGATGAACGGACCGTAGCCGTTGTGGATGAGCTGGACGAAGCCGCCGTCCATCACTTCTTCATGCAGGATGTCCCAGGCCAAAAGCGTGATCTGGTCGTTGTTGAGACGCAACATGTTGTCGGCCGTCAGTTCACCGCCAATGGCTTGGCGGATGGTCTGAACGAACACGCCTACAAAGGCATCCATGCCTTCAGTGGCAGCCTGTCGGAGGGCTGTATCAGTTATTTTGATTTCTTCCATGATTCTTCTTGGATGATGAGGAGCGTTTCTGGGATGGATGTCCCGCATGATGACCTCGTCGGCCATGATGACTCGACTTGCGGCCGCTACGTCCGATATACTCAGGACCTTCGCCGAGACCTTCGGGAAGCGGATTCTTCAGAATATCCTTCTGCAGGAAATGCTCGATGGCCATAAAACGGCTGATGTCGCGCTCGTTGACAAAGGTGATGGCCACGCCGTCGCGATCAGCACGGGCTGTGCGGCCGATGCGGTGCACATAGTCTTCAGTGTCGTGGGGTACGTCGTAGTTAATGACCATACTAATGTCGTCGATGTCAATACCACGTGCCACGATATCGGTAGCCACCAGCACGTCAATATGTCCTGCCTTGAACCCGTACATCACCTCGTCGCGTTCGGCTTGCGTCAAATCGGAGTGCATGGGGGCACAGTTAATCTTCATGCGCTTCAGTTCGCGTGCAATCTCTTTCACGCGGTCTTTTTTTCCGCAGAACAGAATGACACGCTTCAGGTCGCCATTCTTGAACAGATGCTGAATGATGCCCAGTTTCTGGGTGTCGTAGCAGACGTAGGCCGACTGCTGTATTTTCTCGGCAGGCCGACTGACGGCGATCTTCACTTCAACGGGATTGTGAAGTAGAGAGACTGCCAGCTCGCGAATCTTGGCAGGCATCGTAGCTGAGAACATGATTTTCTGACAGTTCTTCGGCAACAGTGCATTGATCTGCATGATATCGTCGGAGAAACCCATGTCAAGCATACGGTCGGCTTCGTCGAGTACAAAGAAAGAGGTGCGCGAGAGATCGAGGTTACCCACCTTCATGTGACTGAGCAGACGGCCCGGCGTGGCAATCACCACAGGGGCACCGCCACGCAGGCTCTTCAGCTCCTGGTCGAAACGTGAACCGTCGTTGCCACCATAGACTGCAATCGAAGACACATCGTCGAGATAGTAACTGAAGCCCTCCATGGCCTGATCGATTTGCTGGGCCAGCTCACGGGTTGGCGACATGATGACGCAGTTGATGGCATCGTCGGGGAAACCGCCGTCATCAAGCAGGGAAAGGATGGGCAGCAGATAGGCAGCTGTCTTGCCAGTTCCTGTCTGTGCCACTCCCAGCACGTCATGGCCGTCAAGTATCTCAGGAATGCATTTTTCCTGTATAGGGGTCATATCCTCGAAATGCATGTCATAAAGTGCATCCAGGATATTGTCGTTCAAATATGTTTCTTCAAATGTCACAACAAAATAATTTAAACTTACAACTTAATTTGGTGCCTGCCTATAGCAGAAGTAGGCAATGAACACGTATAGCAGGTTTGGAATCCATGCGGCAAGCATTGGCGGTGTTCCTGCATTGATGGCAAAGGTGGCACTGATGGTTTGCAGCATGATATAGGTGAAGGACAGGGCCAGACCAATGCCGAGGTACATGCCCATGCCGCCTTTACGCTTTCGCGACGAAAGCGAGGCACCGATGATGGTCAGAATGAACGAGGCAAACGAGGTGGCTATGCGCTTGTGATACTCCACCTCGTACTGTACGACATTCGACGAGCCACGGTCTTTCTGTTTGGAGATGTAGCGCAACAATTCGGGGGAGGTGAACGTCTCCTGTTGTCCACGCGAGAATACCAGGTCCATGGGCTCCATCATCACGACTGTATCCAACTCGACACCAGTTTCAATATGTTCACGAAGACCTTTCAACGTGCGAATCTTGTAGTTGATGGCCTTCCAATGATAACGCTCGTCGGAGATGGTGTCATACTGAATGACGTTTGCCGTCATGTGACTAACCAGCTTTTTTTGTTCAAACTGGTCGAGGGAGAAGCCATAGCCGCGCTTGGTCTTGTTGTCGTAGGTCTGGATATAGGCAATCACACCGGGCGACACCTGCAACTGAACGTTTTGGGCTGTCGTCACTTTCTTGTTGTTCTTATAGAGCACTTCGAAGTTCTGGCGGATGATGTTTCCGTGGGGAATGACGTAGGCACCCAGATAGAAGTTGACAACGGCAATGAGGGCTGCTGAAATCATATAGGGCCGCATGAGCCGTCTGAAACTGGTTCCGCTGGCCAGCATGGCAATGATCTCGGAGTTGCCAGCAAGCTTCGAAGTGAAGAAGATGACGGCAATGAAGACAAATAACGGTGAGAAAAGGTTGGAGAAATAGGGGATGAAGTTGGCATAGTAGTCGAAGATGATGGCCTTCCACGGGGCGTGGTTGGTGGCAAACTTCGACATATGCTCGTTGTAGTCGAAGACAATGGAAATGGAGATGATGAGTGCGATGGCATAGATATACGTGCCAATGAACTTCTTGATGATATACATGTCAAGAAGACTGATGCGTCCCAGTAGCAACTTCCGTGTCCATGCGGAGACGGTGGTTTGGACCTTCATGAGTTTTTCCTTTATCTTCAATATCGTTTCTTTCATCGTCTTCTACCAAGATTGTCAATTACAGAACGTTTCCACTGCACGAAATCGCCTGCCTCAATGTGCTGACGTGCATCGGTGACCAGGCGCAGATAGAAAGCCAAGTTGTGGATGGAGGCTATCTGAAGGGCCAACAGTTCCTGTGCCTTGAACAGATGATGCAGGTAGGCCTTTGTGTGAATACGGTCAATCTCACAGCCGTCGGGGTCGATGGGTGAGAAGTCCTGCTCCCACTTCTTGTTGCGCATGTTCATCGTTCCCTCGTAGGTAAAGAGCATGGCATTGCGCCCATTGCGTGTTGGCATCACACAGTCGAACATGTCGACACCGCGCTCGATAGCTTCAAGAATATTCGGAGGTGTGCCGACTCCCATCAGATAGCGGGGCCTTTCCTTGGGCAGGATGGCATTGACCACCTCAATCATGTCGTACATCACTTCGGTAGGCTCGCCGACAGCCAATCCTCCGATGGCATTTCCTTCAGCTCCCTTATCGGCTACGTATTTGGCAGCCTCGCTGCGAAGATCCTTGTAGGTACAACCCTGAACGATGGGGAACAGTGCCTGATGATGACCATAGAGAGGTTCCGTCTCGTTGAAACGTTTGATGCAACGGTCCAGCCATCGTTGAGTGAGTTTCAGTGAGTTCTTGGCGTACTGATAGTCGCTTTGTCCAGGAGGGCATTCGTCGAAAGCCATCATGATGTCGGCACCGATGATTCGCTCGGTGTCCATAACGTTCTCAGGGGTGAAGATGTGCTTTGAGCCGTCTATATGACTACGGAACTCGCAACCTTCTTCTTTCAACTTGCGTATGCCTGTCAGCGAGAATACCTGAAAACCACCTGAATCAGTAAGGATGGGACGATCCCACGTGTTGAACTTATGCAGGCCACCAGCTTTCTGCAGAGTGTCTAATCCGGGGCGCAGATAGAGATGATAGGTGTTACCCAGAATAATCTGTGCTTTCACCTGCTCACGTAACTCGGAGAAGTGTACGCCTTTCACACTGCCGCAGGTGCCTACAGGCATAAAAATAGGGGTTTTGATCACACCGTGATCAGTAGTGATCAGACCTGTACGGGCATCGCTATAAGGATCTGTCTTCTGTAATTCGAATGTCATCACTTTTCTTCTTTCTCAGTCTTTCCCTCAATCTCAAACTTCTGTGGATGGTCAACAAGCTCGTCGGTCAAGGCAAAATCCCACACTTCCTGAACATTCTCAACGAAATGGAAGGTGACTCCCTTGAGGTAGATCTCTGGAATCTCGTTGATATCCTTCTCATTCTCACGGCACATCACAATATCGGTGATGCCGGCACGTTTGGCTGCCAGAATCTTCTCCTTGATACCTCCTACGGGCAACACTTTTCCACGCAAGGTGATCTCGCCGGTCATGGCCGTGTTCTTGCGTACCTTACGCTGGGTGAGGGCAGAGGCAATGCTGGTGGCGATGGTGATGCCTGCCGAGGGACCGTCTTTGGGCGTGGCTCCCTCAGGCACATGGATATGGATGTTCCAGTTGTCGAAGATGCGATAGTCGATGTTCAATGCACTGGCATGAGCTTTTACGTACTCCAAAGCCAGCACGGCACTCTCCTTCATCACATCGCCCAGATTACCAGTCAGAGTGAGCTTTTGCGACTTGCCCTTGGAAAGCGATGTCTCGATAAAGAGAATCTCGCCGCCTACGCTGGTCCAAGCCAGACCAGTCACTACACCTGCATAGCTGTTGCCTTGGTAGATATCGCGATAGAAAGGCGGCGTGCCCAACAGTTCTTCCAAACGGTCAGGAGTAATTTTGGGGTTGAGCTCTTCAGTCGGCGCAATCTGGTGCTTGAAGGCAATCTTACGCAGTGCCTTGTTCAGTCGCTTCTCCAACTGACGGACACCGCTCTCACGGGTGTACTGCTCAATGACCTTCTCAATGGCACTCTTACTGAAAGCCGGCTTGGGCTTGATAGTATTCAGACCAGTATTCTCCAGCTCACGAGGGATGAGGTGACGCTTGGCAATCTCAATCTTCTCTTCAGTGATATAGCCGCTCACCTCGATAATCTCCATGCGGTCGAGCAATGGACGAGGTATTGTGGAGAGGTTGTTGGCCGTAGCGATAAAGAGCACTTTCGACAGGTCGTAGTCGACATCCAGATAGTTGTCGTGGAATGCCGTGTTCTGCTCGGGGTCAAGTACTTCCAAAAGTGCCGATGAAGGGTCGCCGTTGATGGTGTTTTGCGTCACTTTGTCGATCTCGTCGAGAATGAAGACGGGATTGCTTGAACCTGCTTTCTGAATACTCTTGATGATGCGGCCGGGCATGGCTCCTATATAGGTGCGGCGATGACCTCTGATTTCTGCCTCGTCGTGAATGCCTCCCAAGGATACTCGCACATATTTGCGCTTCATGGCCTCTGCAATTGATTTGCCCAGCGAAGTCTTACCGACTCCTGGAGGACCATAGAGGCAAAGAATGGGACTTTTCAGGTCGCCACGCAATGACAGCACTGCCATATATTCAAGAATACGCTCTTTGACCTTCTCCATGCCGTAGTGGTCGTGGTCAAGAATCTTCTGGGCTCTTGCCAGGTTGAGATCGTCTTTCGTGACCTCATTCCAAGGCAGGGAGATGAATGTCTGCAGATAGTTCAACTGAACGTTGAAATCTGGAGATTGTGCTGAGAGATTATCCAGTTTGTCGAGCTCTTTATAGAATAGTTTAGCCGTTTCTTCCGACCAGTTTTTATGGAGGGCTTTCTCCACCAGTTCCGATTTCTCGGGCGATGTCTCATTGCCCATCTCGGCCTGCAAGTTCTTAATCTGCTGCTGGAGGAAGTAGTTCTTCTGCTGTTCGTCAATATCCTCGCGAGTCTTGTTGCGGATGTCGGCCTTCAGGTTCTGTAGGTTGATTTCCCTGTTCAAGGCCCTCATAGCTTCAAAGAGACGCTCCTTCATGGTCTCGGCACTCAACAGATGAATCTTCTCCTTGATGCTGAACGGCATGTTGGTGCAGATGAAGTTCAAAGCCATGATGTCGTTATGGATATTGTGGATGGCAAAGGTGGCCTCGTCGGGAATGTCATCGGCAGCTGTGACATAGTCGTCAGCCATTTTGCGCAAATCCTCAATGGCGGTCTTCCATTCTTTGTCACGCTTCTCAGGATGAATCTCAGGTACTGCCTCAACGGCACCTTGCAAATAGGGTGATGTCTTGATGATATCCAGAAGACGAAGACGGCCAAAACCCTGAATGATGACCGTCACATTGCCGTTGGGCAACGTCAACTGCTTGACGACCTTGGCAAAGACACCATATTCATAGAGGTCTTCGCGTCCGGGAAGTTCTACTTCTGGATCACGTTGACACACAATTCCAATCAGACTATTGTTCTTTTCAGCCTTTTTGACCAAGGCCATACTGGATTCCCGTCCGATTAAAATAGGAGATATCACACCGGGAAACAACACGAGATTCCTAACGGGGAGAATGGGAAGGACATTGGGAGTCTCTACTTCAATGAGATCTTTGAAATCTCCATCAATGTCAGCTATCATTGAGAAAGCTTTGTTATTCTGATTTTCACTCATTTCGATTTTTAACTGCATAATTGGTTGCAAAATTACGCATTTTAATTAAGAATTAAGAATGAAGATTTAATAATTTACAAATTATTAGTATCTTTGCCCCATAATTTATGGCAAACGACTATTTCAGATTCAAACAATTTACTATTTGGCAATCACAATGTGCCATGAAAGTGGGGACCGACGGGACCTTGCTGGGGGCTTGGGCCCATGGAGGGAAGACAATCCTTGATGTGGGTACAGGTACAGGACTGATCGCGTTGATGATGGCACAACGTTTTCCTATGGCTCAGGTTACGGGTATTGATATTGACGAGATGGCATGCAGGCAAGCATCGGAAAATGTGGATGCTTCGTCTTTTCGGGTTTCCATTATGCATCGTGATTTCTTGGAAGTGGATGGCTGCTATCAGTCCATCGTCTCTAATCCGCCTTATTTCGAGTCTTCACTGGAATGTCCCGATGACAAACGGACGTTAGCCAGACATGCAGCATCCCTCAGCTATCATCATCTGATGCAGCACGCTTGGAACTTGTTGGCTGATGACGGTGAACTGTCGATCATAATCCCTACGGAGAGCAAAAGTCGCATAGAGGAGGAAGCCGCACTGACTGGATTCTTCAAATCACGGGAATGTTCTGTGAAGACCACACCGACAAAACAGCCCAAACGCTACTTGATGGCTTTTCGTAAGCACAGAGTGGATGAGGTGGAAAGAACGGAAGGGGTCATTGAAGATGCTCCTAAACGACGGTCAGCTTGGTATCAGGCACTGACCCAAGATTTCTATTTATAGACAGAGATGCAGCATACAAATTTATAAGACACGAACGATGAACATCACACTTCTTCAATTAAACATTTTATGGGAATCTCCCCTGCGTAATATACGCCATGCAGAACAACTGATGTCGGCTCAGCCAGATGCCGACCTGTATGTATTGCCTGAAATGTGGGCTACCGGTTTTATGACGAAGCCTAATAATGTTGTGGAAGACGAAGAGCATAATCTCGCCCTTGAGTGGATGAAACGACAAGCCCGTGTGCATTCCTGCGCCATCAGTGGCAGTTTGGCTGTCAAAGTGTCGGAAGGTGACTATCGTAATCGCCACTATTTTGTGACACCCGACAAGATATTCTTCTACGATAAGCATCATTTATTTACGCATGGACACGAAAACGATGCTTATGTTGCCGGCAGTCAGCATGTGGTTGTGGAGTGGAAGGGATGTCGATTTTTGTTGCTCATCTGTTACGACCTGCGGTTTCCAGTCTGGTCAAGATATGGCATAGCTGGGGAATATGATGCCATCATCTATGTTGCCAACTGGCCAGCCTCCAGACAATATGCATGGAATGTGCTGACATGTGCCAGAGCGATAGAGAACCAGTGTTATGTGATAGCCGCCAACCGGGTGGGAACAGATGCCAAAACTCAATATTCAGGCGGTTCAGCACTAATCGACCCGTTAGGTCGGTATGTGGTAGTTGATGAAACCCATACTGAGCAGACTCTGACAGGTCGGCTCAATATGGATTCTCTCAACGAGGCAAGAAAACGATTCAAAGTTCTTGCCGACCGTGATATGTATCAGTAATTACAAAGAATTACCCTCTACGTCGTAGGGAGTTATCCTATCGTATAGGCAGCCAAAGTCAGCACGGCCATGAAGACAGCTATGCCGATAACAATCTTATAGGCTACTTTCGCCAATTTCTTTCTGCGCGCGATAGAACGGAAACTATCGTACTTGAATTGGCTGGCAGCATCCATCGCATGGTGATGATGGTGATGATGATGGTGGTGATGATGGTGCTCCTGACTGTGGTGGTCTTGGGTGTGGTGTTCCTGATTCGTTGTCTCTTCCATGTGTTTTAATAATGTAATAGTTTAACGGGGCTGTTTAGTCCGCTGGGGACGGCATCCCATTCTGAATATAGTGTTTTCTTATAATTGATGTCTACGACATTTATCTCTTCCATCTTACGCCATTTCACACCTTGTCGATCTAATTCAGCAATTCGGTTGGCAGGCAAGTTGGTAACTTCAATTCTCAGGTCGTTCTCGCCAACCTTGAGTGCACCCTTAGTGTCAAGGACGAACGGCACGCACCAGGCACAACCGATGAACTGACCATTGATGTAGACACGGGCACTCTCGCGGACATCACCAAGGTCTATCTTCCACTTGCCGCCATCTATTTCCTTCTTCGAAAGTTTGAACTTCGTGGTATAGATGCCTGTACCCATGGTAACCTTGGTCTGTTCGTCCAATCCTTCCCATGTCTGGATTTTGTCCAACTGATAGGTCTTTTCAACTTTCGGAGCCTCTTCGGTAAAGGACAGTGACCAGGGACCTTGCAGAACGACCTCATTCGGGTGACTATTATTCTCTGTGGTTGTAAAAGCAGTTTCTGCTGCTAAAGGCACGTCGAAAGTCTGAAGAATCATCGACTCTCCACTGCGCAAGTTAATGTGGAAGCCGTAGTCGTCGCAGATGGCGGGCGTGATAGCGCCAGTGAGAGGATTGAACCAAAGGGCATCGACGCTCTTTCCTACAGCTACATCGCAAACGCCATTTATGTCGTTAGGAGTCAAGTTGGCTATGAAATAATGGTGTCCTGTAGGGTTCTTGCGGCGAATAGCTTTCAGTCCGTAAGCAGTCTTCATCGGCTCTGGCGTTGCTACCTTTGCCATTTCAGTGGCATCAATGCCATAGATGATGTGCGCTCCCTGCGCTTTCAAACCGTCAATATGCTTTTTTACAGCAGCAGGCAACTCACCCTTGCCAGGAATAACGAGACCTTTATAGTTGGTTCCTGCTTTGGTTACGAGTATTCCATCCTTAACGGTAACGTCCATCAGCAGACGCTCAGAGATATAGTCGCAGTCAAAGCCAGCCTTGTCTATTTCGAGAATAGCATTGCGGAACTCGGGCATTAACGTACCCATGGCATGAATAGAGAACTGCATGAGCAGCTTTCCCGTTTGCTTCTTCCAAGCATCACGAACGGGCAGCAATACCAAAAAGTCGTTGTCAGGTTCGCCCCACTGCAGGAAACTCTGGCAGCGTTCCACATATTCCATAAAGTATGGAGCGTCTCGCCAAATACTGTTGGTGGGACTCATGTCGATAGAGGCATAGAATTTCCATCCCGGCCACTCGTCGCTTTTCGGTGAATAACAAGTGCCATGAAAGAACATGTGGTTCACACCAGCGCAGAACATCAGGTCAATGTCGGGCTTCAGTTGTGAAAGTGATGTGCGGAAATGTTCGGTAAGCCAAGTAAAAGTCTCACTGCTGGTATAGGGCTTTCCACAGACATGGGCAGCAGAGGGAGCATACTTGAACATAGAGTAGTCGGAGTCGTTCTTGCGTGTCTTGCCTGGATCTTTGCGAAGACCTTTAATACCGAAGTCACTTAGTCCGAAGCCTTCAATCTCGGGAATGTCGACAGCGGCATAACAGTCGATGAGGTTGGCAGGAGAACCATGTGCCTGATTTTTCACCTGCATACCATGTGAGTGAGCCCAGTCAACCCACTGGTTGGTGAAATTCTCACGCAGCATATCTGAAAGTGTCTCCCGGTAGTCGTGTACCACCCACTTGTCGCGATCAACGAGTTTATCTATATTCCTTATGAGCGAGTAACCGCGGCGGCTCTCAAATTCCTGTGGCAAGGTAGGCGTCCAGTCGGCTCCGTACACCTCATAGGAATCATTGAATGACACCTGCGGCCACGGTGTTTTCGAAGCGCTGAATGCCTTGTCAAACTTGTCAAGGTAATGCTTTACAGCGTTGCGGTCGAAATGATCGATTACCAATCCGGCACCTCCAGGAGCAGCACGCTTAACCTGTTGGCGTGTACGACCATTATAAACAGCTATGATACGCCATGCGCCAGGCTT
>ERZ842401.1571-NODE-1571-length-32326-cov-5.922221_pt1 | contig 32326 bp, 40 predicted proteins | sample MGYA00521270_ERZ842401 | MGnify/ENA primary metagenome ERZ842401 (study PRJEB31892, sample SAMEA3878208) | bioreactor metagenome | biome: Moose rumen | place: Sweden | collected 2011-10 | study: EMG produced TPA metagenomics assembly of the PRJEB12797 data set...
TTACCATAGCAGGACGTGTCATATCGAACTCGGCGCCGATATTTTTTATGTTGTCATCATAGGTGCGCTCCCTTATGGCGCGGAGAGTCTGCGGATAGCTTTCTTTTTTCAGCTCCCCACGGGAGGGGTCGGTCTCTGATACTGCCGCATCGGGGAGGATAAACTGCATATTATCCAGCTTTCTGAGCAAGGCATTTCTACCCTCCTGTGTCAGCCAGTCCGCATCGCCGATAAGCTCACGGTAGCTTTCTTTTAACTTCTCGTACATTTCACGCACAGCGGCGTCCGTTTCATCGGTGTAGTATTTTTCGGCATACAGTGCGCTCAGGTCATTACAGAAGAACAGATTTGATGCAATGGTATTGACACACACGTAATACTCCTTTTCCTCGCCGCTGCCGTAAGCCGAAAGGCTGTCTGCCTCGGTGCTTAAAAACTCCATATTTGCCGTCACCAGCTCGGAAATAAGTATCGTTTTCCAGATTTCAAGGTTATCCTGTGTCATAAGCTCGTTCAGCTTTTCAAGCTGTCCTCTGTCCTTGATATACCAGCCGCCGTAGGTGTTTTCATCAAGCCCGAAGAAGAGCTTTATCACGCTTGTATCAAGGTTTGAAAAAATGCCCTTCATATCCTCCTCGCTGATAAATTCAAACGCCGCAAAGGGGTTAGCCGCTTTGCCTGCCGAAAAATCGGTGCTTTGGGCGATATCCAGCGCAAGATATACAGCCTGCTCTGCCTTGCCGTCAGCGGTGTCCTTATCATACCCCACCGACATCAGCATATCTCTCAGGTAGTTTTTCATGCTGATACACCCATCGTCGCTGTCGGATATATCCGCATATGAAGCGCCGCACATTCCTTTGCTCTGGTCTATCAGCAAAGTGTATTCGCCCGATTTAAAATAATTCTGCTTTACCATTGGCACAAAGGGTGTATTCGCCCCGTAGGAACGGTACAGCTCTTTCCAGAGCTTAATAAGCTCGCCGATACTGCTGACACTCTTTATCTCATCGCACAGGCTGAGTATCTCCGAATAGACTGCCCCGTTATCATCAAAAGCCATTGCCTGGTTGTAGACATTTTTTATCATGTATTCTGCACTTCCGGGCTCATATTCCTCCTCAGATGTAACGATATCGCTTATAAGCCCGAGGAGTTCCTGCACTGTCTGTGCATCGACTTTTTCAAAAGTGCCCCAGGTCATCTCACCGTATGCAGGCACGGTAGTGAGCAGGTCCTCTGCGTTGATATAGCCGTAAAAATCGTCCTGCGGACGTATCGCTGATACATCGAGCGCTTCATGGGCAGCAGGCTGGTCGGTGGAAGCTTCCTTTGCGCTCTCTGAGGTACAGCCGCACAGCATACCGCTCATAACGGCAAATGCTGTGATAAATGATATTATCTTATGGTTTTTCTTCACTTTCAAAACACCCTCTTGTATTGTTTTTCTCTTTGATAGCTGTATTATAATACCTCACCCTTAACTGAATGATCGCCGAACATTAACTGAACATTAAATTTTTGCAGGGTAAACAAAAACACCCGACAGGTATCTCTCCCGTCGGGTGCTGATATGTTTGAATTATCAGTTATTTTTCAGTGTTTGTTATCCTTATCTTGCCTTAAAAAACCATACTTTTATGATCTGCTCAGCCTTTAATTCCCAGAAAGTCGCCTGCACAAATCTTCCTTTTATGAACCATTTATTATCAAAAGGCTCAATATCAAATATCGTCTGCCATGAGTCGGTGATAGCTTTATTTTTATTGTCATCAGATAATTTATCAAACCACTTCATATCACGATCATAATCCTTTTTGCAAGTGGCTTTGCTGAGATACCAATTACCCAGTACAAAATGCCAAAGCTCCTCATCAGACAAGACCACTTGTTCATCAGGAATATCTATCTCCATACAGACCATCTGCTCGCCTTTTCTTCCATATTCTGCCCTTCTGAGGTCAGGTTTTTTGTGCTGCGAATAATGGATATACCATGCCCATACCGGATATTTAATTCCGTTTGGCGGCTGACCAATTCTTTTCTTCATTTCATCAACAAGCCAGTCATAGGAAGGCTTATAATCATATATCCAGGCATCTTCTTCTATTTTGGATCCATCAAAATGAAAATATCCGTCCTGCATTATCTGCTCATACAGTTCTGCAGGCTGCATTGTCCATAAAATCATATTAGATATTTTATCCTTTCACTGCATGGTCACAAATTGAATTTCGGTCAATGCTTTCTATCCCTCGATCATTTCAGTAATAACCAGACTGTCGGGCTCGGCATGACAAGGGAAAAACAGCACCTTGACTCCTGCGGCTTTTGCTTCATCAAGAGCCTTGCCGAATTCGGGGTGGGTGGCTGTGTTGGCATAAACCTTGCGCACTCCGTCCATTTGTATCACAAAGCCGATGGCGGCATTATAGCTATCAGCCCTTGCCTTTATCAGCTCACGGATATGCTTGACGCCGCGCTGGGTGGGAGCGTCAGGGAAATACCCTGCGCCGTCTGTTTCGAGAGTACAGCCCTTGACCTCCAGCAGGTACTTTTCGCCGCCGCGCTCCATATAAAAATCTATCCGCGACTCGCCGTATGTAAACTCGGGAACTATCCTGTCAAACCCCTGACTATCCAGCCATTCACGCATGACCTTGTTGGGCGCCTGACTGTCGATATTGAAAAGAATACCTGTGTTTTTGCAAACAGCAACAAGGTCATATTTTGTCTTTCGGTCTGGGGTCCCTGGAGCCGTCAGCCACACCTCGCAGCCGGGTATCAGCAGCTCCTTGCACCTGCCTGTATTCTTCACATGGACAGTCTCTCTTCTGCCGCCTATCTCGACCTCTGCAATAAAGCGGTTGGGTCGGGAGATGAACTTTGCTTTTGTTATATTTGGGTATTTCAAATTATCACCTGAGTTTCAAGACAGTGTGGAACTAATATTCTGTGTATTACCGAAATAGTCTGTAATAATATTTTTCGGCTTTTCAATTAGTTCAACATTAAGGCAACACCGCACAACCACCGGCTAACGCCTATGCACGTCATCTGCTTGCATATATCATGCTTTACTCATGATCTCTCCACCAGCGCTCATGATAGTCTGCCGAGTTATTCAGCGACATAGTCTCGCAAAGCCTTGGGGTTATCACTTCTATGCCCTTTTCCTCGCAGGCTGCTGTTATGCGCTCCGGCGAGTCGTCCCAGCCGTGGCTTGATAGCACAAAGGCTCCCCAGTGTATGGGCATCACCGCCTTTGTGTGGAGCGTTTCGGCAGCCAGGGCGCTTTCCTCGGGGAACATATGCCAGTAGTGCCAGTTTATGCTGTACTGACCGCTGTCGGGCATGAACAGGTCAAAGTCACCGAAGCGCTTGTATATCTCCTCAAAATGTGCGCCGTAGCCTGTGTCGCTGCTTTCAAGTATCTGATGATATTCGTCCTTGAGCACCCAGGAGCATAAAAGTGTGGTCTGCTGGTTATCAAGCGCTCTTCCAGATTTGTGGTTGGCCGGTGTGCAGCATATCTCTAAGCCGTCAAGGTCGAAGCTCTCCCACCAGGCGAGGTTAGTCACCTTGCTGTCGTCCTCTATCCAGCGGGTTATGTGCTTATCTATACCCAGGGGGACTATGTAGTGCCCGGTCTTGCTTTCCAGCGCCTTAATGGTGTCCATATCAAGGTGGTCGTAATGGTCGTGGGTGATAAGTACAGCGTCGATCTCGGGCAGGTCATCGACCGTTACCGAGGGCTCTGTAAACCTTGCAGGACCAGCCCACTGCACAGGCGATGAACGCTTGCTGAAAACGGGGTCGATCAGAATATTCCTGCCGTGCATTTGTATCAGCGATGATGAGTGACCGAGCCACGTTACCGTAACATCGTCATCTGCCGCCTTTGTAAGATCGGGAGTTTCGATGGGCAGATCGTCCTTCGGCACAGTGCCTTTTTTTGAAACTCTCTTATCCTCTGTTATGCCCGTGAGCTCCCACTCTGAGGGATAATTAAAATGCTTGCCGTCAAAATAGCCCTCGGCACGAGCGGCGTAATCCTCACGGTCTTTACTTGTGGGTCTGCCGCCGAAAACGGGATATGCACGCATAAAAACAAGCGCAAACACGATAATTGCAAGTATGATGATGACTATCCAAAGCAAAACTCTCACGACCTTGTGGTTTTTTAAAAAAGTTTTCATAGCTTATTCTCCAAGCAGCTGCATAATGCACTCATAAATAATATCATATATGCTGTGCATTTTAAAACTGATCTTCGCTTCATTCATAGCGTTCAGCTGTTTCTCGGTCGCTACCGAATAGGGGTAGACCCCGAAAAGGAACGGGAAGAAAACATAAATAAACCTTTCCCTGTCAATGCTCGGGAAGAATTTATCAAGGCAGCCCCTTACCGCATCGAGCGACTCCCCGTAAGCAAGCTTGAACTCTGTCAGCCGCTCCGCTCGGGAGTGCTCCTCCATATCGTAATGGTTCATAGCAAGCAGCTTCAACAGCTGCTGCCGCTTTTCAAGAGAGCTTGCCAGTGCTGCTGAAAGATCCTTGGCAGACATTGCTTTATTTTGCTTGGAAAGAGCCTTTACTTCCTCAGCCCACAGCTCATATTCACGCTGCATAAGTGCGAGGAAAATTTCTTCCTTTGTCTGAAAATAGTTGTAGATAGACGGTCTTGAAAAGCTGGTCTCAACGCTGATCTCTTTAAGAGTGATGTCCTTGAAGCTCATGGTCTTGTAGAGCTTCTCACAGGCATTAACTATTTCCTCTCGGCGTGAAGCCGTCAGCTCGGGGGAACCCTTTGGCATGATACTGCCTCCTTGCAAATATTCTGACATCGTGTCATTTCTGATATTATATCACCATTCTGACGTAATGTCAATACTCTATTTCAAATTTTAAGATTTTCAGCATTATTCACCAAAACGGTTTTTACGGCTTATGCAAAACATAAAATGTAAGCTAAGTGGTTCGGGTATTCTGACTTTGAGTCCAATAAATGCCGTAAATATGCGGCAGTCGGTCGGCTAAATACAAAGCAGGTGTAACAGTATGATGAAATTTAGCAATTTAAAAGATGTATTGGTTGACGATGAAACGATCTTGTTTTTCAATTCGGAGCATTGACCTTTGAAAATAAATATGCTATAATGTGGTTAGTTAACACTAACAGCGAGCTCTTTACCGCTCAGATCTAAAAGGCTTGCTATAAATTGAAAAAAGGGAGATAGTAATGGATAACAAAAAATACAGAAACGGAATGCTTTGGGGCATTATCGGCGCTGTGCTGACGCTGCTTGGCGATCTGCTGATAGGCGCAAACCCTGCCTCGGAGATAACTACAGGTTCGCAGATGGTGGATATGTTCATAGACGCCGCCGAAAACTCGGAGCTGCGAATGGTTATAGGCGCAATGCTGGGCGCTGTCGGCATACCCATAACTGCGCTGGGATATTATCAGCTTTATGAAAGGCTTTTCAAGCCCCTGGGCGGAGCTATGCCCTCGGTCTACAGGCTGGGAGTTTTCGCAACTGCCGTACTGGGCGGTGCAGGGGTACATCTGCCCTGCGCTGTGATACCTATGCTTTACAAATGGATAGCTCCCACAGACCCGAAGCTTGCAGTAAGCGTTGCGGAGCGCTATGCTGACCTGTTCATGATGCCGTCTATGGCGATATTCGGCGTGCTGCTGTTTACGGCTCTCATTTATCAGACTGTTATGGTATTAAAGGGAAAGACCCCATACAAAAAGCGTGCGGCGCTTTACAATATGGCGATAGGCGTGGCAGTGAGCTATATCCTCGCATGGGCGATAGGCAAAAATACAGTCGGCAACGGCATAGGCACGGGTGCTATAAGCATAGGGCATTTGTATATGTTCACGATGTTTTATGCAGATATGCCGAAGGAGTACCGATAAGATGTGCGAAGATAGCTCTGTATTTACACCCTTCCTTGATAGCAGTGATCAACATTTTATGTATTATAGCATACTTTCCCCTGCGAGTCAAACGTCCGCCGACCTGTTTAATAAGATTAAAGAACCATGTAAAAAAGGCTGCGAAGCAAATGCTTTGCAGCCTTAAAAACTATAGCTCAAAATAAACCTATGACAGATCAAGAGTACGGATATTCAGATCCTTTAGTTTTGATTGAAATTCACGAAACTCCCGACGCTGTTTCTTTTTTGAAAATATGCCTGTATTATCGAAGAAAATGTACAGCTTGATCAGCGGTGAGCTGAAAAGAAAATACGGACGCTCAGCAGTTATATCTCTTTCATATTCGGTAAGATCCTCCCAATAAAAAGCAGAGTGATCGCTGAATACTATCTGCTTGCTGTCAACGGATATGATATCAGAATATTTTTTCTCAAACGGAGTCCAGTATTTGAATTTATAACCATCTTCCGGCTCGCCAATGTCATATCCAAGCTTTTCGGACAATTTTGATTTTAATTCACCATACCATTTATCCCATATATCATCAGGCATTTCTCCGCTGATCTGTATTCCGCCGGGCTCAGAAGATGCACAAAGATCCACCTTTTCCCCTTTCCAGGAGGGGCAGCCGCCGTTTTCATATCCGCACCAGTAGTCCATTGAACTATAAACCTCTCCGATCATATCCCATATCTCTTTGGGTGCTGAGTAATGAATATTCAGACAAATGTCATGCGTCATAGTGTTTCAACTCCATTAAACTATTGCTGTTTTGAGCTTATCATATTATAGCACGCAGCAGCTCAACAGTCAACACAGTTTCGGCAATGGTAGAAAAATGCCGGCTGTACTTATAAATTCTTTCTCATTTTGATTACCTTCAATTAAATATTTACAAGTGCAAAGCTGACGGGTGTTTGACGCTCTGCATTTTATCGTTTATTAAATGTATTCTCTCCCATAAGGACAGAATAACGCACCTATGTGGGTTGACTTTTTCACCTGCTTATATTATAATTATATCACAAATAAAACCTCTGTCAAGTACGCAGGACAAGGTTATTTTTATATCTGCATGGAACAGCATTGTTACCAATGATATCCCTAAGCTATATATCTGCGCAAGCTGGGGTTTCAGGACACCGAAGAATTAAGAGATTTTCTGGAATGGTTCAGCAAATTGATGGACAAGAACAATATTGATCGGGATAAGTTCGGGAATACAGACAAGGATGAAAAAGAGCTCCGGCAGCAGGTCGATGATCTTGCAAAGGAGCGTGAAGATGTGCTTTACCCCTATGCCGAAAAAATGGGCAGCTGTGAGGTCGTTCTTCTGGGAGGAGAGCATGGAATATATGAACAGAGACCCGATGAATGCGGTGAGATCATAAAAACATTTATTGATGGTTTGGACGGCTGATCTGCTGCACCATAATATGATGTAATACGTCTTACTAAAATACAATACCAGGGCATTACGAAAAAAATCACAATTTGCCGGAAAGGAACAAAAGTGGACACTATAACAAAAATATTTGAACAGATCGACAGCGTGATGTACTACCCCATTCTGATAATCGTTATGACGCTGGCAGGCATTTACTTTACGGTGCTGACCAAGGGCGTTCAGGTGCGTCTTTTTCTTGAGTCTGTACGCCTTCTGATGGAGCCGCCCGAGGACAAGGCGCAGGTGTCGTCATTACAGGCAATGCTCGTCTCAACGGCGTCACGAGTGGGCACGGGAAACATCGTGGGAGTATCTACAGCAATATGCATAGGCGGTCCCGGCGCCTGCTTCTGGATGTGGGTGATGTGCATCGTGGGGGCATCATCGGCGTTCATCGAAAGCACCCTTGCCCAGATATACAAGAGAAAGGACGCAAACGGCGAGTGCTACGGTGGTCCTGCATACTACATAGAGAAAGCTCTTCATGCGCCTGTACTTGCAGGCATTTTCGCAATATTTCTAATAATGACCTACGCTGTGGGCTTCAACCTGCTTTGTTCCTACAATCTACAGTCTACCTTTGAGACCTACAGCTTTTATGATGCCAAGGTCACGCCCTGCATAGTCGGCGGCGTGCTGGCAGTCATCACAGGCTACTGCCTTCTCGGCGGAGGAAAACGCATCTTAAAGATAACCGGCAGCGTTGTTCCGGTAATGGGTATCCTGTATGTGCTTATTTCACTGATAGTGATAATTGCAAACATCACAAATGTTCCTGCAATGTTCACGATGATATTCAAGGACGCTTTTGATTTCAAAGCCATCTTCGGCGGAGTGGCAGGCTCATGCCTTATCTACGGCGTTAAGAGAGGTCTGTATTCTAACGAAGCAGGTGTGGGCTCAGCACCAAACGCATCTGCATCGGCAAAGGTGACACACCCTGCAAAGCAGGGGCTTGTACAGGTCCTCTCGGTCTACATAGACACACTGCTGCTTTGCACAGCAACGGCTCTTATGTGTCTCTCCAGCGGTGCTGTGCGCAGCGAGAAAACCGCAGGTGCGCCCTATGTACAGAACGCTATCTCAACCGTATTCGGCTCAATAGGTCCTGTATTCATCACACTTGCAATGGTGCTTTTTGCCTTTACCACACTTATCGGCAATCTGTATTATGTTGATAATGCGATAATTTATCTCAACCACAAAAAGAAGCCCTCAAAAAAATTTACCACAGGCTTTCATATAGTATGTGTTTTGGTAGTTTTTATCGGAGCGATAGTGCCTATGGACATAGCATGGGCAATGGCAGATATCACTATGGGAGGAATGACCCTTATAAACCTGCCCTCGTGTATGCTCCTCGGCAAGGTAGCTATAGGCACGCTGAAGGACTATGAAAAGCAGAAAAAAGCAGGCATAAAGCCCACATTCAAAGCCGCAGATATAGGGTTGAACGAGGAGGAGCTGGATTTCTGGAAATGATAGTCGGCGGAGCTGTTGTACCTGTCACATTATCCAGCAAAAACGCCCACTGCGATATAGCCGTTGTGACTGAGCCGTTCATGTGCTTTGGCGGACAGCGATGGTTTGATCATCGTATGTATAAATAATTATTTGCGAGTATTGGTCTTGTCTCTGACCTCTTCAATAGAATAGACCCCTTCTTTTTGCTGTGCAGTACAAGATAAAAATTAAGGCGGCTCGTTGCTTAGCCGCCGTTTTCATGTTATTTTCAAAATCCCAGATCGTCAAGCCATGTGCGGACGGTCTGTTTTGTATCGTCATTAAATTCCTGCGCTGTGCTTCCCCGCATATCTATCGCCGTCAGCACCTGTGCGCCTGTTGCGGTTGCTATACTGCTGTCAGTGCCCGAAAGTCCGCTGCCCTCATGGGTGCAGAAGGGTATCACTATTTTATCCGACCAGTCATAGCTCTCAATAAAGGTATAGACCGCCATCGGCATATCGCCCCACCATATGGGATATCCAAGGAACACGATGTCGTACTGTTCCATATTATCAACACTGCCCTTTATCTCGGGACGGGCGCCGTTCTCCTGCTCTTCCTTTGCAACGTCACAGCACTCGTCATAGCCTGTGGGGTAGGGCGTTACAGTCTCGATATGGAAGCTGTCTGCACCTGCTTCACTTGCAATATATTCCGCAATTATCTGCGTGTTGCCCACATCTATCGTGCCGACAGAATAGTTCTCATCAGCACGGGAGAAATATGCCACAAGGATATTTGTGCTGTTATCATCAGTCTCGGGCTGAGCTGCTTCGGTCTCCGCTGCCGTTGTTTCGGAAGCAGCTTCATCGGTTTTGGGAGCTTCAGTTTCGGCAGGCTTTTCCTCCGAAGCTTTAGTATTTGTTTCTTTCCTGTTCAGCTTTTCCTGCACAATGCTCTTGTCATTTTCTGCAACGCTGGGAGCTTCGGCAGGCTCGGAAGAACCGCAGGCGGTCATGGTCAGACCTATTACCAATACTGAAATAAATGAAAACAACCTTTTCACTTGACCTCACCTCCGTCAATTCGTTTTATTACCCTCGCCGGATTACCCACCGCAACACAGTTGTCGGGAATATCCTTCGTCACAACTGAACCCGTGCCGACTATGGCATTCTCGCCTATGGTCACGCCCGCGAGAATATTCACCCTTGCACCTATCCACGCATTCTTCTTGATGTATATTTCTTTCGTCTTGATGACGCGGATATTATTCGGCTCGTGGTTTACGGTGAACATCCCGACCTCCGGACCCAGCATAACGCCGTCCTCAATGGTGATAGTGCCGATGGACATAACAGTCAGCCCGTGATTTGCAAACACATTCTTTCCGAGAAAGACACGATTTGCACAGTCTATCTGAAATGGCGGAGTGAAGAAATTTCCGTCCTTCATCTGACCGTTCAGAAGCTCGTTTTCAAGCTCCATGATACGTGCTTTGTCGGAGGGGTCTGTTGAGTTTATCTGCCAGCAGATATGTCTGCACCTGTCCATTTCGCCGTGAGCTTCATGTTGGTATTTCTCGTCACGGATATCATAGGACTTGCCCTCTCGGAGCTCTTCAAATACTGTCATACTGCACCTCACTTTTCCGGCTGTAACGGTCCGTAGTAATAGCTTGAAGTCGCACCGCCGTCGATAAGTAATGTGGAGCCTGTGATAAATGCGCCCTTGTCGCTCATAAGCAGCTCCGCCACATTTGCGACTTCATCGGCAGTACCGGGACGACCTGCGGGGCACTTTGCAAACATATTCTTGTAAAAATCACCCCTCGGACCGTTGAACTCGTCAATAGCAAGGGGTGTAACAATAATTCCCGGCGCTATATCGTTGAGCCTTGCTCCCCTCTCGCCCCACTTGACGCACTCTGCCATAACTCGCTTTTCATTGCAGCGCTTTGCCATCTGATATGCGTGAAGAGTATCACGAATATTTTCGGGCTTTAGAATTTCGAGGTCAAGCAGCTCCTCGGTGGGAGTGGTGGCGAGAAGTCTGTCCTCTTCTGCGGTGAGCTGGGGCATTCTCCAACCCGACTGGCTGGAAATAGTAACTCCGCAGCCGCCCTTTGCGATGACCTTGCCAACTTCCTCCAACAGCACCGCTGTGCCGTAGAGGTCAACTTTGAGGATAGCTTCAATGGGAGCCTGCGAGGGTGAAACACCTGCACCGTTTACAAGATACTTTATCTCGCCGAACTCCTGCGCCTTTGCGATCATTGCAAGAATGCTCTCACGGCTGGACAGGTCCATTTCAAAGGGCTCAACGTCAAAGCCTGCATCGGTCATTACCTTTGCTATCGCCTTGCAGTTATCCATGCTCTTATCACCGAGGACTATCTTTTTGCCGAAGCCCACACGCCGTGCTATAGCCATGCTTATCTGTCCAGCGCCTGTGACACACATTACTTCTTTCATCTCATTCACCTCAAAATTGATTTTTCAGAATATCTATAAACTCGCCCGTGTGCTTAGATGGATTATCCGCCTTCATAAACGCGCAGTACCGCCTGATGATGGGCTTGCCGTTTCTTGTGAGCCTGACTGCCTTTGTGGTGGTCTGCACCACATCACCGCTACCCTCAATGGGCATATATCCCTTGCCCTGAATGACCTGCATAAGCGCATCGTCAATATATTCCGTAAAATATATCTCGCTCTGAAAGCCGAGATCGTTCAGGTAAAAGCTGCGCTCCGTCTCCTGCTGATCGGGGGTGGAAAGGAGTATCAGCGGTGTGTTTTTAAGGTCAGCGATATCCACCTCGTCAAGCTGAGCTATGGGGCTGTTCGATGAAATTTCTGCATAGTATTCACGTATATCCAGCACGATATTGATATACTCGTCCGAAAACGCACGGCGCTGGTCGTTCAGCACAATGTCTATCTCCCCTTTTCGGAGAAGTGTGTAGATCGCATCGTGATTGCCGTGGGTGACCTCGACTGTAACATCGGGGAATTTTGCAGTAAACTCGAAAACAGCAGAATTAAACTCCTTACCGCTGTAGCCTTTAAGCAGCCCCACTCGCAGCAGCTCGCCGCTGCCCCCCGATACCTTTTGCAGCTCACGGACGATATTATCATAGTCCGCCACCAGCACAAGACTTTTTTTGTAGAAAAATTCGCCTGCGGCTGTGAGGGTAAAGCTGCGCTTTTTGCGCTCAAGCAGAGCCACACCAAGCTCGTCCTCAAGCGCTTTAACCTGCTGTGATATCGCCGACTGCGAGATAAAATTCTCCTCAGCTGCTGCGGTAAAGCTGCCAAGCCGCACCACCGATTGAAAATATCTGATCTGTTTAAGCATATCCCACCTCAATATGTTGATGCCGAAGCAAGTGTAAAATACCACTCATTGTATTTTCTCACAAGCTGAAACCGCAGCTGCAGCCGCCAGGTATGCTTACCTCCGCCGAACACTGCTGCATTTACACGGCTCCTGCCCGTAAGTACGGCTGTATCTCCGTTTACCTCCGCCTGCATATCCTCATGACTTGCGGCGTAATAATTCAGCGTGCCGTCCATGATAGAATTAATATACACTTCCTTCGGCTGCCGCATACCCGTCATGTGTACAAGCACAAAGCTGTCATCGTGTACACGCTCCAGCTCCGCTTTATCCTTGTTTATCATGGCGGTGTACATATCTTTATAGAGCTTTATGATCTGTTCCTTGTCTGTCATTATCTCACACCCATATCGGTCATTGATATTATGCCGGTATCCTGCTGTCATCATTCAATGTGATGTATTCGATAGCTATGACTTCCGTTATTTTAGTTTTCCGTAATCCTCGTCAGAAACAGGTTCGCACCATTCCGTGCTGCCGTCCTCGCCCTCGATCTCAATTGCAAGGTGTGAGAACCAGCTGTCAGGCGCTGCACCGTGCCAGTGCTTTACATTTGCAGGGATATTCACCACATCTCCGGGATCAAGCTCTCTGGCTTCCTTGCCCCACTCCTGATAATATCCCCTGCCGCCGACACAGATCAGCATCTGACCGCCGCCGCTTTTCGCATGGTGGATATGCCAGTTATTGCGGCAGGCAGGCTCAAAGGTCACATTAAAAACAGAAAGCTGCTCCTTTGATACCTGCGCGAGATAGCTTTGTCCAACAAAGTAATCACCAAAGGGATTTGGCTCGCCTATAGGGAAAAATATCTCATTCTGAAACCTGTCCTTGTCGGTCAGCTCTACAGATTTTTCATTCCATACCTCTTTTGCAAGACCAAACACCGCCCAGGCGTGGGGCCAGCCTGCATAGAATGCAGTGTGTGTGATGATAGCAGCGATCTCTTTCTGAGATACCCCGTGGTTTTTGGCATTCATCAGGTGGAATTTAAGAGCATCGCTTGTTACTCCCTGTGACATAAGAGCCACCACTGTGATGATACTGCGGGTTTTAAGGTCAATATCGGTGTTGTTCCAGTTCTCACCGAAAAGAATATCATCATTGTAATGTGCAAATTCAGGTGCAAACTCACCGAGAGCATCTCTGCCTGCGGTCTGTACTATTTTCTCTGCCATAATATTACCTCCTCATATCGACTTTTTCGCCCATAAAGCGACCTTACTTTCAGAATTTGCGGACTCTGCACCGTGGATAGAAAGACCTGATCTGACAGCTGCACCCTTGCAGAGGTTCTTCAGATCACGTTCACTGGCGCCCATACCGCTGCCCTCGTTGGTGCAGAAGGGGATAATGGTCTTGCCTGTGAGATCATACTTTTCAAGCAGGGTGAACATACACATGGGCATGGTACCCCACCAGTTTGGATAGCCCACAAAGATCGTATCATAATCCTCAAAGTTATCGGGATAAGCTTTGATCTCAGGACGAGCCTTTGCACGAAGCTCTGCCTTTGCTTCCTCGATACAGGTCATGTAGCTGTCGGAATAGGGCTTGACTGTATCGACCTCGAACAGATCGCCGCCCACAGCGTTTTGAATAAACTCAGCAACACGCTCGGTATTGCCCTTAGAAATTGTTTTAAGTCCGCCGTTCCAGTAATTTTCACCCTTGCGGGAGTAGTAAACGATCAAGATCTTTGCCATAGTGATAACCTCCGATTTTTATTTTGTACTCTAATTATATCACGGTTTTTGAAATAAATCAATCTGTATTTCGGGGATATATGATAAGTTTTTCTTATTTATCAACAACAAGACTACTGAAAGATCTGGGCTGAGAGAAGGTTTTACGGAGTGTGGGGTTTTAGTATGGCAGCAACGGGGGCGATTTTGTACATTGCTATGGCAGACAATATCCTCTCGCCGAAAAATATCTTATTGTTGTACCGCATATTATGGGATATGGAAAAAGCAGCACATACCATTCCGCCGATGTTCTCTAAGCAGTTCAATAAACTCATTATGGAAACAGTAAAATAAGCATGATCTGTCATAACAACACACCCGATAGGAGACCTCTCCCGTCGGGTGATTTTTATGTGTTTCATAGTCTGCAAACCATCATTGAGCACAGCATTTGCTTTCCGGCTTTCCTTCTTATCACGCCACCTGTCGATGTCGCTTTTATAGAGCTGACATCTCATCGACGATAAGCTTTGTGCGCTCAGGACAAAAACGCTCATGTGAGAAAGTATGAAGCCGCTTACAGCGTTGCGTACCGGACTTGTTCAGACGGACGACTTCTGCGTTACAATACCCCTCAGCGGAACGTATAAGCCTCACAGCACCGCCCGACCCGGTGAAGCGTAAAAATAAAAGCCCTCAGAATACTCCAGGGGCTTGTTTTCGGCTGTTCAGTTGGCAACATCATAAATTATTCTGCTTATACTCCGTTCCCCAAGCCTGCATCGCATCAAGTATCGGGCGGAGGGTTTTGCCAAGCTCACTAAGCGAATACTCCACTCTCGGCGGGACCTCGGCATAGACGGTGCGTATCACGATACCGTCACTCTCCATTGACCGCAGGCTCTCGGTCAGCACCTTCTGGCTGATACCTTCGAGGGACTTTTGCAGCTCATTGAACCTCCACGGACGGACAAGCAGATTTCTCAGTATCAGCAGCTTCCACTTGTTGCCGATAAGCTGCACCGTAGTCGCAACGGGGCAGTCGGGCAGTTCTTTCTTTTTCAGCATAGTATACCTCCAATAGTTTCTAAAAGAATGTTACATTCATTATAGCATATTACAGTCAAAAAATCAAGCAGCAATTGCCGTTTACAAAATATTTACAAGTGCTACTGCTCCATTTAAACCGCCGTATTGCTCATTAGTTACTTTTTTGTAACTGAGAAACAAAAAAGTGCGTACTTGTGCGGTTTTGAGTTATCTGCTATACTTAAAACAACAGGAAAAAGATAGTTGTAAAAACGCCATAGATATGCTATAATAGTCGGAAAGGACGGTGAGGGCAATGATCATCAACACAGGTATGCGGACGGATATCCCTGCATTTTATTCCGAGTGGTTCGTAAACAGGATACGGGCTGGCTTTGTGCTGGTGCGCAACCCTTACCGCCCCGACCGGATCACACGTTATGAGCTGAACCCCGATGTGGTGGACTGCCTTGCTTTCTGCACGAAAAACCCTGCGCCGATGCTGAAATACCTTGACGAGCTGAAAGTGTATCATCAGAATTGGTTCGTCACGATCACCCCATACGGGACTGATGTTGAGCCGAATGTTCCGCAGAAAGAAAATGTTATGCGTGACTTCATAACACTATCAGAAACGCTTGGTGCGGACTGTGTGGGCTGGCGGTATGATCCGATATTCATTGACGGCACCTATACGCTCGAACGGCATATCAGCGACTTTGAACAGATGTGCAAAACACTTTCGGGATATACAAAAGTCTGTGTTATCAGCTTCATTGATCTATACGAAAAGGTCAAGCGGAACTTTCCGCAGGCTCGGGCTGTCACACAGCAGGAGCGCATCACCATTGGCAAGGCATTTGCTGAGATCGGAAGGCGTTATGGTATTACGATAAAAGCCTGTGCCGAGGGAGATGATCTCGCTTCATACGGTGTGGACTGCGGCGGCTGCATGACACAGCAGACCTTTGAAACAGCGATAGGCTCTAATTTGAAAGTTCCTAAACGCAAGTCGCAGAGGGCGGAATGTGCCTGCGTTCTCGGAACGGATATTGGTGCATACGACACCTGCGGACATCTCTGCCGCTATTGCTATGCAAACTATAATCATGAAAATGTCAGACGAAATATGCGGCTTCACGATCCTAATTCTCCCTTTCTTATGGGAAATTTGCAGGAGGGCGAGGTCATTCATCAGGCAAAGCAGGAAAGCTGGATAGATAATCAGATGACTTTATTCTGAAAAAGACAAGGGCGATAGCTTGCTTGTGTGCAAGTTATCGCCTTTGTTGCTGCCTATTAACCATTGGACCTGTTCCGAAGTCTTGCCGTACTTTTTACCGATGTTCATAAGCGTTTCATTCTCAAACAGACCGCCTCTGCCCTCGCCGAAGGGCGCCCACGCTTCACACTGTACGCCGTACTTGTCCATGTATTCCTTAGCGACCTTCTGCTGATTGAGGACGTGCGTCTCCACCTGATTTACCATCGGCACGATGTTTGCAAAGCTGGCGATGTCCACCAGTCTGTCGGGGTAGAAATTCGACACGCCTATCGCACGGAGAACGCCCTCGCTGTAAAGCTCCTCCAAAGCACGGTATGCACCGTAGTAATCCGCAAAAGGCTGGTGCAGGAGCATGAGGTCAAGATAGTCGGTTTTCAGCTTTTCAAGTGAGGTGTAGACCGACTTTTTGCACTCCTCATAGCCGTAATGCTCCACCCAGACTTTAGTGGTGAGGAAAATATCCTCACGCTTGATGCCCGACTTTGCGATAGCTGCGCCCACTTCTTCCTCGTTGAAGTAGCTCTGCGCCGTGTCGATCAGGCGGTAGCCTACCTCCAGTGCGTCGGACACGCACCTCTCGCATTCGTCCTTTGTGACCTGATACACGCCGTAGCCGAGCATTGGCATTTTGATCCCGTTGTTAAGCTGTACATATTCCATGATCATACCTCCGTGATATATCCCTGACTTTTCAGCCGGTTTATTGATCCATCAAGCGGCGTATCGTTTCGTTAAGGCAACACCGTACAACCATTGTACGTCAGATGCGCAGTCAGATTTTTTGTCAGAATGCATAAAGTTGACGCAGGCTTGCTGGCGCAAGTCAAGGAAACTTTGTGTATTATGACGGAAAATATGCAAGCAGATGGCGTGCAAAGGCGTTAGCCGGTGGTTGTGCGGTGTTGCCTTAAAGCCTTCCCCACCGTCGCACCGCCGCATTCATCTTTCTGTTATTATCATATCACAAAAAATGCCGTTTGGGAAGTTCCGATTAGTTATAAGGTTTTAACCTTTGGGTTATACCGGAATGTTCAGCTCTATCTCCATATTGATTTTGTTATTTATAGTATTTATGCTGTCTGCTGCTCCTGAACCTTCCTCATATCAACAGCAGCGGTATTACTAACGCAGTTGAGTTTGCAGTTTTTCAATGTGGGGTTGTTGAAGATATCTCTCTGCCCCTTGCAGAGCAGTCCCCTCGCCTGCGGTAAGAATTTATTTATGATCATTGACGAGAATTCAGAGAGAGAACAAAGCATTTGATACATTTTTTGAATTGCTTGACGAATACTTGCTGCATTAGATTTTCTTATTATTGGGTGAGATCACAGAAAGTGATGATATTGCTAACGAGCGCTGTAATAACTCAACAATTGTGATAATTTCAAGAAAAACCATTTTTACATATTGACAATTCCCGAAATGTGTAATATAATAAAGCTAACATCAGGAAAGAAGGTGCAAAAATGGATATAGATATGATAGAGATAAGCAAGGCGCTTTCAAACGAAACAAGGCTTAATATTCTTCGTTGGCTCAAAGACCCGGAGGGCAATTTCCCTCCGCAAGGCGGCTGTCTGAATGAGCCGGTGGACCTCAAGGGCGGTGTCTGTGTCAGCAGTATTCAGGCGAAAGCAAATCTTTCCCCGTCCACGGTATCGAATTACCTCGACACATTACAGAGGGCAGGACTTCTTCTCTCTGAGCGCCACGGCAAGTGGACATATTACCGCAGGAATGAGGAGACGATACAGCGCCTTGCGGAGTTTGTGGAAAATGAATTGTGATGGTGCGTTAAATAGGATCTTGGGGGAGCAGATCTTATTTCGCATAACTTACATAAATGGATCAAACTATATGGAGGAATGTAATCATGTGGTTAAAGATGAACCCGTGGGTATTACCCGCAATTTTCGGCAGTATAGGGCTTTTTTATCTTATAATGGGGTTAAGTTTGATGTTCGGGAAAAAGAAAAAAGACCACAGTGTATCCGGCGTTCCTTTATTTGGAGGTATCCATTTTTTAATAGCGGGTCTTATATCACCCTGCAAATGGCTTGCGTTTCTGTGTGTACTGGATTATGTTTTTATTGGAACGATATATAAATTGATATGTCCAAATGCATATAAAAGGGAAAATGATTTGATCGACGAACAAGACAAGCAGGAAGATACGAATAAATGACGTAAAGGCAATACCGGCACCTGAGCTGTAAGCCCATGCTTGCAGCTCATAAAACGAGCATATCAATTCGACAATACTAGAAATATGAAATAAATTTGAGCAGTCATTACGGTGTCCGCTCTATAAAAGCACATTTCATATCGAATATTATAGAATTGTCGGATAAATAAAATAAGGAGTGACAACTATGAAAAAAATGAAAGTCCCTACAAAACGAGGGGTACTGCTTGACGGTGTTCTGTTCGGCGGCAGTGCGGACACCGTGATGATAGCGATAACAGGCATACACGGCAATTTCTACTCAAATCCGTTTTACTACAACATCGGGAATACACTGAACGGCGGCGGTGTCGACTTTATCTATGCCCAGACAAATGATGCCTTCGGGCAGATCGAGACGATGAATGTCCGCACGGGTGAGACCGAGATAATCGGCTCATGGAACGAGCGCTTTGAATACACCGATGACGATATCGACGCATTTTTGACCTATGCGCAAAAGCTGGGCTACAAGCACATCATTCTCGCAGGTCATTCTCTCGGTGCGAATAAGGTCATTTACTATCTGTCCCGTCACCACGATGAGAGGGTGGAGAAATTTATTTTTTTAAGTCCCGCAAATCTCACGCATATGATGAGCGGAGTGACCGAACGGGAGAAAGAATATATCCGCTCTGAGGTCGAGAAAGGTCGGGGCGACAGACTTCTGCCGTTTTATTTCATGGGCTGGGTTGAGTGTATCGCCTATACTGCCTATGATTGGATCTCGGGTATGCTCAACAATGTCCATGTGGAGAGTGACGGTGATTTTTCGCAGGCGGAGAAGATCACTCACATGGGCGCTCTGCTGATCGGTACGCTTGACCGTTTCACCTACGGCGATCCGTCGGGGTTTCTCCGAAATATCAATGACCATATCCCGACAGCACAGCAGAACAAGCTGATCTTCATTGAGGGTACAGGTCACACCTATCAGCAGAAGGAACAGCAGCTTGCGGACATTCTGCTTGAAACGCTGAAAGAATGGGGGTATTGATATGCCGTTTATTTTATCAAAGGTGAGTACGCCGATAAGTGCGGAACAGGAAATAGCGCTCAAGTCGGGGCTTGGAAAGGCGATCTCACTTATCCCCGGCAAGAGTGAGGAATATCTGCTCTGCGAGTTTGAGGATAACTGCCGTCTGTGGCATCGGGGCGAACATGATGAGCCTATTGCCTACATCACGGTAAGCATTTTCGGGAATGAACCACACATCGGCAACGACCGTTTCTTTTCTGAGGTAACACGGCTGTATGGTGAAGTTCTCGGTATCCCTGCGGACAGGGTGTATATCAAGTATGACGATATTTCCGTGTGGGGCGTAAACGGTATGGCGATAGACCGCAGAGCGTGGAGGTAGCTATGGACAGACTGATAATAACAACATTTACCGATCCGATGATGGGACTGACTTACGAATGTGAGCCGATATACGACAAGCTGAAAGTGCGCTATCCGCAGATAGAATTCCGCTGGGTGATGAGCCTGCTTGTGCGTGATGTGAGCGACTTTATGCTCCCGAACGAAACAATAGAGCAGTACAACAAGCGGCTTGCAAGGATATACGAAAGTGAGCAGAGTATCGGCGGTCTGCCGATCAGTATGCCCGATCTGCACCTGTTTGACGAACAGCACCGCAGTTCACTTCCGCTGAATTTAGCGTACAAGGCGGCACAGCTTGCGGACGTAGACAGGGCTGACGAGTTTCTCAAAAATCTGCGTCACGCAACGATCGTTGATGTTCTGCCGACAACGCATTTTGATGAGATACTGAAAGTAGTCCACAGTACAGGCATTGATGAGGATAGATTTATTCAGCATTACAATGACGGCTCGGCAAAGGCGGAGCTTGAAAAAGACCTTGCTCTTGTAAGAGAGCTGAATATCCGCACCCTGCCTGCATACCTGATACGGTACGGAGAAAAAGCTGTCGTTGTACGCAGTTTAATAGACTTTGAGAATTTTGTAAGCATCATCGAACAATTAAAGGAGGACTGACTATGAAAACCATTTTTGACAATACCGAGATAAATGATCTGAAACTCAAAAACCGCCTTTTCCGCTCCGCTACATGGGAGGCTCTGGCAGACAGTGACGGTCACTTTGATGAGGAGATATATCACATCTATGACGAGCTTGCTGCCGGAGGTGTGGGCTGTATCATCAGCGGTTTTACCTCGGTCTATGATAATGACCACTACTTTGGCAGTATGGCACGGCTGTCAAATGACGGGCTTATCCCCGAACACAAGCGCCTGACCGATACCGTTCACGCTCATGGTGTACCTATCATCGCACAGATCGCTATGGGCGAATACAAGGGCAAAGAAATTGATGAGCTCTCCCCTGCCGATATTGATACTATCCGTGAGCTTTTCATCAAAGCCGCTGACAGGGCGGTTCAGGCAGGCTATGACGGTGTGCAGATACACGCCGCACATGGTTTCTTTCTCAGCAGATATATCAGTCCTGCACATAATCATCGGACAAATACTCCCGAAACGCTGATGATCGACATTGCAAAGGCTATCAGAGCCGATCACCCCGACCTGCATATCACCATGAAGATAAACTCCAGCGACTTTATGTATGACGGTCTTGACGAGAACGAAGCTATGCGTATCTGTCTTGCCTGTGCGCCTTTCCTTGACAGCATCGAGGTAAGCGGCAACGGCACATCAGTGGGCGGTATCAAGGCAGGCGTGAACGAAGCGTACTTTGAGAAATTTGCCCTTGCGCTTGCGGTAAAGGTGGATATCCCTGTGATACTTGTGGGCGGTCATCGAAGCATTAAGAATATGAACAAGGTGCTGAATGACGGCGGTATTGAGTACCTGTCGCTGTCCCGTCCGCTGATCCGTGAGCCTGATCTGATAAACCGTTGGCAGGGCGGAGACTGCTCACCTGCAAAGTGTGTGAGCTGCAATATGTGCTATCGCACGCCTGCACACAAATGCATTTACAAGCTGAGGGGAATTGATTGAAATGAAGGTCAGAGTAACTGTGAAAAGCGAGGTCAGCGGTGAGGTTTTTGAAAATGAAACCGTCGGCGAATACATGGCTCAGAATGGCGAACATCACCTTGCCTACAGCGAACTTTCGGGGAATATGATAACCAACAACTATCTGACGATAAGCACGGACTGTCTGCACATAAGGCGGGAGGGCGGCTTTGAGGGCGAGATGCTGTTTGACCCGCAGCTTGACACGGTCATGAAGTACAAAACGATCATGCTTGAATGCGGTTTTATGCTGCACACCTATGAGTATTCACTGACGGAGCATGAGAACGGTCTGACTATCGCTGTCCGTTACGGTCTGAATGACGGTAAGTTTGAGGAAATCAGCGGTCAGCAAATGATAACGATTGAGTTTACGTAAAAAAGAATATGATTATCCCTTTACCACACCATCTTCAAATTCACCTCAGCAAAGCCGCCAAAAGGTTTAAATAAGCGCTATTTCCGAGATTTCTGCGGTTGAATCTGTAGCAGAATTCCGCAGCATATAACGCTGTGTGTATCTTTTCGTTTCCATGGTATGTGCCGGCAATCACCGCTTTGAAGTTTGAGATCACTTTATGTGTCCAGTTCAGCTGACCGCTTGTTGTGTCATATGTCTCATAAACATGGAAATATTTTTGAGCCAAAGGCTTCTTGTAACTTCTTACGTTGTCGCTCTCGATTTTTGATCCTTGGTGGATATTATCTCGTGCAAATTTACCGACAGTAATACCTTTTAAATTCGGCACATCGGTCATTTTGAGGTACATAGGACAGCCCGATGCATTCTTCGATAAAGCAACAATTATTCTGGTCTTTTCGGTACCTCTGCCACGCTTTTTACCATGTGTGGGAGCGCCGAGATAGGTGTCATCAAGCTCAACTATACCATCGAGCAAATAACGTTCCTCACGGCATTTCATGGCTTTTCTTATTCGGTGCAGAACGTACCAGGCAGTCTTGTAAGTAACCCCAAAATTCCTCATCAATGTGACAGCTGAAATGCCGCTTTTGTTGCTCATGACCAAAAAAGCGGTGACTATCGAAAGTTTGAGCGGAAGATGGGTCTTATGCATAAAAGTGCCATTCGTAGCCGAAATGTCAGCCTTGCAGGACTTGCAGCGCAGCAGGTGACGAGTTTTGATCTTGCGGTACTCAGAACTTCCGCAAAACGGGCAGGCAAAACCATTTTCAAATCGAACATCGAGCAGATAGTCCTTGCAATAGCCCTCATCGGAGAACTTTGAATATATTCCATCAAGTGTTATTTCAGGTTTTGGAAATTTTTTTGACATAGTGACATCTCCTTTGGGTTTATGTCACTATTATAATATATTACAACTGATTTGTGGTCTGATTTTTTGGACAGCTGTGAAAATGTTTTGTGATGTGGTAAAGGGATAACCATATAATTTTTCATTCTTTCCTTAATACCGACACCATAGTTTGCAAAAACCGCAGCGGTCGTATTATCTGACTCACACAGCACAAATCGGAATAAATTTGCAAAACCTCTTGCAATGACGGACGTTTTGTGCTATAATAAACATATAGCAAGATCTGCTGTCAGATCGCAGTATCAACAAACTGATACCAAAATCGGAGGTCGATCTTTAAAAAGAAGGTTATTAACAACAGCGGTGTGACGGCGATCTGTGTTCGCCGTTCCGTGGCGGACAGGGATAATTATTCACTGTCCGTTGGATCGTAAGAGGAACATGGGTGTTACTGCTTGTAGTGCGTACAGGCAGCAACGCTTTTGTAAAAGGGTAAAACAGAAAGGAGCAGAACATGGGTGATGTAAGTCACGCAGGACATCGTGAAAGAATGAGAAAAAGACTGAGAGCGGCGGATTCCCTTGACGGCTTTTCGGAGCATGAGATATTGGAGATGCTGCTTTTCTTTATATATCCAAGGGGTAACACCAACGATGTGGCTCACAGGCTCATAGACCGCTACGGCTCCATAAAGGGGCTGAAAAATGCGCCTGTAGGGGAGCTTTCCGAAGTGGGCGGCATAGGGGTTGGGTGTTCTGAGTCACTGAGGTTTCTGGGAATGGTGTATGACCATGTGGCAGACTATGAAGATGAAAAGTTGTATTTAGATGACTTTCGCTTTGCGCATGACTATATCTATAAACTATTGAGCAGCGAGAGAAAGGAAAAGCTGCTGGTGTTCTGCCTTGACAAGACAGGCAGGCTGGTAAAGACCGTGAGCTGCACATCAAAAAGCTCGGGAGAGATAAATGTGGACATGATACAGCTGGTCAAAACGATGCTGGCAAGCGGCTGCGAGGCTGTGCTGATAGCCCATAATCACCCGAACACCATCAGTCAGCCCTCGTCAGGCGATATAACTTTTACCAGAAGGCTGCTGGGAATACTGTCGCAGTTTCGCATACCGATGTATGACCACTGCATTGTGGGCGTCGACGGGGTGCTTTCTATGAGAAAAAACGGGATCATACATGAAAATGAATGATGCCGGACAGAACAGCTTCGGTATGTTATCACATAAGCGTGAATAATGGAATAACCGACATATCCCCTGATACTACTGAATATTGAGGATTATGTGCAGGATAAGGCTTTGCAGAGCACAATGGAGACCGTTGCAAAAACCAAGAAAAACCGTGGAAGAATAGAGACGCGGACGGCGTATGTAACGACCGATATTGGTTGGCTCAACGCACTGCCCTGAAAGCAGCATATCGGAAACGGTACGAGGGTTTGATACCCTCACACAGCGCCATTTATGCCCGTTTATGCGAACTTTTAAAATATTTAAGCAGTCGGCAAAAAATGTCGGCTGCTTCATTTTTTATGTCCTGTTGTTATCTCCCCACTCGCACATCATATCCAAAATGGGGATAAGCGACTTCCCACGTTCGGTAAGTGAATACTCTACCTTTGGCGGTATCTGCGGATATTCCTCACGATGAACAAGTCTGTCCGCTTCAAGCTCTTTCAGGTTGTGGCTCAGGGTCTTGTAGGATATCTCGCCGATATACTTCTTCATCTCGTTGAAACGGACAATGCCAAACTCCATAAGCGTATAAAGAATGACCATTTTGTATTTTCCGCTTATCAGCGACAGCGTGTAGCTGAAGCCGGTGGTATCAAGGCTCTCGTTTGAAATACAGCGTACTGACATATTTACACTCTCCTTTAGGTAAGTATATAACCTTAATGTGCGTACTTGACATGGGTTTTATTTGTGATATAATTATAATATAAGCTGATGAAAAAGTCAAGATGAAAATTAGTTAGGAGGAGAGCATTTGGATTTTCTCGAATTTTCAAGAAAACGCTTCTCGGTGCGTTCTTATTCCGATAAAAAGGTAGAGGACGAGAAGATACAGAAGATATTGCAGGCTGCACAGATCGCACCTACTGCGGTGAATTACCAGCCGCAGAAGATATATGTGCTGAAAAGTGATGAAGCCCTGCGGAAGATAAGAGGTATCACCCGAAGCACCTATGATGCGCCACTTGTGTTCCTGATCTGTTCGGATACGGAAAGAAGCTGGCACAGCCCCTTTGTTCAGGGCTATGACAGCGGTGAGATGGACGCTTCTATCGTTTGTACGCACATGATGCTGGAAGTGCAGGACCTGGGGCTCGGCTCGGTGTGGGTACTGCTGTTTGATCCACATAAGGTGAGGGCTGCGTTTGGTCTGCCCGACCATATCAAGCCGATATGCCTTTTGCCTGTGGGCTATCCTGCTGAGGATGCCGTGCCTTACTCTCCATGGCACGATACATTTCGTGAAATTAACGATATAGCGGAAGAATTATGACGGAGGTGCATTATGAAAATTTTTGTTGTTGGAACAGGCAGAGTTGCAAAATGCGTGATAGATAAACTGACCGCAAAGGGGCATACTGTTATGTGCGGCTCCCGCCACCCTGAGAGTATAGCTGAAACCGAGCTTTGCAAGCCTGTGCTGTTTGATCTTCACGCTGAAAAGAATGAAATTGCTGAAACGATCAAGGGCTTTGATGCGGTCTGTTTCCTGGCAGGCTCACGGGGCAAAGACCTTTTGCAGACAGACGCTTTCGGTGCTGTGAAGCTTATGCAGTCTTGTGAAATGGTCGGCATAAAGCGTTTTATCTTGCTCAGTTCAATATTCGCCCTTGAACCCGAAAAATGGGCACAGGAGAAGTCTCTGCAAAACATCACAAACTACAACATCGCAAAATTTTTTGCGGATAACTACCTTGTGAACTGCACCGACCTCGATTACACCATTGTCCAGCCCAGCGTTCTGAAAGAGGCGGACGGCACGGGAATGATAGAGCTTGATCCTGAGCATGACGGCTCAAATCCTATCCCCGATGTGGCTGAGGTGCTTGTATCTGTTCTTGAAAGAGAAAACACATTCAAAAAGGTAATTAAAATGCGGAGCGGTGAAACACCTATCAGCTCTGCACTTGCAAATATTTAATTGGAGGTAATCACAATGAGAAAGAATTTAGGCGTACAGCCGGCACTGTTTCCCATGCCCGTTGTTATCGTGGCAGCATACGGTGCTGATGGCAATATCTGTGCGATGAATGCGGCTTGGGCGCAGATATGTGACACGGACAAGATCGCACTTTTCATCGACGCCGACCACAAGACCACCAAGAACATTATGGAGACAAAAGCTTTCACGGTAAGTATTGCCGATGTTCCCAATATGGAAACTGCGGATTTCTTCGGTATCGCAACAGGCAATAAAATGCCCGATAAGTTTGAGCGCAGCGGCTGCCATGCTGTAAAGAGCGAGTTCGTCAATGCACCGATAATTACGGAATATCCTGTCACTTTGGAGTGCGAGCTTGCCGAGGAGATCAACACCGAAAATATGCACGCTATCGTCGGCAAGATAGTCAATGTAAGTGCCGAGGAAAGCGTTGTCGGGGATAAGGATAAGATACTTCCCGAAAAGGTCAATGCTCTCGTGTTCGACCAGTACAGAAACGGCTATTTCTCCATAGGCGAAAAAGTCGGACAGGCTTGGAATGCAGGGGCAGGATTGATGAAGAAATAATATTATTTTTTTCTTATTCCATAAAATCATAGTTATGATAAACGGCTGATGTGAAAAAATGCATCAGCCGTTTTATTATCATTTATAATTGTAACCAGATTTGTGGGACTTCTCTGTTCGTTCTGAAATTCGCTCTTGACCATATCCCTCTGCCGTGATATAATAAAACAAGAAAATTACATACGGGAATGATGTTCTCCCACGGAAAACCGAAACCGCTTTTTCAAGCTGATGACTTCTGCGTTATTACGCAATAGTTGTCGGTTTTTATTTTGTCCGGAGGTTTTTCTAGGTTATTATCACTTGCGATCATTTTTCTTGTCGGACTGTCTGCCGCTGCGATCTTTGAGCGTATTGGCTTGCCGCGTTTCATAGGTATGCTCGGTGTCGGGATAGTGGTGAGTCCCTATGTGCTTGATCTGCTTGACCCGAAAAAAATCGGCATATCCGCACAAGGCAGATATGCCGATTTTAAAGTTTACAGCTTTACAATCTCACTCTCAAAAAAGCCTTTATAGTTTTCACTCACTGGCAGATCAGACGTTGCTTCAAGCAGCTTCAGCGCTCTTCTTATCTCCGCTCTTGCTTTGTCCTTATCACCGATCTCTGTATAATACTCCGCTATTTTCTGCTGCATTTGCAGGAGATTACCCAATGAACAATTTCGCTCCTTTGTGGCGGCTTCAAACTTTTTCTCACCGTCAAAAAGAAATGCGGTCTCGGTCAGCTTTGAAAAGTATATCTCCGGTATCTGCTCGATCGCTGCCGCTGCGCTTTCAATATCGCCCTTTGCCTTGTATGCATACGCTAAAAACCGCAATGAATCATAACGCACCTCGCTGTCAGCTGTGCGCTCTATCAGCTTCGACGCGAGCTTTATTGTTTCATCGGAATCTTCAGAATAATTTATGACGTAGAGCATATTATTCATAATTATCTCATTGTCGGGATACTGCTCCAGCCCCTCCTCAAGGATAGCTCTGCTTTTAGCCGGGTCGCTCTCACGAAATTCATACGCCCTGTTGCATATCTCATCGACTGCCTGATCAATATCATTCTTGCTGTAATCAAACAGCTCGTCAATGCTCACTCCGAAATATCTTGCGATAGTCGGCACAAGCGCAATGTCGGGCAGAGCTATATTATTCTCCCATTTGCTCACCGCCTGAAAGCTGACCCCCAGCGCCTCCCCAAGCTCCTCCTGTGTGAGCTTGCGGCTCCGGCGCAGATCCTTGATCTTGTTTCCGATAGTAATGTTCATGTTCATACCTCTTTTCATTTTTTGAAAAGCGCTTTTCTTGTTATCATTATAGCATATCGGTGGCAGTATAGCAATAACTTTGTAGATTTGTGTGTTCAACCATAGGTTGAGCTCTGTCAGAATAATGCGGCACACCCACACATGGCAGGTGTGCCGCAAGCTATTATTTGCTTATCTTTTCTTTGAGCTTTTCTACAAGTTTTTCAAAGCGTTCGTTTCCCTTTAATGTTTCATACGGCTCATCATTGGGGCTGGTCATATATTCATACAGATCATCATATTCCGTATTGGTATCGTGCTTCAGTACATACTCACGCTTAAAATCAATTTCGGAAAGCCAGCAGGGAGTATATCTCATACCGTCAGGCAGTGTCTCAAATCTGTCTGCATATTCGTATGCAGCTTCAAGCATATCAATAGACTTGTCTATCTCGCCCATATGCAGCAGACACCATGCTTTTTGCCTGGCGAGGATGCTCAGACGATCGTAATAAAAGCCAGGCTCATCTCCGGTAACTGTTCTGATAACAGTTTCGCAGGCATCAAGTATATTGATCTTCTGCTCAAAATTATATTCTGTGTCTCTGTACAGCCCCCAGAACGTATTTGATATATTCTGCAAAAAGCTCCAGAATAGTGTCTCCTGTCTGTGTATACGGGCTTCCTTTTCGTCCTTGATGCAGCGATCCAGAAGCGTGTCTCTGGTGCAGGCAATATTAGGCAGAGATTCAGCAATAGTCCTTGCCTTATCCAGTTCCCCCATCTCTGAATAGATCAGCACCATAAGTTGCTTGGGCTCGCTGTTGTCATCATTGGGGCCGTAAAATCCAAGGGCTCTTTGGCATAGTGATACTATCTGTTCAGTCTTTTCCTTTTCGAGCTCATCAATATCAGCCTTACCCTGTCCGAAATAATATCCGTAAAGAGCGTATGCCAGTCTCATTATCAGCTTGGGCTCCCTGGGATAGAACTTTATCTTTTCATTCAGATACTCTATTATCTTGTCGATCCTTCCTTCGCTGTCAAACTTGTCGATATGTTTGATTATTGCCTTGATCTCTTCCTCCTTGCGCTTTATATCCACCCCCAGCAAGCGGTCTGCCGTCACATCAAAGAAATTCGCAAGTGCAGGCAGCTGGGAGATGTCGGGGGCTGTCCTTCCGTTTTCCCACTGACTTACCGCCCGTGAGGTTATTCCGAGAGCATCGGCAAGCTGCTCCTGTGTTATGTCCTGCTCCTGCCTGAGCTGTTTAATGGTTGCTCCAATTGTCATATTTATCACTCCTTGTCAAGTTCAAAAGCGCCTTTGCTGATATTATTATAGCGCATTTATATGCGTTTGACAAGGAAGTATTTGTGGAGTCGGGGTATAGCGATGCTTTGATCGGTAAAATGCGGTACGCCCGCACAAGGCAGATATGTCGCATATCAATTAATTCTGTATTATCCTCAACTTTGCTAAACACGTTTTGCAAGAATGAACTTGTCCTATCTCAATTGCTTTGGCTTATCAAGAAACCTTGATTTCTTGAAGGGGCTTTTTTCGGGCTTATCAGGTTCTTCCGTATCGGGAGAAAAGAATCTGATAATTAAAAAAATCTGGTATATATTTATAATTACTGCGATCAGCAGCTTATAAATCAACAATTCTATATCGTTAAGTTCATCAGGTGGAAGAAACAAAATCACTGTTGTAAAAATGCTCGGAATGCATAACAAAAAGAAAACGCTCCGCTGTTTCCAACCTGTGTGAAACCGAAAATCATTATATGCCTTAAATGCAAGAGTCAGAATAATATCAGAAATAATTATTGCAAATGATCCTACAAAGAACCAGCCTACAAGTGTAAACCAAAGAAACCGCCTTGAATATCCATAATCAATATTAAATGATTTTGATTCACAGTTAAAACGAATTAGTGAAGCAGTTTCAAAGGGCTTAACAAGACCAAAGCTTTCTGAAACATATACCTTATCCTCACCTTGACGCATAACGATCTTGGCAGTTTTGTATTCTTCGCAGAATTCTACAATACTATCAGTATAGCTGCCCAACCCTGAATGCTCCTGTCCGTCCTCCGTCAAAAGATGTACACTTACTCCCTGCGGAGCATTTTCTATAATTAAGCCTTTATTGTCAACTGCTTGATTGCAGCCGACAAGTAAGAGCATAATTGCAGGCAAGAGGATAAGTATTATCTTTTTCATAAGCTCCTCCTTAAATACAATCCATACTCATATCCGTCACCCTGATACTCCTCATACTTACGGGCGATAAGCTCTGTAAACCCAAAGCTGTCATATATGTGCTTTGCCCTGTCATTATCGTCCTCAACACCGACAGTAAATTCAGTATATCCCTGCTCAGCAAGAGTATCAATAACGCCCTGCAAAAGCTGTTTGCCGTATCCTCGTCCTTGATAGTCCTCGTGAATGCGAAAAGCAAACAGATATGCCCTCTTGCCCTTAACAGCACGCTCGTCATCACTTTCATATGCAGCATGAAGCTCACCGATAGGGCAGTCATTATCGAACATCACAAATATGTCGATAGTGCCGCTTTTCTTATCACGCTTGTTTTGCTCTATCATTTCGGCAGAGTCGTTATAGTCAAAAAGTTGTGTGAGCAGTGGAAGCTCTGACGATGTTATCTTTCGTATATCCATTTCCGTTTCAGTCCTATGTTTTGCTTAATCTATTTCTATAATTATAACAGTTAGAGTGTGAAAAGTCAATCAGCTTAAAAGAAAGAGGCAGTACCGCCCTGAAATATAAGGCAGAAAAAATGTTAAAAAAGTGACGAGAGTTGTAGTTTGCTCTCGCCGCTTTTTCATTTATAGTATTTCGATGTATCCATTTTTCTTTTTTATGATTATCCCTTTAAGGTGTTGATACAATGATACCCCAAAAACTAAATCAAAGCGATGAGATACGCATTATCGCTCCGTCAAGCAGTTTGACGAGGGTTCGTCCCGATATCTATGACAGTGCGCTCGCTTTTTTGCAGGGACAGGGCTTTAATGTGACGTTCTAAAAAAAATGCAGAGAAACAAATATTTTTCAATCTTCTTCTGTTCATTCTCGTGTTGACGATATTCATGAAGCGTTTGCAGATAAAAATGTCAAGGCAGTAATGGCTTGTATCGGTGGATTTAATGCAAATGAAATATTGCCGTATCTGGATTATGAGCTAATAAAAGCAAATCCTAAGATACTTTGCGGATATTCAGATATAACAGCTTTGCTTAATGCTGTCCATGCGAAAACGGGGCTGGTGACATATCATGCCCCACACCTTGCAGCATTTGGATTTCTGAACGAACGTGAGTATACGGAAAAATACTTTTCGGAATGTATGATGAGTGACAATTCCATTGCTGTCACTCCTTCGGAAACTGCACAAGGCTATACAACCATTCAGGAAGGAAAATGTGAGGGTGAGATAATTGGAGGAAATCTTTGTACGTTGAATCTGTTGCAGGGTACGCCTTATATGCCCGATATTAAAAATAAAGTTTTGTTCCTTGAAGATGATAATATCATGGGCGATTACTTTGTGTGTGAATTTGACCGTAATCTGCAATCACTTCTTCAAATCAGCGGTGCAGACACGATAAAAGGAATTGTGTTCGGCAGATTTGATGAAAGCTGCAAAATGACTGAAGATGTTGTTAAAGCAATCATCAAGGACAAGGTATCGCTTGATATTCCAATTGTATTTGGTGTGGATTTTGGTCATGTATTTCCGATGGTCTCTTTTCCTATCGGTGGAAAAGTCGGTTTGTCTGCAAATAATAGTGGTATTGATATTCAAATTACAGAGCATTAAATTCAAATCTGCTTGCAAAACTATATACTATAACTAATCTCTCAAATATATATCAGAGCAGTACAGCTTTGACAACACATATATTTCCCGTGACGATGCGTGACGGTCGTGACGATGTTTTTGATGTCTCTAAAAGACCGTCACCATCGACACGCATCGTTACGCTTTTGATTTCGGGAGCATGAACTATCGACATTATCGGCATTATCGGAATCCGATTGTGCTGAAAATGCTGATAGTTCAGATTTCTCGGAATATGGATTTTGCACCTTTTGAGCTTTTTGTGAGACAAAAGGTGCAAAAAGCCAAAAAGACAGATTACCCATAATGCAGAGAGCATAATAATACTTGATTGCTATGGCTTTTGTGTATTTTGTGGCTGTTGAGCAGTTTACCCCAATTTCAAGCCGTTTTGAACAGACAGACCTAAATGTATGTTGTCTGTCGGCTGAAAAGAAAATGGGGCATATCCATTCATCTGAACAATAAGCATTTTAGACACAATAGGATTTCTAAAATGCTTAAAATGTCTATTGTTCATGCTCCTGCATTCAGTTCGGCGGCAGCCGATTATCTGCCGCAAGGCAGCCCCATATGCTCTTTTGGTGTCGGTCACGCGCCAAAAGTGCTATGGGGTTACAAGCGGCAATCAGCCGTTTGTAAATCTGCGCTCCGCGCATTTGTTCCTGCGGTATGCTTACCGTTCAGGAACAATTTCAGCTCCGCTGT
>ERZ842401.1574-NODE-1574-length-32291-cov-24.575847_pt1 | contig 32291 bp, 26 predicted proteins | sample MGYA00521270_ERZ842401 | MGnify/ENA primary metagenome ERZ842401 (study PRJEB31892, sample SAMEA3878208) | bioreactor metagenome | biome: Moose rumen | place: Sweden | collected 2011-10 | study: EMG produced TPA metagenomics assembly of the PRJEB12797 data set...
AATTCCATATTTCTATTATATCTCACTTTCCTCTTTTTTCCCGAACAAGTCTAATCAAAAAATAATGAGTGATTTTTGGAAACGAGTTGATGAAGAAATTGAATATAAAGGTATAAACCGCGCATTTTTGGCTCGTAAATGCAATTTCAGCGTAACGAATATCGGGCAGGGAATTAAACTGGGAAGCACTCCGTCTGCTGAAACCGCCGTAAAAATTGCGGAGGTGCTTGGAGTGAGCGTGGAATATCTTGTTACAGGCAAAAATTCGGCAGGAATAAAAAATTTAGAAACCGAGGAAATTCAGTTAAAATTATATCGAAAATATCATTCGCTTATTGCAAAATGTGAAAATCTTCCGCCTCAAAAAATTGATTTGCTTGCAAAAGTTGCAGATGGTTTTGTACCACAGACTATGTTGTAAAGGCGCAGAACGCAAAAACTGAAACTCGAAAACACAAACGCACCGTGTTTTGGCGATTTTTGAATTAGGTAATCGAAGTTCGGTTCGGCAAAGGGGGAATTCTGTTTTATTTTATCCGCTTCTGCTAAAGGGTCGCTACGAAACGCTTACCTTGTACAATGTCAAATAGGAACAAGGCGCAAAAAAAACTTGATTTCGATGCAAATCGCGCTTAAAATGGAAAATACACACTTTTATGGAGGCTTTTTATGGAATTAAAAGGCTCAAAGACTGAAAAAAATTTGCAGGCAGCATTTGCCGGCGAATCGGAGGCGCGAAACAAGTACACTTATTTTGCGTCAAAGGCAAAAAAAGATGGATTTGTGCAGATTGCCTCGATTTTTGAAGAAACTGCGGCAAACGAAAAAGAACACGCAAAAATCTGGTACAAGCTCTTGAGCGGTGGCGTTGGCTCTACGCTTGAAAATCTGAGAGAGGCGGCTTCGGGCGAGCATTACGAATGGACAGAGATGTATCCGCAGTTTGCAAAAGAGGCGCGGGAAGAGGGCTTTGAGGAAATTGCACGGCTTTTTGAGGGCGTGGCGGAAATCGAAAAAGAACACGAAGAGCGGTACAAAAAACTGCTGGCGAATATCGAAGGCGATTTGGTGTTCTCAAAAGACGGCGATACCGTATGGCAGTGCGCGAATTGCGGGCATATCTGCGTGGGCAAAAAAGCTCCCGATGTGTGTCCTGTGTGCAATCACCCGCAGAGCTATTTCCAAGTAAAAGCGGAAAATTATTAACGAAAAATCCCCGGCAAACACGTCGGGGATTTTGTTTGAAATGATAGAAAAAGACGTTTTTATGATTACCGTATACAAAAAAATATAAAAATCACTTAATATATTGACATTAAAATTATATATATAATATATTTAACACAACTTAAATGATGTTTTGGGGAGTGAATTATGAAAAAATTGCTTTTATGGAGCGGCTTAACAATCGCGGCTGCAATGCTGATTTCAAGTTGTTCAAAAGACAGCAATAAAAATCAATCTTCAAAGGATAAAATTCGCGAAAATACCGTCGTTGTTTATGCGTATGACAGTTTTGCCGGCGAGTGGGGACCCGGTCCTGAATTGGTGAAGTTGTTCAAGCAAAAAACAGGGCTTGACTTAACGTTTGTGGATTGCGGAGATGCGGGGCAGGTTACGAGTCGCGCGATTCTTGAAAAAGACAGACCGCAGGCGGACGTTTTGCTCGGACCTGATAATAATTTGGTGCAAAAAATTCGGGAGGAGGGGATTTTAACGCCGTATAAACCCGCAGGCGCAGAAAATTTGGTGGACAATCTTGAGAACGCGCTGGGCGGCGATTGGTCTTTGACCCCGTTTGATTTCAGTCATTTTGCAATCATTTTTGACACGGAATCGGGAATCCGCGAGCCGACAAGTCTTGAGGATTTAACGAGCGCAGAATATGCCAAAAAACTGATTTTGATGGACCCGCGCACGAGTACGCCCGGCTTGGGATTTGTGGCGTGGACGGCGGCGATTTTCGGCAATAACGCACTGAATTACTGGGCAGACTTAAAGCCGTCGATTTTGACGATGGCACCCGGCTGGACGGCGGGCTACGGGCTTTTTACCAACGGCGAAGCTCCGCTGGTTATCAGCTACACAACAAGTCCTGCGTATCAATATCAAGAGGATAATTCCACGCGGTTCAAGACGCTGGTGTTTCGCGAGGGACACCCAATGCAGGTGGAAGGTGCGGGGCTTTTGAAGGGTGCTGTCAACGAAGAAGGCGGCAAAAAATTCCTCGATTTTCTTATCAGCGATGACGCGCAGGCTGTTTTGCCGCTCACGCAATGGATGTATCCTGCAAATAAAAACGTGGAAATCCCCGAATGCTATGCGGTTGCGGCTCCTGTTCCCGAAAAAACGGTCAACGCAGATAATGCAATCGTGAACAAAACGGTAAGCAGTGTGATTGCATTGCTTGCAAATTAACGTGAAACAAAACAATTCCGCCGCATTTTTTGTGCGGCGCGTGATTCAGATAGCGGCGTGTGCGTGTGCGATGATTGTGTTTTTGCTTGCGATAGCGGCTTTTGCGGTGCCGTTTTTGGCGGCGATAATACAAAACAGCGCTGAAAAAAAAGCCGCGACCGATTATGTACATCTGTGTGCGATTGCGGGATTTACACTCAAGCAGGCGATTTTTTCAACCGCGATTGCTGTTTTGGTGGGGCTTCCCGCCGCATTTTTTATTTCGCACCGAGATTTTCCGTTCAGGCGCATTTTATCCGCTTGTGCCGCTGTTCCGCTGTGCATTCCGCCGCTCATCATTGCGCTGGGATATGTGAGTTTTTTTGGAATGAACGGCATTTTGAATCGCGTTCTTGCATCTTTTTTTTCAACCGACAAAAAAATCATATCGTTTTTATATTCGTTTTGGGGCATCGTCATTGCGCAGGGATTCTACAATTTTCCGCTCGTTATGGCGACCGTCGCGGATTCGTGGGCGACCCTTCCGCGCGCGCAAGAGGACGCGGCAACAGTGCTCGGCGCAAGCAATCTGCGCATTTTTTTTACGATAACTGTTTGGCACCTTTTGCCCGCAATCATCAGTGCGTGCATTCCCGTTTTTTTGTATTGCTTTTTCAGTTTTCTTATCGTGCTGCTGTTCGGCGGCATTGGCACGACGACGCTGGAAGTCGAACTGTACCAAGCGGCGCGCAATTCGCTGGATTTGAGCGCTGCAACAAAAATCGCGCTGATTGAAACGACGCTGGCGATGGCGATTGTGGTGCTGTATTCGGCGGCAGAAAATACTTCGGGGACGCAGAAAAATGCGGAAGAAAATCCGGTGCGGCGGCACAAAATTCGCGGAGCAGAAATACTAATCGCAGGATTTTTCTTTCTGGCAATCGCGCTTTTTTTTGTGCTTCCGCTTTTGTGCATCGTTTTTTCGGCATTCCCGCACGGTTCGCTTGCGGTATTTCAAAACGTGATTCACAAAAAAGGATTTCTTCCCGCGCTCCTTTCCAGCGCAAAAATCGGCGTGTGCACCGCAGTTTTGTGTGTTATCGCTGCGTTTTCGTATGCCGTGTTTCTCAAAAGCCGCCGCAATAATCTCGTGCTCAAAACGCTCCCCATTTTGCCGATGGCGCTGTCGTCTGTGGTGATGGGCTTTGGAATGACGCGGACGGTTCGTGCTGGCTCGCCTCTCATTTTGGTTGCTGCCCAAACCGCGCTTATGTGGCCGCTCGCATTTCGGCAAATCTGGGCGGGATTCGCAAAAATCCCGAGCGAAACGCTGGACGCGGCGCTGTTGCTTTCTCCGCACAAAATAGACGCGATATTCGGCGTGTTTCTCGGCGAATGCAAACGGAACATCTTGAGCGCGGCGGTGCTTTGCTTTGCCGTCAGCGCGGGCGATACAACTCTGCCGCTCGTGCTTGCAATTCCCCATTTTGACACATTGTCGCTGTTCACATACCGCCTTGCCGGTTCGTATCGGTTTGGCGAAGCGTCTGCGGCGGCGTTGATTTTGGGCGCGTGGTGTATGACACTTTTTGCAATCGCAAATAAAATGAAGGAGAATGACGATGTATTTTGACGCAAAAAATCTGTTGCACGATTGGCAGGATTTTCACCTTGACGTGTCGTTTTGCGCCGAAAAAGGCACGATGACAAGCATCGTCGGACCGTCGGGGAGCGGAAAATCCACGATTCTGCGCTTGATTTCGGGCTTAGAAAGCGCACAGCCTGCCGAGCGCATTATGCTAGGCGGTCGCGACATCACGGCTCTGCCCCCCGGAAAACGCGGAATCGGCTTGGTTTCTCAAAGTCATTCGCTGTTTTCGCATCTGAGTGTGGAAGACAACATCGGCTATGGACTTCGCTGCCGTGGATTTTCCAAAGCGGAAAGCCGAAAAAAAGCCCGCGAATACCTTGCGCGCTTCAATCTTGCTGGGTTTGAAAAGCGCCGTCCGTCCACGCTTTCTGGCGGCGAATCCCAGCGGGTCGCGCTTGCCCGCACGCTCATCGTTGAACCAGAATTGGTGCTGTTCGACGAGCCGCTGTCTGCCCTTGACGCGCCGCTTCGCAAAAAACTCGCCGCCGACATTCGCCTGTGGCAGCGCGAAATTGGATTTACGGGCATTATGGTTACGCACGACATCGCAGAAGCAAAATCGATGAGCGACCGCATTTTATTAATCCGAAGCGGCTTAAAAATCTGGGACGGTGCGGCGGCGGATTTTTCAGAAGAAATGATGAATGAAAAGAATCGTGATGTTGCCAAACCGCTGTGAACGCAATTTGTTTTGAGCAAAAATCGGGATTTAGAGCACTTCAATGATTTCGGGCTTATACCAGCGGTACAAAGTGCGGTTGATGATGAAGAGAATCAGCGTTGAAGCGAGCAGAAGGAGCAGCGCGCACATTGCACGGCAATTTTCGCTTTTGTCTTTTGTCAGAAAAAAGCCTAAGAATGCGCACAGAATTGGAATAATGAGCGACACCACGCCCAAAAATGCTTCTAATCGGCGAGCCGTGCCCACCACAACGAGCGAGCCTCTTTTGAGTGCAAGGTTCTTTTTGTTTTTTGCGCGAAAAAGGCGTTTCCCTCTCAGCAAACAGCGCTGAGTGCACGTTATACACGTTTCAGATATAACGGGAGAGACAACCACATAATTTTTGTCAATGTGTTTTACCACGGCTTCTTTGACTGCCACTTTTTACAAATCCTTTTTACTGATTTCGCTCAACGTCATCTCGCACGCGCGCTGTCCCTCTTCGTTGCCGAGTTCGCTGTATGTGTCGCGCAGATTATACAGCGCATCGTAATAATACGGGTCGTTTGACACGGCTTCTTCAAACGCGGTGGCGGCATCTTCGTATTCTGACATATTGAACAAAATCACGCCCATTATGTTCCACAAATGCGAATTGTGCATATTGATTTCGACACCTTTTGCGCAATAATCAAATGCTTCCAGAAGATTGCCGTTTGCAAAAAGCATTTGCGCCAGCACTTCCATTTCCGCCTCTCCAGTCTCGCCGTTTTTCTGCGACAACACCAAAGCCTGCTCCAGCGCAGATTTCGCGCTGTCAAAATCGCCTGCGTCGCGGTAGGTTACGCCCATATTGAACCACAAAAGATGATTTCCCTGCTCGAATTGCAGCGCTTTTTTAAAACACGCAATCGCTTCTGGATATTCGCCGTGAGAAGCAAAAGTGATTGCTTGATTATTGAACAATTCCAACGATTCTTTCATTGTTTTCTCTTTCCTTTGTTATTTTGATGGCAACATTGAGGTAAAAAGTTCCTCAATAAGCTGCGCCGCCGCGTTCTCGGCATACAGTGAATGAAGATTTTTGCAGGCTGATTGTATCAAATCGTGCGCAAACTGCGATGCTTTTTCAATAACGCCCGCTTTTGAAAGCACACTGATTGCCTCTTCCACCGCAGGCGAATCGATGCCGTCTTTTTTTGCGGTATCAAAAAGGCTGAATAACTGCTGTTTTTCTGCGCTACTGGCATTTTCAAGATAAAGCAGGGCTGGCAGGCTTTTTTTGCCTTCCACAATATCATCGCCGCGCTTTTTGCCGACGTTGCCTGTTGTCAAGTTGATAACATCGTCCACTACCTGAAATCCCGCACCAATGTCCGCCGCAATACTGCCCATTTTCTGCGCGTTTTCTGTGCTTCCGCCGCCTGCCAAAACACCGATTTGCGCGGCAAGCGAAGAAAGCGTCCCCGTTTTGTTTTTCACCATCGCAAGATATTCGTCGGTCGTGGGAATTGCGCTGCTGTCGCGGTGCCACGCGATGTCCATCGCCTGCCCGAGATGCAATCGGCGGAGTTCTTGGGTGTAAAGCTGATACAAAACGAGCTTCAAGCGGTCGTCTGCAATGCGATTTATGCACACTGCCGCTTCAAAATACAGCCACGAACCTGCGTTAATCGCGCTATCAAGCCCATAGACCAAATGCGCGGCAGGAAGCCCGCGGCGAGTGTCTGCGCCGTCTTCAATGTCATCGTGGATTAAACTCGCCGTATGCACGAATTCCAAAAGCGGAGTGAGCGTGTACGCCGTGGCGAGTTTTTGCTCAATTTCGGCAGGATTTTGCTCGCGGGTCAGCAACTCCATTTTTGCGCACAACACCAAAAGCAACGGTCGCCAGCGTTTTCCGCCTGCGTCAACTAAGCGCTTGCACGGGTCGGCAAGGGGCGCGGTGTGGGTTATTTTTACGGCTGGGTATTCTTTGTTAAACGATTCTTTGAGCCAGTCTTCGCCCCGATTTTCGCTTTTGGGCAAGGCTGATTCCAACATAGTTTCAATGTTTGCTAGCGTGTTCGCATATTCGGTATTCATACGTTTCAATTATAAAGACATCTTTCACTTTTATCAACTGACTAAAAATTCTGCGTTTTTGGAAGCCAGATGCGCAAAAAACTGCATTTACGAAAATTTTTGCACGGATTCACGCTTTGTTTACCCCGAGACCGAAAAGGGCGAAATCTGCGCGAACGGGGTCGTCGGGGAAAATCTCGCGCATTGCCTCGGTGAGCTGCACGGCGGCTTTTAAGGTCGCTTGTCGGATTTTGCCGGTGCGTGTTCGCTCAAAAAAGCCGAGTTCGGTCGATTGGTGCATAACGTGCGTGTCGAGGGGCATCAAGAGCCGTTCGCTCGACAAAAAATCCCACAGCCCTAAATCCACGGCGGAGCGGCGGCGAACGAGCCATCTCAGGAGCATATTCAGCCGTTTGCTCGCCGAATCCGCTGTGTGCGGCACAAGACGGCAGGCAGCAGGAAAAGCGCGGGCGATAACCGTGTGGTAATGCGCGGTAGATTCTGAGAAAAAACGGGGACGAAAAAAGCCGCCGAGGGTGCCGTCTGTGCTTTCGCGCAAAAAACGCCGCAGACTGTCGCAAAACAAAAGCATATCGGTATCGGAAAAAATGCGGTAAAACGATTTTTTGCCGTTCACAAAAAAGCGGCGGTATTCTTCGCACAAAATCCATTCTGCCACGCTGTTTCCTGCCGCCGCCAAAATGCGCTCCGTGTGCGATAAAATCTGCTCGCGCCGTCCGAATGCAAGGTTTGCGGCAATGAACGCCGCCGTTTCTGCGTCGCGGACATCGGTGTAGCGGTGCATAAACTGCGACGGGTCGGCGGTCAAAAATGCCGCTGTTTCGTATTGTTGCGCCAAAGTTTGTATCAGCGTCTTTGTTTTTTCGTCCATCTTTTTCCTCTTTCTATTCACTGCTCCAGATTCGATACGGCGGTAAAGCGCACGCCCGATTTTTTTTCGCCGAATGCTTTGTGCGGGCGATAAAATGCCGAAAGCGCGAGATTAATCGTGAGTGCGCGCACGGCGACGCTTGTGTTTGGCGAGATTTGCAGCGTCGCGGTGAGCGAAACTTCGTCGCGATAGTCGTCGATGGTCGCGTTTTGGAAGATTTCATCGGTGCGCTTGATGTCGAACAATTCGTCCTTTTCGTATGCGAGTTTTGCCGTGTATGCCGCGCTCAAAAACGCTCTTCGCGCAAACACCGACACGGCGGGAATGCCTTTTTGGATTTCAAAATCCAACAGATACACGCGCGCCGTGCCGCTTGCCGCATAATCCGACGACGGAAACAGCGTGGCAGAAAGCGAAATGGGGCAGATAAACGGCAGCCGAATCCCCGCCTCCGCGCCTGCGTTCACATACCGATATTCTGCGGCTGGCACGTCCTTGGCGTAAAAATATTCGCCGAGCAAAAACGGCATCAGCGAAAATCCCGAGCGCATTTGATAGCGATAGCCCGTGCGGTGAATCGTGGAAAACAGCGCGTAGAGCGTGCTGTCGGCAAAATGCGAATCGATGTGCGGCTCTTTGCGGTCGTGCCCGAACACATAATCCGCCGTTACGCCTGCCTGAAGCGACGACACAAACCACGATTTCAAGAGCACTGCCGTTTTGAGCGAATCCGCCGTTTGCATAAATCCCGCCTCGTCCGCCGCCGCTGTTCCCGAAAGCGTGTACGAAAATGCGTCATTCCCGCCCGAAAGCGAAAGCTGCGCCCCTCCGCGATTGTATTCCGAATCGTAGCCGCCCGAAACGGCAAGCAGATTGTTGCCCCACGGCGTTGACGAAACGTAAGTCAGCCCCAAACTCGCCGCGCCGTCCTCTTTGTGCTTTCTCGTCCACAGCCCCACTGCCGCGGCAGGCAAGAGCGAAAAATCCGAAAAATATGCGTTCCATTTTCTATACCGTTCGGCTTCAAATTTGTCAGTGCGAGCAAAATCTCTGTCATCATTGTCATTCCGAACTTGTTTAGGAATCTCTGTATCAGATGCTGAAACAAATTCTGAATATCCGTCTATTTCCGTGTGTTTATTGCGCCAGAATTTTTGGTGCAAGGATTCCTTGTGATAAAAATACGCTGATGTACCAAAGATGAGCGCGGCGCTTCGTTTTTTCGGTGCGTTTTCTTCTGCGGTTTCGGAACGATTTGCCGTCGTGGAAACGCGCTCGAGCGGCACTGTTTCGGCGCTTAGTTTTGCAAAATCGATTTTGTAGAGCCGAGAGCTGTCGTAAAAATGGGCGTGATAAATCAAAATCTGGTTGTCATCGCCAAAATCCGCGGACGGCACGGGACAATCCACTCCGCCCACGATGTCTGTTTGGCAAAACGAACCTTCTGCGCTCAAACCGTCCTCGCCTGATTGCACGACAATCAAGCCCGCGCGCGGATACATCGCCGTTTTGCCCTGTTTCACGAACGAAAACGACAGCGTGAGTTTGTTTTTTTCCGTGCGTGCGACGTGCAGGCTGTGCGCAATCACGCCGTCGGGGAATGCAAAATCGTGCGTGCTATCTCCGTCAAAATCCGCCACGCGCAAGAACCAGCGCATTCCGTTTTTCACGATACTTGCACGGTACAGCGCGCCTGAGAGCAGCACGGGCGATTGCTCTGAAAACACGATTTCGCCTTCGGTTTTGCCGCGCGAAAACAGTTCCTGCGCATTCAGTTTTTTCTCGAGAACGCGCTTTTTTTCAATGTCAAACAGCACCGTTTCGATTTTCGTGTTGCTCCTCGTAACATCGTGGATAATCTCGAGCGCGCGCGAATCCGCCGACAGACACAGGCTCTCCACATTGGCAATCGACAGGATTTTTTTTGCCTTGCCGAATTTTTTTGTTTTTTCATCAAAACGCGCCAAAAAAATGCCTGTGCGGAGCGAATCCGCGAACACCAAAACGCCATTCTTCGCGTCCATAGCGGTTATGCGCTTCTTGCCCGTGTTTTTTTCGCCCTCAAAATCGCTGACCGCCGCATTTTCTTCGGGAAAATCCGCTTCGGGAATTTCCAATTCGCTCCAAAACGCCTTCCATTCGCGCGAAAGCAGTTTGTTGTAAGTGCGCTCAAAAAGCCCCGCCGAAAAAGAAAAAGTGAGATGCGTTCCCGCGTTGAGCCAAAACTCGCCGTATTTTTTCGCGCCGTATTTTTCGTTGAGATACTGCGTAAAAAGCGCGCCGAAAATATAAGCGTCCGTGCCGCCCGGAAATGTGTCGCGCGCGCCCGTAACATCGCGCCAGCTCAAGTGCTTGCCCTCCGCCTTTGCCTGATACGCTAATTGAAGCGCAAACGGGTCGTTGAGCCTGCCTTCGCCTTTTGTGCTTTCCATAAACACCGCCGCGCCCTCAATCCAAAACGGCGTGAGCGAAATCCCCGCAAGGCTTGCCGCGTCCGAAAAATGCGACAGCACGCGCATAACGGGGCTTTTGATGTTCATCGTTACGGCGTGGGTCAATTCGTGATAAAACACATTGCAAAGCGTGTCGGCGTACATATCAAGCGATTCTTCGCATTGCGTGTCGTACAAAACGATTCGATTATACGGATATGACGAAAAATAGGCGTTGAGACTTTCCACGCTCGGCGTTATTGTTACAGGAAATCGCTGATACGGCTCGGTGTCAAGCGCGGCGCAAATCTCGCGATACATCGCGTCTGCTTTTTCCGCGATGTTGTGCGCTGATTTTTCACATTCGCGCGGAAAAATCACGTCGAAATACTGCGTATGGATAACAAAAAGAGAGCCTTTTGTGCCCGTTAAAACGCCCCCGTGTGAAAACGCGGGAAGCACCGCCCGCAACAGCGCCGCAATGATTATCGCCCTCAAAAATCCCTTTTTTTTCATACCTTCCCGTTTTTCCTTGTCATTCCAGTGCTTGATTCGGAATCTTTTTTTAGCACCCTGATGTAGCAAGGGGCTTAAGCCCCTTGTTTCCTCCTCACCTGATTTTTCCCGCCATTGGCGAACTTGTTTTGTCATATTGAGCGCAAGCGAAATATCTGCAAATTCTTCGCGTTGCTCAGAATGACGCACTGACACTCAAAATAAACAAGGGGCTGAAAAACCCCTTGCCAAAAAAAGCCCGTTACTGCGCCTGTTCTGTATCCGAGCCTGTTTGTGCGTTTTCTGTTTTTGCTTTTGCGCCCTTGCCAGACGAAATGCGCGAAAGCTCAAAGTCGATTTCCTTTAAGAATGTGTCGTATTTTCTTTTGTTCATCACATTGAGCGCAGACAAATACGGGAAAAGCTCGTCGTTCAAAAACGCAATCAGTTCTCTCTTGACCGCCGTCGCGCTTTTCTCGCCTTTTCCTGCCGCCGCTGACTGTGTGTATTGCGTGTTTGCCTTTTCAAACGCCGCCTCGTCCGCCTTCGCCTTTTCAATCAGCGCACTCATATACGGCAATGTTTCCACCGCCGCCTTCACCTTGTCGAGAGAGGCAAAGAACCGCGTTTCTGCCGCGCTTTGATTCGCATAGTTTTCGCTTGTCATTGACCGCGAGAACTTTGAAACAGCCTCAGAAACTTCTGCCGCCGCCGAAAGCGTTTCGTCGTTCGGAAAAATCAAATACGCATCGAGCGCGGTAAAAATGTTGCGGAACGAAACATCGCGCGCCTTATCGTATTCGTCGAGTTTTGACGCAACCGCATTTTTGTCGGTTGTGCTTACAAGCGTGTTTCGCATTTCGCCGAGTTTTTCAAAATACTCTTTTGCCTCTGTGCCTTCAAAAAGCTCCGCCTTTGCCGCATACAAATTGTCCAAGCGTTTTGCAAATGTTATCGTCTGTGCGAGTGTCCGATTGGGACTGAATTTTCCTAGCATAAAAAACTCCCTGATATAACAATTTTTAGTTCTGTTACAAACACTCTGTTTGCAACAAATCACCGTTTCATAAATATAGTGGAAAGCACCGTTTTCGACAAGGACAGCGCGTAAACAAAAATTTATTCGCCGCCCAGCGTTATTTTGGCTCATAAATTTTTGTTTACGGGTCAAAATGATTGTGTTTGAGCTTTTTATGTGAATTTATTCACAGACCAAAACAAATTCGGCGCGTAAACGTTTGTTTACGGCTCGCCCAACGTTGGGGAAGCCATAAACAAAAATTTACGGCGAAAAAATGCTTCGGAAAAATAAATTCGTGTGAATTTTTTAACAGTATTTGTGTCTTTTTTTTGCAAACTGCTGTAACAAGGGGCTTAAGCCCCTTGTTTTCTCCGCATTGCTTTTTTATGTCATTGGCGGACGTGATTTGGAATTTTTTTTAATAAGAGAGACTGAAATGAGTTTCTGTATAATAGACCTGTTCGGAAACTAAAAACTTTTGATGTAGCAATGGGCTTAAGCCCATTGTCAAGGCTATGTTATCGAACAGGTATAATGCTTTTTTTTAGTTTTGCGGAGTGGAGGAAGTGCTTTTGCCGAGGCGTTTAGAAAGATACAATACGGTTTCAAGAGCATACGCATCGAGATTTTGCAATTCAGAAACGATGTGGCAAATCGTTTTGCCGTTGTCTTTTTTGAGGGTGTTATCTCTGCCTGTAACGAGATATTCTGCCGACACGCCGAGAGCCTGCGCGATTTTTACCGCATTTTCTGCCGTCGGGTCGGAGTGTTTATCGCGAAGATAATTGTCGATTGTCCGCTTGCTTATCCCCGTTTTTTCGGCAAGCTCTTTTACGAGCACATTTTGATATGATAATTCCGCTTTTAGATTTTCTTTGAATCCCATACAAAAATACTACTCAAAATGCCGTATTCTACTTGCATTTGTTGTTAAAATTCAGTATAAACAATGTTTGTAATCGCTATAACTCCGTAATCATAAGAGGTTTTGTATGAAAGAATTGGAATATCCATTTGACAGCGCATATCTTTTGAAAAAGCACCGTGCTATAAAACGGGAATTGCTTTCTGAGATTGAAAAAGGCGGTGCAAAACTCCTAAAAAAGAAAATCGCGGTTCTTGGCGGTTCTACAACGCACGACATTACGGAGATGCTGGATTTGTTCTTGCTCAATAACGGTATTCAGGCGGAATTTTACGAAAGCGAATATGCGCAGTATTGGAACGATGTGATGTTCGGCAGCGCGCTTGATGATTTTTCGCCTGATGTGATTTTTATTCACACGAGTACGCGAAATATTTCAGAGTTCCCCACGGTGCGCGACAGCCGCGAAGCCGTGGACGCAAAACTTGAGGCACAGTTTTCGTATTTTGAGGCGATGTGGCAAAAAGCGCGGGAAAAATTCGGGTGTGCGATTATCCAAAATAATTTTGAACTGCCGTTTTATCGTTTGCTTGGCAATCGTGATGTGTGGGATTTTCGCGGCAAAAGCAATTTTGTTTCGCGTCTGAACCAAAGGTTTTATGAATATGCGCAGTCTAACGACTCTTTTTTTATCAATGACATCGCGTTTTTGCAGGCGGCGTATGGCTTAGAGAAATGGAGCGCGCCTGAATGGTGGCATTTGTACAAATACGCTCTTGCCGTGGACGCGATTGGAGAATTTTCGTTTAATGTGGCGAATATCATCAAGGCACTGTTTGGGCGCAACAAAAAGGCGATGGCGCTTGACCTTGACAACACGCTGTGGGGCGGCGTGGTCGGCGATGACGGCGCGGAAAATATTGAAATCGGGCAGGAGACGGCAACGGCTCAAGTATTTGCGGAGTTTCAGGGATACATCAAGGCGCACAAAGACCTCGGCGTTCTTTTGACGGTGAACAGCAAAAACGACGCGGAGAATGCGCTTGCGGGCTTGAATCGCCCCGACAGCGTTTTGCACCCTAACGATTTTGTGGCGATAAAAGCGAATTGGGAGAGCAAAGACCGCAATCTTTCCGCGATTGCCGCGGAACTGAATATCGGAGAGGACGCTTTTGTGTTTGTTGACGACAATCCAGCCGAACGCTCGATTGTGCGCGCAAATGGGGCAGGTGCGGCGGTGGCAGAATTGTCTGTGCCAGAGCGATATATTCAGACGATTGACCGAAGCGGATTTTTTGAGCTTGCTTCGTTTTCGGCGGACGATTTGAGTCGAACCGAGATGTATAAAGCGAACGCTGAACGTGCGCGGCAACTCGCGAGTTTTGCGGATTACGGGGAATATTTGCGCTCTCTTTCAATGACGGCGGAAATCTTGCCGTTTTCGCCGCTGTATATGAGCCGAATTGCGCAGTTGACGAACAAATCAAATCAGTTCAATTTAACGACGCTTCGCTGTACGCAATCGGATATTGAGCGTATGGCATCGGCAAAGGATTGTATTACGCTGTACGGAAAATTATGCGACAAATTCGGCGATAACGGCGTGGTATCGGTAGTGTCGGCTCATATTGCGGATAGCACGGCGCATATTGAGTTGTGGCTGATGAGTTGCCGTGTGCTCAAGCGCGGTATGGAAGATGCGATGATGAACGCTTTTGTTGCGGCGTGTAAAAATCACGGTGTGCGCGAGGTGTTTGGCTATTATTATCCGACGGCGAAAAACAAAATGGTCAAGGATTTTTATGCGCAGTTCGGCTTTGCTCTGGTGAGTGAGGACGAGGCTGGCGCGAAAACCTATCGGCTCTCCGTTGATGAATACGCGCCGAAGCCGACGTTTATCGAGAATAGTGTTCCCGATTTAACCTGCGGGAAATAAATAGCGATTTTATGCAAGGAGTTTTTTTTTTATGACACGAGATGAAGTTTTTTCAAAGCTCAACGAGGTATTCCGCGATGTTTTCGATGACGAAGAGATTTCGGTTACAGCAGAAACAAATGCAGACGACATCGAAGATTGGGATTCGCTGTCGCATATCAATCTGGTTGTGGCAGTGGAAAAGGAATTCGGCGTGAAATTCAGTATGGGAGAAACGCAAAAGATGAAGAACGTCGGCGAAATGGTTGACCTCATTTTGCAGAGGGCAAAAGAGTGATGAATGAATACACGTTCGATGAGATTGTTGCAAAAAATGGTACAGGGGGGGGGGATTCATTTACCGTAAAAATAACGGACGAAATGATGAAACACTTTCTTTCTCTTACAGGCGATACAAATCCTATGCACACGAGTGCAGAATACGCCGCTGAGAATGGATTTCCCGCGCCGATTGTTTACGGGCTTTTAACGACGAGTTTTTATTCTACGCTTGCGGGGGTGTATCTTCCGGGAAAATACTGTTTGCTTCAAGAACTTTCTGCTCAGTTTGTCAAGCCTGTTTTTGTCGGCGATGTACTCACTGTGAGCGGAAGGGTGGCAGAAATTCAGGAAACGTTCAGGCGCATTATCATAAAAGCGCGTATTACGAACCAAGACGGAAAGACCGTAAATCGTGCAACTATCACAGCAGGAGTGCTAAAGTGAACGAAAAGATTTATCTGATTTTGGGTGCGTCCAGCGATTTGGGAAATGCTCTTATCGAGAGACTGAATTCGCAGATAGACGGAAAAAAGATTTTTATTGCGCATTACTGCTCGGAAAAATCACAGCTGGAAAAACTTGCGCTAAAAAGCGGAAACGAACTTTTTTGCGTTCAGGCGGATTTAAGCAATATGAGCGAGGTAGATTCTCTGATTTCGGCTGTAAAAACGCATTGCGATGCGCCGACTCATATTGTACATCTTGCAGCCTCTCCGTTTCGCTATATGAAACTCAAGGAATTTTCACGCGATTCGCTTGTGAAAAACATTGATATTCAGGTGTCGTCGTTTGCTCAAATTATGAAGGCGTTTTTGCCCGCAATGTCAAAGCGCAGACAACACGACAAAGTTGTGGTTATGCTTACGAGTTATCTTTTGCACACGCCGCCGCATTTTGTTCTGGATTATGTGGTTTCAAAAGCCGCTCTGCTCGGTTTGGTGCGCTCTCTTGCAGCAGATTATGTGGGTAAGGGAGTGAATATAAACGCGATTTCTCCGTCGATGATTGAAACAAAATTTTTGGAGCATATCGACCGCCGCATTGTGCAAATGGTTGCGGAAGGAAGCCCTGAAAAAAGAAATGCAACTCCAGAAGATATTGTGCCTGTGATTGAATTCCTGCTTTCTGATTCTGCAAATTATTTGCACGGAGCAAATCTGAATGTAACAAATGGGGGGGGGGGCAATTTAATTGACTTTTTTTCATAAAACGGTAACTGAAAAGGATTAAAAATGAAATTATTATTGCATTGGATACGCATTGTAAGCGCAGATTTTTCGATTATGTCGCTGTATTTTTATGTCTGCCTTGCTTTTTTTGCTCTTGTGTATTATACGATTGCTCGTAAACTGCGAGTTCAGTGGATGCTGATTTTGGCGGCAAGTATTTTTTTCTATTTCGCAAACTCAAGTATAAAATTATTTTTGTTTTTGCTTGCACCGATAATTTTCACTTATTTAATGGCATTTATCATAAATGATTTGTCGGGCTTCAAAAAATCGCTGATTGTTTTCGCAACAGTTTGCACAAATGTGCTATTTTTGATTTATTTCAAAGAGCGCAATTTTTTTGTTATAACTCATAATCTTTTGTCCCTCTCACTTCATTTAAAACAATGGCAGAGCGTAAACATCATTGCCCCTCTCGGCGTGTCGTATCTGTCGCTTATGCTCATCAGCTACATTCTCGACGTGGCGTGGGGAACGGTGAGCGCTCAGAAAAATCCTCTCAAATTTTTGTGCTATGTCATTTATTTTCCGATTCTCACATCTGGACCAATTACGCGATATTCCGAAATCGAAAACCAGATTTTTGCAGTCCGAGACTTCAATTACGACCGATTTTGCTTTGGCATTCAGCGAATTGCGTGGGGATTTTTCAAAAAACTTGTGATTGCAGAACGAATCGGTGTTATCGTAAGCACTGTTTATGGCTCGTGGCAGAATTATCAAGGATTTACGCTCGCAGTTGGGCTTTTGGCGTATGTGCTTCAGATGTATACGGATTTTTCGGGCTGTATCGATATGGTTTTGGGCGTGTCGGAATGTTTGGGAATTTCGCTCCCAGAGAATTTTCGGCAGCCGTTTTTCTCCACAAACCTTTCTGAAATCTGGCGGCGGTGGCACATGACTTTGGGCTTTTGGGTAAAAGACTATGTACTGTATCCTATTCTCAAATCGAGCGCAATCCAAAAACTTTCTGCCTTGCTCAAATCTAAACTCGGAAAAAAGAATCGATACGCAAAACTTATTCCCACATGGTTGGGAATGTTTGCAACGTGGTTTGCAGTTGGATTTTGGCACGGCGGGCAACTCAAATACATTTTCGGCGGCGGTCTGTTCTTTTTTGCGATGATTGCAGGCGGACAGGTTTTGGAGCCGCTTTTTGCCGTAATCGTAAAAATATTACGCATAAACACAAAGACTGCGAGTTATCGTTTTTTCCTGCGTCTGCGCACTTTCTTTTTGTTTGCCGCGGCGGTTTCATTTCAGAGGGCACAGTCGCTCAAAACAGGCTTTCAGATGTGGAAAAGAGTGTTCGCTGATTTTAATCCGTACATCTTTTTTGATAACACGCTGTTCCGCTTGGGGCTTGACGCAAAGGACTTTATCGTGATGATTATCGGTCTTTTGATTGTGCTTTTAGTGTCGAATATGGAGCAGACTTCGGACGGAACTCAAAAACATGTGCGCGTTTGGCTTTCGGAGCAGAATATCGCATTCCGCTGGTTTATCTATTTCGGTTTGTTTTTCAGCGTAATTGTGTACGGAATGTACGGCTACGGTTTTAATCCGCAGGATTTTATTTACGGGGGATTCTAAATGGTAAAACTGATTCGCGCCTTCTTGTTTTTATCGCTATTTGTGGGCATTTTTGTGTTGTTCGACCAGATTTTTCGCTGGAAAGATTATTATTATGCCACATATCCTAACACTGCAACTGTTGCAGGCTTTTATAAAATGGAAAAAAACACGGTCGATGTTTTGTTTTTCGGCTCAAGTCAAGGTACAACTGCTTTTGACCCGCAAACGATGTACAACAACTATGGACTGAGAAGCTATAATCTGTCTACGGAACAACAAAGCCTTGCTGTTTCATATTGGCTCTTAAAAGAAGCCTTGCGCTATCAAAAGCCGTCCGCTGTCATTTTGGACGTATGGATGTGTTTCGGCAATAAAAATCCTCTGAATTCAGCAGAAAGCTGTGTGCGCAAAGTGATAGATGAAATGAAATGGTCGCGCACAAAAAAAGCGGCAATATCGGACATCTGCTCGGTTTATCCCGAATTACTCAAAGAGAGTTTTTATCTAAGGAACATTCGCTATCACGGACGCTGGAAGTCTTTGGGCGAGGGAGATTTTTCGTTTTCACAATTAGGCGAAAAATCAAAAACATTCGGTTTTGCTCCGCAGGGAGTTGCATGGAAAAACGGCGATTTTTCTCCGATTGCCGTTCCTGAGGGCACAAAAGCGGCTGAAATGCAAAAAAATATGGAAATGTATTTGAATCGAATTGTTGATTTATGCAAAGAAAATGATATTTCGTTGCTTTTAACAAAAACTCCGAACCGTTCTTGGAATGCGAGCCGTCATATTGCTATGCAAGATTTTGCCGACAAACATAATGTAGCATTTTACGATTTTAATACAGAAGAGTTGTATTATTCATCTGGATATGATTACGCAAAAAACGGCGACGGACATCTTGACAACAGCGGAGCAAAGAAAGTGTCTGAAACGTTCGGCGAAATTTTGACATTTGATTATTTAATCCCTCCTGAAGATAATGCGCAATGGGAAGACAGCAAAAAATGGAACGCTCACGTTGACCGTGCGTATGAGCTTTTGCATATTACTGATTTCTCTTTGTATTTGGACAAATTGAGCGATTTAGTTAATGATGACAGCGGTTTCACAGTCTTTTTTGCCTGCAAAGATGAGTGTACCGCCGCGCTGAATGACACGCTTTTGCAGAAACTGCACACCGTGGGCGTAGTAAGCAATTTAAAAGGAAAAACGCGTCAGAGTTTTTATGCGGTAAAAGGGAGTGCGGAGCAAAAAGAACAAATTTCAAAGCAATCGCTCACAGCCAGCGGTTTGCTCAGAAACGGCAGAAGTTCGTATTCGATTATGAGCGCGGGATTTTCCTGTGGAAATGACTGCTCGATAAAAATCGATGGCAAAGAATATGCAAAACGCAAGCGCGGGTTGAACATAGTCGTTTATGACGCATTGTATCACCGCGTTGTAGATTCTGTCTGCTTCGACACTTACAGCGGCTTGAGTGCTTCAAGGTAACCCGTTAGAAAGCAACATAGCTGTGCGAAGGACAGTGTTTCGCAATTATCGCTTTTTTCCGCACCAAAACGGGCGGCACAGAAAAAACAGCGCTACAGGGCGAGATTGGACAAAAATCGCTCTTGAAAATCGCTCACTTCGGCAAGATTGACACATTCGGCATTCTCTGCAATTTTTTTTGCGCACACCCGCAACTCTTTCCTGAGCAAAACGGCAGCCGCACCCGAAAGCGCAGCGTTCCCCGCAGAAAGCGCGACTGGAGCAAGTTGAGACGGAATCATCTTGATTTTTACCGCGTCTGTAATCTTGAGCTTTGTGCCGAACGAGCCTGCCAAAAAGAATTTTTGGATTCCCGCATTTTCCCCTGCGCGTTCCACCAAAAAATCCAAGCCCGTTTTCACCGCCGATTTAGCCAGCTGCACCGCGCGAATGTCGGATTGCAAAAGAAAAACGCCATCTCGGAGCAAAATTCGGTCTGCATCACCCGAAATTGCGCCGTCAAAAGACAAAAGCCCCAGCTCCAAAAATGCGCCGAGCGCCGAAAGCAGCCCCGTCCCGCAAATCCCTTTCGCGCGCTCTCCTCCAATCACCGAACACGCGAGCGCCTTTCCGCCCAGAGAGTCGCTGTGAACTGAAACATCGGCAATCGCACCTCTTGCCGCGCTCATTCCCGCACTAATGCCGTAGCCCTCGAACGCAGGACCCGCCGCGCTTGCCGTGCAGGTGATTTTTCCCGCGGAGGACTGAATTGCCATTTCGCAGTTCGTACCCACATCGGCAAGCATTCTCGCCGAATTATCCGCGCCAAAACCGCACGCAGTGAGCGCGCACACCGTATCTGCGCCCACAAACGCACTGATACACGGCGGCACAAAAATCGGCGTGGAAAGCGGCACGGGCGCGAACGGCACACGAACCGAAGCAAGAAAATCGCCGTACAAAAACGAAGCGCCAAAAAGCGACGGCGGCGTAAACGGAGCGGTCGCAAGCGGCGTTGCATCAAGATTAAACGCAAACGAAAGCATCGTCGTGTTCCCCGTGATTGCGATTTCGGCAACCTCGACGCGAAACCCGCGCGGCAAAAGAAATGCGGTTTGAGAAATCAGTTTTGAAAGAAGCGCATTGATTTGAAGCACGATTTTTTCGTGAAGAATCTGTTGCCCAAAAATACCGTTGTGAGTTTCCGACGAAAATGCAATTCGACTCAGCACATCTTTGCCAAAAGAGCGCTGTTCGTTCACCGCGCACACATATGAAAGCCGTTTTTCACTGCTCATCGCATACGAAGAAGCCGCGATAGTCGTCGTGCCGATGTCTACGGCAATACAAATGCGCGCGTCTGCTATTGCCCCGCCGCGCGGCTCAAACGGAAGCAATCCATCGACGGAAATCTGCATATTCGAACTGTCTTCACTTTTTCCGTCGCCCTCGCACAGCCCGCAATGGTGGCATTTCTCACACAGCATTTAGAAAATAATCGGAATCCTAAAATACACCGAGAGCGCATTATCGCGGCTTCCGCCTCTCGGCATATTTCGCCAGCTTGCGCCTACCGTCGGAGCCCAGCCGCCCGTAATTGCGCCAAAATCGTAATCAAGCGAAAACTTGAAGCCGTTTCCCCATTTTGTACTGCCGTTCCATTTGTGCAAATCGCCGTCAGAATCCTTGAGCGCGATAAAATCCGTGCGCCGCCCGAGGGCATACGACACCGAAAACGACAGCCCCTCAAGCGGCGTGTGCACCTCAAGCCCGCCCAAAAACGCATAATCATAGCGAATAAAATGCTCGCTGCCCGAAACCACAAAATCGCCCGTGCAATCCATACCCGTCAAAAAATCAAGCCTCTGTGCAAGCGGAATGTGCAAAAGCGCGTCGGTTGTGGCAATCACCCGCGTGGAATCGGGAAGCGACGTGTCCACATCGCTGTCGCCATAAAAAACGTAGCCCGTGCCAAGCCCCAGCGTAAGCCGAACGTGGCGGTCGAGCGAAAAAAGCGGCGCACAAAGCACCGCAGAAAAAAGAATTGCGGTCAAAAAACAAAAAAATCGTCTCATACAGCAATTATCGACACATTCGCGCTCGCTCACAATGCCGATACAAGTAAATCCGAGCCGTGAAACTATTTTGCTCGCGCCCGTCCGCCCCGTTTTGCCCTTCAAAAACATTTTTTTTCTCTGCGCGAAATGGATTTGACCTTCGTAAATATTTATTTTCAATGCGCCTTTAAGAATTGGGCTTCAATTAAAAAATATTTCAATGCGCTTTTAAGAATTGACCTTCAAAAACTTTTTTGAAGCCTGCGCGAAACGTTTTTGGCGTTTAAAAACATTTTTTTTCAATGCGCTTTTAAGAATCGACGTTCAAAAACTTTTTTGAAGCCTGCGCGAAATGTTTTTGGCGTTTAAAAACATTTTTTTTCAATACGCCTTTAAGAATCGGACTTCGATTAAAAAATATTTTAATGCGCTTTTAAGAATTGACGTTCAAAAACATTTTTGAAGCTCTCGCGAAATGGATTTGGCTTTCAAAAATATTTTTTTCACTTGCGGAAATAGATTTCCGTGTCAAATACGGCGAAGACAGAGAGGAGCGAAAAACGGTTTTGTGAAAAACAGGCTGTGCCTGTGTCATCATTTCAGTTTGACGCGAGCAAAACCGTTTTGACAATTCCGCATTTTTTTTGCAAAATCCTGTAAAAATTTTTCTTGACAGATTAAAAAAGTGCCCTTATGCTGTTTTTATATATCGGATTGTTACCGCAAAGGCGGGCAAAACCTTATGTTTCTTTCATCGCAGCGCAGAAAATGCGGCAGCGGCGAGCGTAAGAAAGATTTGGTTTTGCCCGTTTTTTTGTGTTTTTTGTGCATTCCGCATTTTATCCAAAGGAGCTTGTTATGGCTACAAAAGTAAGGGATTATCCAAAGCTGGCGCGCGACATTATCGACGCGGTGGGCGGTACGGCAAACATCGTATCGGCAACGCACTGTGCTACGCGATTGCGATTCGTGCTCAAAGACACGCCTGCGAGCGCGAAAGACGCGGTAGAAAAAATGGCTGGCGTTATTTCTGTGGTGCTGTCGGGAGGACAGTTTCAGGTGGTCATCGGTATGCACGTTAAAGATGTGTATGCGAGTGTGCAGGAAATCGTCGGCGCAAGCGGCTCAAACATCGAGATGGCGGAGGTGAAAGAAAGCTGGATTAACCGCGCAATCGGTACGATGAGCGCGTGTATGGCTCCGAGCATTTACATTTTGGCAGGCGCAGGCATTTTGCAGGGCGTGTTGATTATCCTGCGCGCGCTTTATCCTTCGCTTGCCGATAATGGCACGGTGCAGATTTTCGATTTGATGAGCTGGGCTCCGTTTACGTTCCTGCCCGTTTTGATTGCCGTTCCTGCGTCAAAATATTTCAACTGCGACACGCAGACCGCGCTTTTGTGCGCCGTTGCGATGTGTTCGCCAACTCTCGCGGGGATTATTTCAAAGTTGCAGGCGGCGAGGAATTCCGCTTCTTCGGCTTCAAACTTGCGCAGACATCGTATTATTCTACGGTGCTCCCGCCTGTTTTTATGGTGTGGTTTTTGTCAAAAATCGAGCATTTCGTAAAAAAGCACTGCCCAGAATTTCTGTTCCAATTGCTTCCGCCGATTGTCTGCTATGTTATCACGATTCCGATTGTGCTTCTTATTATCGGTCCGATTTCAGAGTTGCTTTCTAATGCGGTTGCGAACGGCTACAGCTTCCTTGATTCGCACGTTCCTACACTCACGGCGGCTATCGTCGGATTTTTCTGGCAGTGTCTTGTTGTTTTCGGTATTCACTGGGCAACTACGCCTGTGGTTATGTCGGATTTTGCGCTTCACGGGTTCAACTCAATGCAGCCGTTCTGCGGTATTGCGGTTGTGGCTCAAGTCGGTGCTGTGTTCGGCTGTGCGCTCAAAACCCGCGACCGAGGCGTGCGTCAGGCGGCAATTTCTGCGGGCTTGACGGGCATTTTCGGCATTACCGAACCGACGATTTACGGTGTTACGCTCAAATACAAAAAGCCGTTCTTTGCAGCGTGTGCGTGCGGTGCAATCGCAGCGTTCCTTGCAACTGTGCTTTTCCGCCCTGTGTATTTTATCTATTGCGGAATGACGAGTATGCTCACATTCTGGAACGCAATTCCGCCTGCTGATTGGCAAACTTCAACAACGTGGACTGGCGCAGGTAATCCAATGGTCGGCTACATTTTCGGCTGTGCGCTGGCATTTGTGCTGTCATTTATTGCCGTGCAGATTGTGGGCGTGGAAGGTCCGTCGCTTATCGGCAAAAAATCAAAAGCTGAATAAAGGTTCCTGCCCGCACATGAAAAAATGCGGGCGGAATTGAATCGACTTGCGGGAGGAAAAAAATGGGATTTCCTAAGGGATTTTTGTGGGGCGGCGCGGTTGCGGCAACGCAGCTTGAAGGCGGCTGGAACGAAGGCGGAAAGGGCGCAAATGTTACCGACGTGATGACGGGCGGTGCTCACGGCGTTCCGCGGCGCATTACCGACGGCGTTTTGGAGGGCGAATTTTATCCGAATCACGAAGCGATTGATTTTTACCACCGCTACAAAGAAGACATCGCGCTTTTTGCCGAGATGGGCTTTAAGTGTTTCCGCACCAGCATTGCGTGGGCGCGCATTTTTCCGCGCGGGGACGAAACCGAGCCGAACGAAGCGGGTTTGCGCTTCTATGATTCTGTGTTCGATGAACTTTTGGCGCACGGCATTGAACCTGTGATTACGCTGTCGCATTTTGAAATGCCGCTTGCACTTGCAAAAGAATACGGCGGCTGGACAAACCGAAAACTCGTGGAATTTTTTGTGCGCTTTGCAAAAACGTGTTTTGAGCGATACAAAAACAAAGTGAAATATTGGCTGACGTTCAACGAAATCAACAATCAGATGAATTACACGAACGACATTTTCGGCTGGACGAATTCGGGCGTGATTTTCACAACATACGAAAAGCCCGAAGAAGCAATGTATCAAAGCGCGTATCACGAGCTTTTGGCGAGCGCGCTTGCGGTGGCGGAAGGCAAAAAAATCAATCGCGATTTTAAAATCGGCTGTATGATTTCGATGGTGCCGACGTATCCGTTCAGCTGTCGTCCCGAAGATATGATGGAAAGTGTGAGCGCAATGCACCAGCGGTTTTTCTTCAGCGATACGCACGTTCGCGGGCATATTCCTGCGTATGCCAAAAAAGAATGGGCGCGCAAAGGCTATCACATCAAAACCGAGGCGGGCGACGAGGCGATTTTGGCGGCGGGAACGGTGGATTACGTCGGATTTTCGTATTATATGTCGAGCGCGGTGGATTCTTCGGTTACGATTGATACGTCGAAGAGCGTTGCGGCGACGGGCGTACATAGCGTGAAAAATCCGTATGTAAAAGCAACGGAGTGGGGCTGGCAGATTGACCCCGTGGGGTTACGATACGCGCTGAATGTGCTGTACGAACGGTATGAAAAGCCGCTGTTTATCGTGGAAAACGGATTCGGCGCGATTGACAAAAAAGAGGCGGACGGCTCGTGCGACGACACAGCGCGCATTGAATATCTCAGGGCGCACATCGCCGAGATGAAAAAAGCCGTGGAAGAAGACGGCGTGGATTTGATGGGCTATACGCCGTGGGGCTGCATTGACCTTGTGTCGTTCACGACGGGCGAAATGCGCAAACGCTACGGATTTATCTATGTGGACAAATACGACGACGGAACGGGCGACTTTTCGCGCAGCCGCAAAAAATCGTTCTTTTGGTACAAAAACGTGATTGCGTCTAACGGCGAAGAGTTGTAGCGTTTTTAGGCGAATAATTTTTCTGTTCGCGCTGTTCCCGTTCAGGCATCTGAGAAAAAAGATGCCTGTTTTTTTCCGCGCAAGGAACTTAGAAAAAAAAGTTCGATGGTGTTACGGGGGAATTATGATTGAAAAAAAATAGCGTGTCATTTTTCATCTTGATGTGAAGAATCTTTTTCGCTCAACGAGCGGCTGTAAAATAGATTTTCGTGTCAAATACGGCGAAGACAGAGTGGAGCGCAAAAAAATCCCCCTTGCGCATTTGGCGAAGGGGGGCGTGTCGTAAACGCTAGAGCTTATAGTATTTTTTGTACGCTTTCCACGTGGAATCGATGAGCGTATCGACGTCCGAATATTTCGGAGTCCAGCCGAGCACCTTCTGCGCTAAAGCGGAACTTGCCGTAAGCTGTGCAGGGTCGCCCGCGCGCCGCTCCACATAGTCCGCCTTGACTTCCTTGCCGGTAATCCGCCGCGTCGCTTCGAGCATTTCCGTAACGGTAACGCCGTTGCCAGTGCCCAAGTTGAGCTTTAAGGATTTTTGCTCTTTCGCGATGTATTCCAGCGCCAAAACGTGCGCGCTCGCCAAGTCGGAAACGTGGATATAATCTCGAATACACGTTCCGTCGCGCGTTGGATAATCGCTGCCGAAAATCGAAACCTTTTCGCGCTGTCCTGCCGCCACTTCCATCATCACAGGAAGCAGATTCGCCGGATTTTTCTCCAAGCCGTACAAAACGCCGTCCACATCGTAGCCTGCCGCGTTAAAATAGCGCAATGACGCAAACTTTAAGCCTTTCAACTGGTCATACCAACTCATAAATTCCTCGATTTTGAGCTTGGTGAATCCATAATAATTTATCGGGTTCTTTGGGTGCTCCTCGTCGAGCGGCTGATACTGCGGTTCGCCGAAAATTGCCGCGCTTGAAGAGAAAACCATCAGCTTGCAATTATGCTTGACCGCCGCATTCAAGATGTTGAGCGTGCCGTTTATGTTGTTAATCGAGTATTTTTCGGGTTTAATCATACTTTCGCCCGCCGCTTTGAACGCCGCAAGATGAATAAATGCGTCAAATCCGCGAGAAAAAGCCTCCTCGAGTGTGTCGGGGTGCAAAATATCGCCAGCGATAAAATCGTTTTCTGGGAAAAGATTTTGCAAAAGCCCGCTCGAAAGATTGTCGAACACCGTAACCGCGTGTCCTTTTGCCATAAGCTCCTTAACAACGTGGCTGCCGATGTATCCTGCGCCACCAATAACAAGAACTTTCATTGTGTTCCTCCGTGTGTATGATTTTGGCTTGATTGCCATTAATTTAGCCTAATTTTTCCGCAGTTTCTTCCCACTGCGCTGTTAAATCATCGATTTTTGCCTCGATTTCCTCGATTTTTTTCTGTACGCTCTTTGCTTTTTCGCCGTTTGAATACACTTCGGGAAGCGAAAGCTGATTTTCCAGCTCGCTTTTCTCCGCTTCAGCCTGCGAAATAGCCTCCTCGAGCTTTTTGACTGCCCGTTCCAGCTTGCCGCGCTCCGAAGCCAGCCGCTTTTGCTCCTCGTAACTCGCTTTTCCCGCGCTCACCGTTTCGGTTTTTATCGGCTCTGCTTCTTTTTTGCTCTCTTTCGCCTTCGTATCGAACGAACTTGCGCCGACACAGCCGTTTTTTTCGTCTTCAAGACGCTGCATATAATAGAAATAATCGCCCTTAAACTCGCGATGCGAGCCGTTCGACAGCTCCAAAACCTTCGTCGCCAAACCTTCGATAAATCCGCGGTCGTGGCTTACGAAAATCACCGTGCCGCCGAAGTCTTTGAGCGCTTGGAGAAGCACATCTTTGCTGTGCATATCCAAATGGTTTGTTGGTTCGTCAAGAATCAGCAGATTTACCGGACGCAACAGCAATTCGATGAGCGCAATGCGGCTTTTTTCGCCGCCCGAAAGCACATCGATGCTCTTAAACACATCGTCGCCGCGGAACAAAAATGCCCCGAGCATATCGCGCAATTTCGGAATCAACTCCAGCGGTGCGCGGCTTTCCAGCCGTTCAAGGATTGTTTCTTTGCCCGTAATGCTTTCGGCGCTGTCCTGCGAAAAATAACCGATATTCACGCCCGAGCCGAGTTTGATTGCGCCCGAATACGCAGAATCCACGCCCGCAATAATGCGAAGCAGCGTTGATTTACCCGCGCCGTTTCGTCCCGCAACCACCATTCGCTCACCGTTTTCCAAAACTAAATCGAGCTTGTTGATAACATTGTTCACGCCGTCGTAGCTTTTGCACAAACCGTCGAGCGTTAAAACGATATTGCCCGAATGCGGCGCGGCGGGGAACTTAAAATGAATCTTTTTGAGCGATTCGGGGATTTCAATTTTGTGCTCCAAAATCTTATCGAGCTGCTTTTGCCGCTCTTGAGCCTGAGATGCCTTCGTTGCTTTTACACCGAAACGGTCGATGAAACTTTGCAGATGCGCAATTTCTTGCTGCTGCTGTTCGTAAGCGGCAATCAGCGTCTGCAATTCCTGTTCGCGCACCTGCTCGTAATGCGAAAAATTGCCCGGATAGCGTTTGAGTTCGCCGCCAAAAAGCTCGTAGACTTCGTTTATTGTGTGGTCAAGAAAATAGCGGTCGTGACTGACCAGCAAAAATCCGCCGGTAAAATCGGACAGAAATTTTTCAAGCCATTCGCGCGCTTCAAGGTCGAGATAGTTCGTCGGTTCGTCGAGAAGCAAAATATCAGGGCTTGCCATCAGTGCTTTTGCCAGCGCAATGCGCATTTGCCACCCGCCAGAAAACAACTCCGTTTGCTTGTCGAAATCTTCACGGCTGAATCCCAAACCGAGAAGCACGCTTTCGGCAAGGCTGCTCCTCCTGTGCCAGCCGCTTTCTTCAAGTTTTGTCATAAGCGCATAGTGCTTTTCGAGGAGTGCGGGCGAACTGTTTTTTTTCAGCTCATCGCCCAGCGCATCAATTTCGTTTTGAACCTCGTAGCCCCACTGAAATGCCTTGTCTGCCTCTTCGCGAAGGGAACAGCCGTGGTGCACAAGCCCGCTTTGCGGCAAATAGGCAATGCGGGCATCTTTTTGCGCCACGCGCTTACCCGAATCAGGCTCCACCAAGCCTGCCATTATTTTTATCAGCGTTGATTTTCCTGCACCGTTTGCGCCCGTCAGCGCCGCTTTTGTGCCTGTTTGCAGATTCACCGACACATCTTTGAGTATATCGCGCTCGCCGAATGCCAGAGACACCTGCGAGAATTGTACAAATGCCATATATGCTCCTTCTTTTTACTTTGCGAAGTACAACACCAGCGGATTGGTGCTTCGCTCTTCCACGATGTTGCCGTTCATGTGCGATTTATTCGTGTCTTCCAATCTGATTCCGCCGTTCTCCAATTTGTACAAGAAGTTCACTTCGCGATTCATATTTTCAAAACTGAACGTCAGCACTCCGTCATATTCGCGCGCGAGCTTTTCGCCCACAAAATACTTGACCCCGACCGTTCCTGCGCCTTTCGTGCCCTTATCAAGCAGGCTCGGAATGAGTTTATTGAACTTTTTCCACGTAAATCGCCCGTCTGCACTGAACGTCAAAACGCCGTAATTCGTGCTTGTAAAATCAGGACCCGCCGCGACAATTTGCCGATAGAGTTTTTGCCTGCGCGAAACCTCCGACGCCAGCAATTCATCGATATTTTCCTTGAGCGTAACCATTTTGTACATCTTAGGCTTGCCGCTCTCGTCGGTGTAAGACACGGAAATTGCGCTATCGCTGCGGACGGTAACTTCAATCGGTGCGTCCGTGAATTTGTAGCGATTTTTCGCGACTTTTTCCACGCCACTGTATGCAAAACTCACATCGGTATTGCTGTCCTGAAGCCGTATTGTGCCGCTTTTTGCGCCTGAGTCAAAACCATACGTTGCTTTCATCAACGCTGGGTCGATAATCTTTTTGTCAATCATTTCTTGGAAACTTTCAGGATACCATTTTGCTTCAAGAATTCCCTGCAAAACCGTATCTTCCTTCGTTTCCGTGATGTTGTTTTTGCTTTCGTCCGTCCACGCCTTTTCGCCTGCCTTCATCTTAAACAGCTTGAGACTGTGGCTGAAACACCATCCTTCCGTGCCGTCTTTTGCCAGCACATACAGCCATTCGCCCTCGATTTCCTTGTTGCCCGTGCGCGGTTTTTCGCCTTGTCCCTGCCGCAAAACGCGGATAACCTCGTTTTCGCGAAGACGATACACCTGCTTAGACACATTCTGCGATTCGGCGCGCATCGGAAGCCCATCGAGCAGCACCCGCGCATACACATTCGTAAAATCGCCGTACCTTTTTGAAGTATCCTCTGCCTTTTTCTTTGACGTCGGCTCTGTTATCTGCCAGAGAGGAATTTCAAATTTTTCATCGCTGTCAATCTTTTCAACGACATACGTTCCTGAAATATTCGATTTGATATACACTTTCACAATTTCGCCGTCAGAAAGATTTTTATCGTCTAAATTCCAAAGCAACACGCCGTAGCCCAAATGCTTGGTGCATGCAGAAAGCGCGAGCAAAAAACAAGCGCAAAAAAACATCTTTATCTTTGTATTCATAGCACAAAAAGCATAGCAGAAATAAAGCGAAAAGTCCAATACAAAAACTCTTGTCTAAAGCAAGCGCAAAAAGACTTCATTGACAAAAAATTCCAGTTTAAAGGCTTCTGCACTTTGCATCAGACAAAAAATTCCAGTTTAAAGGCTACTGCACTTTGCATTAGACAAAAAATTCCAGTTTAAAGGCTTCTGCACTTTGCATCAGACAAAAAATTCTAGTTTAATGCTTCTGCAGCTGTGAAACAGAATACGATGAAGCAACCAAAAAACGGCAGTAAACGCGCCGTTTGCTGAAAACAAGAGGCTTAAGCCCCTTGCTGCCTTTTTCACGCCGTTTAATCCCCGATTCTGTTCAGCACAAAATCATCGAATGTACCCCAGCTCTTTGCGTTGCATTTTGCGCGAATACCGAACTTCAGCGTTCCGTCAGAAACCGTGATGTCGGCAATAACAGGCGCTTTCCAATCGCACCAGCCAGAGAGCATAAACGGCGCTTGCTTTTCCCCCTCGCTCGTGATTGCAAACAGCGCAAAATCGCATTGCTCGGTCTTTACATCGCCGCCCTGCGCAAAGGCGGTGAGCCGATACGTCCCGTTTTCAAGCCCGCTCAACTCTTGCGCCACCGAAAAATCCATATCGCTTTCCGACCAAAAATGCAGTGAAACCGCCCCGTCGTGCGCATCGTCCGCCTTTTCTTGAAAATCGGTCGGATTTTTATTGCCGCTGTGCGAAATTGTCCACATTGCGCGGTCTGACTCCTCAAAACTGCCGTTTTTGGCAAGATTTAAGCGAAGCACCTTAACGTGCGCAGTAACCGAAGCTCCCGCAACCGTGCCCGTAATATCGTATTCGCCGTCGGTGTCGGTATTCACCGAAGCAATGGCAGAAGCGTCCCACGTTACGCGCTCTTCGCCGTTTTTGCTGCTGTCGTTGTAGAACACCGCGACCGTCTCGGGCATTTTGAGCGCGCTCCCGAGATTGCACTCCACATTCACGCTCGGCACTTCCAGCACGGCAAGCGGTGCCGTTGAACCAGTGCGCATATAGGTGAACACCTTGAGCGACTCAAGCGGGTGCCCGTCAAAATCGAAAAATGCCTGATTGTCCCAAGACGAACCGCCGTAATACAGCGCGCCGTCTTCGGGGTCGTATTCCGCGCAGTAACTCGAAGCCCAGCCTGAGCCGAATTCCTCCCACAACTTTTGATTTTCGTCCTTGTTTTTGCCCACGGGAATCCACGCGCCTTCCCAATAAAACACACCGATTGCGCCCGCCTCTGCCGCCGCCGCATACACATCGCGCAAAAGCGAGGCTTGTCCCTGCACCGTGGCGGGATAGCCTGCAACCGTGTCGCCTGCGCCCGAAACGCTGTTGCCGAATCCGTCGCCGTCTTCCGCCGTGTAGCAGTACGACGTTTCGGCAAGCATCACCTCTTTGCCGTATTTCTCGCGAAAATTGCGCACCACATTTTGCATATTTTCCACAGGACCGTTCCAAAATGCGTAATACGAAAGCCCGAACACATCATAATCAATCTTAAAATTCGCCAAAATCGCACCGATTCTGTCGATACCAGCCGCGTCCGAAATATTCGTATAATGAAGCGCAACCTTGATGTCTTTTTTGTGCGCCGCCGCACACTCGCGCACCGCCGCCGTGCCCGCCTTGAGCAACTTCATTTTGTTAATCGCCGTCGTCTCGCCTGCAAGCCCGTTATTGATTTCGTTCCCCACTTGCACCATACACACATTCACGCCCGCGCCGATGATTTTGTCGAGACTTTCCCGCGTAAAATCCGCAAGAGCCGCCGCTTTATCGTCGATATTCAGATTGCGCCACGCCTTCGGTGCATTTTGCCGCTTCGGGTCAGCCCAAAAGTCCGAATAATGAAAATCAATTTGCACCTTCATACCGTACTTTGTGGCGCGTTTTCCCAGCTCAATCGCTGTCGCCACATCGTTGTTGCCGCCGCCGTAGCCGTGTCCCTCCGCGTCAAACGGGTCATTCCACACGCGAAGACGAATATAATTCACGCCAGAATCTGCAAACGTCTTAAAAACGTCCTGTTCCTTGCCCTCAAAATCGTAATATGTGACGCCGCTTTTTTCCTCCACAAGCACGCTTGAAGCGTCCATTCCAAAGATAAACGATTTTGACAAATTCGGAATTGCCTTGACCGCAATCGACGACTCCACGCTTTTTGCCGCAGAATTGCTCGTTGACGCGCCGCAACCTGCAAAAAATGCCGCTCCAAAAAGCGACAAAGCACAAAGAACTTTTGATTTGAACATTTTAAGACCTCCAAAATCATTTTTTTGCGCAACCGTTTGCACATATTCATTATTCTAGCATTTTTTGACCAAAAGTCAAATTTTTTTTTCTTTCGCGCCGCTTTTTTCTCCGCGATACTATTTCATCGAAAGCCGAATCTTAATTTTCTATTGAAATATTGAACTTTGGAGAGCCGAAAAATCGTTTTTCAGGCTTCGAATGAACTTTGGAGAGCTGAAAAATCGTTTTTTGAGCTTCGAATGAACTTTGGAGAGCCGAAAAATCGTTTTTTAGGCTTCGAATAAACTTTGGTGAGCTGAAAAATCATTTTTTAGGCTTCGAATAAACTTTGGAGAGCCGAAAAATCGTTTTTCAGGCTTCGAATGAACTTTGGAGAGCCGAAAAATCTGTTTTTGGGGCTTCGAATGAACTTTGGAAAGGCAAGAAATCTGTTTTTGGGGAACAGAGATTTATACGCGTTTGACGCGATAATCTTTTTACTCGTTTCGACTTTGCTCAACGAGCGGTTATGAAAAAGATTCCCGCATCAAGTACGGGAATGACAAAGGCACAGGCTGTTTTTCAAAACACACGCAAAACTGCAAAAAATCCCCCTCGTTTTGAGAGGGGGGATT